>Ga0209455_1001107_pt1 | contig 13242 bp, 13 predicted proteins | sample AraplaCol_mCL_r2_FD_184275 | JGI IMG/M metagenome (GOLD analysis project Ga0209455, IMG submission 184275) | Arabidopsis root microbial communities from North Carolina, USA - plate scrape CL_Col_mCL_r2 (SPAdes) (version 2) | ecosystem: Host-associated > Plants > Roots > Endosphere | place: USA...
CCCGCGGCTGCGCGCCTGGTTCCCGCCCACCGTGGCCGGCGTGGTGGTCGCGCTCACCGGCATCGAGCTCGTGGTGCCGGCCCTGCACCATGCCACGGGCTATGCCGCCGAGCCCGGCTTCGAGCCGGACAGCCTCTTGATCGGCGGCGTGACGCTGGCGGTCATCGTGTCGCTGTCGGTCTGGGGTTCGCGCCGCATCAAGCTCTTCGCCCTGCTGATCGGGCTGCTCTGCGGCGTGCTGCTCGCCGCCGCGCTGGGCAAGCTCGGCGGCGGCGCCGCGCTGGCCCAGGCGTCCTTCTTCGGCCTGCCCGCGCTGGCCGCGCCGGTGTTCAACGTGAACCCGGGCCTGATCGCCGCCGCGATCCTGCTCTCGGTCATGGTGCAGCTGGACACGCTCGGCACGGTCATCCTGATGGGCAAGATGGACGACGCCGACTGGCGCCGCCCCAACATGCAGCAGGTCAGCGGCGGCATACGCGCCGGCTCGCTGGGCAACATCATCGCGGGCTTCCTGGGCGGCTGCCCGAGCGCGACCTCGTCGGCCAATATCGCGCTCAGCCACATCAGCCGCTCGACTTCGCGCTACGTGGGCGTGGCGGTGGCGGCCGTGCTGGCGCTGGTGGCCTTCCTGCCCAAGGCCACGGTGGCCCTCACATTGATTCCCGAGCCGGTGATCGGCGCGGTGGAGATCTACGCTGCGGCTTATCTGGTGGTGTCGGGCATCGAGCTCATCGCCTCGCGCGCACTCGATGCGCGCGGCACTTTCATGATCGGGCTGTCGCTGCTCGCCGGCGTGAGCGTGATGCTGATCCCGAGCCTGCCCAAGCATACCCCGCACGCCATCCGCTACCTGACGGAAAACGGCGTCATCGTGGGCGGCGTGGTCGCCATCGTGCTCAACCTGGTCTTCCGCCTGGGGCTGTCGCAGCGCGCCACGCTGGTCCTGCCCGAAGACCCCGCGCGGCGCGCGCAGGCCGTGGTGCAATTCGTCGAGGGCCAGGGCGCCGCCTGGAGCGCCCGGCGCGACGCCGTGCATCGCGCCGCGACGGCCGTGCACGAAGCCGTCGACGCCATCGCGGCGGCCGGACAAGGCCGGCGCGTGCTGGAAATCCGCGGCAGCTTCGACGAGTTCAATCTCGATTTCGAATTGCGCCACAGCGGCGCGCCGCTCAAGCTGGCCGGGCACGCGCCGGTTTCCGCCACGCTGCTCGACACCGACGACGATACGTTCATGACCCAGCTCGATTCGGCCCTGGAAGGCGTTTCCGCGGTGCTGCTCAAGCGCCTGGCCGATCGCATCACCACCGGCGAGCGCGGCGGGCAGGCCTACTTCCGGATGCACTTCGCGCATTGATCGAGTCGACATGCCGCTGCTCAAGCTCGCCCTGCTCTATGCCGTGACCGCGATGGCCGAAATCGGCGGCTGCTACCTGGCATGGCTGGCGCTGGCCCAGCACCGCGGCTATTGGCTGCTGCTGCCGTCGGCCGTGTCGCTGGCGCTCTTCGCCTGGCTGTTGACGCTGCACCCTGCCGCCGCGGGACGCGTTTACGCGGCCTACGGCGGCATGTACGTCGTCGTGGCGCTGATCTGGCTGCGCCTGGTCGACGGCGTCGAGCTGACCCGCTGGGATTGGACCGGCGCCGTGCTGGCGCTGGCGGGCATGGCGGTGATCGGCTTGCAGCCCGCGTCCTAGTCCCCGGGCCGCGGCAGCAGGCCGCCGCGCGTCAATCCTCGTGCGGCGAGAAGAGGTCCCAGGCGACCATGAAAAGCGCCGCCACCAGCGGGCCGATCACGAAGCCGTTCAGGCCCACCAGCGCCATGCCGCCCAGGGTCGAGATCAGGATCATGTAGTCCGGCAGCTTGGTTTCCTTACCCACCAGCAAGGGCCGCAGCAGGTTGTCCACCGTACCGATCACCAGCACGCAGAACAGCACCAGCACGATCCCCTGCCACAAGGCGCCGGTCAGCAGGAAATAAGCCGCCACCGGCACCCACACCAGGGCCGAGCCCACGGCCGGCAGCAGCGACAGGAAACCCATTATCACGCCCCACAGCAGCGCGCCCTGGATGCCCAGCGCCCAGAAGATGAAGCCGCCCAGCACGCCCTGCGCCGCCGCCACCGCCACGTTGCCCTTGACCGTGGCGCGCACCACCGTCGTGAACTTCTGCATGAGCGGCTCTTTGTGCGCGTCGCTCAAGGGGATCGCGCGCAGCATGCGGCGCGACAGCGTGGAGCCGTCGCGCAGCAGGAAAAACAGCAGGTACAGCATGATGCCCAGGTTGATCATGAACTGGAACGTGTCCTGGCCGATGCTGACCGCCCGGGTCGCCAGGAAGCGGCTGGCCTGCACGGCGCCCTGGCTCAGCTTGTCGCGCAGGCTATTCATGTCGAACAGATCGAAATGCGCCATGAGATCGTGCAGCCAGCCGGGCAAGGCCGCCTGGGCCTGCTGGAAATACAAGCCGAAATCCACGCTGCCGCTGCGCGTGCGCTGGTAGAGCGCCGCGCCCTCGGTCACCAGCGACCCGGCGATGAAGGCCAGCGGCAGGATCGCCACCACCAGCACCAGCAGCACCGTCAGCAAGGCCGCCAGATTGCGCCGGCCGCGCAGGCGCGCCACCAGCCAGCGCTGCACCGGGTTGAAAATGATCGCCAGGACCGTGCCCCAGAACACCGCGCCCCAGAACGGCCACAGCACCCAGAGAAAGGCCACCGACACCAGGGCCAGCAGGGCATGGAAATTCTTGTCGTGCATCAGGATGGAGCGGTTCATGCGACTTTCCTCGAAGAAGGCCGATCATAGCCGCTGCGACCTTTGCACGCCCGTTTTCCGCCCCTGTTTCCGCCCGCGCGCGCGCCTTGATGCTACAGTGCCTGCAGCCCTTCAACTCCATCGTCCTTCGCCATGCCCGACGTGCGCATCTGGGACCTGCCCACCCGACTATTCCACTGGTGCTTCGCCGCCTGCGTCGTCGGCGCCTATGTCAGCGCCAAGCTCGGCGGGCTGTACATGGATTGGCATGTGCGCTTCGGCCTGACCGCCCTGGGCCTGGTGATCTTCCGCGTGATCTGGGGGTTCGTCGGCCCGCGCCACGCGCGCTTCGTCGGCTTCGTCAAGGGCCCGGGCGACATGGGAACTTATCTGCGCGGCCTGGCCGCGGGCACGGCCAAGAGCGCCGGCCACAACCCCCTGGGCGCCCTGTCGGTGCTGGCCATGCTGATCGATCTGGGCATCCAGACCGTGCTGGGCCTTTTCGCCACCGACGACATCATGGTCCAGGGTCCGCTCTTCAACACCGTGTCCACGGCCACCTCCGGCTTCCTGACCTCGCTGCACAAGGCCAATCAATGGGTCATCGTCACGCTGGTGATCCTGCACTTGCTGGCCGTGGCCTGGCACACGCTGGCCAGGAAAGAACCGCTGGTGCGCGCCATGATCGCGGGCGACATGCCCGCCGACCATCTGCCGGCCGATGCGCAGCCCAGCGCCGACGGCGCCGGCGTGCGGCTGCGCGCGCTGATTCTGGCGATCGTCGTGGCGGCCTTCGTGCTGTGGATACGGTCGCTGGGTTCATGATTTAGTTCGTGCTTGAATTCGTGATTCAAATCACGCCGGCCAGGCACAACCCTTTTTTCAATTTATGCAGATAATCGACAAGAACGAAACTTCGCGCCGCCTGCCCATGCCCGGCCTGATCGAGGCGCTGCGGTCCATGTTCCGCGAAGGCTGCGAAGTTCCCCTGCGTCATGCGCACACCATCGACAGCGGCGATCCGGCTTCGAGCGGCACCTTCCTTCTCATGCCCGCGTGGCAGCCCGGCAAGAAGCTCGGCTTGAAGACGGTATCGATCTACCCCGGCAATCGCGATCGCGGACTGCCGGGCCTGCACTCGACCTATATGCTCTTCGACGCGCAGACCGGCGCCCCCCTGGTCATGCTCGACGGCGACACCATCACGTCGCGGCGCACGGCCGCCGCCTCGGCGCTGGCGGCGCAGTACCTGAGCCGCCCCGACGCCTCGACGCTGCTGCTGGTGGGCACCGGCCAGGTCGCCGCGGTGATTCCCCAGGCCTATCGCGCGGTCCGGCCCATCGAGCGCGTGCTGGTCTGGAACATCCGCGACGAGAGCGCCAAGCGGCTCGTGGCGCGGCTCAAGCTCGAAGGCTACGACGCCGAGCACGTCACGGATCTCGAAGCCGCCGTCGCGCAGGCGGACATCGTCTCCTGCGCAACGCTGTCCACGGTTCCCCTGATCAAGGGCAAGTGGCTGCGCCCCGGCATGCACCTGGACTTGATCGGCGGCTTCAAGCCCGCCATGCGCGAAAGCGACGACGACTGCTACGTCGGCACTTCGGTCTTCGTCGACACCGACGAAGCCCTGATCAAGGCGGGCGATCTGCTCGAGCCGATCAAAGCCGGCGTCTTCCGCAAAGAATCGGTCCGCGCGCAAATGGCCGAGCTTTGCCGCGACCAGCATGCGGGCCGGCGGAGCGCCGAAGAAATCACCGTGTTCAAGGCCGTGGGCAACGCGCTCGAAGACCTTGCCGCGGCATGCCTGGCCATGGAATCGGGTTCCTGATGCGTTCCGACCACGACGACGACGAAGCCTTCGACGAGGCGCAGCCGTACAAAGAGCCCGCGTCGGGGGCCTTCATTGCCTGCGCGCTGATCACGCTCCTGTTCGCCGTGGCGGCGATCGCCTGCGCCTTCAAGCCACCTGTCGGCCAATACCTGCAGGCCCCGCACTGGACGGTCGCGCACCTGGCGCTTTTGCTGGGCGCGCTGGCGCTGGCAAGCGGCATCGCGGCAATAGCCGTATGGCCTCTGGGATCTGGGCGCGGTCTGCTGGCCTGGCCGCTGGCCTGCGCGGTGTGGCTGCTGGTAGCCGCGGCGGTACTGCTGTTCGGGTTCCGGCATCCGGTCGAATTCTTCGCGCGCCACAGCGATAGCGTCGCTCGAGGCCAGGCTGCCGGCGCCCCGCAAGAACAGCTCCTGGCATTCAGCCATGAGGACGGCCGCAAGCTATCGGGAACTCGAACGACCTACAGCCTGACCTGGGTGGGCGGGCGCAGTGCCAACTGCTCGATGCCGGGCCTGGCCGCGCCCGGACAGTGCACCTTGATGGAGTGCGTGGTGGAAAAAACCTGGTGGCTGGCGGGCGGCAGCTACACCCGTTCGTGGCAGGTCGCGCCCCTGAGCGAGCCGGACAAGATCCGCAACGCGCAATGCCGCATCGTCGACCCGATGACGATAAAGGCCGGCGACTACGACGCTCAGGGACGGCGCAGCGTACAGAACTGACGCCGGCGTGATGCCTTACTTGCGATAGGCATCGTGGCAGGCCTTGCAGCTTGCCCCCACCGCTCCCACGGCGGCGCGCAGCTTGGCGATGTCGCCCGTATCCGCCACGGCCGACAACGCCGCGATATGGGTCTCCAGGGCTTCATGCTTTTGCTTGAAGCCGGCCGCATCGCTCCAGACTTCGGGCTTGCTGTTGCCGCCCTGCATGCCCGGCCCATAGGCCGGCCACGGCAGCGAGGCCAGCACCTGCAGCACGTGCGCGTTTTCTTTCACCTGCGCCGGATCGTTGGGCGCAGTGCCGCGCGCCACGGCGACCAGGCGGCCGAAATGCGCAGCCATCAGCGTCATTGCCGACTGGCGATAACTGACCGCGTCTTGCGGCTTGGCGAACTGCGCCTGGGCAGGCGCGGCGGCGAGCGCCGCCAGGCTCAATGTCAAGGCGGGGCCGATAACGGCCGCGAAACGTCGCATGCTGATCTCCTCGGCGCGGCAAGCGCCTGGAGACTATACCGTCCGGGCCAGTTCCACTGCCAGGCCCACGTACGAACGCGGCGTCATGGCCAGGAGGCGCTGCTTGGCGTCGTCGGGCAGGGCCAGGCCGGCGATGAACTCGCGCAGGCCTTCCTCGTTGATGCCCTTGCCGCGCGTGAGCGCCTTCAATTGCTCGTAGGGCTGCGGCAGGCCGTAGCGGCGCATGACCGTCTGCACCGGCTCGGCCAGCACTTCCCAGCAGGCGTCGATGTCGGCGTCGATGGCCGCGGTGTTGACTTCGAGCTTGTCCAGGCCGCGCTGGCACGAATCCCAGGCCACCAGGCTGTAGCCGAAGCCCACGCCCAGGTTGCGCAGCACGGTGGAATCGGTCAGGTCGCGCTGCCAGCGCGACACGGGCAGCTTCTCGGCCAGGTGGCGCAGCACGGCGTTGGCCAGGCCCAGGTTGCCTTCGGAGTTTTCGAAGTCGATGGGGTTGACCTTGTGCGGCATGGTGGACGAACCCACTTCGCCTTCCTTCAGGCGCTGCTTGAAGTAGCCCAGCGACACATAGCCCCAGATGTCCCGGTCCAGGTCCAGAATGATGACATTGGCGCGCGCCACAGCGTCGAACAAGGCCGCCATCCAGTCGTGCGGTTCGATCTGGATCGTGTGACGGTTTTGTGTCAGCCCCAGGCCGGCCAGTACCTTGCGGCTGAATTCGGGCCAGTTCACTTCGGGGTAGGCCGAGGTGTGGGCGTTGTAGTTGCCGGTCGCGCCGTTCATCTTGGCCAGGGGTTCGACCGCCTCGATGGCGGTGATGGCGCGCGTCAGGCGCTCGACCACGTTGGCCATTTCCTTGCCCAGCGTGGTGGGGCTGGCGGGTTGGCCGTGGGTGCGCGACAGCATGGGCTGGGCCGAATAGGCAACGGCCATTTCCGCGAGCTTGACGGCCAGTCTGCGCAGGCGCGGCACCAGCACCTGGTCGCGCGCGCGGGTGAGCATCAGCGCATGCGAGGTGTTGTTGATGTCTTCCGAGGTGCAGGCGAAGTGGATGAATTCGGCGGCGCGCGACAATTCGTCGTCACCCGCCACTTTTTCCTTCATCCAGTATTCGACGGCCTTGACGTCGTGATTGGTGACGCGCTCGATCTCCTTGATGCGCAGCGCGTCGGCTTCCGAGAAGCCGGTAACCAGCGCGCCCAGGCGCTCGCGCGCGCCCTTGCTGAAAGTCGCGAGCTCGGGCAGACCGGCGTCCGACAGGGCGATCAGCCAGGCCACCTCGACCTCGACGCGATGCGCCATGAAGCCGGCTTCGGACAGCAGGCCCCGCAGAGCGTCGCCTCGCGCGGCGTAGCGGCCGTCCAGCGGCGACAGGGCATTGAGTTCGGTAAGCGCTTGGGCGATTTGCATGACAGCTCTGGGAAGAAATAGGCGCGAAATTTTAACACCCCCGTTTTTGTGGGGCTGCTGCAACAGCGCATCGTTCCGAGTGCGGCGGCGGCGGATTTGATCGGAAAATAGAGGCCCCCCTGCTATACTTCGCCCGCTTTCCGACTTCGCATTCTGTCACCCATGAAACTGATCGGCTCGCTTACCAGTCCTTACGTCCGCAAAGTCCGGATCGTCATGGCCGAAAAAAAGCTGGACTATCAGATCGAAATCGAAAACGTCTGGTCGCCCGACACGAAAATCCAGAAGTACAACCCGCTGGGCAAGGTGCCCTGCCTGGTGATGGAAGACGGCGGCGCTTTGTTCGATTCGCGCGTCATCGTCGAATATCTCGATACGCTTTCCCCTGTCGCACGCCTGCTGCCGCAATCGGGCCGCGAGCGCGCCGCGGTCAAGTGCTGGGAAGCCATTGCCGACGGCCTGCTCGACGCCAGCGTGATGATCTTCCGCGAACGCATGAGGCCCGAGGCCCAGCAGAGCGCCGAATGGATCGAGCGGCATTTCAGCAAGATCCACGCCAGCCTCGATGCCATGAACAAGAGCCTGGGCGATCACCAGTACTGCATGGGTATCAACTACACGCTGGCCGATATCGCTGTCGGCTGCGCGTTGGGTTATCTGGATCTGCGCTTTCCCGAACTGGACTGGCGGGCTTCTCAACCCAACCTGACCCGGCTGTTCGACAAGCTGGCGATACGCCAGTCGTTTGTCGATACGGTGCCGCAGGTTTGAGGCTTAGGCGCCTAATTTAGTAGTAGTACCGGTGGTACTACTACTAAATTAGGCGCGTTAAAAACCCCGGGTTCTTTAGCCGCCGAGGTTGCCCTGCGCAATTCCGATGCTCGCCCGGTGGGCTGCGGTTGGCCGCCCCGCGCTTCGGATTCCTCCGGGGTCCTCGGCTCCAGCCGTGCCATTACTTGGCTCAGGTCGAGCCACTACTCAAGCACGTTGTCATTCACGAGATGATGCCGCCGCCCAGGCAGATGTCGCCGTCGTAGAGCACGGCGGATTGGCCTGGGGTCACGGCCCATTGCTGCTGATCGAATTGCAGCGCGAAGCCTGCGCCCTGTGCGGCGGATAGCGCGCAAGCGGCATCGGCCTGGCGGTAGCGCGTCTTGGCGCCGTAGCTGCCGGCGGCGGGCGGGCGGCCTGCCACCCAGCTCGCGTCCTGCGCCTTGAGCGCGCCGGACAGCAGCCAGGGATGGTCGTGGCCCTGCACGACGTAGAGCGTGTTCTTGTCCAGGTCCTTGCGGGCGGTGTACCAGGCTTGCGCGGTGCCGTCCTCGTTCTGCCTGCCTTTGATGCCGCCCACGCCCAGGCCCTTGCGCTGGCCCAGCGTGTAGAACGACAGGCCATGATGCGTGCCGACCTTCTGGCCTTCGGGCGTGAGGATGGGGCCGGGCGCGGTGGGCAGATAGCGGCTGAGGAATTCACGGAACGGCCGTTCGCCGATGAAGCAGATGCCGGTGGAGTCTTTCTTGGCGGCGTTGTGCAGGCCGATTTCGTGCGCGATGCGGCGCACTTCGGTCTTGGGGATTTCGCCCAGAGGGAACAGCGTGCGCGCCAATTGCGCCTGGCTCAACCGGTGCAGGAAGTAGCTCTGGTCCTTGCTGCCGTCCAGCGCCTTGAGCAATTGGTACTCGGGGCCGGCGGCGCCTTCCACGCGGCGCACGCGCGCATAGTGGCCGGTGGCGATGTGCTCGGCGCCCAGCGACATGGCGTGGTCGAGAAAGGCCTTGAACTTGATCTCGGCATTGCACAGCACGTCGGGGTTGGGCGTGCGGCCGGCCGAGTATTCGCGCAGGAAGTCGGCGAAGACGCGGTCCTTGTATTCGGCGGCGAAGTTGACGTATTCGAACTCCACGCCCACGCGGTCGGCCACGCTGGCGGCGTCCAGCAGGTCCTGGCGGGTGGAGCAGTATTCGGAATCGTCGTCGTCTTCCCAGTTCTTCATGAACAGGCCGACGACTTCGTAGCCCTGCTGCTTGAGCAGCCAGGCGGTGACCGAGGAATCGACACCGCCCGACATGCCGACGACGACGCGGCCCTTGGAGGCCTTTTTTGCGGAAATAACTGACATGATGGCGGCATTTTAGCGCCCCATGCCCGCCCGCCCCCGGCCGCCGTGCGTTCGAGCGCTTGCGGGGCCGGCTAGGCCGGCCGCTCCTGCGCGCCGCGCGACCAGAAGGCGTTGCGGTCGAGGTAGTTCTGCAGGAACTGGCGCAGGCGCGGCTGCTGGGCGTCGTGGAAGACCTCGTCCGGCCTGCCCTGCGCCGCGATGCGGCCCTGGTCGATGAATACCACCTTGTCGGCGACCTGCGCCGCGAAGCCCATCTCGTGCGTCACGACAGCCATGGTCATGCCGTCGTGCGCCAGCTGCCTCATGACCTGCAGCACCTCGCCCACCAGCTCGGGATCGAGCGCCGAGGTGGGCTCGTCGAACAGCATGATGTGCGGCTCCATGGCCAGGGCGCGGGCAATGGCCACGCGCTGCTGCTGGCCGCCCGACAATTTGGCCGGATAGGCATCGGCCTTGTGGGCCAGGCCCACTGTCTCCAGCATGGCCATGGCGCGCGTGCGCGCTTGCCCGCCCGGCAGCCCGCGCGTGCGCAGCAGGGCCTCCATCACATTGCCCAGCGCCGTCATGTGCGGCCAGAGATTGAACTGCTGGAACACCATGCCCACATTGCGGCGCACGCGGTTGATCTCGCCAGGCGTGGCCCGCGCGCGCTTGCCGCCGCGCTCCACGTAGCCGAGCAATTCGCCCTCGATGAGCACGTCGCCCTGGTCGTAGGTCTCGAGCGCCGCCATGCAGCGCAGCAGCGTGCTCTTGCCCGAACCCGAAGGGCCGATGACGCAGACGACCTCGGACTTGGCGATCTGCAGGTCGATACCGCGCAGCACCTCGGTCTCGCCGTAGGCTTTGCGCAGGCCGCGCACTTCGATCAGGGCGCGGTCGGTTGAAGCGGAAGAAGAAGCGGCGACGGAATTCATGGGCTCGTTGATGATTGTTCGGCCGTATCAGGCCAGAAAGCGCGCGACGCGCGACTCGGCCCACATGCCGGCGCGCGAAGCCAGCTCGACCAGGACCAGATAGCACACGCTCAAGGCGAGCAGGGTCTCGACGAAGGCGAAAGTGGCGGACCCGATCGCCGTCAGCACGAAGGTGAGCTCGGGCACCGTGACGATGGACAGCACCGCCGTTTCCTTGGAAAGCACGATGACCATATTGGTCAGCGCCGGCGCGATCAGCACCAGCATCTGGGGCACCTGGATGCGGACGATGGTCTGCCAGCGCGTCAGCCCCAGGCAGGCGGCCGCCTCGACGTGTCCGGGAGGAATCGAGCGAAAGCCCGTGCGGAAGATTTCGGCGAAATAGGCGCTGGCGTAGATGCCCAGGCCGAGCGTGCCCGCGGTCAGCGGTCCGAGTGTGATGCCCAGAGACGGGCCGCCGTAATACAGCAGGAATAGCTGCAGCAGGAAAGGCGTGCCCCGCAGCAGCTCGATGTAGGCGCGCAGGATGGCCCGCAGCCAGCGCGGCCCGACCAGTTGCACGATGGAGATCAGGAAGCCGACGGCCACGCCGATGGCCACGCCCGCGACCCAGGTGCCCAGCGTGATGCCGAAGCCCGAGGCGATCTGCGGCAAATTGTGGGTGATGACGGTCGGATCGAACTGCTGCATGGAAGCGTCTCGGTGGAACTGTGCGAAATGCGGGCGGGCGTCAGCCGCGCTGCATCCGGTGCTCGACCCTGTGCGCGAACAGCGCCAGCAAGCCGCAGATGACGAAATAGATCAGGGCCGCCGCGAGATAGGCTTCCAGGGGGCGGTAGGTGCTGGCGGCGATGTTTTGCGCGGTGCGCGTCAGCTCGGCCACGCCGACCACGGAAATCAGCGAAGAGGCCTTGGTGAGCAGCACCATCTCGTTCACGAGCGAAGGCAGGGTCATGCGAAATGCCATGGGCACCTGGATGCGGCGCAGGGTGTCGAAGGACGACAGGCCCAGCATGCGGGCCGCCTCGATCTGCCCCGGCGGGATGCTGAGGAACCCGCCGCGCAGGATCTCGGCGATGTACGAAGCCGTGCACAGTGCCGCGGTGCTGATCGCCGCGACGATGGGCGGCACGTTGATGTCGATGAAGGGCAGCAGGTAGTACACCAGCAGCAGTTGCACCAGCATGGGCACGCCGCGGAAAAAGAACACATAGGCGCCGCCCAGCATCCGCGCCCAGCGCCGGCCCGACAGCCGGGCGCAGCATACGGCCACCGCGATGAAAAAGCCGATGAAGAGCCCGGCCAGAGAAACGCCGATGGTGGCGGTGGCCGAATGCAGCAGCAGCGGAAAGCCCTGCAGGAAAGTATCCGTGTCGAACATGGGAAACGACGCGAGGCCGCGCCGGGTGCTCAGCCCCGGCGCGGCCGACCGGCTATCAGAAGTTCAGCTCGGGCATCGTGGTCGGGGCGTCGGTCTCGGCGCCGAACCACTTCTTCTGCAGAGCGGCCAGGCGGCCGTCCTTGTGCAGCTTGACCAGCGCGGCATTGAAGGCATCGAGCAGCGACTTGCTGTCCGCGTCCTTGCGCATGGCATAAGCGTAGTACACCTTGGCGCCGAAGGGCGGCGTCACCACGGCGAAGGTCTTGGGGCGCTGCTTGGCGACATAGGCGATATTGGTCAGCGAATTGGCCACGGCGACCAGGCGGCCGGCGGCAAGGTCGGCATAGGCCTGGTTGTTGTCGATGTATTCGCGGATCTCGGGCGCCTTGGGCAGGGTCGCGGCATACGTCTTGAGCTGCGCGAGCTGCGCCGTGTCCTTGGCGCCGCCGATCGTCTTGCCTGCGATGTCCGAGGACTTCTTGATCGGCGAATTCTTGGCGCTGACGAGCAGGGCGTCGGTCGCGTCGGCGATCGGGAGCGTGTAGGCATAACGCTCGGCGCGTGCGCGGGTCATGGTGAGCGGGCCGCCGACCATGTCGAACTTGTGGGCTTCCAGGCCCGGCAGCACGCTGGGCCACGGCAGGTCGATGAAGCGCACCTTCACGCCCAGCTCCTTGCCGATCTGCGCGAACAGTTCCTTGTTGAAGCCGGCCTGCTTGCCGTTTTCCAGGAAATCGAAGGGCGCGAATTGCATTTCCGTGCCGACGACCAGTTCGCCGGCCTTTTTCACTTGCGCGAGCTGGTCTTGCGCTTGAGCGGCGGCGCTCGCGGCACACAGCGCCATCGCGGCCAGACCGATTTTCCATGCTGCAGAGATCTTCATGGGAAGCTCCTTTTAGATAAAAAACGAAGAGATGGACGCGGGTGCGCGGTTTTTGCCCGTATTGCCGGCTGCGGGGCAGTATATACGGCATGCTTCAACTTATCTCGCTAGGGGAATTCACCAAGAGATAATGGCTTGCAGACGGGATTTATGCGGTATATACATGTACGGCTAAAATTATTATCAGTCCGTCTCGCCGCGCCAAGTCCGTAAAGCCGAGGAACGTCACTATGCCCCGCATTTCCCACATCCCCATCGTCGATTTCGCGGGCGTGCGCTCGGGCGATGCCGGCGCGCTGGCACGGGCCGGCAGAGAAATCCACCAGGCCTGCACCACCATCGGCTTTTTCTACATCGCCAACCATGGCGTGCCGCAGACCGTCGTCGACGCAGCCGAACGGGCCGCCCGCACGTTCTTCGCCTTTCCCGCCGAGACCAAGCGCCGCGCGGCGGTCAACCAGCGGCACCGCGGCTTTCACGCGCTGGGCGGAGCGACCATGTATCAGGCCAAGCATCCGGACTACAAAGAGTTCTTCTCCATCGGGCTGGAACTGCCGGAAGACGATCCCGACGTGCGGGCCGGGCAGGCGCTACGCGGGCCCAACAATTGGCCGGACTTCATGCCGTCGCTGCAGACCGACCTGTACGCCTACTACAAGGAAATCGGCGCTTGCGGCGCAGATCTGCTCAAGGCCGTCGCTTCGGGCCTGGGCATCGACCAGAATTTCTTCGCGCCGCGCTACGCCAAACCCATGCAACG
>Ga0209455_1001108_pt1 | contig 13202 bp, 11 predicted proteins | sample AraplaCol_mCL_r2_FD_184275 | JGI IMG/M metagenome (GOLD analysis project Ga0209455, IMG submission 184275) | Arabidopsis root microbial communities from North Carolina, USA - plate scrape CL_Col_mCL_r2 (SPAdes) (version 2) | ecosystem: Host-associated > Plants > Roots > Endosphere | place: USA...
CTCCCGGAGCTGCTTTGGCATGGCCGAGATTCATGGCGGTGATGCGGCCCTTGGCAATCGCCGCGCCGACAACATAGCCATAGGCCGGATTGTCGACGTCACCGTGCCGTTCATAGGCATAGGGTGCTGTTCCCGTCGTCTTCAACCGCCCATCGATGCGATCGGTCGGCTTGCCGATCACCTTGAGCTGATCGATCGGATTCTGGCCGGCAGGTGTCTCGAACTTCATCTCTCAGGCCCTCGCTTCGATAAGCGCCGCGCCAAGCGTACGTTCGGTCAGCGGCAGCTTGAATGCGTTCTCTTCTGTCGGCTTGGCGCCAGCCAGCAGCGCTGCCGCTACTGCCTTCGCCCCGTGCGGCAGTTCGGCTTCCGCTGCCTCGACCCGCCACGGCCTAGGGGCGACACCGCCCAGGGCGACGCGGCCATCGCCGTCCGGTTGCAGAATGAGCGCCACCGAGACGAGCGCGAAGGCATAGGACGCGCGGTCGCGAACCTTGTGGTAGACATGCCTGCCGCCCGGCGGCTTCGGCAGCGCCACCGATGTGATCAACTCCCCGTTCTCGAGTACGGTCTCGAGATGCGGCGTGCCCGCTGGCAGCCGATAGAAATCCGCCAGTGGAATGCGACGGGTCTCACCGTCGGGGCGCACGGTCTCCACGGTCGCATCGAGGACGCGCATGGCAACTGCCATGTCGCTGGGATGCGTCGCGATACAGGTCTCGCTCGCGCCAATGACGGCGAGCGAGCGGCTGAAACCGCCGATCGCCGCGCAGCCACTGCCCGGCTGCCGCTTATTGCAAGGCTGATTGGTATCGTAGAAATAGGGACAGCGGGTCCGTTGCAGCAGATTGCCCGCAGTCGTGGCCTTGTTGCGCAATTGTCCCGATGCGCCGGCCACGAGTGCCCGCGACAATACGGCATAATCCTGCCGCACGCGCTGGTCCGCCGCGAGATCGGTATTGCGCACCAACGCCCCGATCCGCAAACCACCATCCGGCATGGGCTCTATCTTGTCGAGCGCCAAGCCGTTGACATCGATCAGATGCAACGGTGTCTCGATTTCAAGCTTCATCAGATCGAGCAGATTGGTGCCCCCGGCGATGAATTTCGTGCCTCGCCTCCGGCTCGCCGCAGCGGCGGCTGCCGCCGGAGTGGAAGCACGTTCATATGTAAAGGATTTCATGCTTCCCTCCCGGCCACTTCGGTGATCGCCTCGAGGATGTTCGAATAGGCCCCGCAGCGGCAGATGTTGCCACTCATGCGTTCGCGGATTTCGGCGTCATTGATCGCCGGCTGTGCCGCGAGATCGGTGGTGACGTGGCTCGGAATACCGGCCTTGATCTCACCCAGGACCGCCACCGCCGAACATATCTGCCCTGGCGTGCAATAGCCGCATTGGTAGCCATCATGTTTCACGAAAGCTGCCTGCATGGGATGCAAGGTTTGCGGCGTGCCTAGCCCTTCGATCGTGGTGATGCTGTCGCCCTCATGCATGACCGCGAGGCTTAGGCAAGCATTGATGCGGCGGCCATTGACGATGACGGTACAGGCGCCGCACTGACCATGATCGCACCCTTTTTTCGGGCCGGTCAGGGAGAGATGCTCACGCAGGGCGTCGAGCAAGGTCGTCCGTGTATCGAGGGTCAGCTGCCGGGCCGCACCGTTCACCGTGAAGGTCACCTTCAGGATGGTCGGATCCCCGGCCGTGTCAGATTGAGCGCGGGCAGCGGTCTGGACCGATGTCAATGCAATGGTGGCAGCAGTGCCGAGCAACAGCCGGCGTCGTGTCATCGCGAATTCCGTGACGCTTTTTATCTCCGGCTCGCCGGGATAGGATTCGTTGGAACGGGGCATAACCATTCCTCTCTGGGCCAATGGGCGCATCGCCGATATCACGATCGACCGCCGCGATATCGATGGTCACATCCGGGCCGGGAAACCCCGGCGAATTACGCAGGACTTGACGTAAAATATGTGCTGGTGAGTTTGCAGGATCAGCACGGGGACAGCTTGCACGGGACGGTTCCGGTTGGCCGAATGCCGCTCAGACGACACCGCGCGCGCAGAGACGGCACGCTTTCATCTTCACCCACAACAGAGCGAGATGGCGAAACGTTCCCACCGTCACCTTTCGTTCTTCAGAATTCTATTTCCACCGCTGGTGTCGCCTCTGCCCGGTTGCAAAGACTAGCCGCCAGAGAAAGTTAGCTAACTTTCGGTTCTATCTGCGCTGTCTTCCGCATGTGGGTGGTCAGTTGAACGGCTTTGCGATGTAACTTTTGCCTCGGCCCACGCGAATACTGCCTCATCGGATCAAGCGACAGTCAGGACCATTGGGGCGGTCGAATAGGCCTCGAACCAAAGCCAGGACAAGAATCTCCATGCGGCATCTATTGGCAAGGTTGAAAATACGGCAGAGATTTGGCCGGCAGCTCACGCTGGCGGTTTCGGTTTTCGCGGGCTTCCTGGGCTTGTTTCTCTGGCAAAGCCCGCCGGCCGTCGCCGGTAGCCGACCAGTGGTGGTCGAGCTTTTTACCTCGCAGGGCTGCTCATCCTGCCCGCCAGCCGATGCCTTGCTCGATGAATTGGCTCACCGCCCGGATGTGATCGCCCTCGGCTTCCATGTCGATTACTGGGACAATCTCGGCTGGAAGGATCCACTCTCGGCGCCAGGATCGACCCGGCGCCAGCGCGATTATGCCGAGCTCTTCAATCTTTCGTCGATCTATACGCCGCAAATGGTGATCGAGGGGCGCCAGCAATTGGTGGGATCTGACCGCGGCGCGGTATTGGGCGGCATCGCCGACGCAGCAACCGAGACGACGGCGGGGGTCAGCTTCGACAGCAACCGGCATACGGTCACGATCGGTGGTGGTGCCGGCCAAGGCCAGGTGCTGCTGGTGCGCTTCCAGCGGCAGCGCAATACGGACGTGGCGCAGGGCGAGAATGCCGGCACCCGCGCCCGTGATGCCAATGGTGTGACCGCCCTGACCGCACTCGGCACCTGGCAGGGCACGGAACTGCATTTCACCATCACGCCACCGACGGAGAACGAGGGTATAGCCGTGCTTGTCCAGGCACCGGACGGGCATATGCTGGGGGCTGGCGTCGCCTTGTAGCGCCCTCATCTCTCGAGCACCCTTGCCTAGAGCGCCTTCTGCATGTCCATCGACAAGGTGGCGAGTTCATCCTGCAAGCGCAGGACCTGAAGATAGAGATCAAGCCGGTCGCCCTCGACCCGGGCCAGCAGCGGATTGCCGGCATAGGCGGCGAGCAATGGCTTGAGCCGCAACGCCTGCAACGGGTCGGCGATGACGCCAAGGCCATAGAAGCAGGGGATTTCCGCATAGAAGAGATGCGGGTAATCCTGCAGGAAATCCTCGACCGCTGTCAGAACGCCGTTGCCGGGCCCGCCTTCGGTCAAAGCGACGGCAAAGGCACCATCGCCGCGCAAGCCGCCGGTGATAGCGAGCCTTGTGCCCGGCCGGGCGCCGAGATGAAAACTGTAGCGTTGCCGTGAGCGGGCCGGCAGCAGATCCGGCTGGCGATAGAAGTCGCGCCGGCCGCTCGGCCAGCCGACCCCGTGAATCATCACCAACGGGAACAGGCCGGCTTCCGGGCGCCGGGCGGCAATCAGGCGCAGCTCATGGAAGACAGTGTAATGATTGCGATCGCCGTCGATGATATAGGCATCGGCCCCCGCCAATTGTGGCAGAACATCGAGGCTGTTGCCGGTATAGAGGCGACTGGCGCGCTCCAGGAACAGCATCTGCTGCTTGCGGCTCGGTGCCGGATCGATCGCCGCATGGCTGATGCCGCTCTCGCCGCACCAATCGGCCAGTTCCTGGGCGAAGTCATCGCCGCCGAGGCCGATCTGCATGATGCTCTCGGCCTGCGCCGCGGCCGCCAGCGCCATCGGCAGGCCGGCGAACTCCGCAAGCGAGCCGCGATGCAGGTCAACCATGGTCAGGCTGCTCCCCTGATGGCGGCCGGAACGGCTCCCATGACCGGCGGCAAAGGCAGGATGGTCAGGGTGAGAACAGTGACCTCGGCGGCGATATCAGGCAATGTCACTAATAGATGAGCATCGTCGCGGAGCGCCGTGAATTGCCAACCATCGATCCGGCAGTGCAAAGCCTGCAGATGTGTCCGGTCAAGGATCTCGATATCGTCACTGCCCAAAGCCGCATCCAGCTTGTCGCCCCGCTGCAAGCACAGGCCGCGGATGAGTCCGTGTCGCAAGAAATTCGCCAGCGGCAAAGCGAGTATGCCGCCGAGATGCCGCCGCAACAAAGGCACGCGCAGGCGCAAAGCGCCATCCGCCGTGACAAGGCAACCGAGCCGGCAAGGTGTCGTGGCATTATCCCTGATTATCTGCGCCTCGACATCTGCGGCCTTCTGGTCGGCCAGGAAAGCGACAGCCGACAGGCCGAAAGCGGTCATGCCGTAGGCACAACCTTCGAACCCCGACAGCGCCGAAATCGACCCGCCCAGCCACATCGGCGGCGCTTCAGCCTTGATGGCACCCGGGAACCCCTTGGCCCAACGATGTTTCTCCACGTGCTCGCTGTCGATCATATCGTAGAGAATATAGGTGCCGAGATTGACGTCGTGCTTCATTGCACCATAGATCTGCTGCTCACCGAGAGTGGGAAAGGCCAGCAGACGCAGCAGCAAGAGGCTGCTCCAGTCGCGCATGATCTGCGTGTCACTCGCGAGGTCTATCTTCAGCATGCGGGCCGCCGTATCGAATAACATGGCAAATGACATGGCAGCGGCGCGAATATCGCGGCAGAAGGCCTGCTGCTCGGCCGGCCGGATTTCCGCCTCATGCAGCACCACGCCATCTTCATAGGACTTCACCGATCCGTCTGGCGCCGAGAAGATCTGCTCGATCACAGCGACGTTGCGCATCAGGAACAATTTGGTCGCCGGTGTCACAACGGTGCTGTCCATATAGCCGGCCACCGTATCGCCTTCGGGCAGGTCGACAAGGCGCTCGTCGATGGTCGCCAGATAGACGCCATGCAGGCGCTGCTTCATCCCTTCCCGGTCGAAAATAGCCCGTAGCGAGCGCTGGATGGTGCCGGTATAGCCGAGATCGACCAGTATAAGATCGGTATAGTTGTCGAAATCCGGCACAGTGCGACGCAGATGCGCAAAAAGCTGGTCGCGCATGATCTGCGACAGTCGTGCGATATCCTCACCGTCAAGAAGTTGCGGCAAGGCGGCAGCAAAGGCCTTGCCGTCGACGATACCACCGGGGATCTTGGCGAAGTATTGCCGCACCGACGGCAGGTCGGCTCGCAGGAATGCCTGTACGGACGGTTCATTCAGGGTGACACAGGCCTCGAATACATCGACCAGCGGACCGGGATCCTGCAGATTGGCCGTCAGGGCGACGCGACGGTTGATCTCGACATAATGGGCCGGTTGCGGCTGAGTCGCGCGCCACAATTCGAAAGGCAGATGACCGTCGCGACCGAGAAAAAGGATCGCCGTCTTTGCGCCTTGCGCCGCGATCCGGGCGACACGTTGCTGCAGGAAATACTGGAAACCGGCAAGAACCGGCCCGAAGATTGCGGCGCCTTCCCGGTGCTCGGCGGTCTCGGCAGTGAGCTGCGACAGGGCCGTCCGACGCAACAGATGAAAGCCGCCATCCAGGCGATGGCTGAAATCCGACATTTTCGCCTGCATCAACTGGGCGGCAGCATCTTCGCGCGCCAGCAGCTGGGCAATCTCCTCCTGCGGCTGGGGATAATGCACAGCGGAGATACCGAAGGCGCGAGCACCAAGAATATCGGCAACCGCATTGTCACCGATATGGATCGCGGCGGCACCGTCATAGTTTTCCGCTTCGATGACGCGGTCGAACAGGGTCGCCATCTTGCCGGTGCGATGATCAGCCGAGGTATAGACGAAGTCTGGCACCAGATCCGGCGCACAATGAGCGAGAAGTCGCTTCAGCTGCGCTGCCGACCAATAGGTGTCGGAGATGAAGCCGACCCGCAGAGGCACGCGCCGCACCAATGCTTCCCGCGCCACTTGCAGGATATCGGGATTGACCAAGCAAAGATCGAGTTCAGCCAGAAACTCTGCCGAGACCAGTTCCGCGACAGTCACATCCTCAATGCCGAGCGCATGGCGTGGCAGGCAGCGGTAGATCTCCTCGATGGTGACTTCGCTGGAATTTATCGCCGCAACGCTCTTCTGCCGCGCCCTGAGCTCCGCCAGAACGCGGCTCTGAACGAAGGATTCCTTGAGGCCCGGCCGCCGAGCGGCGATCGGCAAATGATGGAAGGCCCGTTCGAAGACACCGATCGGCGAGCTGCAGCGGCGAAACAGGAAGGTGTCGAAGACATCGAAAGTGACAACGCTTTTCTGCGCCGATCCCATCAACAGGCGGGCTTCCGCCAAGGCAGCCTGCTGTTGCGATTCACGCCCCGCCGTCGCGACCTCATCCAGGCGGCCCGTTGCCTCCGCCGAAGACGACCAGCCTTGCAAGTGAATGGGAGGGAGCAGCGCCGTCATCGCCTTATGCCTTGTCTTAGAGATAATCCGTCAGGCGTATTTTCATGACGGTCGAAAGTGCCGAGTAGGAAGCCTGAAGCTGCGTATCGAGCTGCGACACTTTGGCCACGGCCTGGGCGGAATCGACGTTCTTGATATTGCTGGCGGCATCCGTCAGCAGCGAGATGTAGCTCGTCTGGTTGTTCTGGGCATCGGTCAAGCGGCTGGAGGTGACCGAGACCGAAGCCTGCAAATTCGACAGATCGCTGATGGCGCTGCTGGCGAGATTGAAGGCGTCCGTCAGTGCCGCGGTATCGACGGGATTCGTGGTCGCCTGAGACACCAGCTTGGCGGCCCGCAGGGCCTCCTCGATCGCCGAATTGTCGCCAGTCACGCCATAGGTAACACTGGACGTGTCGGAAATGCGGACCGAGGCGAGCTGTGAATCGCCCTGATAATAGCTGGTATCAGCCGTGGTGGCACTGGCGGTCGTGGTTTTGTAGGTGGTGAGATCGACCGCTGGCTGGTCGGTCTGGCTGCCGGCAAACAGATAGCGGCCGTTGAGCTGGGTGTTGGCCTGGCTGGCGAGGTCGTCCATCGTCGTGCTGCCCAGGGAATTCAGGGTCGACGAAGAGGTGCCTGACATCGCCGCGCTGATCGACGACTTCAAAGTGGTCAGCAGGGTGATCATGTTGCCGAGGGCGCTATACGTCGCCTGGCTGCGGTCGCCTGCTGTTGCCGTATTGGTGCTTTGCGCCTGAGCGCTGGTCAACTCGTTCTGCAAGGTTAGGAGCTGCCGGGACTTGTCGCCGTAATCGGCAAAGCTGGTCCCGACCAGGCCGGTCGATTCCTGGATCGACGCCTGGGCTTCCTGCTTCTGAATGTCCTTGGCGTTACTGAGGACGGTGTTGAAGAGGCCGTAGGTGGAAATACTAAGCATGGTTTCCCTCGCCGTAAGCGTCAGCTGGAGACAGCGTCGAGCAAACTGGTGAACATGGCATTGGCGGTGCTGATCACCTTTGCCGACGCCGCGTAGTAACTTTGCAGCTGGGTCAGCAAAGCCGTCTGCTCGTCGGTATTCACCCCCGACTGGTTGGCGAAGCTGGTGGTCAGAGTGCTGAGGCTCGAACTCGACGTATCGGCGTCCGAATTGGCATTGCTGGCGCGCGTGGCGATATCGGAAATGAGATTGGCGGCATAGCTCGAGAAGCTGGTCGATGAGCTGCCGAGGAAGCCGGCCGCGGCGAAGCTGGTATTGCCGCTCAATGCGTTATAGAGCGAGGTCGCGATGCTGGCATCCGAAGCGCCGATCGCCTTGTCGCCGACCGTCAAGGTTGCGCTCTGGCTCAACGTCCCCGTCGGCAGCAGGGAGCTGTCGGACAAAAGCGCGCTGTTGACGGCGATAGCCTGGGCCGACGTGCCGCCCTTCAAGGCATCATTCAGTCCGAAATAGCTGGAGACATCGGTGCTGCCGACGGAGCCGGACAAGGTCGAAATGGCGATCCCGCCGCCGCTGCTATTGCTGATGGTCAGATGGCCGTTGGTGATCGTCGCCGAAACGCCGCTGATCGCATTGAGACTGTCGAGGACGTCCTGGACAGTAGTCGCCGAACTGAGATCGACGTCCTGGTAACTGGTGATCTTGCCGCTGGAATCGGTGAGCGCGACCCGCAATGTCGTCCCACTGGCAACCGTGACGCTGTCAGTGGCCGCAACCGTCGTCGTTCCCGTCAGTGTGGTTGGTGGCGGAGTAGCGCTGCCGCCATTGGTCACACCGTTGACCGCTGCCGCCAGGCTGGAGGCCAGATTGTCCAGCTCATCCTGGGCCTTAACCAGGGTATCGTCGCGCATGTCGATCAGCGCGCCGATCGAGCCGCCGGAGATCTGGCTGGTGATATCCGTGCCGGCAACATAGATGCCGGAAATGCCCGTGCCGGAAGAACCGGAATAGGTCACGCCGTCGGAGATTGAAGCGGAGCTGGTATGGGACAGATGATTGACGACCGTGCCGTCGAGCAGTGACTGGTTGCCGGTATAGATGTGCAGCTGGTTATTGCTGTCGGTATATGACGTGATGTTGATGTCGCCGGCAATGGCCTGCAGGGCGGTGTTGCGCTGGTCTTCCAGATCGGCTGTCGGATCGCCGCGGGCCGCCGCCGTGGCAATCTGCTTGTTGAGATCACTGATCGTGTCGAGCGCGGAATTCACCTCCGTGACCTTGTCGGAGATTTCCTCGTCGGCCTGCGTGCGCAGATTCTGGATCCCATTCGAGGTCGACCGGAGGGTGGAGGCCAGGGTGTCGAGATCGCTGACGACCTGGGTCTTGAGGCTGGTATCGTCCGGTGTCGATTCGAGATTCTGCAGCGCCGTCGTCAGGCTGGTGATCTGGGACGAGATGTCGTTGCCAGACGAACTGTCCGAGATTTCTCCCAGAAGGTTCTGTAACGACGTATAGTAATCCGACGTCGTGGAATCGGCGCTCGAGGCGCTGGTGGCGGAGAGAATGTCTCGCAGCAGATATTTGTTGACGCTGCTGGTGATCGAGGAAACCGCGACACCGCTTCCCTCCCCGTTGGTGACTTGCGTCGCCAGGTTCGCTGTTTTGGCCGTATAGCCGTCGACCGAAGCGTTGGAAATATTGCCTGAGACGACCGCCATCTGCCGCTCGATGGCGAGGAGCGACGATACCGCAGAACTCATGGCGATGGTGAGAGACATCGTGAAGCTCCTGCCGTTTCCGGTTAGGCTTTATAGCTGGTCTGCCGATCAACGAAATTGGCCGCGGTGATGGCGCCATTGGCGCCGTAGACGCCATGCCGGCCGCTTTCCGACTGGATCGCCGTCATGACGGAATTGATGCGCCGGCGGGTAGCATCCATCGCGCCGCGCAACAGGCGCATATTCTCCTGGGTCAGCGATTTCAGCATCTGCCCGGTGGCGACGATCTGTTCCCGCAGGTCTTCGTCATCCGTCAACTCCTGCGAACAGGAGGAGAGAACACCCCGGCTGAGATCGCTGAAGCGATCGGTCAGCTGGTCCTTCTGGTCGGCATAGTCCGACAATGCCGCGGGAACGCCCCGTGTCAGCAATTCGTTTTCCGAATAGACGACAGCAATCAGCTCCTTCATCACACTGATCAGGTCGGCAATCGCCAATTCATTGAGAATCGGGTTCGACTTTGCCTGATAGGTATCCTGGATGGTTGGCATCTTTTTGTTTCTCCGCTTTAGGAAGCGCGCCGCGATTTCGCGCTGAAGGACCTGGAATAGGCCGCAAGCGCACTTTGTGCGTTGTTATGCTGTTTGATTTCAGCCGCGATCATGTCCCGGCAGTGCCGCAGCATTTCCTGCAACTCCGTGACGTCGGCCAGAGCAAGCATCAGCTCAAGGCGATCGTGCTTCTGCTTCAGGGCCTGCTCGCGCCCATGCGGGGCGAAGCGATGGGAGATGGCAGCCAGCTTGCGGCCGGCTTCCCGCTCCACCTGTTCGCAAAGCTCCGGTGTGATCCTGGCCGGCATCGCATCAACCATCGGCTGGCTCAACGGACCGCTGAAATCAGGTCATCGAACATGGTCTTGCAGGTGCTGATCACCTGCGAGGCGGCCGAATAATTCTGCTGGCAGACGATCATCAGGCTGAGCTGGTCCGCGGTGCTGACATTGGATTCTTCAACGCTGCTGCCGTCGATCTTGCCCGACCCGCCATCACCGGCAATGTGCAAGGTATAGCCGCCGGAATCACCCGTCATCGAATAGACGTTGTCTGACTTGACTTGCAGACCGTCGGAATTGGGGAAGGTCGCAACCGCGATCTTGTAGATCGGTAGCGATTGTCCATTGTCATAAGACGCCGTCACCGTGCCGTCTTTGGAAATAGTGACGCCGGTCAGGTGGCCATAAGCAAAGCCGTTCGGATCAACGCTCTGGATTTCGACCTGAGGATCGTCTGTACCCGAAGCATATTGGGTCAAGCCGTCCGTCTGCCCGGTCGTGCCGAGATTCAAGTTGATGCTGCTGGCCGCTGCGCCATCATTCCAGCTGCTGACCGTCACTGTCGGCTCGGTGACCGTATTGCCGGCGCTATCCGTGATACCCGCCAGACTGCCGTCGGAATTGAAATTGACGGTATAGGTCGTATTGCCGCCGATCGTGCCGGTCGTCGTGGCGTTATCCGCGGGATCAGTCGGGTTGCCGTAGGTCATTGTCCAGCTGTTGGCAGCGGTCTTCTCCCAAGTAACGGGCACGCTTTGTGCGACACCGAGCGAATCATAGACCGTGATGCTGGTATCGAAGGTATCGCCGACGGCTGCGTCCGCCGGCAGATTGGCCTTCATTGTCGCCGACGTGGTTGCCGAAGCCGAGGTGCTGAACTTGTCAATGTTGATCGCTTCGAGGCCCGACGTGCTGTTGGTATCGCTTGAGGTGATATTGCCATTTGCATCGGTCGGCCAACCCATCAGGTAATAGCCGTTATTGACGAGGTAGCCGTTATTGTCGGTGTCGAAATTGCCGTCACGGGTGAAATAGGTCTGCGACTGGTCGTTGTTATAGGTGACGACGAAGAAGCCGGTGCCGTCGATGGCGACGTTGGTCGACGTGGTGGTGCCGACGATGTTGCCTTTGTAATTGACGTTCTGGGTCGCATTGGCGGTGACGCCGCCGGAAGCGAGACCCGCACTGTCGGATACCAGATCGTAGAAACTGGTAGTGACGGTCTTGTATCCGTAGGTGCTGGCATTCGCCAGGTTATTGGAGATGATCGAGAGGGCCTTGCTCTGGGCATTGATGGCCGAGACGGCCGAATTGAGTGCGCTGCCGATGGTCATGATATGCTCCTGCGGGCTCAGTTGGTCGTGCTGCGGATGCCGGTGACATCGCTGAGCGGAATGGATAGGTCGTCGCCAAGCTGCAGCTCGGTCGACCCGCTCGACGTGTCGACGCCGGTCACCGTGCCGGTGGCGGAAATGGTCGAGGTGATGGAGGCGCCGGAGCTGTCGACCGCGGTGACAGTCAGGGTATAGGCGCCGCTGGTATGCGACGCGCCATCGGAGTCGGTGCCGTCCCAGGTCAGGGTATGGCTGCCGCTGGCGGTATCGCCGGTGCCGGTCCAGACGACGTTGCCGCTGGAGTCCTTGATGGTGAGCTTGGTGGAAGCGGCATCGCTGGGCAGCGAGTACTGCCAGGTCGCGCTGCCATTCTGTATTGCCGCCGTGTCGTCATTGTAGGTGACGCTCTTATCGATATAGGCGACACCGTTCGACAGCCCGTAGGAATTGAGGCTGCTGAGGATGGAAGAGAGCGTCGCATTCATGCTCTCCTGCTGTTCCACACTGGAGAGGCTGATCAACTGGTTGGTGAATTCGCTGGTATCGGTGGGATTGAGCGGATCCTGGTTCTGCAGCTCAGTCGTCAGCAGCGTGAGAAAAGTATTATAGGCCGTGCTGGCGTCGCTCGCCGCGCTGGAGCCTGAAGAGCCGGAAGAACCCGAGGATGCCGCGTTGTTGACATTAGAGACGGTAGACATGGCCCTGCTCCACGATGAAACTTGCGCCCGCCGCAGACGTCCGGAGACGTATTGCGCGTGCTTTCATCGGTTTTACGGAGCAGACAGGTTCGGCTAGGCGGGTATTTTATGTGCCGGCGACACATAAAGAGCGCCTGAAATTGCCGGCATCATCGTCAACGGATCGAGCCGTCTTGGTGCGGATCTTGTCCGCTATGTTTCCGGTGGCTGTATTTCCGGTATTTCAATCCGCCGGTTGTCATCGACGCAAAGTTGATCTAGGTCGGGAAAGCCGAACGCCAATTCAGCCGCCTGTCCGATCCGGGCAGTACGCGTCGTTACGCGAGACTGACGCGCGGCCGCCGCCTCAGCGGGACGGACGATCACTATCTCTGGAGATCAGTATCTTCGGATCAGTTGCGATCGTCGCGGGCCGGCAACATATCGTGTGAGGTGCCGGTCAGCGTATGACCGGAAACCGCGCGCATGATGCGATCTGCGAGATATCCTGGGGCTTTAGGCGCCGGCCCCTTCAAAGCATCACGCAAAACGCGCATTTCCGCGAGGGCTATGCGTGCCTGCTCACTTTCGAGCAGCAATAGCTCAGCGGCTTTGCGATCAGCCTCTGGCCAGATCGACAGATTTTCGCCGTATTTCTGGAGTGTTTCCAGAAAGGCCGCTAGTGGCATTACTGGGCCGCTCAACTTTTTCCACTGTCCAATCGTTTCGCGACAGGCCCATCCTACCCTGCCTTGGTAAATTCATATCTGATTGTTTCTGGCTCGTAAACCCCGAGACTTCCGCCGCGGGTTCATCGGCCGCCTCGGCAGCGACCGGGGTGATGGTCAGCGGCTTGACGGAGAGCGGCAATTTGGCGATTTCCGCCCAGGCATTGCGGGTCAGGCGGATGGCGTCAGCGAGGCGGAGATAGGCCTCGGTCGCATCCTTCTTGCCTACCGCCCGCATCAGCACGGCCACCACCGCCTTATACATTTCCCGCAAGGAAACGGCCACGGTGCCGCCCCGCTTCATGTCGAGACAGCCGTTAAGGCCGTTGAGAATCTGGGCCGCCTTCAGGGCCTCATTGAACTGCCGCTCCGGGTCCCGGCGGTCGCTAGCCTCCGCGGCACGAATCGTATGGACGATGGCGAGGTCATAGAGGCCGACGACGGCATGCAGCGGCGGCCGTGT
>Ga0209455_1001109_pt1 | contig 13197 bp, 11 predicted proteins | sample AraplaCol_mCL_r2_FD_184275 | JGI IMG/M metagenome (GOLD analysis project Ga0209455, IMG submission 184275) | Arabidopsis root microbial communities from North Carolina, USA - plate scrape CL_Col_mCL_r2 (SPAdes) (version 2) | ecosystem: Host-associated > Plants > Roots > Endosphere | place: USA...
GCGACAGGGAAAGCTCGGCGACGGCATTGCGGAAACCGGCGACGAAGCCGGGCTTATCCCGTCTTTCAACCACCCAGCCGAGAAAATCCGGCATGGTCCAGCTCTGCAGGCGTCCGTCGAAGCCGTAGCTGTGCAGCATGCAGCCTTTGATATCGACCCAATAGATCGCCTGGTTGCGGGCCGACCATAACGGCCCCTCGCCGAGCAATGCGCGGATGTCCCAAACCAGATTTGCGTCGCTCATCAGCATTTCCCCTTACGCCTGCCGGTCGCCCCGCGACGGGCCTTATTTTCAAACCCAACCGCCGTCAACGATGAATTGCTGGGCCGAGACCATTTCCGAATCCTTTGACGCCAGGAACAAGACCATCCGCGCGAGGTCAACAGGCATGACGCGTCCCCTGAGACATTGATTGGCGTCGATTTCCTGCTCGCCGGCTTCGTCCAGCCACAGGGTTTTCTGCCGCTCCGTCATCACCCAACCCGGCACCACGGTATTGACGCGGATGCCGTCCTTGCCGAGTTCGCGGGCGAAACTGCGTGTCAGGCCGTGAATGGCCGCCTTCGCCGTGGTATAGGCGGGCATGCCCGCAGACGACTTCATCCAGCTGATAGAGCCGAAATTGATGATCGAGCCACCGCCCTTCCGCTGCATCGCCGGTGCAACCGCCTGGATGGCGAAGAACAGCGGTCGCAGATTGATCGCTTGACGATCGTCCCAGTATTCCGGCGTCACTTCGCGCCAGTCATGCCGCGTATCGCTGGCGGCGTTATTGACCAGGACGGCGATCTCGCCGAAGGCGGCCGTGGCCTGTTCGATCGCCCGCCGCAGCGCGGCGATGTCGCGGATATCGCAGGGAATGAAAAGTGGCCGGCGCTGATATTGCGCTTGCAGCCGGTCGCAGAGATCGCGGCTGGCCGTTTCCTCGATATCGATGAAAGCGACCTTGCTGCCTTGCTCGAGGAAACATTCGACAATTGCCGCGCCGATGCCGCTGCCGCCGCCGGTGACGAAGACCGTCTGGTCTTTCAGGCTGGGATGCCGCGCGTAAGCAGCGAGATCCATAAGTGATGCTCCTTCATGCTCCCCGATCCTGCCTCGAATGGCAGAGTCGGGGCAATGTGCCGGGGGAAAGGCGGTGATGGTCAGGATTTGCGGGTCAGGCGCTCGCCGGCCGGCTCGTCATGGGCGAGGCCGATGACCCGGTTGGTATCGCCGAGCAGCTTGCGCACGGCCCGTCGGGCAGCTTCGGGCCGGCGTTGCCGGATCGCCACCAGGATATGTTCATGCAAGGGCAGGGCGCTGCGGAAATCCTCGTTATGCCGCGTCGTCCAGTCGAACATGTTGCCGAGCGCCGATTCGATGACGAATCCGAGCGGCACCAGCAATTCGTTGCCGGCGGCGAACAGGATGGCGAGGTGGAATTTGACGTCGGCGGCGTTCCAATCCGGAAATGACTGCGAATCGCGCATGCCGTTATAGGCTGCCTCGATCTCGGCAAGCTGTGCAGCGGTGTGGTTTTCCGCGGCCAGCGCCGCTGCTTCCGGCTCCAGGATCTGCCGCAATTGCTGCATGTTGGCGAGGAAATGATGCTGGTCTGCTGCGGCGCAATACCAGGCCAGCACATCGCGGTCGAGCAGGTTCCAGGCATCGCGCGGCTGCACCCGCGATCCGATCTTCGGCCGTGAGACGATCAGTCCCTTGGCCGCCAGCATCTTGATGGCTTCGCGAACGGCTGTCCGGCTGACGCCGTAGGCCTTGCACCATTCCGCCTCATTCGGCAGCAACGTTCCGGGGGCGAATTCGCCCTTCAGGATTCGGGCGCCGATATCCTGGGCAACGCTGTGATGCAGGCTGTTTCCCCGCCGCGACCGTGTGATTTTTGCTTGCTTCTGCATGGCTCTTCCAGTCGCCGTCACTCTATCACTTCCTGTTTTTATTTGTAATACAAAATGGCGTTGCTGCCTTGTTTTTTGTATGATAAAAACCGGCTGTTTCAATCAAGATCCGGTTTCCAACAACGGATCAATAAAAGATCCGGCGAGCTGAAACCGTCGTCAGGCAAGACATTAAGGGAGGCGCTTCGATGAAAAAACTCTTATTGGCGGCCGGCAGCATGTTGCTGACGTCCATGACTTTGGCGCTGGCGCCACAGGCGGCGCATGCCGATGTGGACGGCTCTTGCGCCGGCAAGAAATTCGTCTTTTTCCCCGGTGGCGGCGAAGGCGACACCTTCGCTTCGATCGTCTATCGCGGCGCGCAGCTGGCGCAGAAGCAGACCGGCTGCCATGTCGACTATGTCTGGTCCGACTGGAATCCGGAAAAGATGGTCGCCCAGTTCAAGGAGCAGATCGCCCGCAAGCCGACCGGCATCTCCATCATGGGCCATCCGGGCGAGGGCGCGCTCTCCAAGCTGATCGATGAGGCCCGCGCGGCCGGCATCATCGTCACCACAGCCAATGTCGATCTGCCCGACAGCGAGGGCAAGTACAAGGGCGATGGCATGGGCTATGTCGGCCAGCGCCTCTATCCTTCGGGTGAGATGCTCGGCAATGCCGCTTTCGATATCTGCCAGATGAAATCGGGCGACAAGGCTTTGGTCTGGGGCCTGATGGGCCAACAGGGCCGCGGCGAGCGCACCAAGGGCGTGGTCGATGCGCTGAAGGCCAAGGGCATCAATGTCCAGTATCTGGAAATCTCCGACGCCGTGAACAAGGATCCGTCACAGGGCGTGCCGGTGTTCTCGGCTTATTTCCAGAGCAACCCGGACACCAAGGCGGTGATTACCGATCACGGTACGCTGACCGCGACAATTCCGCTCTATTTCAAGAATGCCAATGCCGACAAGGACAAGGTCTGCGGCGCCGGTTTCGATCTTTCGGCGCCGACCGCTCAGGCGATCAAGTCCGGCTATGTGAAGGCCGTGCTTGACCAGCAGCCTTTCCTGCAAGGCTATCTGCCGATTCTGCAGATGTATCTGACCAGCAAGTTCGGCTTTGCCGGCTTTGACGTCGATACCGGTGCGGCGATCATCAGCAGCAAGAACATTGATGCGGTCGCGCCCTTTGCCAAGGAAGGCATCCGCTAAACGCCTCTTGCCGGGCCTGCCATCGCCGACCCTCCGATGGCAGGCCCGTGCTTTATCAACATTATGATCTACTGCGTTCCGCCGAATGGGAGGCGGTATTCGGCTCGCATCAGCGGCCGGCCTGGCGACGTATCTTCCACCTGACACCAGCAGGGCAATAGAAAGTAAGACTGTGACAGATCCACTTCTGCAGCTTAACGGCATCAAGCTTGCCTTCGGGCGCCTCAATGTTCTCAAGGGCGTCAGTTTCGAAATCTTCCCCGGTGAGATCGTCGCTTTGGTCGGCGATAACGGGGCGGGCAAATCCTCCCTCATCAAGGTCATCACCGGCGTTCACAGGCCGACTGCTGGCGAGATCCAGTTCAAGGGGCAGCGGATCACACTGAGCTCGGTGAAGCGCTCACGTGAGCTCGGCATCGAGACGGTCTATCAGGAACGGGCCCTGGCCGATCAGCAGGAGCTCTGGCGCAATGTCTTCGTCGGCCGTGAGTTGACGACTGCCGCCGGTTTCCTCGACATCAAGAAGCAGAAGGAAGAAACGCGCAGGCTGTTGCGCGATTACATGGGTTTTACCTCGGAAGTGATCAATGTCGATTCCGAAGTGAAGGGCCTCTCGGGGGGCGAGAAGCAGGGCGTCGCCATTGCCCGCGCGCTCTATTTCAATGCCGAATTGATCATTCTCGACGAGCCGACGACCGGCCTTGCTCTGTCGGAGCAGCGCAAGGTGCTCAACTTCATCCGCAACATCCGCGACAAGGGCAAGTCGGCGATTTTCATCGACCACAATATTTTCCACGTCCATGACGTGGCCGACCGATTCATCATCCTCGACAAGGGCCAGGTGGCGGCACAGTTCACCAAGGCCGAGATCTCGCGCGATCAGCTGATCGACATGATGGTTGAGTTGCATCAGAAGGGAGCGATCGCATCATGACCGCGCAACAATTCTTGTCCCGCAACCGCATTCCCGTGGTTGTGACGGCGATCTGCGCCCTGTTGTTCCTGGTCTATATCGTCGGCGCGCCGGATACCTTCCTCGATTCCGGCATCTATGCTGCGTTGATGGGCACTATCGCTTTTTCCGGCATCCTGGCGGTGGCGGCAACTTTCATTGTGACCTTGGGTGAGATCGACCTCAGCTTTCCGTCGATAATGGGGCTTAGCGCCTATGTCTTTGCCTATCTGTTTTCGAATGAGGTCAATTTTCTGCTGTGCTTCCTGGCAGCGATCGCCGTTGGCGTCGTGCTGGGCTGGCTGAACGGCGTCATCATCACCAAGGTCGGCGTGCCGTCGATCGTGCTGACCATCGGTACGATGTTCCTGTGGCGCGGCCTGATCCAGGTTCTGGTGCAGGGCCAGGCGATCTCGCTGTATGAGATGGACGGTACCGTCTGGAACAGCCTGATGGTGGGCAAGATCGGCGGCTACCTGCCGGCCCAGTTTGTCTGGTTCGTGGCGATCGCCGTCGGCCTCGGGCTGATCTACCGCAAGCATCGCTTCGGCAGCCATGTGCTGTTTGTCGGCGACAATGCCGCCAGCGCCCGCATGGTCGGCATCGACACCGATATGGTGAAGATCAAGTGCTTCATGCTGATGGGCTTCATGGCGGCGATCGCCGGCCTGCTCAGCCTTGCCTTCAACCAGTCCTTCTTCCCCAGCCATGGCGACAGCATGTTGCTGCCGACCCTGGCGGCTGTCTTCATCGGCGGTACCTCGGTGTTCGGCGGCAAGGGCACCATCTGGGGTACCTTCATGGGTGTGCTGATCATGGGCTCGCTGGAGACCGGAATTGTGTCGCTCGGTCTGACCGGTTTCTGGTATCAGTTCATCGCCGGGTTGACGATCGTTGCCTCGGTGATCAGTTATGCCCTGTTGCTGAAGAAGGTTGGCTAACATGCGTCTGGTACAGATCGAGATGTCGATAGGCCGGGTTGTCGCCAGGGTGGATGGGGACCGCGCCGTCATGGTACCCGGCGACGAGAGGACGATCCTCGATCTGGCCAAGGTGGCTATCGCGAAAGGCACCCGGCTTGACGATCTGGTCTTCGAGCGCGGCGAGGGAATGGTACTCAACTACCCCATGCTCCTCGCCGATGGTCGCATCCTGCCGCCGATCGACCATCCGGATCCCGCCCATTGCCTTGTCTCGGGAACCGGCCTGACACATCTCGGCAGCGCCGATGCGCGCGACAAGATGCACCAGACACTCAGCGGCGGCGAGGAGACGCTGACCGATTCCATGAAGATGTTCAAAATGGGATTGGAAGGTGGCAAGCCTGTCGGTGACGGTCCCGGCGTACAGCCGGAATGGTTCTACAAGGGCGATGGCAGCATGGTCGCGCATCCAGGTGCGGATTTAGCTTTGCCAGGCTTCGCACTTGATGGCGGCGAGGAGCCGGAACTGGCCGGCATCTATCTGATCGGCGAGGACGGCAAGCCCTGGCGACTGGGCTATGCGATCGGTAATGAATATTCCGATCATGTGATGGAGCGGCAGAACTACCTCTATCTCGCCCATTCCAAGCTGCGCGCCTGCGCCATCGGGCCGGAATTGCTGGTCGATGATCTGCCCGATAAGCTGGAAGGCGAAAGCCGCATCCTGCGCGGCAATGAGATCATCTGGCGCAAGCCCTTCCATAGCGGCGAAGGCAATATGTCCCACACCATCGCCAATCTGGAATACCACCATTTTAAATATGATCTCTTCCGTCGCCCCGGCGACGTGCATATCCATTTCTTCGGCACGGCGACATTGAGCTTCGCTGATGGCATCAAGACCCAACCGGGTGACATCTTCGAAATCGAGATGGCGGAATTCGGCAAGCCGCTGCGTAATCGCCTGGCGGAACCGCAGACCGGCCAGTTCAGCTATGGCGGCGTCGGCGTTCTCTGACCAATGGTGATGAGCACGGCCCGCATCGACTGCATCGTCGCTGATTGGGGCACCAGCAATCGGCGCGCTTGGGCCTTGTCCCGCGACGGTGAGGTGATCGGCGAGCGGCACGACGACAAGGGGCTGCTCGCCCATGCCGATCGCCAGTTCGCCCAGTCCTTCAAGGTTTTCTGCCATGACTGGCTGACGGCGGCGCCCAAGGCGCCAGTCATCATGGCCGGTATGGTCGGCAGCAAGTTGGGCTGGCAGGAAGTGCCCTATCAAATGGCACCGGTCCTGCTGCGTGACCTGTCGCGGCATCTCGCCAAGATCGAGGATCCTGATTTCGATCGCGCCTGGATCGTGCCGGGCATTGCCGTCGACAGCGAGATCCAGCCGGAAGTGATGCGCGGCGAGGAATGCCAGGTGCTGGCCGGGCTGTTGCGATTGAACATCACCGACGGTGCATTTCTTCTGCCCGGAACCCATTCGAAATGGGCGCTGGCCGAGGCGGGGAGCCTGACCCGGTTTCGCACCTATATGACCGGCGAGACCTTCGGCCTTTGGCGCAAGAGCGGTACGCTTAGCCAGCTGATGGAGGGTGACGTCTTCGACGAGGCGTGCTTTCGGCGAGGGGTCCAGCAGGCGACCCGACCGGATGCCGCCAATCTGCTGCACAGCCTGTTCAGCGTGCGTACGCTGGGACTGTTCGAGCGGGTGCCGCGCACCGGCCTCGCGAGTTACATGTCCGGCGTGCTGATCGGTGCCGAAGTCGGCGATGCCAGGCAATGGCTGGAGCGGCTTGGGGTCGCCGGCAGCGTGACGGCGATTGGCTCGCCGGGATTGCTGAACTCTTATCGTCTGGCAGCCGAAATGCTCGGTGTCGAGCTCGCTTGCCTCGACAGCGCCGATCTGTTGCCAGTAGCACTGCTCGAGTTGGCGAAGACAGCGGGCTTGCTGCCAGCCGCCTGAAGACCAATCTTACTTGATATACCTCTGCTGGTGAAATTCCGGGAGCCCTGTCATGAACCTCATCCGCCACGCATTGCAGCAGATGCCGATCGTCGCGATCCTGCGCGGCATCAAGCCAGCCGAAGTCGATTGGGCCTTCGACGTCCTGAGTGCTGCCGGCATACGACTGATCGAGGTGCCGCTTAACAGCCCGTCGCCCTATGACAGTATCCGCCGGATGCAGCAGCGGGCGGGTGACGATATCCTGATCGGCGCGGGCACCGTGCTGACGACCGCCCAGGTCGACGATTTGCAGGCGATTGGCGCCAAGCTGGTGGTGGCGCCGAATTGCGACCCAGCAGTGATCCGTGCTGCGAAGGGTTATGGCATGGCAGCACTGCCCGGCGTCGCCACGGCCACCGAGGCTTTCACGGCCCTGCAGGCGGGAGCGGATGGGTTGAAGATGTTTCCCGGCGAATTGATGCCGCCGGCGGCCGTCAAGGCCTGGCGCCAGGTCATGCCGGAAGGGACGCTCTTGCTGCCGGTCGGCGGTGTCACGGTGGACAACATGGCCGCCTATGTGGCTGCCAGTGCCGACGGCTTCGGCATCGGCGGGTCGCTCTACAAGCCCGGCATCGATGGCGCCGAACTCAAGCAGCGCGTCGACGCCTTTGTCGCCCGCGTCGGGGAGATCTGGCCGAAACGTTGAGTATCGCCGGTTATTCAGCGGCCGGCCGCATGCCGATCACCGCGGCAATATCCGGTTCGTCGATCTGTTCCGCCATGAGGAAGCGTTCGGCATAGTCGCGCCACACGCCGGAGGCGAGGAAGAGGTCCATCAGATCCGGATCGAGGTGGTGGTCCTTCTTCATGAAGCCCATGATCTTGACCGCCTCGCTCAGCTTCTTGGCCTTCTTGTATGGCCGGTCGGCGGCCGTCAATGCCTCGAAGACATCGGCGATGGCCATGATGCGGGCGACCACGGACATCTCGCCACCCATGAGCCGCTTGGGATAACCGGTGCCGTCCATCTTCTCATGATGTCCGCCCGCCAGTTCCGGCACATTCTTCAAATGTTTGGGGAAGGGCAGGCTGTTGAGCATGATGATTGTCTGAACGATGTGGTCGTTGATGCGATAGCGCTCTTCCTCGGTCAGAGTGCCGCGGCCGATGCTCAGGTTATAGAGTTCGCCGCGATTGTATTTGACCTTGGGTACATTGAGCTGGAAGCCCCATTGATTGTTGGCGGGGATAATGTCCCGCTCGGTCAGTTCGACGATGTGGTCGTCACGATCGGCCAACAGTGGCTCCTCGACCGGTAGAGCCGCTTCAGGTACCCGGTCGAAACGCCGTTTCTCCTCATAGGAGACACCCAGGCGGTTGCTGATCGTTCGGGTCCAGGTGCGGGCGGCAATCCCTTTCAGTCGCTCGATCTTGGCCGGTTCCATGAATTCACCACCTTCGTTGCAGACGGCGATGAAGGCGAAATCATCATCAAGACGCTGCTTCTCAGCGTTCATCGCAGCCCGCAGGGATGCTTCGTCGCCACCTTTGGCAATGCCGCGCCAATATGCGATCTCTGCATCGCGTTTCAGAATCTCGAAGCGACCGCGGATCTCATGGATGCGGTCATAGATGGTTTCCAGCTTGGTCGCCTTGTCGACCACATATTCCGGCGTCGTCACCTTGCCGCAATCGTGCAGCCATGCGGCGATGTCCAGCGCCTCCCATTCTTCGTCGGTCAGGCTGAAATCGCGGTAGGGCCCCGCTTGCTGCGCGACCGCGGCCTCGGCCAGCATGCGGGTCAGGACGGGTACCCGCTGGCAATGGCCGCCCGTGTAGGCGGATTTGGCGTCGATCGCGCCGGCGACAAGCTTGATCAAAGAGTCGATCAGCTTGCGCTGCGCGTCCAGGAGCAGCTTGTTCTGGATGGCGACGCTGGCACTGCCGCTGACGGCGTGGATGAGCTGCAGCATGCGGTCTTCGACAACCCAGGACTGATCCTCGGCGGTCAGGGCCTTCACCAGCAGGAGGACCCCCAGCGGCACCTGGTTGCGGTCGAGCAGCGGCACGACGACAAGGGCGAGGCGATTTGCATTGAGAGCATAGGCCATTTCGCGCAATCCCAATGCAGTCAGCTCTTCTTCCTCCAGGCGCCGCTGAATGACGGAAATTTCACTGCTGCGCATGGCTGCCGCCATCTCGCTGACAATGCCCGGCTGCGTCAGTGCTACCGGCGCGAGACCGGCTTTCTCCTCATCGACGCTGCTGCCATGCCAGCGCAGGATCTCCGGTACCAGCTCGTTCCGGTCTTCGTCCAGCATGTAGATGGCACCACCATCGCTCTCGACGACATCGATGGTTTCCTGCAGGACGCGGTCGAGCAGCGGCTTGAAATCGCGTTCAGCCGCGAGCGCCCGGCCGATCTTGAGAAACTTGCGGATGGTGCGTCGCATGCGGTCCAGCGCCCGGCCGAGATCGTTGATCTCGCGGATATGACTGCGGACCTTGGTATCCGTGGTGAAATCGAAACGACCGATCTTCGCCGTTTCATTGGCCAATCGACGCAAGGGAGTGACAAGTTTCTTCGTCAGCCACCAGACCAGGGGAATTGCCAGGATCAGGATCAGGGCCGCGATCTTCAATTGCAGCAGGACGAGCTCGCGCGCGGAGGCGAAGAATTCGTCATCGGGCATGGCGATCAACAGCTTGAGCTGCCCGGTATCGCTGATGGCGATATTGGATTGAATGACCTGCCAGATGCGGCCATAGGCCTTCATGCCGCCCCAGGTCATCGTTGAGCCACCAAATGAGAAATGACCGGCCCGGATCAACAGCGGATTGCCAAGATCGTCGACCGTGGCGAGGCGAAGGCTGCCGTCCTGGTTCTTGATGATGAGCTTCGATAGATCGCGATAGGCGATCAGCTGTGCCTGTTTGTTGACCAGGGCGACTTCGGCCGAGGGCGTTATCTTGAGCGAGGAGATTAAAGTTGCGATTGACGTGAGCTTTGCATCGATGCCGATGACCGCGCCGGCATTACGCGTGCGCCTCGCCAGCGTGATGCCGATTTCCTGGGTTGTGAAGAAGACATAAGGCGAGGTGATGATCGGGTCCACCTTATTGACAGCAGCCTGGTACCAGGACCGGGTCCGTGGATCAAAATGGTAACCCTGCTCGATGGTCGAGCTGATCAGCATGTTATGTTCGTCATAGAGACGATATTCGCCGATCATCTGATGATCGTTTCCGGTCGTCACCGATTGCACCAGCAGGGCCGCCTGGCCCGGTGCGGAAAATCGCTGCCGGTCGGCATCGGTATGCAGCGGGCGGTAAAGCACGAATTCGCCGTCCGGGTAACCGGCATAGATGGCATCGATCAACGGATTTTGTTGCAAGGTCTCGGCGATGATCGGTATTTCCTGTAATCGTTCTGTCAGGGTCGTTGCATCGGCGAGCGGCCCCCGGGTCAGAAAGCCGAGCTGGGCCTCGGCCGGTTTTAAAATTCCCTTTGCCTTCTCGGTCACGGAATCGCGGATATAGCCGATCGTATCGGCGGATGCCTGGATCAGTGCCTGTTGCGACGTTTGGTAGGATTGCCAGGCGAGCAGGGCGACGATGATGATGAGAAAGGCGATAGCGCCCAAGGCGGCGACGAGCTGCAGCGGCAGGCGCAGCAGCTTTCGGGATGGCTCCCTGGCTGTGTCGCCCGGATCGTTCGTCTCGAGTGATGATCCGTCCGGAGATTGCATGGTGTCGACCATTTCTATGCTCCAGTCATGCGGGCGGCGTCAAAAACTCAGCAAGTACTGAGCCATATCTGCTGAAACGCGCCGTCGGTATATTTTTTCCAGCGTTCCATCCAGGCGCATCTGCTCGACCACCCGCGTCCAGGCATCGACCATCGTCGGGCTAAAGCGTTCGCGACGGAAGGCGAGGTGATAGGGGGTGGGCGGCGATGGCGATGCATCGAACATGACGAAGTTCTGCTGATCGCGCTCAAGCGGCAGATAAAATCCGTAATTGAGGGACTGGCTCAGAACGGCCTGGATATCATTGTGTTGCAGGCCGCTATAGAGCTTCTGCTGGTCGGGATAGGCGATGATGCGATACTGTTCGCGAAGACCGTGCAGGCGATAGTCGTAATAGGCACCGTAGAAGAAACCCGAGACAACCCCGATGCGCCAATCCGCATGGGCAAGAATGTCGTCAAAGGAACGGATCTGGGTCGCGATGCCGGTGCCTGAGATGATCACGGTTTTGAGGCCGATATACGGGATGAAATACGCGAATTTATCGCGTTCGGGCGTTTCCCGTGCGCCGGTGGTCATGTCGACGGCATCTTGATTGAATTGGCGCCAGATCTGCTCCTGCGGCAGGACGATAGGGTCGAATTTGCAGCCGGTGCGTGCTGCCAGTTCGGTGATGACGTCCTGATCAATGCCGACACCTTGGTGATACAAAGCACCGGATTCAGAAAAAGCGATACGGATAGGCAGGTCACAGCCGAACGCAGATGGAGCGTCGCTCGCCGTTGCGGGCGCGACAATCAGCAGACCGGTGATTAATGCCGCCACCAGGCGAAACCACTGCAGAAGCACCTGCGTCTCCCCGATCAGATCGCGCGGCAAGCGCGGTCACCGTGGTTTCCTCGGCTGCAATTGTCAGCTTGCAGCTGTTGGTAGCAATATTATCACAGACGGGAAAATTGTCAGTGCTTGTTTCTGAAGATAGTAGGAAGGTCTTTTCATTCCCCGCAGCGGTATCGAGGAGATGGGTTGCTCAGCGGGATGTGACTTCTACGATAAGTTCTGCCATGGGTTCCTGTCCCTCGGCACGCAAGCCCGCAATGACGCCGGCCTGGTCCGCGGCATTGCGGTTCTGGCTCATCTTCGATTTGCCTTCCAGGCGGGTGATCGGCAGGGCAATGCCGACAATGCCTTTGAGCATGGCGTCGATGTAATCGGCGGGCGCGTCGGTGACGGCCCAGGGCTGCGCGCGGCGATGCTCCTGCCTTTCGGTCAGCCGCGTGACCAGCCGCAGCAACTGATCGCGGTCTTCGAAGGTGCTGAGCTGACCATAGGCATGGATGGCGACATAGTTCCAGGTCGGCACCACCTTGCCGCTTTCCTGTTTGGTCTCATACCAGGAGGGCGTCACATAGAAATCCGGGCCGTGGAAGATCGCCAGGGCAGCAACCGTGCTCTGGAAGCGGCGCCATTGCGGATTGCCGCGGGCAAGGTGGCCATAGAGGGTGCCATGCGGAGCCGAGCCGTCGGCGGCGGGCTCCGGGTCATAGAGCATGGGGATATGGCTGGCTTCCATGCCGTCATCGGTCATCGTCACCAGGGTGACGAGGCCGGCATTGGTCATGATTTCTTGCAGGCGGTCGATGCGGGTTTCGGCGAAATGCGTCGGCAAATACATGGCAAGGGTCCAATCACGATGATGGACCACTTTACCATGTCGGTGGCCAAGCCGGAAAAGGTCCGCTTTGCCGTGTCTGGTGAGGCCGCTTAGGCCTCGGCGACGATGGTGGCGGGGAAACCCGGCGCCCGCAGGTCAGTCCCGACCGCATCTTCCAGCAGCTTGACCACCTGGCTCGACCAGGCATCGCCGCCATATTGAGCGCGCGCCCGGATGAAGGTCTGCTGCACCATGCCGGCAAGGTCGAGCGGCACGCCGAATTCCCGGCCGAGCTCATGGGCGAAGTGCAGGTCCTTGCAGGCGAGATCCATGGTGAAATTGATGTTGTAGCTGCCGTTGAGGATGACCTGGCTTTCGGTCTCATGCACGAAGCTATTGCCGGAACTGGCCTTGATGGCGTGAAAGGCCTGCGCGAGGTCGAGGCCGCCGCGCTTGGCAAGCATCAGCGCTTCGCCCGCGGCGACCAGGTGAATGAAGGCCAGCATATTGGTGATCACCTTGATCACCGAGGCACTGCCGAGCGGACCCATATGGAAGACATGGCCGCCGATCGCCTGGAAAATGCCGAGATGGGCGACGAAGTTCGATTTCTCGCCGCCGACCAGCACAGTGATGTCGCCGCTGGCCGCCTTGTGCACGCCGCCGGTGACCGGTGCTTCCAGGCAGTTGATGCCGCGATCGGCGGCGAGGCCGGCCAGGCGCTTCAACTCGTGCAGATCATTGGTGCTGCAATCGATCCAGGTGCCGCCGCGGCGCAAGCTGGCGAGGATGCCATTCTCACCGGCAACGACCGCTGTCACCGCCGCAGGCGAGGGCAGGCAGGTAATGACGGTCTCGCTGGCTTCCGCCAGCGCGCCG
>Ga0209455_1001112_pt1 | contig 13173 bp, 10 predicted proteins | sample AraplaCol_mCL_r2_FD_184275 | JGI IMG/M metagenome (GOLD analysis project Ga0209455, IMG submission 184275) | Arabidopsis root microbial communities from North Carolina, USA - plate scrape CL_Col_mCL_r2 (SPAdes) (version 2) | ecosystem: Host-associated > Plants > Roots > Endosphere | place: USA...
GGCGGGACCTGGATCGCGACCAACGATTACCGCACCTACGCGATGATGCGCTGGCTGTTCCGCGGCCGGGTGCCCGTGGTCGAAATCAACGAGCGCGGCCGCTTCCAGGATTTTCGTGATCCTGGCATGAACAGGATCGTCGGGCGCTCGGGAATCTATATCGGTCGCCAGCCCGATGATGATTCGCCACTGTGGAAATCGATCCCCGCCAAGCGTGAGCAGCTTGGCCAGGTCGAGCGTCGCTGGCGCGGCGTCCTGATCGACACCTATACGGTCGACAAGCTCACCGGATGGACCCCGGAGCTCACCCCGCCAAAGGACTCGCCGCTGTTCCAGTGGCGCGTGCTGGCTCTAAGAGCTACTCCTCGTCCTCTTTCCTCCGCAGCAAATCCGTCGCGAGATCCGACAGCTTCGGCGGCGGCAGCGCGGCGAACGGCAACGGCCTCGTGACGTCGATCGCCGCCAATCCAAGCCGTGCCGTCAGCAGGCCGTTGAGCATGCCTTCACCGAGCCGCTGCGACAGCTTTGCTGCGATCCCGTGGCCGAGCATCTGCTGCACCAGGCTGTCGCTGGCGGCGAGGCCGCCGGTGATGGCGAGATGGGCGATGACATGGCGGAGCAGGCGGATCATGCCGAGCGCGCCGGGCCGGCCGCCATAGAGCCGGGCGAGCTGACGGATCAGCCGTAGCGAGGCCACGAACACGAACAGCACGTCGAACAGCGCGCGCGGCGATACCGCCGTGACGATCGAGACGCGCTGGGCCGCCGACGACACCAGCCGCCGTGCCTCCGCATCGAGCGGCGACATCAATTCGCGTTCGGCAAGCCGGATCATGTCGGCGCCGTCGATGATCTCGCCGGAATGGCTCTCCAGCGCGGCACGGGCGCGCGCGAGCTGCGGGTTCTGGTGCGCGATCGCCATCAGCTCCAGCACGATGGCGCGGCTCTCCTTGCGATCGTCGCTGGCGAGCACCTCGGCGGCGCGCCGATGCAGTTTTTCGATTGTTGCAAGGCGTGCGAGGCCAAACGCCTCGCGCCCGATCACCACGACAAGCGCAAGCGTGGTGACGAAGGCCAGCGCGAGCCCGACGAAGCCGAGGCTTTCGCTGCGCGCAAACAGATCCTCGATCAGACGGACGACGCCGAGCCCGGTGCCGAGCAGGGTGAGGCCGGCGACGCCGGACCAGAACAGCGCGCCCCAGGGAAAGCCGCGCCGTGCGGGAAGCGCGGTTTCAATCGGCACCGGCAGCGCCTGAGGATCGTGTTCCGGCGTGATCTGGATCGTGGCGCGGCTGAGCCGGCTGGTCTCGTCGGCTTCGGTGACGACCACATCGGGATCGTCGAGCCGGAACGTCGCCGGCCGCCGTGGCTTCGATCGGTCGTTCATGCGAGCTTGTCTCCGATCAGGAACTGCAAGGCACGGTCGAGGCGGATGTGAGGCAGCGCCGGCTCGTCATTGCCTTCGCGTTCGAGCTTGGGCGGGCGAAAGCGCAGGAAGCGGAAGTCGCTCTTCTCAGCTGCTTGCGTCGACAGTCCGCGGAATGCATCCGCGCCATTGAACAGCGGCTCGGGATCATCAGGCAGATCGCCCGGAAAGGTCGCGACCTCGGTGTTGCCGTCGAAGAACTCGCCGTTCGCGCTCTCGCTCGCGGCCGGCGTGCCCAGGATCGAGGGCAATTTGTCGCGGCCATGCGCAACCTGCGCCTCGCGCGTGGCGCGCACGGCGGCGAGTGCCACCACGTCGATCGCAGCGCCGGTGTCTTCGGCGCGCGCAACAGCGCGGGTGACCGCGCGGCGCAGCACGGCCTCGAGCCGGTCGTGGCTGGAATGATGCAGATGATCCGCCTTGGTCGCCGCGAAAAGAATGCGGTCGATGCGCGGCCTGAACATGCTGGAGAGGAAGGTGCTGCGGCCGATGTTGAAGCATTCGAGAATGCCCGCAAGCGCCGCTTCGAGATCGTGCAGCGCTTCGGGCCCTGAGTTGAATGCGGCGAGGGCATCGGCCAGCACGATCTGGCGATCGAGCCGGGCAAAATGATCCCGGAAGAACGGTCGCACCACGACGTCCTTGTAGGCTTCGAAGCGGCGCACCATCATCACCCATAGCGATCCCTCGGGTGCCTGTTCGCCTGCGGGCACATCGAGCGGGGCGAAGGTGAGCGCCGGCGTGTCGGCGAGACTGCCGGGCATCAGGAAGCGGCCGGGCGGCAACAGGCTCATCGCGAAGCGCTCGTCGCGGCAGGCACGCAAATATCGGGTGAAGAGCTTTGCGGCCGTCAGCGTCGCCTGCTCGTCCTCGCGCGCCTCGGGCTTGAGCGTTGCCAGATGCGCGTGCCAATCGGCGGCAAGATGCGCGCGCGGTGTCTCGCGCGACAGCGCCAGGCTCTCGGCGGACCATTGCTCGTAGCTTTTCTGAAGCAGCGGCAGATCGAGCAGCCATTCACCGGGATAATCGACGATGTCGAGCGTCAGCGTGCGGTCGGCGCCGTTCTGGCGCTGGTAGTCGATGACGAGGCGGAGCTCGCTGATGTCGACGGTCGAGCTTGGCCAGCGCCGTTCCTCGATCAGCGCGCGCAGATGGTTCTCGTAGGAAAAGCGCGGCACGGCATCGTCAGGCTGCGGCGCCAGATGCGCCCGCGCGATCCGGCCCGATGAATAGGCCTCGAACACCGGAAACCGGCCGCCGCGGGTCAACCCGTGGATCAGCGCCGTGATGAATACGGTCTTACCGGCGCGCGACAGGCCGGTGACGCCAAGCCGCACCGTCGGGTTGAAGAAGTGCTCGCCATAGTCGATCAGCGCCCGGGCCGACAGGCGCGCCTCTTCGACCATATCCTGGAAACTGAATGCCATATTAACTTAACGCAGGGATATTGGAGGTGAGTGATCGCGGGCGGGCGGAACAGTGAAGCCGTTCACAAAAGTGGCAATTGCGTGAGGAAAATCAAGCTTCATACTTCCACCGCCTTTGTCGGCAAATCAGTCGATTGAACGACGCGCCGGTCCCGAAAGACCCATAGAAGAGGGCATTATATCAACCTTTGCGGATTGCCATGACCGTCCTCCAACTGAAACAACTTGCATCCACCTCCGTCCACGCCGCGGCCGACGCGATCCGCTGGAATTACGATCGCGCCGAGCTGATTGCCGACGGCATCATCCACGGGATCGGCGTGCTCGCCGGCATCATTGCCGCGACCGTGCTGGTGGTGCTGGCGGCGATCTATGCCGATACCACCGACATCGTCGGCGTCTCGATCTATGTCGCGGGGCTGCTCTCGATGCTTGTGCTGTCCGCGACCTATAATCTCTGGCCGGTCTCGCCCGCCAAATGGCTGCTGCGCCGCTTCGATCATTCCGCGATCTATCTCCTGATCGCCGCGACCTACACGCCGTTCATTCTGGAGGTGAGGGACAGCGCGTTCGCGCTGGTGCTGCTTGCCGGCGTCTGGTGTGTCGCTATATCAGGCATCGCGCTGAAACTTTTCTGGCCCGGCCGGTTTGATCGTGTCTCGGTCGGCATCTATCTCGTCATGGGCTGGAGCGGGGTGATGCTCTACGGACCCGTGGTCCAGGCGCTGCCCGCGCTCGCGCTCGGCTTCATCCTCGCCGGCGGCCTGCTCTACAGTTTTGGCGTGATCTTCCACGCCTGGCGGCGGTTGCGTTTCCAGAATGCGATCTGGCACGGCTTTGTCTTGGCTGGCGCGGCATGCCATTATACTGCGGTGCTCGACCTCGTGCTGAACTGAGCACGTCCCGCGGCGCGGGATAAGGCCAATCAATAAAGAGGAGACGTCGCATGCAGGTGACCGGCAAGGTCGTGGTCGTCACGGGCGGCGCCAACGGCATCGGCAAGGCGCTGTGCGAAGCCTTCCACAAAGCAGGTGCTGCCAAGGTCGTGGTCGCGGACATGGATGCCGCCAACGCGCGGGCCGTTGCGGCGACGGTCAATGGGGCGGCGTTCAGATGCGACGTCGCGCAGGAAAAGGAGATCGCGCACGTCGTCGAGGAGACCGAGCGGCAGTTCGGGCCCATCGATCTCTTCTGCTCCAACGCCGGCATCGGCGGTGGCTTCGATCCGATGTCGCTCAACGCCGGCGGCGCCTCCGACGAGCCGTGGCAGCGCAGCTGGGCGATCCACGTCATGGCGCATGTCTATGCTGCCAGGCATCTGATCCCCCGCATGAAGGCGCGCGGCGGCGGCTATTTCCTCAACACCATCTCGGCGGCAGGCCTGCTGTCGCAGGTCGGCAGCCCCGCTTATTCCACCACCAAGCACGCCGCGGTGGGCTTTGCCGAGAACCTCGCGATCTCGCACAAGGCTGACAACATCAAGGTCTCGATCCTCTGCCCGCAATCCGGCGACGGCGACCTCACGCCCGAGCAGGTTGCGAAGGACGTGCTCGCCGGCCTCGACCAGGAAACCTTCCTGATCCTGCCGCATCCGCAAGTGCTCGGCTACATGCGCAAGAAGACCGAGAACTACGATCGCTGGATCGGCGGCATGGCCAAGATCCAGGCGAAGATGCGGGAGGAGTTCGGGAAGTAGGGGAGGCAGGTGCTGCACATTCGCTGTCGTCCTGGCGAAAGCCACGACCCATCACCCCAAATCGTAGTTGTGCCGCGAGATCGTCATGACCAACCTTCGCCAAATTGGCTGTCGTGGTAATGGGTCCCGGCTTTCGCCTGGACGACGGTGGGGGGCGGTCGCACGCCCCTAATGCTTCTGCCCGTACAGCACCGGCACCGCTGAATCCACGACCACCTCGACGAGGCTCGTGCCCTCAAACGCCATCCCGCGCTTCAGTGCTTCGGCTAGCTCCGTCGCCTTGCTCACCCGCACCGCATGGCAGCCCATGCCTTCGGCGAGCCGCACGAAATCGATCCCGGGCAGCTCCAGCCCGGGCACGTTGCGCACCTGCATCACCTGGCTGAACGAGCGCATCGCGCCGTAGCCGGAATTGTTGATGACGACGACGGTGAGCGGCAGTTTTCTCTGCGCGGCGGTCCACAGCGCCTGGATCGAATACATCGCCGAGCCGTCGCCGATCAGGCACACCGTGCGCTGCTTCGGCTTGCCGAGCGCCATGCCGACCGCGGCGGGCAGCGAGTAGCCGAGGCCGCCGCTCGACATCGTGTAAAAACTGTCCTGCCCGGGCATCGGCAAGTATCTTTGCATCGCCGGCCGGTGCGATGGGACTTCCTCGACCAGCGAGGTGCCTTCAGGCATCGCCAGCGACAGCGAATGCAGCAGGAATTCCACCGGTAGCGGATCGCCGGCCTGCGGCGCCGGCGGCAGCGTGCGTCCCTTGGGCGCCGCGCGCTTGCTCTCGGGCAGCAGGTCGAGCAGCGCGCTCAGCGCCGGCTTCATCGTGGCGATGATGCTGGTGCCCGATGGTGTCACCGCGGCTGCATCCGGATCGTCGGTGATCTGGAAGATCGTGGCACCGCCGTCGAAAATCGCGGCATGGCCTTCGACGTGGAACGTGAACACTGGCGCGCCGATCACGACGACGAGGTCGTGCTCGCGCAGTGCGTCGGACAGTTGCGCGGGCGAAGCGTGCAGGAAGCCCGCGAAGTGCGGATGCCGCTCGGGGAACGAGCAGCGCGCCGAGAACGGGCTGACCCAGACGCTCGCCTTCGCCTTCTCGGCGACGCGCACCATCAGATCGACCGCGCCGGCGCGATCGATTCCGGGGCCGACGACGAGAGCAGGGTGCTTTGCGGAGCCGAGCGCCGCAACCAGCGCCTTCATCGCTTCAGGCTCAGGGCCGATCTCGCGGCTGACCTTGCGCGCCTCGACTGGTGCGGTCGCATGCGTCCAGTCGTCGATCGGGATCGAGACGAAGGTCGGCCCGCATGGCGGCTGCATCGCGGTGTAATAGGCCCGCGCGATTGCGGCGGGCACGTCCTCGGGCCGCGCCGGCTCGACGCTGTACTTCACATAGGGTCGCGGAAATTCCGAGGCGCGCTCGGCATAGAGGAACGCCTGCAGCGGCAGGATCGAGCGCGCCTGCTGGCCCGCCGTGATCACCAGCGGCGTCTGGTTGCGATGCGCGGTGTAGATATTGCCGAGTGCATTGCCGACGCCCGCGGCCGAATGCAGGTTGACGAAACCAGCGTTTCGCGTCGCCTGCGCGTAACCGTCGGCCATGCCGACGGCGGAGGCTTCCTGCAGCGCCAGCACATAGTCGATGTCATCGGGCCAGTCGCTCAGGAACGGCAGCTCGGTCGAGCCAGGATTGCCGAACACTTTTTTGATGCCGAAGGCGCGCAGCAGATCAAGCGTCGCCTGCTTGACGGTGACGGACTTGCTGCCGGTCTTGCCGTTTTTTGTCATCATTTCCGTCCCCGTTGTCTATTGACGCTAGCAGCCCCACCCGCCATTGCGAGCGCAGCGAAGCAATCCAGACTGCCTCCGTGGAAAGACTCTGGATTGCTTCGCTTCGCTCGCAATGACGAGGAGAGCCCGTCACCACACCGCCGTCCCCTTCATCGTCGGCTGTCCCTCCGCATTCGCAGTCCACAGCTCCATGCCCGCGTCGGTCTCATTGGCGTTGATCGAGAATTCGCTGCCCTCAAACAGCGGCTGCACGCCGCGATATGAAAACCTCTTCGGCGGCTTGCCGCTGCGCAGTTTTGCCGCCATCTCGATGATAAGCGCGGCCTGCAGGGGTCCATGGAAGATCAGGCCCGGATAGCCCTCGACCTTGGTGACGTAGTCGCGGTCGTAATGAATGCGATGGCCGTTGAAGGTCAGCGCGGAGTAACGAAACAGCAGGACAGGATCCGAGACGTGCGTTTCGCGATGTTGCGCCTGCGGCGGCGGAGGCGCGGCTTTCGCAGCTGCGGGCGCGCTGCTCGTCACCTCGCGATAGACGATGTCCTGCCGCTCGCGAATGGCAATACCGCGCGGGGATGTGACGGTGTGCTCGACCGAGACGAAACACAGCGCGCCGGTCGAGCCTGCCTTCACCTGCACATCGGCAATGCGCGAAGTCCGTGTCGATTCGTCGCCGACGCGCAGCGGCTGCAAGAACTCGATTTGGCCGCCCGCCCACATCCGGCGCGGCAGCGGCACCGGCGGCAGGAAGCCGCCGCGGGTCGGGTGACCGTCGGGTCCGAGCATCGACATCGGAAACACCGGCTGCGCCAGGCACCAATGCACCGTGAACGGTGCGGCGTCGCCTGTCTTGGGTTCACCGACGTCCTGGAATAGCGTTGCGCGCAGGCCCATGACGAGCTGCGCGGTGACGATATCGGTGGCCTCCGTGCTGCGGCCGATCCATTGCCTGAGGTGATCGATGTCGAGCTTCTCGGTCATGGCGCCTCGCTCTTCTTAACTCTTGGGTTTTTCACCGATCGCGGGCACCGCGCCGTAACTGCGCGTCTCGCCGACGATAACCGGCGCCGGCGCGGGATAGCTGACGCGGCCGTTCGGCGTATCGACCTCGATCCGGCGCAGATGCGGATGGTTGGTGAGGTCGGTCATGGTGTTGACCTCGGCGAAGGCGATGTCGGCATCCGACAGCCGCTTCAAGAGCTCGTCGCGGGTCATCCTGCCGAAGATATCTGCGACCGTCTGGTCAGTGAAATCGCGGTTGCGCACGCGCTCGACCATGTTGGCGACGCGGGGATCTTTGGGCAGGTCGGGCTTATCAAGCACCTCGGCGCAGAGTGTCTTCCACTCGCGCTCGCTCTGGATCGAGATCAGGATGTCCTTGCCGTCCTTCGAGGTGAACACGCCGTAGGGCGCGATCGAGGGATGACGAAGGCCCATGCGCTTTGGCGGATTGCCGGCCTCGGCGTTGAGCAGCGGCACCGTGCACCAATCCGCCATCACGTCGAACATGGAGATGCGGATGTCGCAGCCCTTGCCGGTGCGTCCGCGCGCGATCAGCGCTTCCAGGATCGCGGCATGCGCGGTGGCGCCGGTGGCAACGTCGACGATCGACATGCCGACGCGCGAGGCGCCATCAGGATTGCCGGTGATCGAGGCGAGGCCGCTCTCGGCCTGGATCAGGAGATCATAGGCCTTGCGGTGCGCGTAGGGGCCCTCGTCGCCATAGCCGGTGATGGTGCAGGAGATCAGCTTTGGGTAATCCTTCAAAAGCCGCTCGCGCGAAAAGCCGAGCTTGTCCATCGAGCCGGGCTTGAGGTTCTGCACCAGCACGTCGGCGCTCGCGATCAGTCTCTCAAGCTCAGCGCGGCCTTCCTTGGTGGCGAGGTCGACCACCGCCGATTGCTTGCCGCGGTTGAGCCAGACGAAATAGCTGCTCTGGCCCTTGGCCGCCGCATCATAGCCGCGGGCGAAATCGCCCTCCGGCCGCTCGATCTTGATCACCTCCGCGCCCGCATCCGCCAGGCGCGAAGAGCAGAACGGCGCCGCCACGGCCTGCTCGACCGCAATCACCCTGATCCCGTCAAGAGCTCCCATGGTGCGACCTCAGTAAGAACGCGGCATGCCGAGCACATGCTCGGCGACAAAGGACAGCACGAGGTTGGTCGAGATCGGCGCGACCTGATAAAGCCGCGTCTCGCGGAATTTGCGCTCGACGTCGTATTCCTCGGCAAAGCCAAAACCGCCATGGGTCTGGATGCAGGCGTTCGCCGCCTCCCACGACGCATCGGCCGCCAGCATCTTGGCCATATTGGCCTCGGCGCCGCAGTCGAGCCCGGCCTCGTATTTGCGCGTGGCTTCCCTCACCATCAATTCGGCCGCGCGCATCGAGGCGTAGGCCTTGGCGATGGGAAACTGGATGCCCTGGTTCTGGCCAATGGGACGGCCGAACACCGCGCGCTCCTTTGCGTAATTGGTGGCCTTGGCGATGAACCATTTGGCGTCGCCGACGCACTCGGCGGCGATCAAAATGCGCTCGGCATTCATGCCGGAGAGGATGTAGCGAAAACCCTTGCCTTCCTCGCCGATCAGATTCTCGGCCGGCACCTTCATGTCGGTAAAGAACACCTCTGTCGTGGCGTGGTTCATCATGGTGCGGATCGGCCGGATCTCGAGGCCATTGTTCTTGGCCTCGCGCATGTCGACGATGAAAACGGACAAGCCATCCGTGCGCTTCTTCGCCTGTTCTTTCGGCGTGGTGCGCGCCAGCAGCACCATCAAATCGGAATGCTCGGCGCGGCTGGTCCAGATCTTCTGGCCGTTGACGATGTAGCTGTCGTTGCCCTCCTTGCGCGCGAAGGTCTTCAGCGACGAGGTGTCGGTGCCGCTGGTCGGCTCGGTGACACCGAACGCCTGCAGGCGTAATTCGCCGCTGGCGATCTTCGGCAGGTACTTTGCTTTCTGCTCGGCATTGCCGTGCCGCAGCACCGTGCCCATCGTGTACATCTGGGCGTGGCAGCCGCCGCCGTTGCAGCCCGCGCGCTGGATCTCTTCGAGGATCGCCGCGGCCGCGGAAAGCTTCAGGCCGGCGCCGCCATATTCCTCGGGGATCAGCACCGAGAGATAGCCGGCCTCGGTCAGCGCATCGACGAAAGCCTTGGGGTAGGCCATCTCGCGATCGAGCTTGCGCCAGTATTCGCCGGGAAACTGCGCGCAGAGCTTTGCGACGGCCTCGCGGATGTCGGCGTAATCTTCGCTGTGGTGTTCTTCGCTCATGGCGTTTTCCGTCTCTAGCGTCCGTTAAGATAACGCCGGCCGATCCTCTGGCGTTGTGAAAACATCGCCAGCCCCCTATGCTCATTTGCTATAGCGTATGGAGTAGCCTTCCAGGATTGGCAAGCATGGATTTCCGACAGCTCAGGACCTTCAGTTGCGTGGCGGAGCTCGGCAGCCTCTCCAAGGCCTCCGACACGCTGCGCGTGGCGCAGCCGGCGCTGTCCCGGCAGATCAAGCTGCTCGAGCACGAGCTGCGCACGGAACTGTTCACCCGCAACGGCCGCGGCATGGTGCTGACCGAGGCAGGCCGGCTTCTGCTGGCGCGCACCTCCGGCATCGTGCGGCAGATCGACCAGATCCGCGACGACATCCAGTCGGCCAAGGGGCCGCCCTCGGGCCAGGTCGTGCTCGGCCTGGTTCCGACCGTCAGCTGCGTGCTGTCGGCGCGCTTTGCGCGGCGCTGCGTCGAAAAATTTCCCGGCATCTCGCTGCGTATCGTCGAGAGCTACAGTGGCCACATCGTCGAATGGCTGCATCGCGGCGAGATGGATCTCGCCATTCTCTATGGCCGCTCGGCAGATCTGCATCTGAATGTGCAGAGCCTCGGGCGCGACAATATCGTTGCGGTCGGCCCGCGCGGCTGCGGCCTCGCGCGCAAGAAGAGCGTCGATATCGGCTGGCTGCTGCGGCAACGGCTGGTGCTGCCCAGTCATTCCCACGGCCTCCGCGCGCTGATCGAGCACGCCGCCGCCCAGCGCAAGATCAAGCTCAATGTCCAGCTCGAGGCGGATTCGTTCCGGGTGCTGACGAGCCTCGTCGAGGAAGGTCTCGGCTTCGCGCTGCTGCCGCCCTCATCGGTCCACGCCGAGGTCGAAGACGGCAGGCTGGAAACCGCCATGGTGTCCAAGCCGATGACGCGCGAGCTCATTTTCGCTTCTCCGATCGACCGCCCGGCCTCCACGGCCTCGCTCGCCGTCACCGCACTCCTGCGCGAGGAGGTCGCCGCCTGCCGCAAGGAAGGCGTGTGGGACATCAAGTTGAGTTAGATGCTTTGGATGCGGTTTAGGACAGAAGGGCGTGCAGGGCCCATCGCATGTTGTGCGAGCTGTCATGCCGGAATTTTATAGCTGGGATTCCTGCGAGCCGCCGCTGCGCTCGCAATGACGGAGAATGGAGCTGCTACCCCGGAATCCGCACCGGCAGCGTCTCATATCCCTTGATGAAGCTCGAATAGATCCGCTTGGGCTCGCCGACCACCTCGATCCGGTCGAACCGCTTCAGCATCTCCTCCCAGACGATCCGCAGTTGCAGCTCCGCAAGCCGCATGCCGACGCAGCGGTGGATGCCGAAGCCGAAGGACAGATGCGTGCGCGGGCGGGCGCGGTCGATGATGAAGTCGTTCGGCCGCTCGATCATCTCCTCATCGCGGTTGCCCGAGACGTACCACATCACAACGCGGTCGCCCTTCTTGATGTGCTTGCCGTTGATCTCGGTGTCCTGCAGGGCCGTGCGGCGCATATGCGCCAGCGGCGTCTGCCAGCGGATCACCTCAGGCACCATGGTGTCGATCAGCGCGGGGTTGGCGCGCAGCTTGTCGTATTGTTCGGGGTTCTCGTTCAGCGCCAGCACCGATCCCGTCATGGTGTTGCGCGTGGTGTCGTTGCCGCCGACGATGAGCAGGATGATGTTGCCCATGAGGTTGTCGGGGTCCATGAAGCGCGTGGCGTCGTTATGGGCCATCAGCGACAACAGGTCGTTGCGCGGCGCCGAGTTGACGCGCTCATTCCACAGCTTCGACATGTAGGCGTAGCACTCGTCCATCTCGCGGCGGCGCTCCTCGGCCGAGGCGACGATGCCGCTCTTGGGCAGCGCGGTGGAGACGTCGGACCAGCGCGTCAGCTTGCGCCGCTCCTCCCAGGGGAAGTCGAACAGGGTCGCCAGCATCTGCGTCGTCAGCTCGATCGAGACCCGCTCGACGAAATTGAAGGTCTCGTTGCGCGGCAGATTGTCCAGCACGGTCTGCGAGCGCTGCCGGATCAGTTTTGCGAGCTCGTCCAGATGTGTCGGCGTGAACATCGGCGACACGGTCTTGCGCTGCGAGGAGTGTTTCGGCTGGTCCATCGCGATGAAGCTCGGCCAGTCGTAGCCCTCGGGCACGTCGCGGATCGCGATGCCGCCGAGCGTCGAATCCGAGGAGAAGATGCCGTGATTGGTGTCGACATGCATGATGTCGTTGTATTTCACCACCGACCAGTACGGTTCGATCGGCGCGTTGGTGCAGTAATGCACCGGCTCTTCCTGGCGCAGCCGCTCGAACCACGGCCACAGCGTGTCGTCCTGGAACAGCCTCGGCGCTCCCGGGTGAAAATTCTTCAGCGGCGTCGCATAGGCTTCCTCGCGCGCGCGCCGCATGCGTTCGGCCTTGTCGGCCTTGACCGGGGTCTGGATGTTCATGGGCAGTCGCTCCAGTAGGTTCGTTCACGCCGTCACGGTGGCGCGTCGTCGCAAGTGCCAATGTTATACACTATAATTCAGAGGTCACACCGCAATCTTGACCGGCAGTGTTTCCAAACCCTTCACGAAGCTCGAATACACCCGCTTCGGCTCGCCGACCACGTCGATGTGGTCGAACCGCTTAAGGATCTCCTCCCAGATAATCTTGAGCTGGAGTTCGGCAAGCCGCAATCCGACGCAACGGTGGATGCCGAAGCCGAAGGAGAGATGGGTGCGCGGGCGGGGGCGGTCGATGATGAAGTCGTAGGGCTTCTCGATGGCCTCTTCGTCGCGGTTGCCCGAGACGTACCACATCACGACCTTGTCACCCTTCTTGATCTGCTTGCCGCGGAACTCGAAATCGGCGAGCGCGGTACGGCGCATATGCGCGAGCGGCGTCTGCCAGCGGATCACCTCGGGCACGAAGCTGTCGAGCAGCGCGGGGTTCTCGCGCAGCTTGCGATATTGTTCCGGATGCTGGCTCAGGGCGAGAAGCGAGCCCGACATCGTGTTCCGCGTGGTGTCGTTGCCGCCGACGATCAAAAGAATGAGATTGCCGAGGAAGTTCTTGGCATCCATGTCGCGGGTCGCGGCGCTGTGAACCATCATCGAGAGCAGGTCGCTCTTCGGCGGCTGCTCGGCGCGTTCCTTCCAAAGGCGCGAGAAATAGGCTGCGCATTCGCCAAGCTCGGCCATCCGCTCCTCGTCGGTGGCGACCAGTCCATCAGGGCCGGGGATGGTGGTGGCGATGTCGGACCAGCGTGTGAGCTTGCGGCGGTCCTCCCAGGGGAAGTCGAACAGCACAGCGAGCATCTGCGTTGTGAGCTCGATCGAGACCTGATCGACCCAGTCGAACACTTCACCGCGGGGCAGATTGTCCAGGCACTCGGCCGAGCGCTTGCGGATGTTGAGCGCGAGATTGTCCAGATGCGTCGGCGTGAACATCGGCGCGACGGTCTTGCGTTGCGCGGCATGACGCGGCGGGTCCATGGAGATGAAGCTCTCGCGGCGCAGATCGGGATCGACGTCGCGGATGGTGATGCCGCCGAGCGCGGAGGCCGAGG
>Ga0209455_1001121_pt1 | contig 13045 bp, 11 predicted proteins | sample AraplaCol_mCL_r2_FD_184275 | JGI IMG/M metagenome (GOLD analysis project Ga0209455, IMG submission 184275) | Arabidopsis root microbial communities from North Carolina, USA - plate scrape CL_Col_mCL_r2 (SPAdes) (version 2) | ecosystem: Host-associated > Plants > Roots > Endosphere | place: USA...
CGCCGCCTGGAAGCCCAAGTTCACGCAGGACAATTCGCGCCAGGCGGTCCTGGCCTTCAACGGCGACGTCTACGAAGGCCTGCAGGCCGCGTCGCTGTCGGCCAGGCAGCTCGATTGGGCGCAGGAGCACGTGGTGATCCTGAGCGGCCTGTACGGCGCGCTGCGCCCGCTGGACCTGATGCAGCCCTACCGGCTGGAAATGGGCACGCGGCTCGATACCGCCAAGGGCGGTAATCTGTACCAGTACTGGGGCTCGACCATCGCCGACTATCTCAACGAGCGCCAGGCCGGCGCCAAGGCGCCGGTGGTGGTCAACCTGGCTTCGGAAGAGTATTTCAAGTCGGTCGATCTCAAGGCGCTCAAGGCGAGGGTGGTGCAGTGCGTCTTCCAGGACTGGAAGAACGGCGCCTGGAAGATCATCAGCTTCCATGCCAAGCGCGCCCGCGGCCTGATGGCGCGCTATGCCATCGAGCACAAGGTCGCCAAGCCCGAGGGGCTGCAGGGGTTCGACGCCGAAGGCTACGCCTACGACGCGGGCGCCTCCAGCGCCGACAAGCTGGTGTTCCGCCGCAAGCAGTAAGCCCCTCGGTTTGCCAGGACCGCGCCAACCTTGTACATTAGTTGGTTCTTGCGCCCTGGGGCACACCAGTTCCTGGGCGCGCAGAAGGCGCCAGCCGGCTACCTGCCGGCCTCATCCTTCCAGTATTGCCCTGCCATCGGTCACGCAACCTGAGCGCACGCCCCTTACCGGGGGAGTTGGACCGAGGCTTCCATTTCGACCTGTTTGCTACCTGCGATCCTGACGGGCGCGGGCCGGGTCGGCGAGGCGTCCGGGTGGCGCGGTTCCGTGAACCGCAAAGCGCTGGCCGTGTTGCCTGATTCCGTCCACTCCCAGTTGCGCCCAGCTATCCGCTGTACGGGCTCGACCGCCAGGAAACCGGGGCCGGTAAAGGAAAGGAACACACCATCATGCAAGACCTCAATGGCGCCGATATCGTCGTGCGCTGCCTGGCCGAAGAAGGCGTTGAACACGTATTCGGCTACCCCGGCGGCGCGGTGCTCTACATCTACGACGCAATCTACAAGCAAGAAAAGTTCAAGCACATCCTGGTCAGGCACGAGCAGGCTGCCGTGCATGCCGCCGATGCGTATTCGCGCTCGTCCGACAAGGTCGGCGTGTGCATCGTCACCAGCGGCCCCGGGCTGACCAATGCCGTCACCGGCATTGCCACCGCCTACATGGACTCCATCCCGATGGTGATCATCAGCGGGCAGGTGCCGACCGCGGCCATCGGCGAGGACGCCTTCCAGGAATGCGACACCGTGGGCATCACGCGGCCCTGCGTCAAGCACAACTTCCTGGTGCGCGACGTCAAGGACCTGGCCGAGACCATGCGGCGCGCCTTCTACATCGCGCGTACCGGCCGCCCCGGCCCCGTGCTGGTCGACATCCCCAAGGACGTCTCGTTCAACACGTGCAAGTACGCGCCGCCCAAGAGCGAGATCAGCATGCGCTCGTACGCCCCCGTCAACAGGGGGCACCAGGGCCAGATCAAGAAGGCCGTGCAGATGCTGCTCACCGCCGAGCGGCCGATGATCTACGCCGGCGGCGGGGTGGTGCTGTCCAATGCCGCCGCCGAGCTGCGCAAGCTGACCGATCTGCTCGACGCGCCGGTCACCAACACCCTGATGGCCCTGGGCTCAACGTCCGGCGACGACCCGCGTTTCGTGGGCATGCCCGGCATGCACGGCACCTATGAAGCCAATATGGCCATGCAGCACTGCGACGTGCTCCTGGCCATCGGCGCGCGCTTCGACGACCGCGTCATCGGCAACCCCAAGCACTTCGCGCAAAACGCGCGCAAGATCATCCACATCGACATCGACCCCTCGTCGATCTCCAAGCGGGTGAGGGTGGACGTGCCCATCGTCGGCAACGTCAAGGACGTCATCCAGGACCTGTGCGCCCTGTACGAAGCCGCCTCGGCCGAGAACAAGCCGCCGTCGACCAGGGCCTGGTGGGACCAGGTCAACACCTGGCGCGGCAAGGAGTGCCTCAAGTACGCCAACTCGAACGAGGTCATCAAGCCTCAGTTCGTGGTGGAAAAACTCTGGGAAGTCACCGGAGGCAATGCCTTCGTCACGTCCGACGTGGGCCAGCACCAGATGTGGGCCGCGCAGTACTACAAGTTCGGCGCGCCGCGCCGCTGGATCAATTCCGGCGGCCTGGGCACCATGGGCGTGGGCCTGCCCTACGCCATGGGCGTGCAGATGGCCAACCCGGGCTCGGACATCGCCGTCATCACCGGCGAAGGCTCCATCCAGATGAACATCCAGGAGCTTTCCACCTGCCAGCAGTACCATTTCACGCCCAAGATCGTGTGCCTGAACAACCGTTTCCTGGGCATGGTGCGGCAGTGGCAGGAGATCGATTACGGCTCGCGCTATTCCGAGTCGTACATGGATTCGCTGCCGGATTTCGTCAAGGTCGCCGAGGCCTACGGCCACGTCGGCCTGCGCATCGACAAGCCTGCCGACGTCGAGCCGGCGCTGCGCGAAGCCTTCAAGAAGCACAAGGATCGCCTGGTGTTCCTGGACTTCATCACCGACCGCACCGAGAACGTGTGGCCCATGGTGAAGGCCGGCCGCGGGCTGACCGAGATGCTGCTTGGTTCCGAAGACCTGTGAACGGAGACTGACATGAAACACGTGATTTCCGTTCTCATGGAAAACGAACCGGGCGCGCTGTCGCGCGTCGTGGGGCTGTTTTCCGCGCGCGGCTACAACATCGAAACGCTCACCGTGGCGCCCACCGAAGACTCGACCCTGTCGCGCCTGACCCTGATCACCGCCGGCCCGGACGAAGTGATCGAGCAGATCACCAAGCACCTGAACCGCCTGGTCGACGTGGTCAAAGTGGTGGACCTCACCGAAGGCCCGCACATCGAGCGCGAGCTCATGCTCATCAAGGTGCGCGCGGTCGGCAAGGAGCGCGAAGAGGTCAAGCGCACCGCCGACATCTTCCGCGGCCGTATCATCGACGTCACCGACAAGACCTATACCATCGAGCTCACGGGCGACCAGGGCAAGAACCAGGCCTTCATCGAGGCGCTGGATCGCAGCGCCATCCTGGAGACCGTGCGCACAGGCGTGTCGGGCATAGGCCGCGGCGAACGCATACTCAAGATCTGACCCACAACCCCCTTTTCACCGAACATGCCGGACGAATCCGGCGCCCCATTTCTAAATTACGGAGCAAGAACATGAAGGTTTTCTACGACAAGGATTGCGATCTCTCTCTGGTCAAGGGCAAGACCGTCGCCATCATCGGCTACGGCTCGCAGGGCCACGCCCATGCGCTCAACCTGCACGATTCGGGCGTGAAGGTCGTCGTCGGCCTGCGCAAGGACGGCGCCTCCTGGAACAAGGCCGCCAACGCCGGCCTGGACGTCGCCGAAGTGGCCGAGGCCGTCAAGCGCGCCGACATCGTCATGATGCTGCTGCCCGACGAGAGCATCGCCGGCGTCTACAACAAGGAAGTGCACGCGAACATCAAGCCGGGCGCCGCCCTGGCCTTCGCCCACGGCTTCAACGTGCACTACGGCCAGGTCGTGCCGCGCAACGACATCGACGTCATCATGATCGCGCCCAAGGCCCCCGGCCACACCGTGCGCTCGACCTATAGCCAGGGCGGCGGCGTGCCCCACCTGGTGGCCGTCTACCAGGACAAGTCCGGCTCGGCCCGCGACGTGGCCCTGTCCTACGCCAGCGCCAACGGCGGCGGCCGCGCCGGCATCATCGAAACCAATTTCCGCGAAGAAACCGAAACCGACCTGTTCGGCGAGCAGGCCGTGCTGTGCGGCGGCACCGTCGAACTGATCAAGGCCGGTTTCGAAACCCTGGTGGAAGCCGGCTACGCGCCCGAAATGGCCTACTTCGAATGCCTGCACGAGCTCAAGCTCATCGTCGACCTGATCTACGAAGGCGGCATCGCCAACATGAACTACTCGATCTCCAACAACGCGGAGTACGGCGAGTACGTCACCGGCCCGAAGATCGTCACGCAAGACACCAAGAACGCCATGCGCCAGGCGCTCAAGGACATCCAGACCGGCGAATACGCCAAGAGCTTCATCCTGGAAAACGCCGCCGGCGCTCCCACGCTGACCTCGCGCCGCCGCATCAACGCCGAATCGCAGATCGAGGTCGTCGGCGCCAAGCTGCGCGCCATGATGCCCTGGATCGCCGCGAACAAGCTGGTCGACAAGAGCAAGAACTAAGCAAGCGAAGACTCGGCGCCGCAACGTAAGAGGGCGCCGAGACGCAGCAAGCATCGCCGCCCCGAGTGGAGGGCATCAGACCTTTGAGGCGGGGGCAGTCCCCGCAGGGGACTTTGGGCGCCTGAGGCGGCGCCCAAACCCCGCCGATGGTCTGATACCCCCCCACTCGGGGCGGCGATGCGTTTTAAGAACCGACAGTCTTCGAACGCAAAAACCGCCCGGCAATCGGTTAACCTGTTGCTTCTTCGCTCTCAGCGAGATCAGTCACACCGACATGTCCAACATGCTTCACCGCGATCCCGAGCACCGCCATCGGGGCATCTACCTCCTCCCCAACGCCTTCACCACCGCCGCCCTGTTTTCCGGCTTCTATGCGGTCGTGCAAGCCATGAACGCGCGCTTCGACGTCGCCGCCATCGCCATCTTCGTGGCCATGGTGCTCGACGGCATGGACGGCCGCGTCGCCCGCCTCACCAATACCCAGTCGGCCTTCGGCGAACAATACGACTCGCTCTCCGACATGACCTCCTTCGGCGTGGCCCCCGCGCTGGTGGCCTACGAGTGGGTCCTGCAGGACATGGGCCGCTGGGGCTGGCTGGCCGCCTTCGTCTACGTGGCCGGCGCCGCGCTGCGCCTGGCCCGCTTCAACACCAACATCGCGGTGATCGACAAGCGCTTCTTCCAGGGCCTGCCCAGCCCCGCGGCGGCGGCGCTGGTGGCCGGCTTCGTCTGGCTGTCGGTGGACAACAAACTGCCCATCCACGACCACCTCATGGCCTGGACCATGTTCGGCCTGACCATGTACGCCGGCATCACCATGGTGAGCGACGCCCCTTTCTACAGCGGCAAGAAATTCGCCCTGGGCCGCAGCGTCCCTTTCTGGGGCATTTTGCTGGTCGTCGTGGTGTTCGTCTTCGTGTCCAGCGACCCCCCGGTGGTGCTGTTCACGCTCTTCGTGATCTACGGCGTGTCGGGCTGGTTCGTCTGGGCCTGGCGCTGGAGCCGGGCGCGCCGCCTGCAGCAGGAACGCCACGGCTGACGCCGGGCGTGCCCGCGGCTCAGTCCTTCAGCTCGTACGCGGGATCGGGCCCGGGGTTGTAGCCCGTGACGTGGTCGCCGTTGGAACCCATGTACACGTACATCAGCGAATTCCAGACGCCGTCCTGCAGATAGCGGTACGACCAGACGATGACCGTATGGCCGGGCAGCCCGACGCCGTCGATGTAGGCGGGCGGGCCGAATTCGCAGCGCACCTGCTCGGGCGTCCAGCCCATCACCAGCTTGCCGAAGTGCCGGTCGGTGAGGAGCGCCTGCATGCGATCGATGCGGCCGTCCGCGCCGACGTTGGCCGCCCAGGCGTAATGGCCCTTGGGCTGCGACGTCCAGATCGCGCGCTGCCCGCCGCCCGCCAGCGGGCAGACCAGGTCGGGCTTGCCGTAGCGGGCCTCGATCTGGGCGTAGGACGCACCGGGGCTGATGATCTGGTCCATATTGGCCTGGGCCATGTTCTTGCAGGCGGACAGGGACAGAGCCAAGGCCGCGATCGCGCTGCCTCGCAGGAATAGGTGACGTATGTTCACGATAGTTCCCCAGCATGGGCGGTCCGGGGCAGGGGGCAGGCCGGTCCCGCCTATTAGGGCGATTCTAGACTATCCGCTATAATGGCCGACTTGCATGCGAGGTTGCATGCATTTAGCTGTGTATTTAACCACCCCCACGTCCAGGCATCCTCAGCCCGGACGCCAGTCCATAGAGGTCTCAAATGTCCGTAGCTGACATCAATAAATCCGACATCGTCGCGCAATTCCAACGCGCTCAAGGCGACACCGGCTCCCCCGAAGTTCAGGTGGCTCTGCTCACCGCCCGTATCAACGAACTGACCGGTCACTTCAAAGAACACATGAAGGACCACCATTCGCGTCGCGGTCTGCTGCGCATGGTTAGCCGCCGCCGCAAGCTGCTGGACTACCTGAAGGGCCGCAATCCCGATTCGTACCGCGCCCTGATCGAAAAACTCGGTCTGCGCAAGTGATCGACGGGGTAGTATCCCCATGAACACAACCGTGGTCGGTGCGACGCTGTCGTCGCGGCGGCCACGGTTTTTTATTTTTTAGGAATAAACAGTCATGTTCAACAAAGTGACCAAGACGTTCCAGTACGGCCAACACACCGTCACGCTGGAAACGGGCGAGATTGCTCGCCAGGCCTCCGGCGCGGTGATGGTCTCGATCGAAGACACCGTCGTGCTGGCCACGGTGGTTGCCGCCAAGAAGCCCAAGGCCGGCCAGGACTTCTTCCCCCTGACCGTCGACTACATCGAAAAGACCTACGCCGCCGGCCGCATCCCCGGTGGTTTCTTCAAGCGCGAGGGCAAGCCCTCCGAGAAGGAAACCCTCACCTGCCGCCTGATCGACCGCCCGCTGCGTCCGCTCTTTCCCGAAGGTTTCTACAACGACGTCCAGGTGGTGATCCACACGATGTCGGTCAACCCTGAAGTCGACCCCGACATCGCCGCCATGATCGGCGCCTCGGCCGCGCTGGCCATCTCGGGCATCCCCTTCAACGGCCCCATCGGCGCCGCGCGCGTGGGCTATATCGACGGCCAGTACGTCGTCAACCCCACGGCCTCGCAGCTCAAGACCTCCATGCTCGACCTGGTCGTGGCCGGCACCGAAACCGCCGTGCTGATGGTCGAATCCGAGGCCAAGCAGCTGCCCGAAGACGTCATGCTCGGCGCCGTGGTGTACGGCCATGAGCAGATGCAGACCGTCATCAATGCCATTCACGACCTGGTGCGCGAAGCCGGCAAGCCCGACTGGGACTGGAAGCCCGCGCCCAAGAACGAAGCCCTGATCTCGGCCGTTGCCGCCGTCGCCCAGGAAGGCCTCGTCGCCGCCTACCAGATCCGCGAAAAGCAGGCCCGTACCACCAAGTTGCGCGAAGTCTATGCCGACGTGCAAGCCAGGCTGGCTGAGCAGGCCGCGGCCGCCGGCCAGGGCGCGCCCGACGGCGTCACCGTCGACAACATCCTGTTCGACATGGAAGCGCGCATCGTGCGCGGCCAGATCCTGAACGGCGAGCCCCGCATCGACGGCCGCGATACCCGCACGGTGCGCCCGATCAGCATCCGCCTGGGCGTGCTGCCCCGCGCGCACGGCAGCGCCCTGTTCACCCGCGGCGAAACGCAGGCCCTGGTGGTCGCTACGCTGGGCACCAAGCAGGACGAGCAGATCATCGATGCGCTCATGGGCGAGTACCGCGACCGCTTCATGCTCCACTACAACATGCCGCCCTTCGCCACCGGCGAAACCGGCCGCATCGGCGTGCCCAAGCGCCGCGAAATCGGCCACGGCCGCCTGGCCAAGCGCTCGCTGGTGTCGCTGCTGCCCGATCACCAAGACTTCCAGTACACCATCCGCCTGGTGTCGGAAATCACCGAATCCAACGGCTCTTCGTCGATGGCCTCGGTGTGCGGCGGCTCGCTCGCCATGATGGACGCCGGCGTGCCGGTCAAGGATCACGTGGCCGGTGTGGCCATGGGCCTGATCCTGGACGAAGGCAAGTTCGCCGTGCTGACCGACATCCTGGGCGACGAAGATCACCTGGGCGACATGGACTTCAAGGTGGCCGGCACCGGCAACGGCATCACCGCCTTGCAGATGGACATCAAGATCCAGGGCATCACCAAGGAAATCATGCAGGTGGCGCTGGCCCAGGCCCGCGAAGGCCGCCTGCACATCCTGGACAAGATGCGCGATGCCATCTCGGGCTCGCATACCGAACTGTCCAAGTTCGCCCCGCGCATGCTCACCATGAAGATCAACCCCGAGAAGATCCGCGACGTGATCGGCAAGGGCGGCGCCACCATCCGCGCGCTGACCGAAGAAACCGGCACGCAGATCGACATCTCGGACGACGGCACCATCATCATCGCCAGCGCCGACGACAACAAGGCCAAGGAAGCCCAGCGCCGCATCGCCGAGCTGACCGCCGAAGTCGAAGTCGGCCAGGTCTACGAAGGCGCCGTGCTGCGCCTGCTGGATTTCGGCGCCATCGTGCAAGTGCTGCCCGGCAAGGACGGCCTGCTGCACATCTCCGAGATCGCCAACTACCGCATCGCCAACATCAACGACGTGCTCAAGGTTGGCCAGCAGGTTCGCGTCAAGGTCATCGAGGCCGACGAGAAGGGCCGTCTGCGCCTGTCGATCAAGGCGCTCGGCGGCATCGAGCAGCAGCAAGCCGAAGCCGCGCCGCAGGCCGAATAAACCTCGGTCTCGCATGGTAGAGTGCGCCGCGCCGGAGTGATCCAGCGCGGCGCTTTTATTTGGGATTCAATCATGTCTACACAAACCGCCCCTTCGAACACCCCTGTCGTCACCGAGCTGCGCGTCGTGCCCGTCGCCGGCCGCGACAGCATGCTGCTGAACCTGAGCGGCGCGCATGGTCCTTTCTTCACGCGCAACATCGTGCTGCTGCGCGACAGCGCGGGCAATACCGGCGTCGGCGAAGTGCCGGGCGGCGAGGCGATCCGCAAGACGATCGGCGACGCGCAGCCGTTCGTGGTCGGCCAGTCCATCGGCAATATGCAGGCCGTGCTGAACACGGTGCGCAAAGAATTCGCCGATCGCGACGCGGGCGGGCGCGGTTTGCAGACCTTCGACCTGCGCACGACGATCCACGCGGTCACGGCCCTCGAAGCCGCGCTGCTGGACCTGCTCGGCCAGCACCTGGGCGTGCCGGTGGCCGCGCTGCTCGGCGAAGGCCAGCAGCGCAGCGAAGTCGAAATGCTCGGCTATCTGTTCTTCATCGGCGACCGCAACAAGACCGACCTGCTGTACGCGAGCGGCGCCGACGGCCGCGACGACTGGGAGCGCCTGCGCACCGAAGAAGCCATGACGCCCGAGGCCGTGGTTCGCCTGGCCGAGGCCGCGAAGAAGCGCTACGGCTTCAACGACTTCAAGCTCAAGGGCGGCGTGCTGGCCGGCGACGCCGAAATGGAAGCGGTCACGGCGCTGGCCGAACGCTTTCCCGAGGCGCGCGTCACGCTGGACCCGAACGGCGGCTGGTCGCTGGCCGAGGCGATCCGCCTGTGCCGCGACAAGCACCACGTGCTGGCCTACGCGGAAGACCCCTGCGGCGCCGAGAACGGCTATTCGGGCCGCGAGGTCATGGCGGAATTCCGCCGCGCCACGGGCCTGCCCACGGCCACCAATATGATCGCCACCGACTGGCGCCAGATGGGTCACGCCATCCAGCTGCAGTCGGTCGACATCCCGCTCGCGGATCCGCACTTCTGGACCATGCAGGGGGCGGTGCGCGTGGCGCAGATGTGCAACGACTGGGGCCTGACCTGGGGTTCGCATTCGAACAACCACTTCGACGTTTCGCTGGCGATGTTCACCCACGCCGCCGCCGCCGCGCCCGGCAAGATCACCGCGATCGACACGCACTGGATCTGGCAGGACGGCCAGCGCCTGACGCGCGAGCCGCTGCAGATCGTCGGCGGCAAGGTGCAGGTGCCGCAAAAACCCGGCCTGGGCGTCGAGATCGACATGGACGAGCTGGACCGGGCGCACGCGCTCTACAAGCAGCACGGCCTGGGCGCGCGCGACGACGCGATCGCCATGCAGTACCTCATCCCCAACTGGAAATTCGACAACAAGCGGCCGTGCCTCGTGCGCTGACCGGCGCCGAAGATAAAGAGGTGCTCCCGCGTATTTCGGGGTAAAGTCGGGGCACTTCGCAATTGAAGAAGGCTTGGCGCATGGCGATAAGGCAGTGGATGCTGGTCGTATCGGGCGTCCTGCTTTTGGCAGGATGCTCGTCAACCCCGCCGCGCAAGGACGGCGGCGCGCCGAATACCGCTCCCATGTCGGCCGGCCAGATGGTCCAGACCGATTTCGACCGCACGGTCACCCTGGCCATGCGCGACAACCTCAACAGCCTGTACAAGCTGCTCGAAAAACTCTATCGCCGCAATCCGCGCGAATGGCGCAAGAGCGACCAGGCCGACGCGGGCGCCGCCGCGAAGTGGGTCAAGGCGCTGATCGAGAAGCGCCAGCCGCCTCCCGGCCTGGCCGGCCTGCAAGACATCCAGGTGCTGTCGGTCTCGCTCGATCCCAAGTACAAGGGCGACCGGGTCGCGGCCTTCATCTACGGCCTGGCGGACACCCTCATCGCCGCCCATAACGGCAAGGTGACCTTCTACGCGTTCAGCAAGCTCGACGGCCAGCGCATCTACAACGCCGCGCGCGACGTCGAGGCGGCGGACTGGATGCTGGCCACGCGCCGCACGGCCTCGGGCGAGCCCTTGCTCCTGTCCAACGAGATGGGCAAAGGGCCGGCCAACCTGAGCTTCGAGCGCGAATTCGGCGAAATCATCGGCCGCCTGGACCTGGTGGCCAGTCTTCTGGGCGAAAATATCCGGCGCATCGGCATCGACTACGTCCAAAGCCTGCTGCTCTTCAATTTCCTGCCCGTGCGCTGACGGAGCCTTCCCACCATGATCGATCTCTCCACCATACAGGCCGCCCGCGAGCGGCTGCGGGGGCAAGTGCTCAAGACCCCGTTCATGCTGTCGCGCACCTTGTCCGACATGCTGGGCGCGCAGATCTGGCTCAAGTTCGAGAACCTGCAGTTCACCGCCTCGTTCAAGGAGCGGGGGGCGCTGAACCGCATGCTGGCGCTCTCCGGCGAGGAGCGGGCCAAGGGCGTCATCGCCGTGTCGGCGGGCAATCACGCGCAGGGCGTGGCCTATCACGCGCAGCGCATGGGCGTGCCGGCCGTCATCGTCATGCCGCGCTTCACGCCCACGGTCAAAGTGGCCAACACGCGGCGCTTCGGCGCCGAGGTGGTGCTCGAAGGCGACACCTTCGACGATGCCGTGGCGCACAGCCAGGAGCTCATACGCCAGCGCGGCCTGATCATGATCCACCCCTACGACGACGAGGCCATCATCGCGGGGCAGGGCACCGTGGCGCTGGAAATGCTCGAGGACCAGCCCGACCTGGACACCCTGGTCATCGCCATCGGCGGCGGCGGGCTGATCTCGGGCATCGCCACGGCGGCCAAGGGCATCAAGCCCGGCATCGAAATCATCGGCGTGCAGACCGAACGCTTTCCCGCCATGTACGCGGCCATGCAGGGGCGCGAGATGCCGGCCGGGCCCTACACCATCGCCGAAGGCATCGCGGTCAAGTCGCCCGGGCAGATCACCCGCCAGGTGGTCGGCAGCCTGGTCGACCGCATCGAACTGGTCGCCGAGGCGGACATCGAGCACGCCATCGTGGTGCTGCTCGAAATCGAAAAGACGGTGGTGGAAGGGGCCGGCGCCGCGGGCCTCGCGGCCCTGCTGCGCGACCGCGCCTGCGGCCAGGACGCCTGGTTCCAGGGCAAGCGCATCGGCCTGGTGCTGACCGGCGGCAACATCGACCCGCTCATGCTGGGCGAGCTTATCGAGCGCGGCATGGTGCGCGGCGGCCGCCTGGCCCGCATCCGGGTCGACCTGCGCGACCTGCCCGGCGCCATGGCCCAGGTCACCAAGCTGATCGCGGACGCCCACGCCAACATCACCGAAGTGCATCACCAGCGGGCCTTCACCACGCTGTCGGCGCGCGACGTCGAGGTCGAGTTCGTTCTGCAGACGCGCGGGCCCGAGCACATCCAGGAAGTCATCGACGTGCTCAACAAGGCGGGCTTTGCCGCGAGCAAGTACGGCAATTGACGCAGACAGGGCTTACGCGGCAGCGAGCCTGGCCAGCCGATAAAGCCTTTCGCGATGCAGGATCGCGTCCAGCGCCAGCGGCTCGCGCCCCAGCGCCACGAAGTCCTGTTCGACGGGTTCCAGGGCAGGCCGCAGCGCGGCTTCGCAGGCCTGCCACCAGCGCGCCAGCATCACGTCGGGGCTGAACACATCCAGGCCTTGCCTGCGCAGCTCCGAACGATTGAAGTCCTTCAGGTTCCAGGTCATGACCTGGACCACGGGCGTGCGCTGCAGCCCGCAGCGCGCGCGCCGCGCCAGGCCGGCGGCGATCACGTGGAAATCCTTGGCGTCGCTGTAGTGCAGGCCGGCTTCGTAGGCCTGCGTGTCGCTTTCCATGGCGCCGGGAAAAGCCCGGTTCATGTCGTCCCACAAGCCGTCCAGAATCTCGCGGGGCGCGCCCCACAAGCGGGCCGCGTTGCGGCGCCATTCTTCGCCGATGTGTTCCGTCCAGACCGGCTGGAAGACGCCGTTTTGCGCCGTGCGCAGCAGCAGCTGCCGCAGCACCGTCGACATCAGCACGCAGGCATCCAGCACGATGAAGGGAGCAGGGGAGAGCTCTACGTCGCTCATGTCGTCGCGAGCAGGAACTCTTCCCCGTTGCTCGGGGGGCGCAGACCGTCCGTTCTATCGGAGAAATAGCGCTGGGCAAGATCGGCCGCCGGCACATGCCGGACTTCTTTGAAGCCGGCCTTGCGCGCCAGCGCAAGCATCTCGGCGGGCGTGAAGAAACTGATGAAAGGCGTACCGCTGGCCCGCGCGCCCTCGTCCGCCTGCTTCAAGCCCGCGCGGTCCTTGGAGTCGGACTGCTCCAGCGGCAGCAGGAAGGTCATGGCAAAGGCCGATCCGGGCGCGAACGAAGCAATGCGATCCAGCATGGCCGCGTTGGCGTCCTTGGTGAGATACATGCTGACGCCGGTCGAGACGACCATGGCCGGTTTGCCGGGGTCGAAACCGCAAGCGACGAGCTCGTCCCGCCAGGACGCGCCCGCCTCGAAATCGACCG
>Ga0209455_1001122_pt1 | contig 13010 bp, 12 predicted proteins | sample AraplaCol_mCL_r2_FD_184275 | JGI IMG/M metagenome (GOLD analysis project Ga0209455, IMG submission 184275) | Arabidopsis root microbial communities from North Carolina, USA - plate scrape CL_Col_mCL_r2 (SPAdes) (version 2) | ecosystem: Host-associated > Plants > Roots > Endosphere | place: USA...
AGAGACGACTTGCCGACGTTCGGGCGGCCGATGATCGCAACGCGGCGGGGTCCGCCGATCTCGCGCTTGGCGACCGCCGACTCCTCGGGCAGTACCTTCAGGATCTCGTCCAGCAGGTCGGCGACACCGCGGCCGTGCAGGGCAGAAACGGGATGCGGTTCGCCCAGACCCAGCGACCACAGCTCGGTGGCGTACGGCTCCTGGCGGGCGTCGTCCACCTTGTTGGCCGCGAGGAAGACGGGCTTCTTGGTCTTGCGGAGCAGCCGGACGACGTGCTCGTCGGTCGAGGTCGCGCCGACGGTCGCATCCACGACGAAGAGGACGGCGTCGGCCAGATCGATCGCGACCTCGGCCTGCGCGGCGACGGACGCGTCGATGCCGCGGGCGTCGGGCTCCCACCCGCCGGTGTCGACGAGGGTGAAGCGGCGGCCGTTCCACTCCGCCTGGTACGAGACGCGGTCGCGTGTGACACCCGGGGTGTCCTCGACGACGGCCTCGCGGCGGCCCAGGATGCGGTTGACGAGCGCGGACTTGCCGACGTTCGGGCGGCCGACGATCGCGAGCACCGGGAGCGCGGGCAGGTAGGAGATGCCCTCGACGTCCTCGCCGGCGATATCGAGGATGTCGAGGTCGCTCTCGTCGAGCTCGTACTCCTCGAGGCCGCTGCGCAGCGCGTTGGCGCGCTGGACCGCGAGGTCCTCGTCGAGGTCGGAGAGCCGGGCGACGAGGTCGTCCTCGCCGGTGGGCTCGTTTTCGATGTCAGACATGGGCTGCTTTCTGTACGACCTGGATGACAGCGTCAACGGTCTGGTCGAAGTCGAGGTCGGTGGAGTCGACGGTGGTGACGCCTTCTGCGGCGTTCATGAAGTCGACGACGCGGGAGTCCGCCGCGTCGCGCCTGTGCAGAGCCTCACCGACGTGGGCGGCGGAATGGCCGATCAGCTCCGCGGAACGCCTCGCTATTCTAGCGGCTTCGTCCGCGGTGAGCAGGATGCGGACCGGAGCATCCGGGCACACCACGGTGGTGATGTCGCGGCCCTCGACGACGATCCCGTCGCGGTCGGTCCGCCGGATGATGTCGCGGAACAGCTGCGTGAGGAACGCGCGCACCTCCGGCACCCTCGCGATCGGCGCGACGACGGCGGTCACCTCCGGGGTGCGGATGGTCTCGGTCACGTCGGTGTCGCCGACGAACACGTGGTAGGTGTCCGGGTCGGTTCCTATCCGGTAGTCGAAGTCGGGCAGCGCGTCGATGACGGCTCCCGCATCCGTGGGGTCGAGTTCGCGCGCGACGACGTACCAGGCCAGGGCGCGGTAGGCGGCCCCGGTGTCCAGGTACGCCCAGCCCAGCCGGCGTGCGGCCGCCTTGCTGACGCTCGACTTGCCGCTGCCCGCAGGTCCGTCGACCGCGACCACGATCGTCTCGGTCATCCGGTGATCCTCCATCCACGTTCGGTCAGGTCTGTCACGGTGCGGTGCTCGACCTCGGGCAGCACGGCGATGTCGGCGAGGCCGAACGGCGCTCCCGGCGAGTGTTCGAGCCGCAGGTCCTCCATGTTCACGCCGAGCTCGCCGAGCTCGTGCAGCAACCGCGCCAGCTCGCCCGGGCGGTCCTCGACCATCACCACGAAGCGCGCATACCTGCGGTCCTGGCCGTGCTTGCCCGGGAGGCGGGAGACGCCCGTATTACCGCTGGCGATCTCCTCTGCGATGGTGCGCCGGGCGCCGGCGGCGTCGACGTCGCCGAGAGCGACCAGCACGCGGTCGAGGTCGTCGCGGTAGGCCCGCAGGATCTCGACGATCGCCGGAGCGTTCGCTCCGAGGATCTGCACCCAGAGTTCGGGCTCGCTCGCCGCGATGCGCGTGACGTCACGCACGCCCTGCCCGGCCAGCGCGAGCGCCGCATCCGGGGAGTCGGCCAGTCGCTTCGCCATGAGCGAGGACACGATCTGTGGAGCGTGCGAGACGAGCGCGACGGCGGCGTCGTGCTGATCCGCATCCATCTCCACCGGGGTGGCACCGAGGTCGAGGATGAGGGCCTCGACGAGCGTGACCGCCGAACGCGGGTTCTCGGGCCGCGCAGCGACGACCCACGGCCGCCCGATGAAGAGGTCGGCGCGCGCAGAGGAGGGGCCGCCGCGCTCGCGCCCGGCCAGCGGATGCCCGCCGACGTAGCGCGCGAGGTCGAGCCCCGACGTCTCGAGTTCGGCGAGCGGCGCGACCTTGACGCTCGCCACATCCGTGACCACCGCCTCCGGATGCGCCGCCAGCTCGTCGGCGACGACCCGACCGGTCAGATCCGGCGGCACCGCGACCACGATGAGCGCCGGCTCCACTCCCCCGTCGTCCACGCGACCGGCGCCATAGTCCGCCGCCAGCCGCAGGTGGGCGGGCGAGGCGTCGGCGAGCACCACGTCGACACCGCGGGCGCGCAGCCCGAGTCCGACGGAGGCGCCGAGCAGCCCCGCGCCGACGACGCGGACGGGGCCGGCGAGGCGGGCGGGAGTGTCAGTCACCCGTCCACCTTAGCCAGCGCCGCCGACCCTCGTTTTCCGACCGCCTCATTCGTGCCGAATGTGCGCTATTCGTGACGAATGGCGCACATTCGGCACGAATCGCGGCGCGGGCGGATCAGCGCGCGTCAGCCCTCGCGGGAGATGGTCAGCAGCTTGCCGAGCTCGTCCTTCGTGAGGTCGCGCAGCTGGCCGACCTTCAGCGTGCCGAGGTGCAGCGGGCCGAACTGCCGGCGCACCAGCTCCACCACCGGGTGTCCGACCTCGGCGAGCATCCGCCTCACGATCCGGTTGCGGCCGGAGTGCAGCGTGATCTCGACCAGCGACTCGCCGTCCCGCTGGTTCGACTGCAGCAGGCGCGCCTTGTCGGCGGCGATCGGGCCGTCCTCGAGCTCCACGCCCTTCGTCAGCTGTCCGATCGTCTGCGGCGTCATCACGCCGCGCACGCGCGCGATATAGGTCTTCGTGACCCCGAACGACGGATGCGCGAGAACGTGCGCCAGCTCGCCGTCGTTGGTGAGGATGAGCAGGCCCGAGGTCTCCGCATCCAGTCGCCCGACGTTGAACAGCCGTTCGGGGTACTGCGCCGTGAACCGCGACAAGTCGGGACGCCCCTGCTCGTCGCGCATCGAGCTGACCACGCCGACCGGCTTGTTGAGCATGACGTAGCGGCGGGAGGTGTCGAGCTGCACCGCGGTGCCGTCCACCGCGACCTTGTCGACCGCGGGGTCGACGCGCGTGCCGAGCTCCTGGACGACCTTCCCGTTCACCGTCACCCGCCCGGCGACGATGAGCTCCTCGGAGACGCGACGGGACGCCACGCCTGCCGCCGCCATCACCTTCTGCAGACGCTCGCCCTGCGAGCCCTGCGCCCCGTTCTCAGCGGACATCGCCCTCGAACCCGTCCACGCCGTCGCTGAGCAGCGGCGAGATCTTCGGCAGCTCCTCGATCGAGTTGATGCCGAGCTGGCTGAGCAGCAGGTCGGTGGTGCCGTAGTTGATCGCACCGGTCTCGCTGTCCGTGAACAGCTCAGTGATGAGGCCGCGGCCGAGCAGCGTGCGCACCACCGAATCCACGTTGACGGCGCGGATGGAGGCGATGGCTCCGCGGCTGATCGGCTGCTTGTAGGCGATCACGGCCAGCGTCTCCAGGGCCGCCTGGGACAGCTTGGTCGGGTTCTGCTGCAGGACGTATCCCGAGACGACGGCGTCGAACTCCTCGCGGACGTAGATCCTCCATCCACCGCCGACCTCGCGCAGCTCGAACCCGCGCCGGACGCCGCCCCCCTCGCCGTCGAAGTCGGCGACCAGCGCCGCGATCGCCGCGCGCACCCGCTTCACGGGCGCGCCGACCGCCGTCGCCAGCGTCACCAGGCTCATCGGCTCGTCGGCGACCATCAGGATGGCCTCCAGCGCCCGCTCGATCTGCGCGTCCTCCACGGGCGCCGGCACCTCGGTGGTGTCCGTCACCTCGTCTCCTGCGACGACGACGTCGTCGGCCACATCCTCAACCGTCATAGTCGGCTCCCAAGTTCGAAAGATTCTCCTCGGACCAGTGCTCGGCGGTCCACCGCAGCGTCAGCTCCCCGAGCGGTTCCAGCTGCTCGAAGGCGAGCGCCGCGCGCCGGTACAGCTCCAGCACCGCGAGGAAGCGCGCCACGACGACGCCCTTCTGCTCGGCGCCGGCCACCAGCTGCCGGAAGCTCATCGGCTCGCCGTGCCGCAGCATCCCGACGACGATCGCCGCCTGCTCCCGGATGCTGACCAGCGGCGCGTGCAGGTGGTCCAGCCCGACGACGGGCACCTCCCGCGGCGTCATCGCCAGGGTCGCGAGGGCGGCGAAGTCGTCGAGGCTGAGCGTCCACACCAACTCGGGCGTGCGCTGCCGGAACTTGTCCTCCAGCCGCACCAGACGCGCATGCCGGGCGCCCTCGGCCTCGAGCCGCTGCGCGAACCAGGCCGACGCCTCCTTGAAGGCCCGGTACTGCAGCAGGCGGGCGAACAGGAGGTCGCGGGCCTCGAGCAGCGCGACGTCCTCTGCATCCACCAGCTCGCCCTGCGGCAGGAGTCCGGCCACCTTGAGGTCGAGCAGGGTCGCGGCGACGAGCAGGAACTCGCTCGCCTCGTCCAGGCTGTCGTCGGTGTCGAGCCGGCGCAGGTAGGCGATGAACTCGTCGGTGACTTTACTGAGCGAGATCTCGGTGATGTCCAGCTCGTGCTTGGTGATCAGCGACAGGAGCAGGTCGAAGGGACCCTCGAAGTCGCCGAGGGACACGCGGAAGCCCGGGGCGTCCTCCGGCTGCGCGACGTCGGGCAGGTCAGGCGACGGCGCCACGGAACACCAGTTCCCGCGCCAGCTGCCGGTACGCCTCCGCGGCCTGGTGCTCGGGCGCGAACTGCGTGATCGGGCGTGCCGCGACCGATGCGTCCGGGAACTTCACCGTGCGCGAGATGACGGTCTCGAGGACGCGATCACCGAAGGCATCGACGACGCGCTCCAGCACCTCTCGGGAGTGCAGTGTGCGCGAGTCGTACATCGTGGCGAGGATGCCGTCGAGCTCGATCGCCGGGTTCAGCCGCTCGCGCACCTTGTCGATGGTCTCGATGAGCAGGGCGACGCCGCGCAGCGCGAAGTACTCGCACTCGAGCGGGATGAGGACGCCGTGGCTCGCGGTCAGCGCGTTCACGGTCAGGATGCCGAGCGACGGCTGGCAGTCGACCAGGATCACGTCGTAGTCGTTCGCGACCTTGCGCAGCACGCCGGCCAGGATCTGCTCGCGGGCGACCTCGTTGACGAGGTGCACCTCGGCGGCGGACAGGTCGATGTTGGCCGGGATGATGTCGAGGTTCGGGACCGATGTCGACTGGATGGCGCCCTGCACGTCCGCGTTGCGATTGAGCAGGAGATCGTAGATGGTCGTGACGTCGTGCGTCCGCGCGCCCAGACCCGCCGAGAGCGCGCCCTGCGGATCGAAGTCGACCGCGAGGACGCGGCGGCCGTAGTCGGCGAGCGACGCGCCGAGGTTGATGCTCGTCGTCGTCTTGCCGACGCCGCCCTTCTGGTTGCAGAGGGCGATGATCTTGGCCGGGCCATGCTGCGCGAGCGGGGCCGGCTCCGGGAATGCACGCAGCGGACGGCCGGTTGGCCCGGGCTTCGCGGCGACGGATGCCTCATCCATGCCCGGAAGCTGGGTCTCGACCTCGTCGTTGCGCGTCACCTGGGTGTTCCTCGTCCCTCTCGTGGGCGGTCTTTCAAGGGAACAGTCTATGCGCGACGTGCCCCGCTTGCGGGTCGCACGCCCGGCGGTTCGGTACGGTGGTCGCGTGCAGCCGATGCCGTCCGCCCTCGAGACCCCGCGTCTGCGTCTGCGCCCGCGCGACGGACGCGACGCCGAGTGGAACCTCGCGCTGCTCGCCGAGCATCCCCTCGGCCGCCCCGCCGGGACCGTCGAGGAGGAGCGGGAGCGGCTGGATGCGCAGCGCGCGGCCTTCGACGAGCGCGGGTTCGGGCTGTACACGATCGAGGATGCCTCGTCGGGTGAGGTGGTCGGCTACTGCGGGCTCGTGATCGGCCGGGCCACCGCATCCCAGCCGGAGCTCGCGTACGAGCTGCTGCGCGGACAGGTCGGGCACGGCTATGCGACGGAGGCGGCGGCTGCGGTGGCCGATGCGGCGTTCGACGCCGGCTTCCCGATCCTGTGGGCGACGGTCGCGACCTGGAACGCGCCGTCGTTCGGGGTGCTCTCGAAGCTCGGCTTCACCGCGATCCGCCGTGCCGGCTTCGACGGCGGCTCGGTCTACGTCTGGCTGCGCCGCCGCGCCCCGCGTCGCCGCCACCGCGTCTCCTCCTGACCCCCCTCCCGCGCGCCGCCATTCGCCACGAATGCCGACCATTCGTCACGAATCGCACCCATTCGTCACGAATCGCGGACCCGTCGTCGTTCGTCACGAGGCACGGCATGGCGGGGGGGCGAGCCGGTCAGCGAGCGCGGGGGTGGGACGCGGTGTAGACGTCGCGCAGGGTGTCGGCGGTGACCAGCGTGTAGATCTGCGTCGTCGCGACGGACGAGTGGCCCAGCAGCTCCTGCACGACGCGGACGTCCGCTCCCCCGGCCAGCAGGTGGGTCGCGAACGAGTGGCGCAGTGTGTGCGGCGACAGGTGGTCGACCTCTAGGTGCGCGCGCTCGGCGGCGGCGCGGATGATCAGCCAGACGTTCTGGCGCGACAGCCGTGCCCCGCGCATCCCGAGGAACAGCGCGGGCGTCGCGCGCCCCTTCGCCGACAGCACCGGCCGGGCGCGCACGAGGTAGGCGGACACCGCCTCGCGCGCGTACGACCCCAGCGGCACGATCCGCTGCTTGCTGCCCTTGCCGGTGAGGCGGACGACGTCGGCGTCGATCACGTCGTCGACGTTCAGCCCGACCGCCTCGCTGACGCGCGCGCCCGTCGCGTACATCAGCTCGAGCAGCGCCCTGTCGCGCAGGGATGCGACGTCGTCACCCTCCGTGGCGGCCAGCAGCGCCGAGACCTGCTCCACCGAGATCGCCTTCGGCAGCCGGCTCGGGAGCTTCGGCGGGCGCAGGTCGCGCGCCGCATCCACCTCGACCCGGCCCTCCTCCAGCAGGAACCGGTGGAAGCCGCGCACGGTCGACAGCATCCGGGCGAGCGAGGATGCGGTGAGCGGCGACTCCTCGCGCGTGCCGAGGTGCACGGCGAACGCCGACAGCGTGGCCGGTGTCACGGCGCGGACGTCGCCGATGCCCTCCGAGTCCAGCCACGCGCGGTACACGCCGAGGTCGCGCCGGTACGCAGCGACCGTGTTCGCCGACAGTCCGCGCTCGATGGCGACGTGCCTCAGAAAGGCGTCGACATCGGCCGCGACGGTCATGCGGACAGCTTGGGGTGGCTCGGCCAGGGCTCGTTGGCCGCGCCGAGCGTGCTCCATCCCTGCTCGCGCGCGGTGCGGGCGGCGAGCAGGGCGATGATCAGCGGGGCGTTGTGGACGCGGCGCTGCAACACCGCATCCACTGCCTCGTCGAGCGGCACCCAGCGCACCTCGATGTCGGCCTCCTCCGCCTCGCGCGCGAACGCGGAGCCGGTCGAGCGGATGCCGCGTGCCAGGTAGATGCGGATCGCCTCGTCGTTGCCGCCGGGGCTCGTGAACACGTCGGCGAGCACGTTCCACTCGTCCGCCTCGAGGTCGGCCTCCTCGCCCAGTTCGCGCTGGGCCGCGGTCAGCGGCGGCTCGCCGTGCTGGTCGAGCAGGCCGGCCGGGATCTCCCAGTCGCGGTGCCGGACGGGGTGGCGGTACTGGCGGATGAGCAGCACGCGGCCGTCGTCGTCCATCGCCAGGATGCCGACGGCGCCGGTGTGGTCGACGTACTCGCGGGTGATCTCCTCGCCGTTGTAGCGGAAGACGTCGCGGCGCACGTTCCAGATCTTGCCCTCGAACGCCGTCTCGCTCGAGACGATCTCCGGGCGGAACGGCTGGTCGTACAGATCGGTCGCGGTGCTCTCGGCGGCGTCCGACATCAGGCCTCGGCCACCATCTCCGCGTCGGCCTCGGCGACCTCGAACAGCAGGGCGGTCTTCTGGCGGTCGAGCGCGGCGCCGACGAGACCGGCGAACAGCGGGTGCGCCCGGTTCGGCCGGGACCGCAGCTCGGGGTGCGCCTGCGTGCCCACGTAGAACGGGTGCACGTCGCGCGGCAGCTCCACGTACTCGACGAGGTGGCCGTCGGGCGAGGTGCCCGAGAACCAGAGGCCGGCGTCGGCGATCTGTTCGCGGTAGTTGTTGTTGACCTCGTAGCGGTGGCGGTGGCGCTCGGAGGCCTCGTTCGCGCCGTACAGCTCCGCGACGATCGAGCCCTCGGCGAGCGTGGCCGGGTAGAGGCCCAGGCGCATGGTGCCGCCCAGGTCGCCGCCGGCGATGATGTCCACCTGCTCGGCCATGGTCGCGATCACCGGGAACTCGGTCTCGGGGTCGAACTCCGACGACGACGCGCCGCCGAGACCGGCCTCGTGGCGCGCGTACTCGATGACCATGCACTGGAGGCCGAGGCACAGGCCCAGCGCGGGGATGCCGTTCTCGCGGGCGAAGCGCAGCGCGCCGACCTTGCCCTCGATGCCGCGGACGCCGAAGCCGCCGGGCACGCAGATCGCGTCCACGTCGCTCAGCTGGTGCGCCGCGCCCTCGGGAGTCTGGCACTCGTCGGACGCGATCCACTTGAGCTTCACCTTGGTGCGGTGTGCGAAGCCGCCGGCACGCAGGGCCTCGGTTACCGAGAGGTAGGCGTCGGGCAGGTCGATGTACTTGCCGACCAGGCCGATGGTCACCTCGTGCTTCGGGTCGTGCACGGACTCCAGGAGGCGCGCCCAGCCGTTCCAGTCGACGTCGCCGGCCTGGTCGAGGCCGAGCTGGTCGATGATGTACGCGTCGAGGCCCTGCGCGTGGAGCATCGTCGGGATGTCGTAGATGCTCGGCACGTCGACCGCGTTCACGACGGCCTGCTCGTCGACGTCACACATGAGCGCGATCTTGCGCTTGTTGCTGTCGGAGACCGGGCGGTCGCTGCGGAGCACGAGCGCGTCGGGCTGGATTCCGATGGAGCGGAGGGCGGCGACGGAGTGCTGGGTCGGCTTGGTCTTCTGCTCGCCCGAGGCGTTCATGAAGGGCACCAGCGAGACGTGCACGAAGAAGCAGTTCTTGCGGCCGAGCTCGTGGCGCACCTGGCGGGCCGACTCGATGAAGGGCTGCGACTCGATGTCGCCGACCGTGCCGCCGATCTCGGTGATGATGACGTCCGGCGCGGGCTCGCCGTCCGGGCCGGGCTGAGCCTGGAGGCGCATCCGGCGCTTGATCTCGTCGGTGATGTGCGGGATGACCTGCACCGTGTCGCCGAGGTACTCGCCGCGGCGCTCCTTGGCGATGACGTTCGAGTAGATCTGGCCGGTCGTGACGTTGGCCGACTGGCCGAGGTTGATGTCGAGGAAGCGCTCGTAGTGGCCGATGTCGAGGTCGGTCTCGGCGCCGTCGTCGGTGACGAAGACCTCACCGTGCTGGAACGGGTTCATCGTGCCCGGGTCCACGTTGAGGTACGGGTCGAGCTTCTGCATGACGACGCGGAGGCCGCGAGCCGTCAGGAGGTTGCCGAGAGAGGCGGCCGTGAGGCCCTTGCCCAACGAAGAAACGACACCACCTGTCACGAAGATGTGCTTGGTAGTGCCGTTTGCCAGTGTTTTGCCGCTGAGGGGGCCCGCGTCTGAATAATCCACCACGGGCTTATAGCCTATCACTCAACGGCGGGCGGTCGACGCCATCTCGACCAGCTCGCGGGCGTGCGCGAGTCCGCTCTCGGAGTCGGGCAGGCCGGAGAGCAGGCGCGCCATCTCGGCGATGCGCTCGTCGCCGTCGAGGCGGCGGACGCTGGAGGCGGTGACCGCGCCGTCGTTGCCCTTGACGACCGTGAGGTGGTTGGTCGCGAACGCGGCGACCTGGGCGAGGTGGGTCACCACGATCACCTGCGCCGACTCGGCGAGGCGGGCGAGGCGGCGGCCGATCTCGATCGCGGAGGCCCCGCCGACGCCGGCGTCGACCTCGTCGAAGATGAAGGTCGGCACCGGGTCGGAGCCGGCGATGACGACCTCGATCGCGAGCATCACGCGCGACAGCTCGCCGCCCGACGCGCCCTTGCCGAGTGGACGCGGCTCCGCACCGGGATGCGGCTGCAGCAGGATGGCGACCTGGTCGCGTCCCGACGCGCTGTACGTGCCGGGATCGTCGGCGTCGCGCTGGGTCACCTCGACCACGATGCGGGCGTCGGGCATCGCGAGCGCGGAGAGCTCGTCGCTGACCGCCTCGGACAGGCGGGCGGCGGCGGTCGTCCGCTCGGCGCTGAGACCGGCGGCCAGCTCGCGGACCAGCGCCTCGTCGTCGGCGACCTCGCGGGTCAGCTCGTCGATGCGGTCGGCGTCGCCGTCGAGTTCGAGCAGGCGCAGGCTGCCCGTCTCGAGCGTCCGGATGACGTCGTCGAGGGTCGGCCCGTACTTGCGCACGAGTCCGGCCAGCTGCGCCCGGCGCTCCTGCACGACCTCGAGCTCGGCCGCGCCGTCGGTGTCGAGGGCGGCGAGGTACGTGGAGAGCTGCGCGGCGATGTCGGAGATCAGGTAGTTGGCCTCGGCGACCGACTCGGCGAGCGGCTGCAGCCCGCTGTCGTGCGGGGCGACGCGCTCCAGCTGGCGGCGTGCGTTGTCGAGCAGGCCGAGGGCGTCGGCGCCCTCGGACTCCTCGGCGCTCAGCAGTTCGCGCGCCGCGGCGGCGGCCAGCCGCAGCTCTTCGAGGTTGGTCAGCCGCTCGGCGCGGTCGGCCAGCTCGTCGTCCTCGCCCGGCTGTGGAGCGATGGTCTCGATCTCGGCCATCGCGACGCGGAGGTCGTCGGCTTCGCGGGCGCGGCGCTCCTGGTCGGCGACCAGCTCATCGAGCTCGGAGCGGTTGTCGCGCCAGCGGTGGAACACCTGCTCGTAGGCGGCGACCTGCTCGGCGAACGCGGGACCGGCGAACCGGTCGAGCGCCGCCCGCTGCGCCACTGCCGAGCGGAGGCGGATCTGATCGGACTGGCCGTGCACCACGACCAGCTGCTCCCCCAGCTCGGTCAGCACGGCCACCGGCGCGCTGCGGCCGCCGACGACCGCTCGCGAGCGCCCCTCCGCCGACACCGAGCGGCTGAGCACGAGCTCGGCCTCGGCCGCGTCGATCGCATCCACGTCGCCGCCGGCGTCGCGCACCCGCTCGACCACTTCTCCCGTGGACGGCACGCGCCAGCGGCCCTCCACCCACGCCTGCGGGCTGTTCAGCCGCACGGCGCCGCTGTCGGCGCGCTCGCCCAGCAGCAGACCCAGCGCGGACACCACCATGGTCTTGCCCGCGCCGGTCTCGCCGGTGATCGCCGTGAATCCCGAACCAAGCGGCAGGGAGGCGTCGGCGATGACGCCCAGGTCTTTGATCGAGATCTCCTCGATGCCTCCGCGTACGTCAGTCACGCCCGGCCGGCCCCCTCCATCCCGTGACGGGAAGGTCGAACTTGTGCACCAGGCGGTCGGTGAACGGCCCCGGGTGCAGGCGCGCCAGTCGCACCGGGATGGGCGACCGCCGCACCACGACGCGCGCGCCGCGCGGCAGGTCGAACGGACGGCGGCCGTCGCACCAGAGAATGCCCGCGCCGCCCGCGCGGTCGAGCAGCTCGACCGCCAGCGACGAGTCGGCGTCGACCACCAGCGGACGCGAGAACAGGGCGTGCGCGCTGAGCGGCACCAGGAGCAGCGCGGCGACGCCCGGCCAGACCACCGGGCCGCCCGCCGAGAACGAGTACGCGGTCGAGCCGGTCGGGGTCGACATGACCACGCCGTCGCAGCCGAAGCTCGACATGGGGCGGCCGTCGACCTCGATGACGACCTCGAGCATCCGCTCGCGGCTCGCCTTCTCGACCGTGGCCTCGTTGAGCGCCCAGCTCTCGTAGACGACCTCGCGGCCGACCTTGACCCGGGCGGACAGCGTCATGCGCTCCTCGACCTCGTAGTCCTTCGCGAGCCCGCGGGCGACCGCCGTCTCCAGGTCGTCGCGCTCGCTCTCGGCGAGGAAGCCCACATGACCGAGGTTGACGCCGAGCAGCGGAGCCGAGCAGCCACGAACCAGCTCGGCCGCGCGCAGGATGGTGCCGTCGCCGCCCAGTACGATGACCAGCTCGAGGTCGCTCGGCGCCACGTCGTCGCCGAGCACGCGCACGGCGTCGAGCGACGGATCGGCCTCGAGGATGTCATGCCGCTCGTCGGCGCTGAGCACTGGGACGACGCCCGCGTCGAGCAGCTGCCGTGACACCCGCACGCCCGCCTCCAGCGAGTCCTGCCGACCGGTGTGCGCGACGACCAGGATGTAGCGCGTCGCTGCACCGATCTGTGCCACGTCGTCTCCTCTCGAAAGCCGTCCTCCCATTCTTACCGGTTTCGGGAGCAGGACCAGGCCGAAGGCCCGGATCGTGGAGAACGTTCACCTACCGCGAAAGCCGGATCACCTCGTCGCGCAGCCCGGACGGGTCCGGCGCGCCCGCGCGGAACCAGGCCAGGTACTCCTGGTTGCCGTGCCCGCCCGCGATCGGCGAGCCGATGAGACCGGCCGTCCCCAGCCCGGCGTCGTGCGCGGCCCAGAGCACGTCCGAGATCGCGTCGGCGCGCAGCCCCGCGTCCCGGACGACGCCCTCCCGGATCCCCTGCCGGCCCACCTCGAACTGCGGCTTGATCAGCAGCACGAAGTCGGCGCCGCGCACCGCCGTGGCCACCAGCGCCGGGATGACCTGCGTGAGCGAGATGAAGGACAGGTCGCCCACCACCAGGTCGGGACGCACGTCGTCGCCGGTGAGTCCCGCGAGCACCGCCGCGGTCAGCGAGCGGACGTTGACGCCCTCGTACGACTCCAGCAGCTCCTCTCCCGCGAGCGCCGGCGACA
>Ga0209455_1001124_pt1 | contig 12995 bp, 8 predicted proteins | sample AraplaCol_mCL_r2_FD_184275 | JGI IMG/M metagenome (GOLD analysis project Ga0209455, IMG submission 184275) | Arabidopsis root microbial communities from North Carolina, USA - plate scrape CL_Col_mCL_r2 (SPAdes) (version 2) | ecosystem: Host-associated > Plants > Roots > Endosphere | place: USA...
GACATCACGACCAGCTGGCTGCCCAGCGTTCGCGTGCTGGGCGAGCTGCGCGCCGGCACCATCACCTATCGCAACGTCATTCGCGAGCACATGCTCTCCGAGACTTTGGAGGAGAAGCTGGCGCAGGAGAAAACGCTGCAGACCGTCGTCGAGAGCAATACCAAGATCCGCAAGAGCTACGAGAACATGATCACCTCGCCGGAGGAGCGGGCGCTCTATGACGAATGGGTCCGGCTCTGGACCGAGTACAAGGCCGGCACCGAGAATGTGATGGAGCTGTCGCGCAAGACGGCCGGCCAGTACCCCAAGGAAGCTCACGACCTGAACACCAGCACGGTCAACAAGATCGGGCTCAAGGCCGACGAGGTCCTGCAGAAAGACATCACGCTGAACAATGACGGGGCGGCCAAGGCCTCCAGCGACGCGGCCGACACCTATTCTTCCGCCGTCATGATGCTGGGATTGATGCTCGCTCTTGCCGTGATCGCGGGCGTCGCGGTCAGCTTCTTCGTCGTGCGTGACGTGACGTCGGGCATCGCCTCGATCGTCAAGCCGATGCAGGCGCTCGGCGAGGGCGATCTGTCCGCCGACGTGCCGCACCGTGGCGAGACGACCGAGATGGGCGCGATGGCGGGCGCGCTGCAGATCTTCAAGGAGGCGCTGATCGCCAAGAAGGCCGCCGACGAGGCTGCCGCGCGCGACGCCGAGGAAAAGATCGAGCGGGGCCGCCGTGTCGACTCCATCACTCGCAATTTCGAGGCCATGATCGGCGAGATCGTCAACACTGTATCGTCGGCGTCCTCGCAGCTCGAAGCGTCCGCCGGCACCCTGACCTCGACCGCCTCCCGGTCGCGGGAGCTCGCGACCACGGTCGCATCCGCCTCGGAGGAAGCGACCTCCAACGTGCAGTCGGTCGCCTCCGCGACCGAGGAGCTGTCGTCCTCGGTCACGGAGATCAGCCGCCAGGTGCAGGAGTCCGCGCGCATGGCGGGCGATGCGGTCGGCCAGGCGCGCTCGACCACCGACCGCGTCAGCGAGTTGTCGAAGGCCGCTACCCGCATCGGCGACGTGGTCGAGCTGATCAACACCATCGCGGGCCAGACCAACCTCTTGGCGTTGAACGCCACCATCGAGGCGGCGCGTGCCGGCGAGGCCGGCCGCGGCTTTGCGGTGGTCGCCTCCGAGGTGAAGGCGCTGGCGGAGCAGACCTCGAAGGCGACGGGTGAGATCGGTCAGCAGATCTCCGGCATCCAGGCGGCGACGCAGGACTCGGTGAATGCGATCAAGGAAATCTCCTCGACCATCGAGCGGCTGTCGGAGATTTCCTCCGCCATCGCCGCCGCGGTGGAGGAGCAGGGCGCAGCGACCCAGGAAATCTCCCGCAACGTGCAGCAGGCGGCGCAAGGCACCCAGCAGGTGTCGGCGAACATCGCCGATGTCGAGCGCGGTGCGGCCGAGACCGGCTCGGCCTCTTCGCAGGTGTTGTCGGCAGCCAAGGCGCTGTCCGGCGATTCCAGCCGCCTGAAGCAGGAGGTTGGCAACTTCCTGACCTCGGTGCGCGCGGCCTAAAGTCTCCACGCGGGTAGCTGCCCTCTGAAACGGAATACGAGCTATGCGAACATGAAGCGGGCAATCGTGCGCGGGTAATGTGGAAGTGACGGCGGGCGTTTCCACGCCCGCTTGGCTATCCCGCAGACTTTGCGGTAGATCAATGCGAACAATCACGCATCTGGTCCGCCGCAGGCCTCGGAACTATCCCATCCATGATTGCACTGGTCCGCATCGCCCTTAGCCGGCCGTACACTTTCGTTGTGCTCGCGCTGCTGCTTCTGATCGTTGGCCCCTTGGCCGCGCTGCGCACGCCGACCGATATCTTCCCCGACATTCGCATCCCGGTGATCGGCGTGGTCTGGCAATATACCGGCCTGCCGCCGGACCAGATGGCCGGCCGCATCACCACGCCGTTCGAGCGGTCGCTGACCACCACCGTCAACGATATCGAGCACATCGTCGCCAATTCCTATAACGGCTTTGGCATCATCAAGATCTTCTTTCAGCCGGGCGTCGACATCCGCACCGCCAATGCGCAGGTCACCGCCATCTCGCAGACGCTGCTGAAGCAGATGCCGCCCGGCGCGACGCCGCCCCTGATCCTGAACTACTCGGCCTCCACCGTGCCGATCATTCAGGTTGCGCTGTCCGGCGAGGGGCTGACCGAGCAGAACCTCGCCGATATCGGCATCAACCAGCTCCGCACGCCGCTGGTCACCGTGCCCGGTGCGGCGCTGCCTTATCCGTTCGGCGGCAAGCAGCGCCAGGTGCAGATCGATCTCGATCCGACCGCGCTGCAGGCGCGCGGCCTGTCCGGCCAGGACGTCGCCAACGCGCTCGCCGCGCAGAACCTGATCACGCCGGTCGGCACCCAGAAGATCGGTCAGTTCGAGTACAACATCCAGCTCAACAACTCGCCGCTGAAGATGGAGGAGCTCGGCAATTTGCCGATCAAGGCCGTCAATGGTGCGATGGTCTATGTTCGCGATGTCGCCTCGGTACGCGACGGCAACCCGCCGCAGACCAACATCGTCCACGTCAACGGCAACCGTTCGGCGCTGATGATGGTGCTGAAGGCCGGCGCGACCTCGACGCTCGACATCATCGCCGGCATCAAGCAGAAGGTGATCGAGGTCAAGGACGCGCTGCCGGATGCGCTGAAGATCGGTTTCATCGGCGACCAGTCCGTGTTCGTGCGATCAGCCATATCAGGCGTCGCCTTCGAGGGCGTGATTGCAGCGCTCCTCACCAGCGTGATGATCCTCTTGTTCCTCGGCAGCTGGCGCTCGACCATCATCATCGCGGTGTCGATCCCGCTGTCGGTGCTCGGCGCCATCATCATGCTGGCGGCGATCGGCGAGACGCTCAACATCATGACGCTCGGCGGCCTTGCGCTCGCCGTCGGCATCCTGGTCGATGACGCCACCGTCACCATCGAGAACATCAACTACCATCTCGAGCACGGCAAGGATGTCGAGCCCGCGATCATGGACGGCGCGCAGCAGATCGTGACGCCGGCCTTCGTCTCGCTGCTCTGCATCTGTATCGTGTTCGTGCCGATGTTCTTCCTCACCGGCGTCGCCCGCTTCCTGTTCGTGCCGATGGCCGAAGCGGTGATGTTCGCGATGCTGTGGTCGTTCATCCTGTCGCGCACCCTGGTGCCGACGATGGCGAAGTATCTGCTGAAGCCGCATGTCGATCATGGCGAGGACGGCCCGCCGCAGACGCGCAACCCGCTGCTCAACTTCCAGCGCGGCTTCGAGGCGCGGTTCGAGCGCATTCGTCTCGGCTATCGCGGCCTGCTGATGATGGCGATGCAGGCGAGGGCGGTGTTCCTGCTTGGCTTCCTCGGCTTTGTCGCGCTGTCGTTCCTGCTGGTGCCCTACCTCGGCCGCAACTTCTTTCCGTCCGTCGACGCCGGCGCGATCCTGATGCATGCGCGCACGCAAGTCGGCACCCGCATCGAGGAGACGGCCAACCAGTTCGCCGAGGTGCAGAAGGCGATCCGCAAGGTGATCCCGGCCTCCGAGGTCGAGACGCTTGCCGACAATCTCGGCATGCCGATCTCCGGTATCAACATGACCTACAACAACACCGGCGTGATCGGCCCGCAGGACGGCGACATCCAGATCAAGCTCAGAGAGGGCCACCGCCCGACCGAGCAATATGTCCGCGCATTGCGCGAGCAGTTGCCGCGTCAGTTTCCCGGCATGACGTTCGCCTTCCTGCCCGCCGACATCGTCAGCCAGATCCTCAATTTCGGCGCGCCTGCGCCGATCGACCTGCAAGTGCGCGGCGCCGATGTCGCCGCCAATTTCGCCTATGCCAGCAAGCTGCTCGCCCGGGTCAAGCATATCCCCGGCATTGCGGACGCGCGCATCCAGCAGTCGGCGAGAGCACCGACCTTCAACATCGATGTCGACCGCACCCGCGCCCAATATGTCGGACTGACCGAGCGCGACGTCACCAACAGCCTGGTCGTCAACCTCGCCGGCTCATCGCAGGTGGCTCCGACCTATTACCTCAACCCGGACAACGGCGTGTCCTACTCGATCGTGATGCAGACGCCGCAATTCGCAATTGATTCCCTGAGCAAGCTGGAGACGCTGCCGATCTCGGCCGCCGGCTCGGCGTCGGCGCCGATCCTGGGCGGCATCGCCGACATCAAGCGCTCGGCCTCGAGCGCTGTGGTTTCGCAATACGACATCCAGTCGATGGTGCAGATCTACGCGACCACGCAAGGACGTGATCTCGGCGCTGTCGCCGGCGACCTCAAGACGCTGATCGCAGACAGCGCCAAGGAAGTACCGAAGGGATCGTCGGTGGTGCTGCTCGGGCAGGTGCAGACCATGAACAATGCCTTCTCGGGGCTTTTGTTCGGCCTGCTCGGCGCTGTCGTGCTGATCTATCTCCTGATCGTGGTGAACTTCCAGTCCTGGTCGGACCCGTTCGTCATCATCACCGCCTTGCCGTCGGCGCTGGCGGGGATCGTCTGGATGCTGTTCCTGACCCACACCACGCTCTCGGTGCCGGCGCTGACCGGCGCCATCATGTGCATGGGCGTTGCCACCGCCAACAGCGTGCTCGTCATCTCGTTCGCGCGCGAGCGCTACGCCGAGCTTGGCGATCCCCTTGCGGCTGCGATCGAGGCCGGCTTCGTGCGCTTTCGCCCAGTGCTGATGACGGCGCTCGCCATGATCATCGGCATGGCCCCGATGGCGCTGGCGCTCGGCGAAGGCGGAGAGCAGAATGCGCCGCTCGGCCGCGCCGTGATCGGCGGGCTGGTTTTTGCGACCTTCGCGACCCTGATGTTCGTGCCCATCGTGTTCAGCATGGTTCACAAGAAGCAGGCGGGCACCAAAACCGCCGCACTGGAGACATCGCATGCCCACTGAGACAGGCCCGTCGGTCTCGCGCTGGAAGCTGGGCCTGTTCGCTGTGGCGGTGGGTATTGGCCTCGTCTTCGTCGTCGTCACCGGAATCCGCGCCCGCGAGGACAGCGACAGCAAGCTCAAGGAATGGACCGACGAGCAGGCCGTGCCGACGGTGTCGGTGACCACACCCGATGCCAAGGTGCTGAGCAATTCACTCGATTTGCCGGGCCGGCTCGAGGCCTATTCCCGTGCGCCGATCTTCGCCCGCGTCAGCGGCTACCTGAAGAGCTGGAGCGCCGACATCGGCGCCCAGGTCAAGGCGGGGCAGGTGATCGCCGAGGTCGAGGCGCCCGATCTCGACCAGCAGCTCCTGCAGGCGAGGGCCGACCTCACCAGCCAGCAGGCCTCGGCGGCGCTGTCGGAGGCGACACTGAAGCGCCGCAAGACCCTGATCGCCTCCAACTTCGTCTCGATGCAGGAGATCGACGAGCGCACCGCCGACCTCGACAACAAGAAGGCCGCGGTCAAATCCGGCGAGGCCAATGTCGAGCGGCTGGAGGTGCTGGCCGGCTACAAGAAGATCACCGCGCCGTTCGACGGCGTCGTCACCGCGCGCGACACCGATGTCGGCGCGCTGATCAATGCCGGCGGCGGTGCGACGCCGATGTTCGTGATCTCCGACATCAAGAAGCTGCGCGTCTATGTCAACGTGCCGCAGAACTACGTGCCGGCGGTGAAGATCGGCGCCAAGGCCACCATTATCGTTCCGGAATATCCGACGCGGACCTTCACCGCGACGGTCGAAGCTTCGGCGCAGTCGGTCGACGTCTCCTCGGGCACCACGCGGATGCAGCTCGGGTTGGACAATTCCAGCGGCGAGCTGATGCCCGGCGGCTATGCCAGCGTCAAGCTGAGTCTCGACCGCGACACCGTGCCGCTGCACGTCCCTGCCAGCGCCGTGATCTTCGACCAGAGCGGCCTACGCGTCGCCACCGTCGGTCCTGACGACAAGGTCAAGTTCAAGAGCGTTACCATCGCGCGCGATCTTGGCCGCAATATCGAGCTCGGCGCGGGGCTTTCGGTGGAGGATCGCGTCATCATCGCGCCGCCGGACGGCCTGGCCGATGGCGACCAGGTCCGCATTGCCGGGCCGAAGAAGGACGCCAAGCCCGAGAAGGTCTCCGAGGCGCAGCCGCCGAAGGGGTAGGGCGGCTTCACAGTCCTAGATCATGATGCGATTAGAAGGAATCGCATCATGATCTTATCTCTTTGATTGAGCATGATCTTGTCGGAAAACCGGTTTCCACTTTTCCGGATCATGCTCTAGCGTCTTTAGGCGCGATGCGCATTGCTGCGCCCTCTCCCGTTGCGGGAGAGGGCAGCACCGCAACTTGCTACATGCTCACTTGGGTGAGGGGTTGGTGCCACCATCATAGATATTCAATGAGGAGAGAAACCCCTCACCCGGCAGCCTTCGGCTGCCACCCTCTCCCACAAGCGGAGAGGGTGCACGGAGTGCGGAGCGGCATTTTGTTTCAATATCCTAGCTACGCCACCCGCCATTCCGGTACGCCATCATCTGCCATCGCAATCGCGCCGAGCGAACCGACTGCCGTTCGCTCCATGTCCATCAGATGCGCCAGCGTCACGGTGTCAGACGCCGGCACCCGCGCCAGCGTGCGCGCGCCGGCCTCGGTGCGCAGCATCGCCACGCCATGCCCGACCGCGCCATCACGCTCGAAGAGCGCGGTAAAGCTCTCGACCTGCCCGCGGCCCGAGGCCTCGGCGACAAACTCCGGCACCGCGCCGCGCTGGCGATCCGCCTCCGCCTGCACGCTGACCTCTTGCGCCAGCGCTGCGCTCGGCGGTTCGCGCGAGACCACCAGCGCGTGATGCTTGGTGACGAAGCCGCCCTGGCCGTAGAGCAGCCCGAGCCTGGCGCCGCCGCGCAAGCGCCGCACCATCGCGCAGGCCGCGTGCGTCATGTAGGTGTTGAGCGGTGCGCCGAAGAACGTGAGCCCGCCGGCCACCGTCGGCTCGACGTCCGTGCCGAGGCCGAGCGTGCGCCGCGCCATCTTCGGTACGCAGGGAAAGCAGCTATAGAGCTCGATCGCGTCGAACGCTTTGCCGTTGCCGCCGGCGAGCGCCATTGCCGCTTGCAGCACCGCGTTCTGCGGATGACTTTCGGCGAACTGATCGCGCGCGAGATAATCACGCGGGTCCTCTGCGGACGCGCCGCCGAGCGGATAGATCAGGCGATCTTCTGCGACACCGGCTGCGCGCGCGCGCGCCAGGCTGGTGAGGATCACCGCTGCCCCCATGTTGACCATCGGGTTCGCTACCATCAGCTTGGTGTAGGGCCAGGCAATCGGGCGGTTGTCTGCCGAAGGCGTCGTGATCTCCTCGGGCGCGAAGCGCCGCTTCAGCCAGGCGTTTGGATTGGTGGCGGCGACCGCCGAATAGCGCGACCACAGCTCGCCGGACTCGGCCAGCGCCTGACGCGGCGTCTGGCCCCAGGCAGCGCTGCTCGCTGCCTCGTAGAACGGATAGACGCTGACCGGGCGGAAGACGCCGAGCTTGACCGCGAGCGGGTGCTGGTAATTCGCACCGCGCTTCGGCTCCTCGACGTCGTCGGCGAATGGGGTCCAGGGCAGGGTGATTCCGGCGCGCTCGGCCTTGGTCGCGCTCGATTGCGCCTCGGCGCCGCAGACCGCTGCGACGTCGCATTCGCCGCGCGCGATCCGCAGCGCCGCCTCATGCAGATAGCGGATCGGGCTCTCGCCGCCAACCGGACCGTAAGTGCAATGGGCGGGGGCGATGCCGAGCCGTTGCGCCAGAAGCTGCTCCGGCTCGCGGTAGCGCCAGCTCAGGAAATTCACCACGTCGAGCGAGCCGATCTCGCCGATCAGCGTCGCGCCTGCGTCCGCTTCGGCACGCCTGATCGCCCGTTCGAGCAGAGTCAGCGGCTCCAGGCCGGCGGCAACGTCCGTCGGCCGGTCGACGATCTCGCCGACGCCGACGATGACCGGGATGCGCTCGGGGGTTAGCGGAGTAGCAGCCATGGCGTTTCCGGATTGCGATCTGACGGTCCGTTATCGTGGTCTTGATCTGCGGTTCTGTCATCGCGGGCGCAGAGAGGCAATGCAGAATTGCGCAATAGTGCCGAGTGCTGCGGGCTTTCGCAGGTTGCCATTCGTGCGTAGATAGGTAGCGACCGATACAAATGCCGGAGAATGCCTGTGGCTGACGACGCGACCTATGCGCCCCCGAAAGTGTGGACCTGGAACAAGGCCAGCGGCGGCCGGTTCGCCAGCATCAACCGGCCGGTCGCCGGTCCGACCCATGAGAAGGAATTGCCGGTCGGCCGTCATCCTCTGCAGGTCTATTCCCTGGCCACGCCCAATGGCGTGAAGGTCACGGTCATGCTGGAGGAGCTGCTCGCACTTGGCCATCGAGGGGCCGAATACGATGCCTGGCTGATCAAGATCGGCGAGGGCGATCAGTTCGGCTCGGGCTTCGTCGGCATCAACCCGAACTCGAAGATTCCCGCGCTGATGGACCGCAGCGGCGACAAGCCGATCCGGGTGTTCGAATCGGGCGCGATCCTGGTTTATCTCGCCGAGAAGTTCGGCAACGCCTTCCTGCCGACGCATGCAGCCGAGCGCGCCGAATGCCTGTCCTGGCTGTTCTGGCAGATGGGCGCGGCGCCTTATCTCGGTGGCGGCTTCGGCCATTTCTATGCCTATGCCCCCACAAAGATCGAATATGCGATCGACCGTTTCGCCATGGAGGTGAAGCGGCAGCTCGACGTGCTCGACCGCCGGCTGGCGGAGAGCGAATATCTCGCCGGCGCCGACTACACGATCGCCGACATGGCAGTGTGGCCGTGGTACGGGGCGCTATCCAAGGGCCTGCTCTACGAGGGCGGCGAATTTCTCTCGGTGCAGGACTACAAAAACGTGCAGCGCTGGACCGATCAGATCGCCAAGCGTCCCGCCGTGAAGCGCGGCCGCATGGTCAACCGGGTCTCCGGCGATCCGAAAAGCCAGCTTCACGAGCGCCACGATGCCTCGGATTTCGAGACGAAGACGCAGGACAAGATCGGGCAGGATGGGGCATAGTGGGAGCTTCCGCAGATCTCGCCGCCATGCCCCGCAGGCGGGGCTCCAGTACGCCGCAGCCTCTCGATCAATTACGACCGCCTCTGGAATACTGGATCGCCCGCCTTCGCGGGCGATGACGCCTGAGAAGTTATCTAGCTACGCCCCCTTCGCCGGAGGGAAATCCATTCGCTCGTTGGTTTTGCAATAGCGGTCGGCGAACATGCGCCCTACGGGCTGAAATAGCTCCATGTGCACGCGCATGGTCTCAGGGTCCCATAGTTCGTCCCGAATATGGAAGTTGACGCCTTCGCCGAATACCAGCCGGCGGTCGCCGTTGACGTCGATGATGTTCCAGGTCCGGCATTCCATCGCGAACGGCGCATCGGCGAGCCGCGGCACCGCGATGCTCTTGGACGGCGTCAGCCTCAAGCCGAGATGGTCGGGCTCGCTGATGTCAGGCGGAAAGTCGCCGCCGGTCTCGTGCATCGCCTGCGCTAGCGGCTCGTCGGTGATGTGCACCACGAACTCGCCTGTACGCTGGATGTTGACCAGCGTGTCCTTGATGCGGCCGTCCGGGCGCAAATTGATCGCGAACACACAGAGCGGCGGGTCCTCGCCGAGCACGTTGAAGAACGAGAACGGCGCGGCGTTGACGGTCCCGGTCGGCCCCAGTGTCGTCACCCAGGCGATCGGCCGCGGCAGCACGAAGGAGGTCAGGATCTTGTAGCGCTCGCGCGGGGACAGATCGGCGGGAAGGTATTCCATGGAAGGGTCCTGCTCAGGGCGGTGTTAACGGAACCGTAGTGCGCCGAGCGCACGCGAGAAAGCCGATAAAGCGGGCAGGCCCATGCGGATACAAACATGCGGACAGGCGGCAAAGAGCCGCCTATCCCGCAGCCGCGCAGGGCCGCTCGCGACAGATAGTTTGGAGCCGCATCGGAACGCCTCGCACCGGGCAGCGTTTCGCCTTGCAGGGCAGTGCATCTGGAGGTAGCGCCATGAAAACGATAGTGAGCTTAGTTGCTGCGGGGCTTCTGATTTCGGCGAGCGCAGCATCCGCGCAGAGCGGCCAGCCGAATGCGGCTCCGCCGAGCGCGCAAAATTCGGGGGCCGGCATCCAGGGTGCGCCGGGCAACAAGAATGGTCCGCCGGCCAATTCCGGAACGGTCGGATCAAGCTCGACCATGGACCGGCAGAATCCGAACGTCAGCGCGCAGGACCCGGCCAACGTCAAGGGATTGCCCGGCAACAAGAGCGGCCCGGCGACGAAGAAGCCGCAGCAGTAGCCCGCTCGCGTGTCCGCGAATCCGCGGCCATGCGCGAATTGCCCGTCGTGCCATTCTGTCGCAGGCGGCCGCACTTGCGCCGTCGGGCAAATCACGACGATGCTTCCGCCCGTCCCGCCTCATCGAAGAGGGGCGTTTCGGCCGATCGTCACGATACGTGGAGTGCGGGATGCGGTGGACGCGAAGTGGCAACCGACGAGTGCCGCGACGCGGACGGCGAAGTCGTGGCGTTCTGGTCTCCCGGTGCCGAGGCCAAGTTCGTGGTGATGCTTCTGGCATGACGCGGGCGACAGGGGCAAGAAAGCCGGTCCCTGGGAAGACCTCGTATAAGCCGTAAACTGCCGCGCAGGGAATGCCGGATGTTCGGCTGGACCTGTGGTGACTGCCGCCTGCTTTCTTTGTTGCAGGCGGGCCATGGGTTGCGGCCAGCGCCCGGCATTCCCTGCGCCCTCTCGTTCATGAGATGGCAGATAGCAGTCTCAGCGACTCGGGCAACTGATGCCGCGAGAACGCAGTTGCGCGCCGCATGGCCGGCCTTACGGCTGAGGCGCGGCGTCGTTCGAGACGATCAGGTTGTTGGTGTCCGCCGGCTTCAACTCGCTGGAGGTTGCACCGCCGAGAAACGCGTCGAGCGCGGCCTGGATCTGCTCCTTGGCCTTCTCGGGACCGCGGTCGCTCATCCATGTGTGCTGAAACTCGGTCTTGATGATGTCGATCCCTTTCGGCTTGGCAAGCGACGAGGGAAGCACGCCGGGATCGGTCTTGAACTGCGGATCATCCGAGCGGAACGACAGGATCTTGAGCTTGTCGCGGATGACGAAAGGAACGCGCAAATTGTCCAGCGTCACGATTTGAGCAACCAGGTTCGGATGCTGCTTGGCGAAATACATCGCGGTATCGCCGCCGTTGGAGTGTCCGACCATCGTGAGATGCTCGTAGTCGGCATTCGGATGGCGCTTCTTCAGCTCACCCAGCGTGAACAGGATGTTGGCCTCGCCCTTCATGTAGACCTCGAGCCGGCCGACATAGGGTTCCCCGACCTTGGTCACAAGCGGCGGATCGGTCGGCAGGTCCTGCTGGATGCTGGCGACCAGATAACCGCGCGCGGCGAATATGTTGGCGAGGAACGAATACTCGGTGTTCTTGACCGTGTTGCCGTTGCTGATCACCGCCACCGGCAGCCGCCAGAAGCCGGCATTGGCCTTCATCTCATAGTCTTTGCGCACTGCGACATCGACGGTAACGGGCCGCTGCCGCGCCGCATCGAACAATTGCAGATTTTCGTGCTCGATGCCCCATTTGCTGATCGCGACGTAACCCGCGACCGTCAGCAACGAGACACAGGCAAAGACCGTCATTCCCCGCTTCATCGCTTCATCCCGATCAATTTCTGCTTACCTTATAGAGGAAAACGCCCACATCGGGGACTGGTCGCAGCGGCAGGCGAATTAAATTTGCGAAATCTTCCGCATGCATACGGGAACGATCGCCGCGCTCGGGTTCCGCGAGGTGAATCCCTCGTGGTTGCCTCAGAACGCGGTGTAGCCGCCGTCGATCACGAAGCAATCCGCGGTGTGGTAGGACGAGGCCTTGCTCATCAGGTACACGGCGATGCCGCCGAAGTCGCTGGGCTCACCGAAGCGGCGGGCCGGTATTCGCGGCATCACGTTGGCGACGAACTTGTCGTTGGCCATGATGCCGGCGGTCATCTCGCTCTTGATCCAGCCGGGCAGGATCGCATTCGCCGTGACGCCGTAGCGGGCGAGCTCCACCGCCAGCGCCCGGCAGAGCGCGTTGAGCGCGGCCTTGGTCGCCGCATAGTGCTCGTTGCGCGCGGTGCCGAACAGCGAGGCAAGGCTCGAGGTTGCAACCAGCCGGCCGAACGCATCGCCGCTCTGCGCACGCTCGGTCATGTGCCGTGCTGCGGCCTGGAAGGCGTGGAATACACCATCCAGATTGGTCGCGAACATCGTGCGCCACTCTTCCTCGCTGCGCTCGATGAAGGGCTTTCGGCCGCCGCCGCCGATCCCGGCATTGGCGAAGCAGCCGTCGACGCGGCCGAACGTATCGAGCGTCGCCTTCATTGCATCGTTGACGGAGGAAGGATCGGTAACGTCGCAGATGCGGGTGTCGACCTTGCCGGGCGCGTTCGCCATCGAGGTCGCGGCGGCCTTGTTCTTCTCGGCGTTGCGCCCCCAGATCGACACGTTGCAGCCAGCAGACCCAAGTGCCTGAGCGATGCCAAGCCCTATGCCGCCATTGCCGCCGGTGATGACGGCGACGCGGCCGGTGAGATCGAATACGGTCATGAGCGTTTCCGTGTATTGGAGCGCGCATCAGCTGCGCGCTTGTGGCAGGTAGGCCCTTTGGCACGGAGCATGGACAAGCTGGCCGTAAAAATCAAATATGCGCCAACCCAAAGCTTGCGAATTCCGCAACGGAGAATGCGCAGGCGCCGGTGAGCAAGCCCCAAGAGGAAACCATGCAGTTCAAGCACGTCACGCTCGATTTCGAAGGTCCGGTGGCCATCCTGAAGCTCGATCATCAGGAGGTCATGAACGCGGTGTCGATGGACATGCTAGCTGGCCTTGCCGAAGCGCTCGACGAAATCGAGGAGCGCAAGGCCGAGGTGCGCTGCCTCGTCATCACCGGCGCCGGACGCGCGTTCTGCACCGGCGCCA
>Ga0209455_1001125_pt1 | contig 12990 bp, 13 predicted proteins | sample AraplaCol_mCL_r2_FD_184275 | JGI IMG/M metagenome (GOLD analysis project Ga0209455, IMG submission 184275) | Arabidopsis root microbial communities from North Carolina, USA - plate scrape CL_Col_mCL_r2 (SPAdes) (version 2) | ecosystem: Host-associated > Plants > Roots > Endosphere | place: USA...
AGGCACCCCCGGAGGAAGACCCCATGAGCAAGCAGATCATCCATACCGACGCCGCGCCGGCCGCGGTCGGCCCGTATTCCCAGGCCGTGGCGGCCTCGGGCAGCAAGACGGTTTACCTGTCGGGCCAGATCGGCCTGGAACCCGCCACGGGTGAACTGGTCGCCGAGAGCTTCGAGGCGCAGGTGCGCCAGGCCTTCGCCAATCTCAAGGCCGTGGTCGCCGCGGCCGGCGGCACGCTGGACAACGTCGTCAAGCTCACGCTGTTCCTGACCGACCTGGGCAAATTCGCCGCGGCCAACGCCATCATGGCCGAGCTCATTCCCCAGCCTTTCCCGGCGCGCTCGACCATCGGCGTGGCCAGCCTGCCCAAGGACGCCCAGTTCGAGGTCGAGGCGATCCTGGTGATCTGACCCGGCCGCGAGCGCGCCGTACGCCAGACCACACCTGCCATCGAACCGGCAATCGAGCCACTCACGAGCGCTTGAGAATCCATGGCGCCCTCAACGGCAGCAATCCGCAAGCCTCGCGCGGCCGAAGCGGGAATGAGCGCCATCGAGCGCAAGTTCCACGCGCTGGGCCTGCGCGAGCAGCAGGACTTCATCCTGCACTTGCCGCTACGCTACGAGGACGAGACCCGCGTCACGCCCATTGCGCGTCTGCGGCCGGGTTTCCCGGCGCAGGTCGAGGGCGACATCCTGCGCTCGGAAATCCTGTATCGTCCGCGCCGCCAGCTCACCGCGATCATCGCCGACGACACGGGCGAACTGCAGCTGCGCTGGCTGAACTTCTACGGCAGCCAGCACAAGCAGCTCACCGCGGGGCGCCGCTTGCGCGCGCGCGGCGAAGTGCGCGGCGGCCTGTGGGGCCGCGAGATGGTGCATCCGCGCATGAGCAATGCCGATGCGCCGCTGCCGCTGGCGCTCACGCCTGTCTACCCCAGCACCGAAGGCCTGCCGCAACCCACGCTGCGCAAGGCCATCGACGCCGCGCTCAGGCAATCCGATCTGTCCGACACGCTGCCCGATGGCTTGCGTGAACGCTACGATCTGCAGGCGTTCGAGCCGTCCATCCGCTTGCTGCACGCGCCGCCGCCCGGCGTGGCCGAGGCCGACTTGATCGAACGCGCGCATCCGGCCTGGCGGCGCATCAAGTTCGACGAACTGCTGGCGCAGCAGTTGTCCCTGGCGGCGGCCAGGGCCGGCCGGCGCAGCAAGCAGGCCCAGCCCATGCCCGCGTCCACGCGGCCCGGCAATCTGGCGCAGCGGCTGCGCGCGGCGCTGCCTTTCGAGCTGACGCGGGCGCAGCAGCGGATATGCGACGAGATATCCGAAGACCTGGGCCGCGCGTATCCCATGCATCGTCTGCTGCAAGGCGACGTGGGCAGCGGCAAGACCGTGGTGGCCGCCATGGCGGCCGCGCAGATCGTCGACAACGGCGCGCAGGTGGCGCTGATGGCGCCGACCGAGATCCTGGCCGAGCAGCACTATCGCAAGCTGTCGGCCTGGCTGGAACCTCTGGGCGTGAAGATCGCCTGGCTGAGCGGCAGCCTGCCCGCCAAGGCGCGGCGCGAGGCCACGGCCGCCGCGGCCGAAGGCACCGTGCAATTGGTCGTGGGCACGCAGGCCCTGGTGCAGGACCACGTGGTTTTTCGCAACCTGGGCTTGTCCATCGTCGACGAGCAGCATCGCTTCGGCGTGGGCCAGCGCCTGGCCCTGAGCCGCAAGGGCGAGGAGGGCAGGCTCGCGCCGCACCAGCTGCACATGAGCGCCACGCCGATTCCGCGCACCCTGGCCATGACTTTCTTCGCCGACCTGGACGTGTCCGTCATCGACGAACTGCCGCCGGGCCGCACGCCGGTGCTGACCAAGCTGGTCGCCGACGCGCGCCGCGAAGAGGTGCTCATGCATATTGCCCAGGCCGCGCGCCAAGGCCAGCAGGCCTATTGGGTCTGCCCGCTGGTCGAAGAAAGCGAAGCCCTGCAGCTGCAGACCGCCGTCGATACCTACGAGGCCATGCGCGCCGATCTGCCGGACCTGCGCATAGGCCTGGTGCACGGCCGCCTGGCGCAAGCCGAGAAAGCCGAGGTCATGCGCGCCTTCCGCGACGGCGAGATCGACCTGTTGGTCGCCACGACCGTCATCGAGGTGGGCGTGGACGTGCCCAATGCCTCGCTCATGGTGGTCGAGCACGCCGAGCGTTTCGGCCTGGCGCAGCTGCATCAGTTGCGCGGCCGGGTGGGGCGGGGCATGGCCGAATCGGTTTGCGTGCTGCTTTATCAGCACCCCTTGTCGCAAGTGGCGCGCGAGCGCCTGCGCGCCATGTTCGAGACCAACGACGGCTTCGAAATTGCGCGGCGCGACCTGGCCCAGCGCGGCCCCGGGGAGTTTCTGGGCACGCGCCAATCGGGCCTGGCGCTTTTGCGCTTCGCCGACATCGAGCTGGACGCGGCTATCGCCGAGCAGGCGCGCGAGGCCGCGGCCTGGCTGCGCAAGCACGATCCGCGGGCCGTCGCCGCGCACCTGGCGCGCTGGATGCGCGGGCGCGAAGACTTTCTGCGTACCTGATATTTCGCCAACCTCTCAGCCTCAGCCTTAGCCGCCGCCATGACGCTTACCGAGTTGAAATACATCGTCGCCGTCGCGCGCGAACGCCACTTCGGGCGGGCCGCCGAAGCGTGCTTCGTCAGCCAGCCCACGTTGTCGGTGGCCATACGCAAGCTCGAGGACGAGCTGGGCGTCACGCTGTTCGAACGCGGCGGTTCCGAAGTGGGCGTCACGCCCATCGGCCAGCGCATCGTGATCCAGGCGCAGAAGGTGCTGGAGGAGAGCGCCAACATCAAGGAGATCGCGCGCCAGGGCCACGACCCGCTGGCGGGCGCGCTGCGCGTGGGCGTGATCCATACCGTCGGCCCCTATCTGCTGCCGCGCCTGGTGCCGGCGCAAATCGAACTGACGCCGCAGATGCCGCTGGTGCTGCAGGAAAACTTCACCGTGCGCCTGCTGGAGCTTCTGCGCCAGGGCGAGATCGACTGCGCCATCATGGCCTTGCCCTTGCCGGAGTCGGGTCTGATCGTGCAGCCGTTGTACGACGAGCCTTTCATCGTGGCGGTGCCGCGCACGCATGAAATGGCCAAGCTCAAGGCCATCGACGCGCACGACCTTAAAAAACAGAACATGCTGCTCCTGGGCTCCGGGCATTGCTTTCGCGACCAGGTGCTGGAAGTCTGTCCCGAGCTTTCGCGCTTTTCGGCCACCAGCGACGGCATCCAGCGCACCTTCGAAGGCTCGTCGCTGGAAACCATCCGGCACATGGTGGCGGCCGGCATCGGCGTGACGGTGCTGCCCATGAGCGCCGTGCCCGAGGCCCCGGCGGCCAACAGCCTGCTGCGCTACGTCCCTTTCGCCGGTGTCGTGCCCGAGCGCCGCATCGTCCTCGCGTGGCGACGCAGCTTTCCGCGCCTGGCGGCGGTCGAAGCGCTGTCCCAGGCGGTGCGCGCCTGCGGCCTGCCGAACGTGAAAATGCTCGACGAAGAGCCCGTCCCTGCCTGATTTTTCCTGCCGCCGCCGCGCGGGCGCCGCGGCAAACGGCAGTGTTACTCTTTGACCCCTCACTAGACTGCAAGAATTCAAAGACATGACCTTACTCGTGACCGGCGGAGCCGGCTTCATCGGCGCGAATTTCGTGCTGGACTGGTTGGCGGCCTCGCAGGAACCCATCGTCAATCTGGACAAGCTGACCTATGCCGGCAACCCCGACACCCTGGCTTCGCTGCAAAACGATGCACGGCACACGCTGGTGCAGGGCGACATCGGCGACAGCCAGCTGGTGGCTAGCCTGCTGAGCCAATACCGGCCGCGGGCCGTCGTCAATTTCGCCGCCGAGTCGCACGTGGACCGCTCCATCCACGGCCCGGCCGAGTTCATGCAGACCAACGTCATCGGCACCTTCAATCTGCTGGAGTCGGTGCGGGCCTATCTGCCGAACTTGGCCGACGCCGAGCGCGCCGCCTTCCGCTTTCTGCACGTCTCCACCGACGAGGTCTACGGCACGCTCGCGCCCGAAGATCCGCCTTTTTCCGAGGCGACGCCCTATGCGCCCAACAGCCCGTATTCGGCTTCCAAGGCGGCGTCCGATCACTTGGTGCGGGCCTGGCATCACACCTACGGCCTGCCGGTGCTCACCACCAATTGCTCCAACAACTACGGGCCTTATCACTTTCCGGAAAAACTGATCCCGCTCGTCATCCACAATGCCTTGGCGGGCAAGCCTCTGCCGGTATACGGCGACGGCATGCAGGTGCGAGATTGGCTGTATGTGAAAGACCACTGCAGCGCCATCCGCCGCGTGCTCGAAGCCGGCAAGCTGGGCGAGACCTACAACGTGGGTGGCTGGAACGAGCGCGCCAACATCGACGTGGTGAAGACCATCTGCGCTCTGCTGGATCAATTGCGACCGTTGCCGCAGGGCAGCTACGGCGATCTGATCACCTTCGTCAAAGATCGTCCCGGGCACGACCGCCGCTATGCCATCGACGCGCGCCGCCTGGAGCGCGAGCTGGGCTGGCGTCCGGCCGAGACTTTCGAGACCGGCATACGCAAGACGGTGCAGTGGTATCTCGACAACCAGGACTGGGTGCAGGGCGTGACCAGCGGCGCCTATCGCAATTGGGTGTCGCGCCACTACGGCGCCTGAGGAAGCCGCGCGATGAAGATCCTGCTCACGGGTTGCAACGGTCAACTGGGCTTCGAATTGCAGCGCAGCCTGGCCGTGCTGGGCGAGGTGGCGGCCATGGACCGCAGCCGCTGCGATCTGGCCGATCCGGAATCGATACGCGCGGCCATGCATGCCGAGCGCCCGGGCATCGTGGTCAACGCGGCCGCCTATACGGCCGTGGACAAGGCCGAGCAGGAACCGGAGCTGGCCTTGCAGGTCAACTGCCAGGGACCGGGCGTGCTGGCCGCCGAGGCGCAGGCGCTGGGCGCGCTGCTGGTGCATTACTCTACCGATTACGTGTTCGACGGCAAGCAGCAGACGCCTTACCGCGAAGGCGATGCCACCGAACCGGCCAGCGTCTATGGGCATAGCAAGCTGGTGGGCGAGCAGGCGGTGGGCACGGCCTGCGAACGCCATCTGATCCTGCGCACCAGCTGGGTGTACGGGGCGCATGGCGGCAATTTCCTGAAGACCATGCTGCGCGTGATGCGCGAGCGCGATGCCTTGCGCGTGGTGGGCGATCAAACGGGCGCGCCCACGGGCGCGGCGCTGATCGCCGACGCGACGGCGCAGATGCTGGGGCGCTATTTGTCGGGCGCCAGGAGCGGCGAGCCGTTTCCCTATGGCACCTATCACCTGGCGGCCCGGGGCGAGGCCACCTGGTACGACTACGCCGTGCTGATAGGCCGCCTGGCGCACGAAGCGGGCGTGCCCTTGAAGGTCCAGCCCGAACAGATCCAGCGCATCACGACGGACGAATATCCGCTGCCGGCGCGCCGTCCGGCGTCTTCGCGCCTGGATACGGGCAAATTGCGTTCGACGTTCGATCTGGCACTGCCGTCGTGGGAAGACGGCGTGCGGCAGGTCGTGCGGGTTTTGCTCGGGGTGTAAGGCCTTGGCTCATGCGCCGCGCGTCGTCGGCTTCAGCGCGAATGCGCCGTCACCGAGCAGAGCGAGCGCCGCTGCCGCGACCGCCAGGAAAACTGGGTACTCCCAGCCGCCGTTGGCATTGGTGAACATCCAGCCGTTGCCGAAGTGAACCGTCGATGCCCCGAGCAGTTCGATGGCGGCGACCGCGGCGATCAGGCGCGCATAGACGCCGGTCACCAGCAGCACGCCGGCAACGATTTCGAACGCGATGATCGGCCAGGCCAACCAACCGGCGAAGCCGACCGATTCGAAGAACTTCGCGGTGCCGGCCGGCGTGAAGAGGATCAGCTTGGTCAAGCCGTGCGCGACGAACATGATGCCCAGCGCGATGCGCAGGACGAGAGCCGAGTAAGGAGCGGTGCGGGTGTCGGTCATGATGGTTCCTGGTTAGTTGAGATGCAGTTGCTGGTCGACCCAGCGTGAGAAGTCGTTGACGATGTCGGCGTTCAAGGCATGGCCGACCGGATAGAGGCGCGTGTCGTGCGGGACGCCCAGCCGCGCCAGCAGCGCGTCGCTTTGCGCGGCCAGGGCGACGGGCAGCTTGTCGTCGTACTGGCCGTGCACGACGAGCGCGCAGAGGTTCGCCAGCTTTTCGGGCGAGGCAAGATGCGGCTCGAGTTCCGGCAGGATGCGGCCGCTCAGGATCGCGAAACGCGATACGTCGTCCGGAGCTGACAACGCGACGCTTGCGCTCATGATTCCGCCCTGGCTGAAGCCGGCCATCACGGCAGGAACAGGCGCATCCGCGTCGGCGTGGCCGAGCGAGCGGGCCAGGGCGAGCAAGCGCTTGCGGCTATCGTCGGCCTGTGCGGGGTTGATGACGGTGCCTTGCGGCCCGAAGCGCACCTGAAACCACGCGTATTGCCCGGCGCCCAACGTGATGGGGCCGCGCACGAAGACCAGTTCGACGCGCGGATCGAGGTCTTGCGCGATGGCAGCCAGGTCGGTTTCGCTGCCGCCGACGCCATGCAGCAGGAACAGGCGGCCCGCGGGCCGGCCTGTCGCCTGGCGCACCCGATACGAAAGGCCGGATACGCTGTCGTTCTGCAAAGTGTTCATGATTTGCGATGCCTCGTGCCGCGCCGTTACTTGGCAATCCAGGCCGGCGCGCTCGAAGTGCCCATGCCTGCGCCATAACCGAAATAGATGTTCAAGCCCGCAAGCGGCTCCAGATACCGTGCGTTCTTCAGACCGCCCGCATCGACCGCCTGGAATCCGATGCTGTCGATCAGCGTCTTGACGGTCGTCTTGGCCGATGCGCTGTCGCTTGCGAAAAAGACGCTGCCGCGCTGGCCGTTCGCGAACGCGGGGCCGTCGGCCAACACTTGGGCGAACAACGTATTGAACGCCTTGACAATATGAGCGCCGGGCAGCGCACGGGCAATTTCCTCGGCGGCCGACGTGTCGTAACCGAGCGTCAGGCCCATGTAGTCCGGGGTCAGGGGGTTCGTGATGTCGATAATCGTCTTGCCGTCGAGATCGCCGACGGCACGCAGCGCGGCGATCGCATCGCCATAGCCGGTGGCCACCACGATCGCGTCGCTGCCGGCGGCCGCGCCGGCGGCCGAAACCGCCTGCGCGCCCGGGTATTGCGCAGCCAGCGCCTGAGCTTTGGCCAGGTCGCGCCCGGCGACGCGCACGGCATGCCCTGCCTTGGTCAGTTGCTTGACGAATGCCGAACCCATGTTGCCTGTACCGATAATAGTGACTTGCATGATGTGCTCCTTTGTCTGGGCGTTGAATCAATGAGTACATTCTATTGACAATAAAATCATTGATAAATTAGCATTTCATCAACTTATAGTTCCTTTTATCGAGACAATAAATGGATCGAAGCCTGGAAATGGCGACATTCGTGGCGGTTGTCGATGCCGGCAGCTTCGTCGGCGCGGCCGATGCGATGCGCGTGTCGAAAGCGGCGGTGTCGCGGCATGTCGATTCGCTCGAAACGCGGCTTGGGGTTCGGCTGTTGCAGCGGACCACCCGCCGCTTGTCGCTGACGGAAGAAGGGCGCCTGTTCTACCAGCGGGCGCGCGACATTCTGGGCGCGATGGACGACGCGGAAGCCGAGGCCGGCTCGCGCACGCATACGCCCAGCGGACTGGTGCGGATCAACGTGCCGGTCAGCTTCGGCATGCTGCACCTCGCATCTTTATGGGGCGATTTCCTGGCTGCGTATCCGCAGATCGATCTGGACGTCACGTTGAACGACCGGGTCGTCGATCTCGTCGACGAAGGCTACGACCTGGCGGTGCGGATCAGTTCGCTGCCCGATTCGTCGTTGATCAGCCGCAGGCTGGCCCATACCGACATGCTGGCATGCGCGTCGCCCGGCTATGTGGCGCGCCACGGCTCGCCGGCTCATCCGCGCGAGTTGAGCAAGCATCCCGTGCTGGCCTATACCAATCTCGCAGGCCGCGACGAATGGCGGTTCTCCGGGCCCGATGGCGAGATCGTCGTGAAGACCGCCCGCGTGCGCGTCTATTCGAATAACGGCGACACGTGCCGCGCGATTGCGCTGCGAGACGGCGGCATCATCTTGCAGCCGAGCTTCATGATCGACCAGGACATCAAGGAAGGCCGGCTCGTCAGGCTGATGCCGGAGTACCGTTCGGTCGAGCTCGGCATCTATGCGGTGTATCCGAGCCGCAAGCAGTTGCCGCTGAAAGTGCGCTGCCTGATCGACTTCCTGTCCGACGCGTTTCGCGCGCCGCCGTGGCAGGCCGCTTAGGTCCGCCGCCTCGCGACATCAAAGATTCGCCACCCGCTTGCCGCTGTCGATCTCGAACCAGTGCATGGGGTGCCTGCCGTCGGGCCCGATGTCCAGGCGCGATCCCGGCTGCAGCGGCGCTTCGGTCAGCTGCCGGGTCGTGCAGCGCACGATCATCTGGTCGTGGCCGTAGCGGCAGTGGACCAGCTGCTCGGAACCCAGCGTCTCGATCATCTCGATCTCGGCCGACAGGCCGCGGGTGTTGAGGATCATGTATTCGGGCCGCAGGCCCAGGATCACCTTGCGGCCTCGCACGGAGGGCGGCACGTCGGTGGGAGGGATGTCCAGCGGCAGGCTGCCTTCCAGCGTCTGCATGGTGCCGTCGCCGGCCACCTTGACCTGGATCAGGTTCATGGGCGGCGAACCGATGAAACTGGCGACGAAGACCGAGGCGGGTTTTTCGAACACTTCGACCGGCGTGCCGATCTGCTCGGGCACGCCCTGGTTCATGACGATCATGCGATGCGCCAGCGTCATGGCCTCGACCTGGTCGTGCGTGACGTACAGGCTGGTGGTGCGCAAGCGGCGATGCAGCTTGAGGATCTCCAGGCGCATGGCCACGCGCAGCTTGGCGTCCAGGTTGGAGAGCGGCTCGTCGAAGAGGAACACCTTGGGTTCGCGCACGATGGCGCGGCCCATGGCCACGCGCTGGCGCTGGCCGCCGGACAGGGCGCGCGGACGGCGGTCGAGCAGCTTGGACAGTTCCAGGATTTCGGCGGCGTCGCCGACGCGCTTCTTGATCTCTTCCTTGGGCAGCTTGCGCAGCTTCAGGCCGTAGGCCATGTTGTCGAACACGCTCATGTGCGGATAAAGCGCGTAGTTCTGGAACACCATGGCGATGTCGCGGTCGGCCGGTTCCAGGTCGTTGACCGTGGCGCCGTCGATCTGGATTTCGCCGCTGGTGATGGCTTCCAGGCCGGCGACCATGCGCATCAACGTGGACTTGCCGCAGCCCGACGGGCCGACGATGACGATGAATTCGCCGTCGGCGATCTCCATGTCGATCCCGTGGATCACCGCGATGTTGCCGGCGTAGGTCTTCTTGACGTTCTTGAAGCTCAGGGTGGCCATGAGTATGCGTAGCGCTTAGAGGATTATTTTTCGGTGTCGACCAGGCCCTGCACGAACCATTTCTGCATCAGGATCACGACCAGGGCGGGCGGGATCATGGCGAGGATGGTGGTGGCCATGGTGATGTTCCATTGGGTGACGTCGTCGCCGCCGGCCACCATGCGCCGTATGCCCACCACGATGGGATACATGTTTTCCTTGGTGGTGATGAGCAGCGGCCAGAGGTACTGGTTCCAGCCGTAGATGAACTGGATGACGAACAGCGCCGCGATGCTGGTCTTGGACAGGGGCAGCAGCACGTCGTAGAAAAAGCGCATGGGGCCGGCGCCGTCGATGCGCGCGGCCTCGACCAGCTCGTCGGGCACGGTGAGGAAGAACTGGCGGAACAGGAAGGTGGCGGTGGCCGAGGCGATCAGCGGCAGGGCCAGGCCGGCATAGCTGTTGAGCATGTGCAGGTCGGCCACGACCTGGTAAGTGGGCGCGATGCGCACCTCGACCGGCAGCATCAGGGTGATGAAGATCATCCAGAAGCACAGCTGGCGGCCGGGAAAGCGGAAGTACACCACGGCATAGGCCGAGACGATGGAGATGAGGATCTTGCCGATGGCGATGGACAGCGCCATGACCAGGCTCACCCACAGCATGCGGCCCACCGGGGACGCGCCGGATCCGCCCGAGGTGATCGCGGTGAGGTAGTTCTCGACCATGTGCGAGCCGGGCAGCAGCGACATGGGCGCGTTGGCGACCTCCTGCGCGGTCTGCGTGGACGCGATGAAGGTCACGTACAGCGGGAAGGCCACGATGATCAGGCCGACGATCAGGATGGCGTGGGCCAGGAAATCGAGCCAGGGACGGCGTTCTACCATGGGGGGGTGATCTAGTTCGTGGGCTGGAGGCCAGCGGGAATCAGTACTGGACCTTGCGGTCGATGTAGCGGAACTGCACGATGGTCAGCGCAACGACGATGAGCATCAGCACCACCGATTGCGCGGCCGAGGAGCTCAGGTTCAGCCCGTTGAAGCCGTCGTTGTAAACCTTGTAGACCAGGATGTCGGTGGACGTGCCGGGACCGCCCTGCGTGGTGGTGTCGATCACCGCGAAGGTGTCGAAGAAGGCATAGATGACGTTGATCACCAGCAGGAAAAAGGTGGTGGGCGAGAGCAGGGGGAAGACGATGCTCCAGAAGCGCCGCGCAGGCGAGGCGCCGTCGATGGCAGCCGCCTCGAGCAGCGACTTGGGGATCGATTGCAGGCCGGCCAGGAAGAACAGGAAGTTGTAGGAGATCTGCTTCCACACGGCGGAGATCAGCACCAGGATCATCGCGTCCGTGCTGTCCAGACGCGGGTTCCAGGGAATGCCCAGGCTGTTGAACGCCACGGCCAGGATGCCGACCGCGGGCGAGAACAGGAAGAGCCACAGCACGCCCACCACGGCCGGCGCCACGGCGTAGGGCCAGATGAGCAGGGTCTTGTAGACGGTGGCGCCGCGGATCACGCGGTTGGCCATCACGGCCAGCAGCAGCGCCAGGGACAGGCCCACGAAGGCCACCAGGATGGAGAAGACCGCGGTGGTCTTGAACGAATCGAGATAGGCCGACTGCGTGAACAGGTCGGTGAAATTTTCGAGCCCGACGAACTGCGTGGAGAGCCCGAAGGCGTCCTGCAGCTGCGTGGATTGCCAGATGGCCTCGCCGGCGGGCAGGAAGAAGAAGATGATCGTGATCAGCAACTGGGGGGCCAGCAGCAGATAAGGCAGGGTCTTGTGGCCGAAAACGACGCGTTTTTCCATGGGATGGGGCAAGTTCCAGGACGGGCCGACGACCCGATGGCCGCAAGCATAACCGCAAAAACAAACCGGCTATTCAATCAATAAAGTGAAAAACGGGCGGGTCTTTCCGTCTGGAAAGCCCCGCCCGCTGCGCGTTTACTTTACTTGACGCTCTTCTGGAACTTCGCGAGCAGCGCGTCGCCGCGCTTGGTCATGTCTTGCAGGCCGGCCTTGGCGGTCATCTTGCCCGACACGATGTTCTCGAAGTCGGCGTCCTCGATGTCGCGGATCTGCGGCAGGAAGCCCAGGCGGATGCCGCGCGATTGCGCGGTGGTCTTGACGTTGAGCTGCTGCACGCCCACTTCGGTGCCGGGGTTCTTGTCGTAGAAGCCTTGCTGCTTGGTCAGCTCATAGGCGGCCTTGGTCACGGGCACATAGCCTGTGGACTGGTGCCATTGCGCGGCGACCTCGGGGCTGGACAGGTACTTGAAGAACTTGGTGACGCCCTTATAGACTTCGGGCGACTTGTGGGCGAAGACCCACAGCGAAGCGCCGCCGATGATGGCGTTCTGCGGCGCGCCCTTGACGTCGGCGTAGTAGGGCAGGGTCGAGATGCCGAACTGGAACTTGGCGTTCTGCAGGAGGCTGGCGCGCAGGCCCGACGAGCCGGTGATCATGCCGCACTTGCCGCTCACGAACAGCGCGTTGGGATTGTCGCCGCGGCCGCCGTACGTGAAGATGCCTTCCTTGGACCACTTGGCCAGGTTCTGCATGTGGCGCAGGACCAGCGGATTGTCGATGGCCAGGCGCGCGCCGAAGCCGCCGAAACCGTTGTTTTCGGTGGCGTAGGGAATGTTGTGCCAGGCCGAGAAGGTCTCGAGCTGGATCCACGAGGGCCAGCTGGTGGTGTAGCCGCATTCCATGCCGGCGGCCTTGAGCTTGGCGCCGTCCGCGGCGAGCTCTTCCCAGGTCTTGGGCGGCTTGTTGGGATCCAGGCCGGCCTTCTGGAAGGCGTCCTTGTTGTAGTAGAACACCGCCGTCGAGCTGTTGAACGGCATCGATTCGAGCTTGCCGTCGTTGGTCGAGTAGTAGCCGGCCACGGCGCCGATGAAGGACTTGGCGTCGATCGGGTCGCCGGCCTTTTCGGACATCTGCTGCACCGGCAGGACCGCGCCCTTGGCGGCCATCATGGTGGCGGTGCCGACTTCGAACACCTGGAGGATATCGGGCGAGTTGCCGGCGCGGAACGCGGCGATGCCGGCGTTCATGGTTTCGTTGTAGCTGCCCTTGTAGACGGCCTTGACGTCGTAGTCGGGGTTGGCCTTGTTGAAGGCGGCCACAATGGCGTTCACGCGGTCGCCGAGCGGGCCTTCCATCGCATGCCAGAACGAGATTTCGGTGACGGCCTGGGCCGAGGTGGCGGTGAGCGCGCCGGCGATGGCCAGGGCGGTGGCCAGACGTGAGAATCGCATTGCAACTTCCTCCTAGGGTGGCCGATGCGGCGCGGATTGCGACGCACGCGGCGAGTGCTTGTACCGAGCGCCGATCGGGTCTCGATGCAGGCTGGCACTTTATGAAGTGTTTATGACAACGGCGTGACTTTGACCCCGTGGACGCCAGGCTGTCAATGGCCTTGTTTTGCCTGCTCTTTTGGCGGCCCGGCGGCATTCCGAAGCCAAAAATTGAAAATTAACTGAATTTTCGTTCGACGGAGATTCGGGTTTGCTGAATGGGACCTC
>Ga0209455_1001126_pt1 | contig 12988 bp, 8 predicted proteins | sample AraplaCol_mCL_r2_FD_184275 | JGI IMG/M metagenome (GOLD analysis project Ga0209455, IMG submission 184275) | Arabidopsis root microbial communities from North Carolina, USA - plate scrape CL_Col_mCL_r2 (SPAdes) (version 2) | ecosystem: Host-associated > Plants > Roots > Endosphere | place: USA...
GTTCCAACGGAGAGTTTCAAAAAGTCGCGACGTTGCATTCCAAGCTCCCGGCCACGAACGGCCGTCATCATTCACGTTTGAAGGATGATGGTGCGGAGCGAGATGGGTGTCGAGACATCGGGAAAAATAGCGATGCGAGCACTGCGCGTGCGGCGACGCGCATGATTAATCTTTCAAGCGGCGATGAGAATGAGGATGGAATTTTTCTGCACGCGGATGTGATAGCGGCGCGCGCTCGGCCTCACGCCCGCAAAACGCGAAAACAACCCCATGCACAGTAGCCGGGGCACGCGGAGACGATAGACTACGATTTATCCGAAATAAATTTGACCCGTCGGGCAAAACAGGCGTAGGATGGCATGATGGCGGCGTTCGCCTGGATGGCCCTGCCCGGCTATTGCAGCCATCTCACGGGCAAATTCTGCAAGCCGCGGAACGCCCAGCCGCCGATCCGCACCGGCTCGTCATCGGCGAGCGCAAGTCCCCTCGCCCGCGCGAACAGTGTCGGCAGCGCGACGTCGGCGATCATGGCGCGCGAGGCGAAGGCGCCGGCGCAGAAATGCGGGCCGGCACCGAAGGCGACGCTCTTGGTGGTGTCGCGCCGCACGTCGAATTCGTCGGCCCGCTCAAAATGCTTCTCGTCGCGATTGGCGGAGCCGAACATCAGGAACACACGCTCGTCGGTCTCGAAGGACACGTCGCGGATCGACCACGGCTTTGCGATGCGCCGCGGCGACATGCCGATGGGCGAGATCCAGCGGGCATATTCCTCGAACGCCGCGAGCCACGACACCTCGCCTTTGCGCACGAGATCGAGCTGCTCGGGATGCGTGAGCAGGGCCCACACCGTGCCCGCGATCGCCTTGCGCGGCTCGTTCTGCCCGCCTGAGATCGCGAGCTTGACGTTGGCGCGCACGCTCTCCATCGGCATGCCGGAGGCGAGCAGCACGCCGAGGATGCTTTGATCCGGCTTCTTGCGCATGACCGGCAGGATGTCGTCGATGGCCGCATCGATGCCCGATGTCGCGGCGTGGCAGCGCGCCTCGACCGCGGGATCGCCGCCATAATTGGCGATGCCCTCGATCATGCCCTGCGACCAGGCATCCATGTCCGCAAAGCCGATATTGGTGAGACCGGTGATCGACTTCAGGCACTCGCCGGAGAACGGCAGCGCGAAATCGGCCATGAAATCGATCCGGCTTCCGGGTTCGAGACGATCGAGGATGCGGTCGGCATGGGCCTGGAACAGCGCTGTCCAGTGCGCCTTCACCGTCTTCGGCGACACCGTCGGAAACATCGCGCGGCGCTCGACCTGATGCGCCTCGCCATCCTTGCGCATCATGTTGTGGCCCATCAGCCGGTTCATCAGGCCGGCCGGCTGGTGCGAGGAGAATACGTCGATCTGCTTCTCCGAGATCGAGATGTCGTCGCGGCTCGTCAGCAGCGTCGAGCCAAGCTGCGGCACGAAGGCGATCGGTGCCTCCTCGCGCATTTTGGCCAGCATCGGATAGGGGTCGGCCCAGAACGCCGAGGGGTCGATATCGATGCGCGGCGCGGTGCTCAAGGCTGGCTCCCTTTGCTGGATCTCTGCCAAAGCCTAGCACCTTCAGCAGTTGCCGTCTGTCCCCACCGATTGGGACAACCCGAGGACCGCGAGTTTCATCCGCGCCAGCACAAGAAGCAACGAACGTGGCATTTTTCCCTACGCGCAGGCTCGCACGCCTTGGAGCACGTGCGAAGCGGCAACGAGATCCTGAGTTTGGAAGCCCTCGGTGAACTCTTCATAAAGCGGTCGAAGCAGTCGGATAGCCTTCGGCCTGCGGCCAGCGGCGATCCAGTGCGCGGCAAGATCGGTGGCGATGCGCAGCTCGAATGTCTTCGCTCCTATCGCACGGGCCTCGGCGAGCGCTTGATGTAACAGCCTTTCGGCAAGCAGCGCTTCACCCTCATGAAGGAGGACGGACGCCTCGACCCGCTGAAGCTCCGAGCGGCACCAGCGCTCTCCCTGATCTTCCTGATGGCGGATAGCTCTTGCGATCGCCTTGCGCGCCTGCGCAATCCGCCCTTGTCGCAGATAGGCGCGGCTGAGGGTGGCGAGGTAGCTGCCGATCCGCATCAGAAAACGACCGTCGATCAGCTCCTCAATTGCAGCACGGATGTCCTCCACCGCCTCGACATCACCGCGCAAATCGCGCAGGCAGGCCGAGAAGTAGCGTTCGACCGGAATCCAGCGCGAGATGCGCTCTCGATTCAGATTGCGACGAAGCCGCTCGGTGTAACGCTCGAGCGCCGCCAAATTCCCGGTTTCGAGTGAGATCGGAAGCGCGGCGAGGCCCAGCGCATTCGACTGCGACACCCAATGACCGCCGCGATCGGCAGCCTCGACGGCATCGTCAGCCAGCTTCGCCGCATACTCGGCTTGCCCCTGCATCCACGCCACGAAAGGCAGATTGAAGCGAACCGTGATGAAACGATAGACCTCGTTCGCATCCTTGCGCGAACGCCCCTCGGCCAGTGAATAGGTCGCCGCCAGACGATCCAGAACAAGGCGACTTTTGCTCAATTCGCCGGCGAAGGCGTGGGCCCAGGCCCACGCCCGATCGGCTTCGGATGTCGCCGTCAGGTCGCGGTCCCGATCGGCCAGCGCTGTGGCTTCGTCAAGATAGGTCAGCGCACGCGGGATCTGGCCGATCTGCAGCAGATAAAAAGCGAACCCAACCAATGCACGTTGCTGATACTCGACATCTCCGGCGCTCCTCGAAAAGGCAATGGCATCGAGCCATGCAAGCTGGTTTTCGTTCGAGAGCTTGCGCGCGTAGAACAAGCTCCATCCCAGCGCGCATGCGAGCTTTGCCCGCAGCAGATCGTCACAGGCGATGGACTTGGCCAAGCCCAGCGCGAACTCCAACCGCGCCTGCGCTTCGGAGAGGATCGAGGTCTCCGACCACAAGGTGATGCCGGCAACCGTCAGCCTGATCCCGAGAACGGCGTCGCCTTCCTTGCCAAATGCCCATGACAAAGCGGCCCTCAAGTCGGCAATACGACCCAGGTAGCGTTGCGTCCAATCGGCAGGTTCGCGCCACTTATACTCCTCCTCGGACTGTTCGAACACCGCAAGAACGCGCCGCGCATGACGGTCCAGAGCCTGCCGGCAGGCCGGATCAGCCAACAGGCGCTCCGCTGCGTAACGTCTTGTGCTGTCGAGCAGCCGATAGCGAAGGCCGGCTCCCTGCGCCTGCGCGTTCAGCAGCGATTTCGCAACAAGATTGCCAAGACCGGTGACAACGTCGACCGGCGTCAGCCCGGCCGCCTCGGCGACGAAAACCGCATCCTCGGCCTCGAACGCCTCACTGAACACCGACAGCAGGCCGAACAACCTGGCTTCCCTGGGCGACAGGAGCTTGAAGCTCCAGTCGATCGTCGCCATCAGGGTCTCATGTCGCGGAGTCGCGCCGTCGACGATTGGGGCGCGGAAACCCAGGGTTTGATCGAGCAGCGTCACCAGTTGACGAGGCGTGAACCTGCCAATCTGGGCTGCCGCCAATGCGATGGCCAGGGGAAGGCCGTCGAGCGCGTGGCAGATCCGAGCGATCGCTTCGCAGTCGTCATCGACGAACTGGTAGTCCGACCATTCTGCCGCGCGGCGGACAAACAGCTGCACTCCGGGGAATTTGATGGCCTGATCAGTCGCCAAAGCACAGCCGGGCCTCGGCAAGCCAAGCGGACCCAGCCGCACCAGATGCTCGCCGGGCGTGCCGAGCGGCTCGCGGCTGGTGGCCAGCAGCCTGGAAGACGATGTGTCCGTCATGAACCGGCCGGCGAACATGGTGGCGGCAGGTAACACATGTTCGCAATTGTCCAGGACGACGAGCATCTGCCGCGATCGCAAATAGTCCAGCACGGCAGTGGTGGCGTTCTCCGAGTTACCCCTGATGCCCAACGCCGTGACCAGCGCGGTGCCGAACAGCATCGGATCGGAAATCGTCGCGAGGTCGACGAAGCACACGCCGTCGCGCCAGTGAGCAGCGGAGACCCGTGCTGCTGCGATGGCGACCGTCGTCTTGCCGACGCCGCCTGCTCCGGCCAGGGTGACATGCCTGGTTTCGATCAACGTCCGGGCAAGATCGGCGATTTCGGCCTCGCGGCCAACGATGCCGCGCAACACAGGCGGCCTGGACAGGCCAACCGGCTCCGCGCGCGCCGGATCATCTCCGATCTCGCCAATGCTGGCTTGCACCGCCGCGATGAATTTGTAACCGCGCCGTGCCACCGTCGCGATGTAGGCAGGTTCAACCTGCGTATCGCCGAGCGAGCGCCTCAAGCTCCACATATTGACCTTGAGATTGCTGTCGTGGAGGAAGGTGCCGGGCCAGGCGGCCTCCATCAACTCGTTCTTGCTGACGAGTTCGCCGGAACGCTGGACCAGCAATTGCAGCAGCTCGAAGGCGCGGCCGCCCATCTTGACGGGGCGGCCATCGAGAAGAAGAAGCTGGCGCCGCGGAACCAATCGGAATGGCCCGAAGGAAAACGTAAGTTCCTCTCGACCTCGGCCTCTTTGCAATGTCTCCGCGCTAACCTGCATTCTCACTGACAAGCGATGCGACAGTCCCCTGAAATATCATGCGTCGCTCGCGCGCTGAACACTGCGATTTTGAAAACGCACGATTGCAGCGAGCATTTTGTCGCAGAGTCCAAAGCGCTCCTTTCTGTTCCGGCGCTGCCGTGGACGCGGATTTACCTGATTTAACCGGCTCGCGGTGCCCACCGGACTATAGTCGCCGTATCGGAGAAACTGCGCGAGGCAAATCTGCTCGGCGTAGAGCTCCACACTCAAGTGAGGAGTCAGCAGAATGTCCAAAGGAAAAGTTCTTGTGGCTGGGTCCAATGCCAACAGGATCGAGATCGGAGGCGGCGGCACCGGCCCGACAGGCCAGTATCTCAACGAACTCGTCGTGCCGGTGATGGCGCTGGTCGATGCGGGCTACGACATCGCCTTCGCGACGCCGAATGGCAACAAGCCGTACATCGATCCCGCTTCGGACAAGGTCGTGCATTTCGACGACGAAACGGCGTATCGGCGGGCGCGCGAGTTCTACGACACCAGTCCGGTCCTAAACAAGGTCTCGACCCTGCGCGCCCTGATCGACGGCGGGCTCGACCAATATGACGGGTTCTTCACGCCGGGCGGACAGGCGCCGGTCGTCGATCTCATGCAGGACCGCGATCTCGGCGAGATCCTGCGCTTCTTTCACGTGCATTCGCGGCCGACGGCATTCCTCTGCCATGGCCCGATCGCATCCATGGCAGCCCTGACGCGCGCGAGGGAGTTTCGTGCGGCACTGATCGCCGGCGATGCTGCGCGAGCGGCCGAGCTCGGCAATGGTTGGCAATACGCCGGCTACAAAATGACGGTCTACTCACGCAGCGAGGAGAAACCGATCGAAGAGCAGATCCTGCATGGCCAGCTTTATTTCGACATGCCCTTCGCGCTGACGACTGCGGGCGCGCAGGTCAACACAGGTCCCGACTTCGCGCCTCACGTCGTCGAAGATCGCGAGATGATCACCGGGCAGAATCCGCGCTCCGACCATCCGCTGGCGAGTGCGCTGATTGCCGCGCTGGACCGCCGCCGTGTCAACACGAAGACTTCGAACACTTCGTCACCCGAAAAGGTATCGCCATGAAACATCTGATCCTGGGAGCACTCCTCGCCATGTCCGTCAGCCTTCCCTCCTCCGCGCAGACGCGCGCCAGTAAGCCCGTCTCGATCGTGCTCGTACACGGGGCCTTCGTCGATGCCTCCGGCTGGAAGGCAGTCTATGACAAGCTGACCGGCGACGGCTACGAAGTGCTTCTCGTGCAAAATCCTACCGTGACGCTCGACGGCGACGTCTTCGCGACCAGGCAGGTGATCGCCAGAGCCACAAAGCCGGTGATACTGGTCGGACACTCCTATGGCGGCGCGGTCATCACCGCGGCCGGAGTCGATCCAAAGGTCGCGAGCCTGGTTTACCTCGCGGCATACGCACCTGATGCAGGCGAGTCCGCGTTCGATGTGGCCTCGAAACCACACGTCGGCGAGCCAAGCGCGCCGCTGTTGCCGCCACAAGACGGCTTCCTGCTCGTCGAGCAGAGCAAGTTTCCGACCGCCTTTGCGGCGGATGTCGATCCTTCGCTGACGACCTTCATGGCTGCAGCGCAGGTGCCCTGGGGGCTTGCCGCGGTGCAGACCAAGATCACCGAACCGGCCTGGAAGCAGAAGCCAACATATTTCATGTTGACGACGCAGGATCACATGATCCCGCCCAGCCTGCAGCGCGCAGGGGCCAAGAGGGCGGGCGCTCAGCTTCGCGAAATCCAGAGCAGTCACGCGGTGATGTTGTCGCATCCGGACGATGTGGTCAGCTTTATCGAGGCAGCGGCCGAGTCCGTAAAGTAGCAACGGTGTTTCGCGGCGATGCGGTGCCGGGGTCGGCGCCGCATCGGCATGTCCATGCACGAGCTAGAGCCACACACCTTGTGTATTGGAGATGACAGCGACCAATGATGTCAGCAGGCTCACCATCAGGAAAGACCGACAGCTTCGATTCTATCGCGCTCAGCCTGTGAGCGGGCAGCAGCGCTTGTGCGAATGGTTTGTATTGGAATCGACGTCGGCATGAATGCTTCCGATGAACCAGTCTCGGCATGCCCGGCCACAAAGGCAGGGCATTTCACGGCTTTACAGCCTGACTCCGGGACGGCAATCGGTCATCAGCCGAACGGTTGAGCGCGCCGCCGAATCCAATGCTTCTTTGTTTTGCTCGATCGTGTCACGCACATGGCCGAAAAATGCGACGGCCCTGCCGGCAACGGAATTATGGGTTCGCCGCCGCGGCGGCGGTCGCCAGATATTTGCTGTAGAATTCGGCGACCCGGCCGCGCCACATGCCGACGAACGCCTCTGACGTCACGTTGTCCACCGATTTCCAGGAGCGCTTGAAGGCCGGAAGCGCGTTGCCCCAGATCGCGCGTCTGCACCACCTCTCGCCCTTCTCCTTGCCTTCGCCGGTCGCGCACATCGATTTCCATGCGGTGCGCGCGGGTCGGCTGATGTGCTCAGCGGCGCCTTCCCAGCCTTGCTGATGGATCAGGTAGAGATCGCTCATGTCCGGCTTGCGGTGCGTGATCCACTCGAACTGGATGCCTTCAGTGATGATCTTGTAGGCGGCCGCAACCGCGTTGTCCCTGGGATTGCGAATCTCTCCGAAGCCGAACTTCCCGAACTCATATTTGCTCAGCTGAAACAGGCCGATATATGAGCCGGTGCGTTGATTGGGGTTGAAGCCGGATTCTATCTTGGCAACCGCCATCATGAAATTGACGTCGAGACCGAACGCGTCGGATGCGCGCTTGATCTCTTCGGCCGGCGTGCCGACCGGGATGTCCTTGAACGCACGCAAGACGATCTCCGCCGGTTTCTCGGCGGGCGGCAGCTCGGACCAGACGTAGTAGATCAGATAACGGAAGTCCTGCGTCGAGGCCGCTTTCGGAGCATCTTCGGACGCATCGCGTGCTGCCGGCAGCGGTTCAACGATATCCTGCCCCAGCGACGCCAATTTCGGCGCGACGGGATCGGCGATGTCTGCTCCGGCGAATTCGGCTGGGGTGCTCGGCGGCACGGGAGCTGCTGACGTCACCGAGCCAAGCTCAACGCTTTCTGCCCGAAGCGCTGCCGCAAGTCTGGCGGATGCCTCTGCGTACTGCGCAGACGTCACCATATCCGCAGGGGCCGCGATGTTTGCTGCCGCTTCCGGCATGACGTCAGGCACCGTCGCTGCCGGTCTGTTTCCGGCGGCCAGATAAAGTCCCACGGCTGCGATAGCGGCCATGATGCAGCTGGTCTGCAAAACCTTCATTGCCCGAAGTCCACGGATGGCTTCTGTACGAAGGCTGTTCGCATGTTCCCCTGCGGCCTGTGGTGACCCTCCTTCGTAGAATCTTAAGGTTTAAATGTGGTGAACGGGAGCAGACTTTCGGCTTCGGCAGTCGTCGGACATGTCCCGATTTGGGTCAGAGGCGGGCAGCCGGGTCGGCCTGGATCGGATTCGCCGAACTGCCCGGCACCTGGATTCACCTCACCCGATTTTCCTCAGTGAGCCAACGCGTGGCGTCTCTCCGCCGGCAACAGCGGACCACGCCGCTTCATGGGTCCCGATGCTCGAGGAATTCCTTCACGGGCCCGACGAAGGGGTGCACGAACTGGCCGAGCATGCCGCCGGGGATCGGCTTCACCGTACCGTATTTGACCGGCCAGCGATCTTTGGGCAGGTGCCAGGTTCTGCCCAGCATATCGAACAGCGGCGTGTGTGCCGCGTAGTTCTTGTCGATGGCCTCGGCGTCCGACGCGTGGTGCCAGTGGTGGAATTGCGGTGTGACGATCACGTAGCGCAGCCAGCCGACATCCATCTTGATGTTTGAATGGATCAGCACCGATTGCACAGAGATGAAAATGAGATAGGCGAAGATCGTGTCTTGCGGGAAGCCGAGCAGGACGATCGGCACCAGCACCAGGGCGCGCGTTGCCAATGGCTCGAAGAAATGAAGGCGCGATCCCGAGAGCCAGTCCATGTGTTCGGGCGAATGATGGACCGCATGGATTCGCCACAACCACGGCACCTCGTGATAGGCGCGGTGGGAGATATATTCGACTGCATCGGCCGCCAGGATCACCAGCACGAAGCGGACGATCGCCGGCAAGGCCACGACGTGCGCCTGCAGTGACGGGTTGATCGCCCAGGCGAAATAGTCATGGGCAAAATGCGTCGAGACCACCAGGAAGATGCCGATCAGCAGGTGATTGACGCCGAAATAGGCGAGATCGAGCTTCCAGCCGGGGCTGAGCGGCCCTTGCTCCGGCCGCACCCGTGGGAAGACCCACTCGAGCAGCAAGAATGCTGCGCCGGTGAAGAAGAGATCGAGCACCAGCCAGTCGAGGCCGAGATAGAAGCGCGGCTGGAGAAAATCCGGTGTCGGCACGTAGGGCCCGCCAAGCAGCGTGGCGAGGAACAGCGCGCTGAGGCCGATCGTGGCGCTCACCCGCGGGCCGCCGAGCACGATCCCGATGACGCCGAGCCAGGCACCGACGACCATGGCGATCGCGAGGGTGAGGCGGAGCAGCTCGACGTCGTAATGGACGCGCAGCTCAGGCGTCGTAAGAAAGGCGGGGTAGCGCAGGCATAGCACCGCAGCGACACTGAGCACGCCGATCGCGGCGCAAAGAGAACTGCCGATACGCCCTTCGCCGATGCGCGGCCTCGAACTTTCTTGAGCCATCAACGGTCTCCCGACAAAGCTTCTCAAGCGCGTCAGCTTGGGCGCGCGAGGGTTTCTCAAATCCAACGGACAGGAGACGAAGATGGCCGATAAGGGTTAAAATTGCCAGAAGTGAAAGTCCGCTTCCATTGCCGCTCTCCAAGCGAAAGCTGGCAGCGAACAACAAGCAAAAATCCTAATCGCATCTTATGGTTGTTTTTGCGTCAATTCTATTCATAATCGTCGACTGGAAATTCGCGACATCGATGGCGCTCATCGCGACAGGACCGAGCGGCATCCGCCGTATTGCAGTGATCTGATGTGACAGGGTCGAGAGGCTTTTCAGCTGCGCACCAATTTCCAGCAATGCACATTTGAGCGCGCTCTTCATGCAGCGACGATTCTGAGCGTCAACCAGGAAAAACGTCATGCTCTCCAGGATTGTTACGGCGGCCCTTGCGGCGCTGTATCTTTCGACACCTGCTGTCGTCGGCGCCCAACCGGCCCCCTCCTCCTCCGCAACATCAAGCAATGGGCCCATGGAGCGGGCCGTCGATCAGCTGTTCGCGCGATGGGCTGAACCGAACTCACCCGGCGCTGTCATCGCTGTCCTTCAAGACGGCAAGATCATCTACAGCCAGGGGTATGGCGCGGCCAATCTGGAGTATGGCGTGCCCAATACGCCAGCAACCGTATTCCACCTGGCATCGGTCTCCAAGCAGTTCACGGCCTTCGCGATCCATCTCCTCGCTCACGACGGAAAACTGTCCCTGGACGACGATGTTCGCAAATATGTTCCGAAGCTGCACGACTTCGGCAAGGCGATCACGATACGTCAACTGCTTCACCACACCAGCGGCGTTCGCGACCAGTGGAATCTCCTGGCGCTCGCCGGATGGCGGCTCGATGACGAGATAACGGACGACGATGTTGCGCGGCTGCTGTTTCAACAAACCGAGTTGAACTTCGCGCCCGGCGATCAGTTCCTCTACAGCAACAGCGGTTACACGTTGCTCGCGATGGTCGTGAAGCAAGTGTCCGGCAAAGCGCTGCCGGAGTTCGCGAAGGAGCGCATCTTCGAACCGCTCGGCATGTCGCACACACACTTCCATGACAAATACGGCATGATCGTCAAGGACCGTGCCTATTCGTACGGGCGGCAGGCGGACGGCAAATACCAATACGTTGCGCTGACCTATTCGACGGTCGGACCTTCAAGCCTGTTTTCCACGGTCGGCGACCTGGCGCGCTGGGACGAGAACTTCTACACCGGAGACGTCGGCGGCCTGCCGCTTCTCGCCGAGATGCAGGAGAAGGGCAAACTCAACAACGGCAAGGATATCAATTACGCATCGGGCCTGTTCATCGGAAGATATCGCGGGCTCAGGACGGTCGAGCATGCGGGCGGCGATGCCGCATACCGGACCAATATTCTCAGATTCCCGGACCAGCATTTCTCGGTCGTGGTGCTGGCAAACGCGGCAGATCTGAACCCGACAGCGCTCTCATTTGGCATCGCCGACATCTATCTCAAGGAGTTGCTGAAGGCTGCGCCGGACAAGCCGGCCCTTGAGGACAAGCCTGAGGTCACGGTCGACCCCGGGATTCTCGATGCCTATGTCGGCGACTATGAGCTCAGACCAGGGTTCATCATTTCGATCAGCAAGGACAATGACCATCTCGTCGCACGCGCGACCGGCCAGCCGTCGTTTCCCATGTACGCGGTGTCCACCACCGCCTTCCGCCTGAGGGTCGTTCCTGCCGAAATCGTCTTCGACGAGGTCGCACAAGGCGGAACGGCTCAGAGCGCGGTCCTCCACCAGAACGGCGCCAATCTGCCTCTGAAGCGGATCACGATCGGCAAGCCTGCAGCAGACCGCCTCAAGGCATACGAGGGCCACTACTACAGCGCGGAGCTCGGCGTCATCTATGACGTGTTCATTCGCGAGGACGTGCTGGTGGTGCACACCCCGCGCGGAGACCTCGATCTGCAACCTGTCGGAGTCGACGCGTTCGCGACGGGCTTTCCGATCGGAAATCTGAAGTTCGTGTGCGCGGACGATGGCAAGTGCAATGCCATGCTGATCGACGACGGCCGCGTCAAGCAGGTGCGGTTCGACAAAACCTCGCTCGATCCGATCGGCTCGAAGTCATCGCAATGAGGCTGGAAGGCGTTGCCCACGTGCGGGCGGGAAACGCGGGCTCGGTTGCGGCGATGCAATAGCTACCGCACCGTTCGTGCCCGACCGTAAGGCTGCCATGCGAGGTGCCGACGATGGGGCTGGTCATCCTGACAGGGACGTACAATCCTCGCCGATCACAACTCTTTGACCAGCTTGGGAAGCATTCTCCCAGGTATCGAGCCTGACGGGGCGAGGCCACAGTCTTTGGCGCCCATTCGTCGATAGAATGGCGCAGCATCCGGGTCGGCTTCGATCAGCATGCGGTCGGCACCCATGCGAGCCGCTTCGCTGATAGCCCAGTGGAACAGCCTCGTCCCCACACCTGCGCGAAGCACGGTTGGTTCGACGAACAACTTCAGCAAGTCTGCATCGTCGCCAGTCACCTTCACTTGGGCCATGCCGACAATCCTGCCGCTCTCTTCCGCCACGGCGATCGTGCTCGACTGCATGTCACACGGCTCGATGGTGAGTTCGTTGCGGCAAGCCTCGATGAAGTCCTTGTCGTAGCCCCATACGGCCTTTGACCGGAGGCACAAGGCAGAGAGTGCTGGCAGCTCTTCAACCAAGGGCGGTCTGAGAACACACGACACGACGCTCGCTCCGATCGGTTGTTCGCATAGCACGCCGTCCGACTGACGTCTCTTAGCGCATTCGCGCACCGCTTTCGGCATCGAAGACGAACGTGCGTGACGGCGTCAGCGAGACACCGATGCGCTCGCCTTGCCTGCCGCCAAATTGCTTGGCGGCCTTCACCGCGATGAAGTCACCTTCGACCTTGACCGTCACGAGCGTGTGGTCGCCGATCAGCTCGTTGGCGTAGATCTCGCCCTTCAGATCGCCCTTGTCGTGTTCGACGATCGAGCAGTCTTCAGGACGCACGCCGAGGACGGCCTTGGCGATCCTGCCTGTTACAGGTGATGTCAGCTGGGCTCCGTGGCCCATGAAAGCGCTGCCGTCCAGGGCTCCATGGATGATGTTCATGGGCGGCGAACCGATGAATTGGGCGACAAACAGATTGGCGGGATCGTTGTACGTGTTCGCCGGCGTATCGAGCTGCTGCAAAACGCCCTTTTCCAGGATCGCGACCCGGTGGGCCAGGGTCATGGCTTCAATCTGGTCGTGAGTCACATAGATCGTGGTGATGCCGAGCGACTGCTGCATGTGCTTCAGCTCGGCGCGCATGTGGCCACGAAGCTTGGCATCGAGATTTGAAAGCGGCTCATCCATGAGAAACACCGACGGGCGGCGGATGATGGCCCGCGCCAGCGCAACCCGCTGACGCTGACCTCCGGACAGCTCTCTTGGATAGCGATCGAGCAGGGTCTGCAGTTGAACCTGCACGGCCGCCTCCTTGATCGCGGCGGCACGCTCGGCTTCGGGAATGCCGCGGACCTTGAGCGGAAAGCCGATATTCTCGGCCACGGTCTTGTGCGGGTAGAGCGCGTAGGACTGAAACACCATGGAGATGTCGCGGTATTTCGGCAGGATGTCGGTCACGTCGCGATCGCCGA
>Ga0209455_1001128_pt1 | contig 12972 bp, 8 predicted proteins | sample AraplaCol_mCL_r2_FD_184275 | JGI IMG/M metagenome (GOLD analysis project Ga0209455, IMG submission 184275) | Arabidopsis root microbial communities from North Carolina, USA - plate scrape CL_Col_mCL_r2 (SPAdes) (version 2) | ecosystem: Host-associated > Plants > Roots > Endosphere | place: USA...
GCATCCATCCTCAGGCCGGTGCGCACTATGATCTGGTCGACAAGGTATTGGCGGTTACCAAACGCGCCCATGTCGTCCGTATGGGCTTTGTTGGAAACGACGCCTACGCGCACGATTTCTGATAGGCTGCATCGATCGAAGCGCGTAAGGGGCGGGCCGTCGGTCCGCCCTTTTCTTGTGGGGAGAAGGGGCGTTTTTGAGCCGATTCGGACAGGAAAGGGATGGCCCTTTTCCGGTTTGATCAGGATCAATTGCCCTGGCCGGGCGATTGCGTAATCCTTTGCCGCATAGGGGGAATTTTGGTGGACGGCTGGGCATTGCCCGCATGCATATTGGTTGGCTCCTACCTTCTCGGCGCGATCCCATTCGGGGTGATCGTGACGCGGATTTTCGGTGCCCAAGATCCGCGCTCGATCGGCTCGGGCAATATCGGCGCGACCAATGTCTTGCGCACCGGCCGCAAGGGCCTGGCCGCGCTGACCCTGTTGCTCGACGGCGGCAAGGGCGCGGTCGCGGTACTGGTCGCGGAGGCAGTCAGCCCCGGCTCGGGGACGCTGGCCGCGGTTGGCTCCTTCTTCGGCCATATCTTCCCGGTCTGGCTCCGCTTCAAAGGCGGGAAGGGCGTCGCGACCCTGCTCGGCATCACGCTCGCCTTGCACTGGCCGACCGGACTCGTTGCAATCGCCTGCTGGCTGCTCGCGATGCTGGTTTCGCGCCGATCCTCGATTGGCGGCATGGCCGCGGCGACGGTCACCCCGGTGGCGTCAGCATATTTCTTCCAGGTCGATCTCACACTCATGTTCCTGGCTCTGGCGCTGATCGTGCTGTGGCGTCATCGCGCCAATATCGAACGGCTGATCGAAGGCACCGAGCCGCGCATCGGCGATCGTGGCCAGATCTGACGCCTTCCTCGACACCGACGGGCTCGCCCGTCTCAGGCTGATCCGGACCAACTCGGTCGGCCCGGTCGCCTTTGCTCAATTGATCGCGCGTTTCGGCAGCGCACAGGCCGCGCTCGACGCGATTCCCGACCTTGCCCGCCGCGGCGGCGGCGCGGGCCCGCGCATTCCCAGCATCGCCGACGCCGAACGTGAGGCGGAGGCGGTGCGGCGCGCGGGCGGTTTCTACCTTTTCGCAGGCCGCCCTGATTATCCTGCCTTGCTGGCGGAAGCCGAAGGCGCGCCGCCCGTCCTGATGGCGGCGGGAGACATTGCCTTACTGGCACGACCCACGGTGGCGATGGTCGGCGCGCGCAATGCCTCTGCTGCCGCGGTACGGTTCGCGCGCCAGCTCGCGGCGGAATTGGGTGAACTCGGTTTCGTGATCGTGTCGGGGCTCGCCCGTGGCATCGACACCGCCGCGCACCGCGGCGCGCTTGGCCTTGGCACGATCGGCGTGGTCGCGAGCGGTCTCGACATTGTCTACCCACCCGAAAACGAGGCTCTGCAGCGCGAGATGCAGGCACGCGCTCTGGTCGTCACCGAACAGCCGCCCGGCACCGAACCGCATGCGCGCCATTTCCCTGCGCGCAACCGCATCATCGCTGGCCTTTCGCTTGGAACTTTGGTGGTGGAGGCCGCCCCCAAATCGGGTTCGCTCATCACCGCCCGGCTCGCGGCAGATTATGGGCGTGAAGTGATGGCGGTGCCCGGTTCGCCGCTCGATCCGCGCGCACAGGGCTGCAACCAATTGATCCGGGATGGAGCAACCCTGATCCAGTCGGCCGCCGACATTGCCGAGGCGTTGAGCCCGTTCGGTCGCGATCGGGTTGCCGCGCCCGCGGCGCCCTTCACCGCGGCCGCGCCGGCCGACATCGATGCCCGTGATCGTCAGGCGATACTATCGCTGCTGGGCCCGGTCGCGGTTCCGGTCGATGAACTTCTGCGCCAATCCGGCCTGGCGCCGGCCGCGCTTCACCTGATTCTGCTCGAACTCGAACTGGCGGGCCGCTTGGCCCGTCACGCCGGAGGTCGCGTGGCGCTGGACTAGCCCATATGCGGTTGCGCGCGGATCCAGCGCGTCGCGATATATTTCTCGCCTTCAAGTACGGGCACGCCGGAATGTTCGGAGGCTTTGTCTAACTTACCGTCGGGCAGCGCGTTGCGAAACAGCAGCACGTCGCCGGTCCCGCCTTTGACCTTGAGCCCGATGCTGGGGAAGGCGGTCTCGCCACCGACATAAGCGTCGTTGAGATAGAGAAGTGCGGTCTTGGTCCGCTGGTTGGTCGCGCCCGCGAGATAATCGACATGGCTGCGATATTGCTGGCCCGGACGATAACGCAGGATTTGGAGCGGTTCGCCCTGATGGACATGCGTTTCGCTCATCGCCGCGATCCGCCGGTTGAAGGCATGGAGCACGGGGTCTTCGATCAGCCAGTGGATGCCCGTTTCCTCGGACGTACGAACCGGATCGGGACGTTCGACACCATTGGTTTCGTCGAGCACATGCGCGCGCTTGAACTCGGGCTTCTCGATCTCGAAGAAATAGGCGCATTCGGCAGGCGTGAAAGCGCCCCGGAAAAAGGTCACGAGAGGGCTTTCGCTCAATATCTCGCCCTGCGGTACTGTCTGCGGATCGCCGTCGGCGGTAAGTGCCATCCGCGACAGCAGCGCCAGCGCATAGGCGCGCGCCCGATCGGTCGCGGCCTCCCGCTGCAATCGCGCTATCGCTGCCGGCCAGTCGCGCGGGCCCGCCAGCCCGCTTGCGAGCAGATTGGTGGCATAGACTGCCGATCCATGGTGTCCGGCATCGCCCGCAAGCTGATAATATTGCCTGCCGAGCTCGAAGCTTTTGGGCACCAGCTCGCCGCTCCAGTGGAGTTGCCCAAGCGTCGCCAGCGCACCCGGATCGTTGCGTGCCGCGAGCTGGCGGAACAGCCCGATGGCTTCCTCCCCCTGTCCGGCATTGAGCAGGGAAAAAGCGTCGAGAAGGGTAAGGGAGCTGGCCTGCATTGCCGCGAACTATGCCAAGCTTCCCTTGCGGTCGCCAGCGCCCATATTAGAAGGCCACACCCTATAGTGCTTGACGCATCACGGTGCGGCTCTCCACCCTCGCGCGTACACGTAAGGACAAAAAAGCGCTCATGAAGCTCGTCGTCGTCGAATCCCCCGCCAAGGCCAAGACCATCGAGAAATATCTCGGACCCGGCCACCGCGTGCTGGCCTCCTACGGCCACGTCCGCGATCTCCCGCCCAAGGATGGCTCGGTCGATCCGGATAATGGCTTTGCGATGGAGTGGGAACCTTATGCAGACAAGGCCCGGCAGCTCAAGGCCATTGCCGACGAGGCCAAGGGTGCGGACACGCTGATCCTCGCCACCGACCCCGATCGTGAGGGCGAGGCGATCTCCTGGCATGTTCAGGAGGTTCTGAAAAAGAAGAAGGCGCTTCCCGCAAAGGTCGAGCGCGTCACCTTCAACGCGATCACCAAGCCTGCCGTCCTCGACGCTATGGCGCGCCCGCGCGAACTCGACGAAGACCTGATCGATGCATATCGTGCCCGCCGCGCGCTCGATTACCTCGTCGGCTTCACGCTTTCGCCCGTACTGTGGCGCAAGTTGCCCGGGGCAAAGTCCGCCGGCCGGGTCCAGTCTGTCGCGCTTCGCCTGATCGTCGATCGCGAGCGCGAGATCGAATTGTTCCGCGCGCAGGAATATTGGTCGGTCGCCGCCGACATGGAGCAGGACGGCGTCCCCTTCATTGCGCGCCTCGTCCGCTGGAAGGGCCAGAAGCTCGACCGCCTTTCGATCGGCAATGGCAATGACGCCGCCGCCGCCAAGTCCGATGTCGAAGCCGGCCGCTTCTCGGTCACCAGCGTCGAGACCAAGCCGCTCACGCGCAACCCGCCTCCGCCTTTCACCACATCGACGTTGCAGCAGGAGGCCGCGCGCAAGCTCGGTTTCTCCGCGAGCCACACGATGCGCGTCGCGCAGGACCTCTACGAGCAGGGCGCGATCACCTACATGCGTACCGACGGTGTGCAGATGGACGGGAGCGCCATCTCGGATGCGCGCCGCGCGATCGCCGGTCGCTATGACGGCAGCTATGTGCCGGACAAGCCGCGCCAATACACCGCCAAAGCCAAGAACGCACAGGAAGCGCATGAGGCGATCCGTCCGACAGATTTCGGCCGCAGCAGCGCCGGCTCGGGCGATCATGCCCGCTTGTACGAACTGGTCTGGAAGCGTGCGCTCGCCAGCCAGATGCAGTCCGCGCGCCTGGAACGCACCACGGTCGAACTCGCCGACGGGACCGGTCAGCACGGCCTGCGCGCCACCGGCCAGGTCGTGCTCTTCCCCGGTTATCTCGCCTTGTACGAGGAAGGCCGCGACGACGAGCAGGACGAGGATTCGAAGCGGCTGCCGCGGATGGGCGAGGGCGATGCCCCCGCCAAGAAGGCGGTCAATGCCGAGCAGCATTTCACCCAGCCTCCGCCGCGTTATTCCGAGGCGTCTTTGGTCAAGAAGATGGAGGAGCTCGGCATCGGCAGGCCGTCCACCTATGCGGCCACGCTCCAGACGCTCAAGGACCGCGAATATGTGAACCTTGAGAAGAACCGCTTCATTCCGCAGGAAAGCGGGCGGCTGCTGACTAGCTTCCTCGAACGCTTCTTCGAGAAATATGTCAGCTACGACTTCACCGCCGGGATGGAGGAGGAGCTGGACGAGGTGTCGGGCGGCCGTGCCGACTGGCAGAAGGTGCTCGCCGACTTCTGGAAGGATTTCAAACCCAAAACCGCCGAGGTGATGGAGCAAAAGCCGAGCGACATCACAGCCGCGCTCGACGAATTCCTCGCCCCCTATCTCTTCCCCGACAAGGGCGACGGCACTGATCCGCGCCTGTGCCCCAATTGCGGCAACGGCCGGCTCGCCTTGCGTGGCGGCAAATATGGGGCGTTCGTCGCCTGCTCGAACTATCCCGACTGCAAGTATACGCGGCGCTTCGCGCAGGGCGGCAGCGAGGAAGCTGCCAACGATACCGGGCCGAGCGAGCTTGGCCTCGATCCCGTCTCCGGCGAGATGGTCACGCGCCGGGCAGGTCGATTCGGGCCTTATATCCAGCTGGGTGATGGCAAGGACGCCAAGCGCGCTTCGATTCCCAAGGACGTGCCCGAACTCGATTTCGAGATGGCGCTCAAACTGCTGTCGCTCCCGCGCGAGATCGGCGCACATCCGGAATCAGGCAAGCCGATCACCGCCAGCATCGGCCGCTATGGTCCGTATCTGGCGCATGACGGCAAATATGCGCGCCTCCAGTCCACCGCCGAGGTGTTCGAGACCGGCATGAACGCCGCGGTTTCCAAGCTCGCTGATGCCGAAAAGGGTGCCGGCGCGCGCAACGGCTCGCGCGAGCCGATCGCCACCTTCGGCGACAGCCCGGTTACGGGCAAGCCGGTCAAGGTGATGGAGGGGCGCTTTGGCCCCTATGTCACCGATGGCGTCACCAACGCGACCTTGCCCAAGGGCACCGATCCGGCAACGCTTGATGCGGAGCAGGCGCTTGTCCTGCTCGCCGAACGCGCCGCCAAGGGCCCGGCCAAGGGCAAGAAGAAGCCGGCACGGCGGGCCGCCAAACGCTGACCATGGCCGAGCACAGCAAAGACGAGAAGGCCCAGGCCGAGGCGAGGGAGCGCTCACGCGCGCTCAACGAGCAAGCCAATGCGTTGCGCGCGCAGGACAAATGGGAAGAGGCGCTCCCGATCTGTTTCCAGGCGTTCAATGCCGATCGTACCAACGCCGTTGCCGCCTATAATCTGGGGGCGATGCTGGCCAAGTTCGGGCGGCTGGACGAGGGCGAAAAGCTCATCCTCTACGCGAACCAGCTCGCGCCAGGGCAGGCACGCATCGTCCATTCGCTCTCTCATATCCTGATGGGGCAGGGGCGCTATCGCGAGGCGTGGCCGCTCTACGAAGTGCGGGTGGGGATGTCCGATCTCAATATCGGCTTCCCCAAGGACTTCGATTATCCGCGCTGGAAGGGCGAACCGCTCGCCGGAAAGCGGCTGGCGATCTTCCCCGAACAGGGTCTGGGCGATCAGATCCAGTTTGCCCGCTTCCTGCCGCGGCTGATCGCGGAGGCGGACGAGGTCATCATCCTGGCGATCCCGCAGCTCGAACGGCTGTTCCGTCACAATTTCCCCGGCGCGACCGTAGTGCTGGCGTCGGGCAACGTGGAATTCGCCGATCCGGACTATTGGACGACCTTCCAGGATATTCCCCGCGGGATCGACCTCGCGCTCGAGGACGTGCCGTCCGGGCCTTACCTTACCGCGCCCTTTTCGGTGCCCCCGCTGGGTGAGGGCCTCAAGGTCGGTCTGAAGACGATCGGCAACCCCAAACACGTCAACGACGCGATGCGCTCGTTGCCGCCGGCCATGGCAGCGCGCTTGCGCACGGGCTTACCGGGCCAGGTCGTCAGCCTGGAGCCACAGGATCTGCGCGCGCGCGACATGGCGGATACGGCGGCGGTGATCGACCAGCTCGACTTGGTGGTCTCGGTCGATACCTCGATAGGCCACCTCGCCGGCGCGATGGGCAAAAGATGCCTGTTGCTCGTCCCCGGCTTCAGCACCGACTGGCGTTGGATGATCGGCCGCTCGGACTCGCCCTGGTATGCCAATCACACGCTCTATCGCAGCACGGTCGGCGGCGACTGGACTGCTGCTGTCGAGCAGGTGATCGCCGATGCTGACCCAGTGCGCACGCGGCCCGTTCCCGTCTCAAGTCCCGCCGGTGCTACCGAGGTCGAGAAGCTGCTGCACCGTCTGTTCCCCGATCATCCCAACCCCGCGCAGGAGCCCGCGCTAAGGCGCGAGGCTGGCCAGAAGCTGATGGATGATGCCCAGGCGTTGCGCGCCGGCGGCAAGCCGCTGGAGGCCTTGGCGACAGTCGAGCAGGCGGTCGCGGTCGATCCCGACAGCGTCAACGCGGCTTATATGCAGGGTGTGATCCTGGCCAATTGCGGCCGGCTCGAAGAGGGCGAGGCGGTAATGCGCCGCGTGATCGAGGCCGCGCCCGAACTGCCGAATCCGCGCGATGCGCTGGGGAACAATCTTCTTGCCCAGGGCCGCTATCGCGAAGGCTGGCCCTTCTACGAGGCCCGCATCGAGCGCGAAGGCGTCAATAGCGGCTATCCCCGGACCTTTCCGTTCCCGCGGTGGCACGGCGAAAATCTCAGCAACAAATGCATCGTGATCTTCCCCGAACAAGGCATGGGCGACCAGATCCAGTTCGTGCGGTTCCTGCCCCGACTGGAGAAATTGGGCGCCCGTGTGATCCTGTTGGCGCCGCCTGCGCTGGCCGAACTGTTCCGCCAGAATTTTCCGCAGGTCGAGGTCATGATCGCCGAGGGCTCGGTCGATTTCCCGGACCCGGATTATTGGGCGACACTCGCGGACCTTCCGGTGCGGATGGATGTCCAGATGGACGACCTTTGGGAGGGGCCCTATCTCAAGCCGCCGCGCGCCACCGGCGAGCCCGAGATTGGCCCGTTCCGGGTCGGCCTGATGGTGCACGGCAACCGGGATTACGGTAAAGACATCTACCGCTCGCTTCCGCCCGAACTGGCCGCGCGGCTGCGCCGCGACCTGCCCGGTGAGATCGTCGACCTCTCGCCCGAAAGCACGGGTGCGCGGGATTTCAACGAGACCGCAGCGATCATCAGCACGCTTGACCTGGTCGTGTCGGTAGATACCGCCGTCGCGCATCTGGCCGGTGCGATGGGCAAGACCTGCCTACTGATGCTTTCGGGCTTTGCGACCGACTGGCGCTGGATGCGCGGGCGCAAGGAATCGCCCTGGTACAGTGATCACGTCCTGTACCGCACGGAGGTTGGCGGCACCTGGGATCCGGTGGTCACCCAGATCATTCGCGACGTCCGCACCGCGTCCAAATCCGCCTTCCGCTACCTGCGTCAGGCAAGCGCGCTGCGTGCCGCCGGACGCTATTCGGAATCGCTCGCAGCGGGGCGCAAGGCGCTCGACGCCGATCCGAAAAACAAGGGCGCGCTTCATAATGTCGGGCGCCTGCTCACCGACCTTGGCCGCCTCAAGGAGGCCGAAAAATACCAGCGGCAGGCGCTGAAGCTTTCCGACGGCGGCGACGTCTACAAATACGGGCTGGGTCTCAACCTGCTCAAGCAGGGGCGCTACGCCGAAGGATGGCCGCTCTATGAGGCGCGCACCCGGATCCCGATGCTGCGGAGCGGCTTTCCCAAGCGCGTGAACCTGCCACGCTGGCAGGGCGAGGACATCAGCGGCAAGCATATGGTCGTATTCCCCGAACAGGGGCTCGGCGATCACATGCAGTTCGCGCGCTTCCTGCCGCAGCTCCAAGCGCGCTGCAGCAAGATCACGCTGCTCGTGCCCGCGCCTTTGGTCCGCCTGTTCGAGGCGATGTTTCCCGACATGACGGTCATGATGGCCGCGGGCGCAGTCACGCTTCCGGCGGCGGATGTTTGGACCTCGATCGTCGACATGGCACGCCTCCTCGACGTGCGTCTGGAAGCGCTGCCGCCGCCCGAATTGCTCGACATCCCGCGGACGCGCGCGCCCGATGGCGGTTTCCGGGTTGGTTTCATGGGCAAGGGCAACCCCAATTACCTGCACGATGCCGAGCGTTCGCTTCCGCCAGAGGCTGCCGAGCGTCTGCGCGCAGCCTTGCCGGGCGAGGTGATGGATCTCGATCCGAAAGCGACTGGCGTCAGGAACTTCCTCGAAACCGCGCACATCGTCGCGGACCTCGACATGGTCGTTTCGGTCGATACCTCGGTCGGGCACCTTGCCGGGATCATGGGTAAGCCATGTGCGCTTCTAATCCCCGGCTTCGCTTCCGATTGGCGCTGGCTGCTCGATCGGCCTGATTCGGATTGGTATCCCCGGCACAGGCTGTTCCGTGGGACGGTCGAGGGCAATTGGGAACCCGCGATCGCCGCTCTGCTCGCTTATGTGCAAGAGTTCGCAGCCGCATTGCCCTCTTGAGCGGGCCCGCCTAAGCAGCCCGCGCAACCAATCTGAGCGGAGCCCGATGCGCCTTTCCCGTTTCTTCCTGCCGGTGATGAAGGAATCGCCAGCCGACGCGCAGATCGTCAGCCACAAGCTCATGCTGCGCGCGGGCTTGATCCGCCAGACCGCCGCGGGCATCTATGCCTGGCTGCCGCTCGGCCTGCGCGTGCTCAAGAATATCGAGCAGATCGTGCGCGAGGAGCAGGACCGTTCGGGCGCGGTCGAGTTGCTGATGCCGACGCTACAATCGGCGGACCTATGGCGCCAGTCGGGCCGCTATGAGGATTACGGGCTGGAGATGCTGCGCATCAAGGACCGCCACGATCGCGACATGCTCTACGGTCCCACCAACGAAGAGATGATCACCGCGCTCTTCCGCGACGGCGCGCGTTCGTACCGCGATCTGCCGCGCACCCTCTACCACATCCAGTGGAAGTTCCGTGACGAGGTTCGCCCGCGCTTCGGCGTGATGCGCGGCCGCGAATTCCTGATGAAGGACGCTTATTCGTTCGATCTCGACGAGGCAGGCGCGCGCCACAGCTATAACCGCATGTTCGTTGCTTATTTGAATACCTTCGCCCGCATGGGCCTGCGCGCCATCCCGATGCAGGCGGATACCGGCCCGATCGGCGGCGACCTTAGCCACGAATTTATCGTGCTCGCGCCAACTGGCGAGAGCGAGGTCTTCTACCACAAGAATTGGGAGAAGCCGGCGGAGCTTTCGACCGTCGATTTCGACGATGTCGCGGGGCTGCGGCAGATCGTGGGCGGCTACACCGCGGACTATGCCGCCACCGACGAGAAGCGCGACACCGCACGCGAGGCGGAAGCCGGCGACGATCTGCGCCAGTCGCGCGGGGTCGAGGTCGGCCACATCTTCTATTTCGGCACCAAATATTCCGCGCCGATGGGCCTTCGGATCCAGGGCCAGGACGGGTCGGAGATCGTGCCGCACATGGGCAGCTACGGCATCGGCGTCAGTCGCCTCATGGCGGCGATCATCGAAGCCAGCCATGACGACAAGGGCATCATCTGGCCCGAGGCGATCGCGCCCTACAAGGTCGGCCTGATCAACATGCGTGCCGACGATGAGACCTGCGCCAAGGCGGCTGACGATCTCTACGCCCAGCTTCAGGCGGCCGGTATCGACGTGCTTTATGACGACCGCGACGAACGCGGCGGCGCCAAGTTCGCGACGATGGACCTGATCGGCCTGCCCTGGCAGATCGTGGTCGGTCCCAAGGGCCTCGCCAACGGCGTCGTCGAACTCAAGAATCGCGCCACCGACGAGCGCGTCGAACTCCCGCCCGCCGACGCGGTGGCGAAGGTCAAAGGTTGATCACCCGCTACGAACGCACCATCGCCCGGCGCTATTTGTGGCCGGGCAAGGGCGAGGGGATCATCGCGGTCGTCGCGGGCTTCTCCTTGCTCGGGGTGATCCTAGGCGTTGCGGCCCTGGTGATCGTCACCAGCGTGATGAACGGTTTTCGCGCGGAACTATTCGACAAGATCACCGCGCAGAACGGTCATGCCATCATCCAGGGCTATGATGGGCGCCTCAACGACTGGCAACGCGTGCTGGCGGAGGCGAAAGCCACGCCCGGCGTGACCGAGGCCACTCCCTTGATCGATCAGCCCCTGATGGGTTCGACCCAGGGCCGGGTTGAGGCCGTCGAGGCGCGCGGCATGACGATGGCGGATATTCGCGCCCCCAAGATCGCGGGCAATGTCGTGCTGGGCAATATCAGCGCTGTCACGCCCGGATCGGGCAACGTCGCGATCGGCTCGCAGCTCGCGCAGGCGCTGGGCGTCACCGTCGGCGGCCAGATCAGCCTGATCAGCCCGGACGGGCAGACCACGCCGTTCGGTACCGTCCCGCGCATCGTCTCCTATAAGGTCGCTGCCATCTTCGAGGTCGGCGTCTACGAATATGACAACAGCTTCGTTGTCATGCCGATGTCGGATGCGCAAAATCTGCTGATGCTGGGCGACGCGGTCGGCATGATCCGCCTCCAGACCGTCGATGCCGATCGGGTCGAGCGCATTCTCGCGCCGCTCGCCGCCAAGGTCCACGAGGTCGGCGTGATCCAGGACTGGAAGCAGATGAACGCCTCGCTCTTCCAGACGATCGAGATCGAGCGCGTGATGATGTTCATCATCCTCTCGATCATCATCATCGTCGCCGCGTTCAACATCCTCTCCTCGCTGATCATGCTGGTCCGCGCCAAGACGCGCGACATCGCGATATTGCGCACGATGGGGGCGACGCGGGGCGCGATGATCCGCATCTTCGTCACGATCGGCCTCTCGATCGGCGTGCTGGGCACAATCGTCGGCCTGATCCTCGCGACTTTATTCCTAGTTTTCCGCCAATCGATCGTGAACCTGATCCAGCATCTGACTGGCCAGAACCTCTGGGATCCCTCGGTCCGCTTCCTCACCGAATTGCCCTCGCGCCCCGATCCGTTCGAGGTGACCCTGGTTATTCTGATGACGCTGGCTTTGTCCTTCCTATTCACGCTCTACCCCGCGCTCCGGGCTGCGCGCACCGACCCGGTCGAGGTGCTGCGCTATGAATGAGCCGCTCGCCGTCACCGGTCTCGCGCGTGCCTTCACCCAGGGCGGCCGCACGATCGAGGTGCTGCGCGGCGTCGATCTGGCGCTCAAGCCCGGCGAGATCGTGGCGTTGGTCGGCCCCTCCGGCTCGGGCAAGTCGACCTTACTCCAGGCAGTCGGGCTGCTCGAAGGCGGCTTTTCGGGCTCGATCCGGATCGCGGGCGAGGAAGCCAGCCAGCTCGACGATAACGGCCGCACCCGGCTTCGGCGCGAGGCGATCGGCTTCGTCTATCAATTCCACCATCTGCTCCCCGATTTCAGCGCCGAGGAGAATGTCGTCCTGCCCCAGCTGATCCGCGGCCAGGAGCCCAGGCCCGCGCTCGAACGCGCGCACACCCTGCTGGACGCGCTCGGCCTCGCCGAACGGCGCGACCACCGGCCGTCGCAGCTATCGGGCGGCGAGCAGCAGCGCGTCGCCGTCGCCCGCGCGCTCGCCAACCGCCCGGCCCTGGTGCTTGCCGACGAACCCACCGGCAATCTCGACGAAGCCACCGCCGATCGCGTGCTCGATCAATTCCTGCGGCTGGTGCGCGGCGAGGGCGCCGCCGCTTTGGTCGCGACGCACAACGAACGCCTCGCCGAACGGATGGATCGTGTCGTGCGGCTGCACGAGGGCGTGCTGAGCTGAGCCATACATGGTTGCCGGCACGCCAAGCGTCGACTGTAGAAGTTTCTTTACCTTAGTCCGGTAGGCTACGCGCCATGAACTGGCTCCGGCGCCTCTTCGCTGCGGAAAGCGGCTCTATCCTCGTGCTCGCCGCACTGTCGCTGTCGGCACTGATGGGCATGTCCGGAATCGCGGTTGAACTCGGCAATGGATATGCCGCGAAAGTGCGTGACCAGCGCGTCGCCGACATGGCCGCGTTGGGCGCAGCGGCGGCATTCGCGAACAGCGGCCAGTCGATCGCGGCGACCCGCGCGGTGGCCGCCGACATCGTGAACGCAAATGGTTTGGCCGCCCCTAAAGCCACCGTGCAGGTTGTGGCGCCGATAGTGGTCGGGGGTAATCAGGCTATTCAGGTTCAGATTACCACCTCCGTGCCGATCAAACTGGCTTCCTTTCTGGCCAGCGCGGCAAGCTATAACGTTACCGCGTCGGCAACCGCGACGCTTCCCCAGCCGAACGTCGTCAACACCGCTCAGAGCTGCATCACCGCGCTCGGCGCAGGGTCGACAGCCATTTCGGCGAGCGGCGGCGCGGCCATTTCCGCGACCGGCTGCAGCCTCAGCACGAATGGGACAATCTATTCGAGTAACGGCAGCGCCAAGATCACCGCCAGCGCCATCACCGCCCAGGCAATCAACGATACCGCGGCAGCCTATCATCAGAATGCGGTGACGCTGAACGACGGCAGC
>Ga0209455_1001129_pt1 | contig 12972 bp, 13 predicted proteins | sample AraplaCol_mCL_r2_FD_184275 | JGI IMG/M metagenome (GOLD analysis project Ga0209455, IMG submission 184275) | Arabidopsis root microbial communities from North Carolina, USA - plate scrape CL_Col_mCL_r2 (SPAdes) (version 2) | ecosystem: Host-associated > Plants > Roots > Endosphere | place: USA...
GCAGTGCGGGGGGTGAGCCTCCCTATAGGCGCCTCCCCATCACGATCATCTGGCCGTCTTCGTAGCCGAGCGCTTCGTAGAAGCCTTTGACCGCGTCATTCTCGGCGCGGATCATCAGGCGGATCACGCGGGCGCCCTGCCCTGCCAGCCATTGCTCGGCGGCCCTGACGAGCGCGCGGCCGAGGCCGGTGCGGCGCTGGTCGGCCGCGACCGCGACATAATAGAGCCAGCCGCGGTGGCCGTCATAACCGGCCATGACCGTACCGGCGATCCGGTCCCCGTCGCGCGCGGCGAGGATCGTCGAGGTCGGGCAGGCGAGGGCGGCGGCGATGTCCGCGTGGGGATCGTTCCAGGCGCGGACCAAGCCGGCTTCGGCCCAGAGGGCGGCGGCCAGGTCGGCGTCCTGGGGTCTGAGATCCCCAATCTCCATCATCCCAACCGCGCTAGTGCAGCCCGCAGCCGGTCGGCTTCGGCGGCCTTGGCGTCATGGTCTTCGCGGGCCTTGGCGACGGCTTCGGGCTTGGCGCGTTCGACGAAGCTGGGGTTGGCGAGACGGCCGGCGAGGCTGTCACGTTCCTTTTCGGCGGCTTCGGCGCCCTTGGCCAGGCGGGCGCGTTCGGCGTCGAGGTCGATCACGCCTTCCAGCGGGAGCGCGAAGGTCGCTTCGTCGACCACCACCTGGGCGGCACCCTTGCCGGCGAAGGCGGAGAGCTGGATCGAGTCCAGGCGGGCCAAGCGCGACAACACGCCGTGCTGGCGATCGAGGCGGGCGGCGGTTTCGGCCGAGGCGTCGGCGACGAACAGGTTGAGCTTGGCGCCCGGGGGCACGTTGAGCTCGCTGCGCGCGGCGCGGATTTCGGTGACCAGCTTGATCAGCCATTCGACTTCGGCCGAGGCATCCGGATCGATCGAACGGGCGTCGGCCATCGGCCAGTGGCCGACGATCAGGTCGTTTGGGCGATCGGCCAATGCGTGCCACAGCTCTTCGGTGATGAAGGGCATGAAGGGGTGGAGCATGACCAGGATCTGATCGAGTACCCAGCCTGCGACGGCGCGGGTTTCCTGGGCTTCGGGGCTGTCCGATGCGGGGGCCGAGTCCCCTCCCCCGACCCCTCCCGCAAGCGGGAGGGGAGGGAGGATGGGTTTGATCAGTTCGAGGTACCAGTCGCAGAAGCTGGCCCAGACGAAGTGGTAGACGGTGTTGGCGCTTTCGTCGAAGCGCAGGTCGGCGAGTGCCAGATCGAGGGCCTGGACGGTCTTGATCGTCTGCCCGATGATCCAGCGGTTGACCGCGAGGTCGGCCTTGGGCGGATCGCGCGTGGTGGAACCGCCGATGCCGTTCGACTGCGCAAAACGGGCGGCGTTCCAGAGCTTGGTCGCGAAGTTGCGATAGCCCTCGACGCGCTTTTCATCGAGCTTGATGTCGCGGCCCTGGCTTTCCATCGCGGCGAGCGTGAAGCGCAAGGCGTCGGCGCCGTAGCGATCGATCAGGCCGAGCGGATCGACGGTGTTGCCCTTTGACTTGGACATCTTCTGCCCGTGCGCGTCGCGGACGAGGCCGTGGAGGTAGAGCGTCTTCCATGGGCGCTCGCCCATGAAATGCAGGCCCTGCATCGCCATCCGCGCATCCCAGAAGAAAAGGATGTCGAAGCCGGAGATGAGGACGTCGTTGGGGTAATGGCGGGCGAGGAGGGAATTCCCCTCCCGCTGGCGGGAGGGGTTGGGGGAGGGGGTGCCCTCCATTGTGGCGGCGTCGGTGGTGGGTACGGACTCCCCTCCCCCGACCCCTCCCGCGAGCGGGAGGGGGGAAGAATTGGGCCAACCCAAGGTGGCGAAGGGCCAGAGGGCGCTGGAGAACCAGGTGTCGAGGACGTCGGTGTCACGCGCCAACCGCTTGTTGCCGGCCTGGGCCTGCGCCTCGGCCTCGCTTTCCGCGACATAGACTTGGCCGTCTTCGTCATACCAGGCGGGGATCTGGTGGCCCCACCAGAGCTGGCGGCTGACGCACCAGGGCTGGATATTCTCCAGCCAATTGTACCAGGTCTTCTTCCAGGTTTCGGGGACGACGCGGATGTCGCCCGAGCGCACCGCTTCCAGCGCGGGCTTGGCGAGGGTCGCGGCGTCGACATACCATTGGTCGGTCAGCCAGGGTTCGATCACCACGCCCGAGCGATCGCCGTAGGGCGTCTGGATCACGCGATCCTCGACCTTTTCGAGCGCGCCTGCTTCCTCGAGCAGCTTGACCACCATGTCGCGCGCCTCGAACCGGTCGAGGCCGAGCAGATCGGCGGGGATCAGGCCGTCGGCGGTCTGCGTCACGCGTGCGTCGGCATCGAGCATGTTGAGCATATCGGCCGGCTTGAAACCCGCGCGCTTGCCGACCTCGAAATCGTTGAAGTCGTGGCCGGGGGTGATCTTGACCGCGCCTGAGCCAAGCTCCGGATCGGCATGTTCGTCGGCGACGATGGGGATGAGCCGGCCGGTGATGGGCAGGCGCACCTGTGCGCCGATCAGCGCCTTGTAGCGATCGTCATCCGGATTCACCGCGACCGCCATATCGGCGAGCATGGTTTCGGGGCGGGTGGTGGCGACCGAGATGGTGCCGGAGCCGTCCGCCAACGGATAGGTCAGGTGCCAGAACTGGCCGTTGCGCTCCTTGGTCTCGACCTCGAGATCGGAGATGGCGGTGCGGAAGTGCGGATCCCAATTGACCAGGCGCTTGTCGCGATAGAGCAGGCCTTCGCGGTAAAGCCGAACGAAGACGTGGAGGACGGCGCGGCTGAAGCCCTCGTCCATCGTGAAGCGCTCATTCGCCCAATCGCACGAGGCGCCGAGGCGGCGGAGCTGGCGCGTGATCTGGCCGCCCGACTGCGCCTTCCATTCCCAGACATGTTCGATGAAGGCGTCGCGGCCCATATCCTGCCGCTTCAGCCCCTGCGAGGCGAGGTTGCGCTCCACCACCATCTGCGTGGCGATGCCGGCATGATCGGTGCCGACCACCCACAAGGCATCCTTCCCCTGCAGGCGTGCGTGGCGGATCAGGATATCCTGCAGCGTATTGTCGAGCGCGTGGCCGATATGGAGCGAGCCGGTGACGTTGGGCGGCGGGATGACGATGGTGAACGGCTCCGCCGTGTCGCGCGCGGGGCGGAACTGGCCGGTGGATTCCCAATGCGCGTACCAGCGGGATTCGATTGAGCCGGGGTCGAAAGTCTTGTCGATGGTCATAGCGCGAGCGGCTTTAGAGGGAGTGGCCCCAGGATGCGAGGGGGCAGCCGCCACGAGAGGAAAAACAAAAAAACACCAGAAACGAACTTGATGATTTCGCGCGCGATGGGGCGGCGCCGGGAGACGCCGCCGGCGCCCCCGACATTCCTGCTCTCCGCCGCACACCGTACGCTCAAAACGTATTTTCCTTGACTTTACGCGGCAGATGTGTACTCTATATACGTACATTTGTCAAGTGGAGAGATGGGATGGACGTGGCGAACGCGAGCGAAGGGATGAGCGTGGCGCGGATGCGCGAGATAGCCGAGCAGGCGGTGGACCCGTGCGTGACGAGTTCGATGGTGGTGGCCACGTTCTGGGAGCAAGCGCGCGGCAGCGCTATCGACCCCAAAGCGGGCTATGATGCGATCCAGGACGAGGTGGACGCGGTGCGCGACGGCACCAGGACCGGCGCGCAGGCGACCCTGGTGGGGCAGGCGATCGCGCTCAACGCGATCTTTGCCGAGATGGCGCGGCGCGGCGGGGCGATGCTGGGCCGGCCGGGCAATGCGGCCGAACGCTATCTGAAGCTGGCGATGAAGGCGCAGACGCAATGCCGCGCGACCTTGCAGGTGCTCAACCAGATTGGGGCGGGCGAGACGCCGGAGGAGGAGCGCGAGGACAAACAGCGCATCACCACGATCGAGCGCGTCATCGTCCATCCGCCTTTGTATGACGAGGCGGGCAATATCGTCCCCAGCCCCCAGACCGACGCCTGGCGAGCGTGGAAAAAGGAACAAGAGAGCGATGGCAAAGGGTTGGTCGGATGAACGGCGCGCCGCCTATTCGCGGATGATGAAGGCGCGCAAGGCGTGGGCGCATTCGACCGGGCCGCGGACGGCGGAGGGGAAGAAAAGGGCGAGCGGGAATGCCGTGGGGAATGGGTGCCGGCAGCGGTTGGATGCGGAGTTGGCGGAGGTGGAGGTGTTGATGCGGGAATGGGAGGTGGTTCGGGGGCGGATTTGAATCAGTGCCGAGTGATCGTCACAATGAGCGTCCGGGCACCGCACGCGTCCGCTGGTTCATGCTGCCGCCTGTACCTTCCAGCGATCGAACTCGCGCGGCAGCAGGTTCACCAAACCATGTTCCGGCATGTCCTCGACATCGAAAGTGAGATCGAACTGACGCAGCACCATGCCCAGACGGCGAACGGTCCCGCCAACATTCTTAGACGCGACTCGGGGCCGTGGACGACCGGTCGCCGGATCGGCAAACAGAAGATTAGCCTCGGCAATGATCGACCTACTACGCAAGACGCCCTGCCGCCCTCCGAGCTGTTCGAGAATTTCTCCGTGGATGCGTAGCGGGCTTGGACGCTCAGTGGTCGAGAGCAGGAGAAGTCTCGCATTCGGACCGTGGTCGCGGACTAGCTGCCATGGCGAACGGACGAGGTGCCGGTAATAGTGGCGATAATCCGTGCTTAGGACATAGCGGTAAGACTTGTCGAGCTTGCGGCCCGTCGTCATCGGTGGGCACAGGTGATCGAACCACAGTAGGGCAAGCGAGCTCCACAAGTACCTGTCCGACGACATGTCAGCCGCGTTGAGCGGTTGCAGGAGCTCGACCAGATACTGCCCAAAGGCGTAGCGGTCTGTCACGACCGGCTTGTCAACCATAATCCCCGAAACCGGGACAGAGGTGATCTGACTGGTGAGCAGCTCAATCGGCGGCTTCCCGACCCCGCCTTCAGCGATCCAAGCCTCGAACTCCTCAAGCCCCTCGTCGTTGAGCTTACGCAGCGGCTTCATGTTCGCCTCCCATCGTCGCGAGGATCCGGTCGACAAAGCCGTTCCGCTTACAAAATGCGCGGACCGCGCCATCCACCCAGCTCTCCCGATCCTCATCGTCGCCGCCGTCCGGGACCTCGTCCGGATAGCTCAGGTCCTCGCGCAGGAAGCGGAGCCATTGGGTCTTCCAGATCTCGTTCTCCTCATCCTCGCCTGGCTCACGGGAGAGGGTGTCAAGCACGACCCGAAGCGCAGCCGGCAGCAACAGCCCGTTAACCAGCGGATCCTTCTGGATGTGGGCGGTGAGGCCGGGGATGTTGTAGTTGAGCACGAGGACAGGCCCCGCGTCGTCAAATTGAACTTTCCAAACCTCGGAATGAAGCTCCCTGCGCTCGATCGGAAAAAGACTGCGACGGCGGTCCGGAGTCTCGTCACCATCGGGCCGAATGCGGTCCGCCGATCCGAGAAGCATGCCCGGACGGCCTTCGGTATCGACCACCTTGAGCCGGAAGAGGACTGGTGTCGCAGGATCAAGGTCGTCCAGCTGCATCCGTTCGGGCAGCGCGGGCGCCCCGAAGGTGCCGCATGGAAAGCGCATCGCACTCGATCGCTGATAGGCCTCTAGGACAAGTTTGGCAGATGCCGGAAAATCAAGGGCGTCCAGCTTCAACTCCGCTATCGCTGCGGCAGGCTCGCCTGCCGCAGGCGGGAGCATCGAGATCACGACACGCTGGTGCCCGACGCGCTGGCGTCCGGTCGAGTTGATCCTACGTTTGACCGCCGCCATCAGACGCTCCTTGCCTCGACTAGAAGATCGCGATTGTTGTCGAAGCCAGACGCATCGAGCCTGAAATCCGAAGACGTCAGGGTGAACCGGAGGATGTTGTTCTTGCGCGATGCGATCTCGGCATCAGCGAGATCTATCGCGATCTCGTCCTTCTCGAACGAAAAGTCGAACGCGCTCCAGCGCTTGAAGGGGTCGGCGCCGATGATGTCATAGGCGCAGCGCACCCGGACCTGACACGGATAGGCCCATTTCTTCGCGCCGGGACCGGCAACGACGGAAAAGCCGCCCTTGCGCCCTTGGATGACCAGCGACTTTTCCTGCGGCACGATTGTCACCGTCGGCCTCACCGATTTCCGCCTGCGCCGCGCCTTGGGCTCGGCGTTCTCGTCGATAAGCGAGAAGAAGTCGATCAGCGCGTCAGGATCCTTCTGCTCGATCTTCCCGCCGATCATTTGCTGGAGTTGCCGAGGCGCATGGCGCACCGCCTTCACGGCGGCATCCCCGCCCTTCCAGCGCTTCGTCAGCTTTTCCGCCATAGCGTTCCAGCTAGTATGCGCGGGGTTTTCCGCATCTCCGAGAAGGCTGGCGATCGGGCCACCCTGCGCGACCATCGCGCCATAAGCTGCGACGTTGCCGAAGTAGCGCCGTTCGCCTGGTACGGTGAGCGCGCCGCGCACAAACAGCGAATAGGTCTCGCCCGGCTTTTCGGGATTCTGAAGAAAGACGTCGAAGGTCGACAGGAGCAGCTTGCCGGCATCGTTACCCTCCAGAGGCCTGACCTCGACCGGCAGCCGGACATGGACGAGCTCGCCGGCAGCCAGCTTTTCCCGGAGTGCTGGCAATTCTTCGGGGAAGTGCGCCTCAGTCACACCCTGTGCAGTGACTGGGAGCTTGCTCTCGGCGTCCGGCACCGCATCGAGACTATCGCTCACGCCTGCAACGAACGGGAACGGCACCTGCAACCCGGCATCACCGGCGATCTGCAGGAAGGTGTCGCGGTCGATCAACGTATTGCCGACCTCGACCACGAGCCTGCCAGCGAGGATTGGAAAATAGTAATTTTCGACAACACCTTGGATCAGCGCCTCCTCGGTGATGGCCTTCGCGGGCCACGGGATCGCAATCGAGAGCCCCGCCTCGGTCGTGCGGGTGAAGCCCACAAGCTCGGCGAAACCATCGACAGTTACGGGGTGACTAACGGGAAGCTGGATACCGTTCGCCTTGTCGGTGAACCAGAAGCCGTGAGCTGGACGGCGCTCGCTCTCATGATCGTGCGCTGTCAGGACCGCCTGCCCCATCAGCAGCGACCTGTCATCACCCGCCCGGCGCGTGAGGCCGAAAAAGCAGCCGATGCGCGACGAGGACGAATAGACAAGCTTGCCTAGACCCCAGCGGCCGCCGGACTTTCCGGCCTTGCCGGACTTGCCGTGGCGCCGCCAGAAGTTGCGAAAGTTGCCCTCGTCGAGCTGGTCGACCGCACCGGTGAGGCCGACGGTGTTGAAATCCTCGATGACAAGCAGGTCGGCAGGCGTCTCGTCTAAGGGGGCGGTAGACATTTCGCACGCCGTCAGATGCGGGAGCAGCGACTGGAACAAGCCGCGCAGTTCGGCGCTTCGCGCCCCCGCCAAGACCTCGCGCGCAAACCGTACCTTTACAGGACCCGACTTGTCAGCGGCATCGGAGGAATTCTGGATAACCTCACGGACAAGAGCACCGGCAAGGCCAACCTCATCATTGTTAAACTGGTCGCGCTGGGTTGGATCCTGCTCAACGAGGTCGGCAGGATAAACGGGGAATTCCCACTTAGGCATGTCCGCGTGTCCCATGTTCAGAGTCGAAAGTCGCCGCCGCCGGGGTCGCCGCCGCGGGAAAAACGGCTCCGCGCGGTATCGACGGCCTTCTGCACCGCGGAGAACATCTTCTTGATGTCAGTTTCGGCAAATTCGTAGGCCGAGCGATTGGAAAGATTTCCGATAAGTTGCAGATCCTTGATCGCGCGATTCACACGAGCCTCAGCCAGCTCGACAAACTTTTCACGTTTACGTGACACATTCCTACTCCCTTGGGTTAATCATGCGCAAATACCAAGGATATGTCAACAATATCGATATATTTTGAGAATATGCGCTCGTCAGGGCATCGATATATCAGCATTATTGTTATTTTTCAGCCACTTATCGATGTCACGTGCCAACCCATCGGCTGCCTGGAATTTTAGACCACACTCCCATACGGTAGCAACTCTCCAACCTTCATTTAAGAGAGCTTCCTTCACACGTGCGTCGCGCGCCATGTTGGATTCGAATTTGGCCTGCCAAAAGTCCGGACGGGTGGCCGGCGTGGTGGCGAAGCGGCAACCGTCGTGGCGATGCCAAAAACACCCTTGGACAAAGATCACGGCCTTCCAGCGAGGAAGAACTAGATCCGGAGTACCCGGCAGGCCCTTTGCGTGCAGGCGAAACCGCAGACCCAACGCATGCAAGGCCCTCCTGAGCTGAACCTCGGGGCGGGTGTGCTTGCTGCGAATCCCTGCCATCATGCGGGATCGGGTGGATGCATCTACAATATCGACCATCAGCTTCCCACTGGATACCTGCTGCAAACCTGGTATGCCATCTGCGAAGGACGTTCCAACGCATGGATGGCAGTTTCAAGGTTGTTGATTTGTTTGCAGGTCCCGGAGGGCTTGCGGAGGGCTTTTCAAGATTCGAAGTGGATGGTCTACGCCGGTTCGACATTCGCCTTTCGGTAGAGAAGGAATCCTCGGCATTCGCGACCCTGCGCCTGCGCAGCTTTGTACGCCAATTCGGGCGGGATATTCCGCAGAGCTATTATCGGTACATTTGTGGTCAGATTGATCGAGACACCCTTGTCAACGACCATCCCCTTGAATGGGCGCTAGCCTGCGCTGAAACCCGGCAATTGGAGCTTGGCGCGGAAGGAACGAACCTAACGATAGATCCAATTCTCGATCGGATTCGAGATGAGGCAGGGAATAACGCCATCCTAGTAGGCGGCCCCCCCTGCCAAGCTTATTCGCTAGTCGGGCGCGCCCGCAACAGTGGTATTTCTGGCTATAAACCAAGCGAAGATCATCGCCACTTCCTCTATAAGGAATACATCCGAATTATCGACAAGCTTAGACCTGCGGCTTTCATTATGGAGAATGTCAAAGGCTTTCTGTCATCCAAGGTTGATGGAGATAGGGTTTTTACGCAAGTTTTATCAGACCTTAAGTCTGCCGGAGGTGCTCCGGAAAGCTACTGTATTATTCCTTTGGTGTCAGCCCGAGCTAACGACGGTCGCGAGTACATTCTTCGCGCCGAAAAACTGGGTATTCCGCAACGGCGGCATAGAGTGATCCTGTTTGGAATAAGGTCTGATCTTGCTCCCGCAGATTTAGGCAAATTGAAGCGGCTTCTGCCGCAGGTTTCTGGCCCAACAGTCTGTGACGTACTGAAAAACATGCCGGCCCTGCGTAGCGGTCTCAGCAAACAATTGGACGGCCCGGAGGAGTGGCGGAGCGCCGTGGTTGACGCGTTCTCCAAGGCAATTGAAGCATCCTTCAATGAGGAGGATGAGCTTTTCGACCGGGTTGCCGAGCGTCTTTCGATATTGCGTGGCATCCTGAAAGAGCAGCAATCTATTCCGCCGAGAGCGGCCGGAGGGTTGGCGAGCATCGCCAACAACGAGCTATCGGATTGGCTCATCGATCCCAAACTGGAGTTTCTGGCAAACCACGAGAGCCGTGGCCATATGGCGAGTGATCTAGCGCGCTACGCGTTCGCTGCCGCATTTGCGGAAGAGACGGGCCTCTCTCCCAAAGCAACGGAATTCCCGGTCCAACTCGCACCCGCGCACGAGAACTGGAACACCGGCAAGTTCGCTGATCGATTTCGCGTCCAATGCTGGGGCGAGCCATCCACCACTGTCACAAGCCACATCGCAAAGGACGGGCACTATTTCATTCATCCCGATCCTCTCCAGTGCCGCGCTCTCTCTGTTCGAGAAGCTGCGAGACTTCAAACTTTCCCGGATAACTACTTTTTTGAAGGCAACCGGACGCAGCAATACACACAGGTTGGAAACGCCGTTCCTCCCCTGCTTGCCAAGCAGATTGCAGCGATAGTCTATCAAGCCCTCACACTGCCTCCACAGGACCGGGTATCGTCTTCGGAAGGCTTAGACACGAGCTCCTTAGCTCATCAGGGCGAGTTGGCGCTTACGTCCTGACCATTCGGGCGTTTGCCATTGCATCCCGCAACGCCTGCACCTTCCGGTTCAGCTTGCCCAACTGCTCGCCCGTCATCCCCGAACTCTCGGCCAGCGTCTCGCCCAGGCAGCCGCATTCGTTCCGTATCTCCCGCCCGCGATCGGTGAGGCGGACCTGGACCTGGCGTTCGTCGGCGGGGTTGCGGGTGCGGGTGAGGAGCGCGGCGCTTTCCAGACGCTTCACCAGCGGGGTGATGGTGGAGGATTCGAGGCCGAGGCGTTCGGCGATCTCGCCGATGGTGCGGCCGTCCTGTTCCCACAAGGCATGCAGCACGAGATATTGTGGGTAAGTGAGGCCGAGGCGATCGAGCAGCGGCTTGTAGGCGCGGCCGATCGCCATGCTGGCGCTGTAGAGCGCGAAGCAGAGCTGCTCATCCAGCGGGAATGGGGCGGACATACGGTGGCTCCTTTTCTTCTTGCGCGGATGGCCCAGTTCAGACCGACTCCTGCTTTTCGCAGCGGCCCCAGCCTCCGCTGGGGCGACGGATTTCGGAAATATATATCGCGATAAACTTTGTTGTGGACAAGGGAAGCGCGACTCGCTAGGTAATAGTTATCGCGATAAGGATTATCGTGATCTATATAGCCCTGTCAGACGAGGAGTTTCTTCATGTCCGTGAACGCTCTCTACACCACCCGCGCCACCTCCACCGGCGGCCGTGACGGCCAGTCGCGCGTCGAGGACGGCAAGCTGGCCTTCACGCTCTCCACGCCCAAGGAACTGGGCGGCGCGGGTGGCGACGGCACCAACCCGGAGCAATTGTTCGCGGCGGGTTATTCGGCCTGCTTCATCGGCGCGATGAAGGTTGCGGGCCAGCAGCTGAAGATCCGCGTGCCGGCCGAAACGCAGGTGACCGCGCATGTCGGCATCGGGCCGCGCAGCGAAGGCGGGTTCGGGATCACGGCGGAGCTGGAGATCGCGCTGCCGGGCCTGGAGCGGGACGAGGCGGAACGCCTGGTCGCGGCCGCGCACCAGATCTGCCCCTATTCGAATGCGACGCGGGGCAATGTGGATGTGAAGCTGACGATCGTTGACGCGCCCGCTTTCGCCTGATCGGAATTCCGACGCAGCGGGCATTACGCCCGCCGCGTCGGACCCGTCCGGCCCCTGTCATAAGGCGGGCAGCCCGCAGGAGAACGGCAGGCGCCAGATATCCCCGGCGAACGCGGGTAAAGGCCATGGCTCGAAAGGGGATTGGCGGCACGCGATTGCGGCCTCGCCCTAACCCTCTCACAAAGCCCGATATTGTCAGGTCCGTTGCGGCCCTACCGCGCAAAAATGGCCGTTAACCGCGATTTCCGTGGAAAAATGATGAACGCCCCGTTAATGGATGTCCAAGATTCGTTCACCGTTGCTTTCCTTGGGGGATCCATGTTCAAGACCATTATCGCCGCCGCCATGCTGGCAGGTGCCGCGCTTCCGGCCGCCGCGCAGACCTATGACGCTTTTTCGACCTTCAACGGGACGCAGGGCGCGGGCAATTTCACCTATGGCAGCTGGGACGGCAGCAACTTCACCGCCTTCACCGGCGACACCGGCTGCAGCAACAAGATCAGCGACGTGGTCTGCCTGGGCGACCTGCCCGGCGCCTTCGCCACCACCGCCGGCGCGCACCAGTCGGGCACCGTGATCGTTCCCGGCGATGCGCTGATCCTGCACCCCGGCCCGAATGCCGGCCAGGCGGCCGCCGTGATGTTCACCGCGCCGACCACGGCCGACTATTTCGTCGATTTCTCGGCCTTCGTTGCCGACAATAATCCGTCGGGCGTCAACCTGATCCTGTTCAGCCCGACGTTTGGCGTGAGCCAGCAGTTCGTCACGCTGAGCGCGTCGAACCCGAGCTTCTCGATCAGCAATTACCTGCTGGGCCCGGGCGTCGATGCGCCCGCGGGTTTCCAGTTCGGCTTCGCGGTCGATTATGACGGCAGCTATTATAACGATAGCACCGGCATCAAATTCACCGTCAGCACGGTGCAGGACGGCGCGGTGCCGGAGCCGACGTCGTGGGCGCTGATGGTTGGCGGCTTCGGCCTGGTCGGTGGCGCGATGCGCCGCCGTAGCGCCAAGCTCGCCGCCGCCTGAACGCGGTAAAGAGACTGAACCCAAAGGGGCTCGGCGCGGAAGTGCCGGGCCCCTTTTCTTTGAGCATCGCCCTGGCAACCGGCCGGCTCGCCAAGGCCGGACGGCTGGTTTAGGGTACGGGGAAATCGGGGTTTCCCCGAGCCGAGGCGACAGAAAGGCTCCACATCCGGATATGCTGAAGAATCTGTTTTCGAAGCCCGCCGCTGCGACCGAGCCGGACGCCGGCGAAAGCGCGACGCCGGAATCGCGATCGTTCACCGCGGGCTGGCTGCTCAATACCGAAGCGACCAGCATCATCTGGGATACGCCGCGGGCGGTGCGGGTGGAATCGCAGAGCAGCGATCCGCGATCGGTGGGGATGTGCCCCTCCGTGCTCGATTTCGACCGGCGGCATTTCGTGATCAACTGCCCGATCGACGTGCATCTGCGCATGAACCTGTCGCGCGGCGACATGGAGATCACCAACGTATTGGCGGAGAAGAGCCCGATCCGTTCGGAGGAGCTGCAGCGCTGGATCGTGTTCCAGCCGCGCCACGAATGGCGCAACCCGCAGCGGCCGGTTCTGCAGATGCTGACGAGCTATGTGTTCGTGTCGGACGATCCCCTATTCATCAACCAGATGCCGCCGTTGCTCCATTATGCGGGCGACACGCGGCCGGGGGTGCAGATCAACGGGCGCTTCCCGATCGACATCTGGCCGCGCGCGCTGATGTGGGCGTTCGAATGGCATGACACGAGCAAGGACCTGATCCTGAAGCGGGGCGAGCCGTTGTTCTACGTGCGGTTCGAGGGGCCGGATCCGGCGGCGCCGATCCGGCTGATCGAGGCGAAGAAGA
>Ga0209455_1001132_pt1 | contig 12947 bp, 12 predicted proteins | sample AraplaCol_mCL_r2_FD_184275 | JGI IMG/M metagenome (GOLD analysis project Ga0209455, IMG submission 184275) | Arabidopsis root microbial communities from North Carolina, USA - plate scrape CL_Col_mCL_r2 (SPAdes) (version 2) | ecosystem: Host-associated > Plants > Roots > Endosphere | place: USA...
GTGGCGCGCCGGCAAGCTGGTCGACGAGATCTGGCAGATCAACCCCAACGCCAGCTACTGACCGTCGCCCCTGTCCAATTACCTCCTGAGCCCGCACCGCCGGCTGCTTCCATCGGCCGCCGGTGCGGCTCGTAACCCTCCTGGCCCAGCCGACGAATATCACTTTGCCCGAAGGACCTTATCCGCCATGCATACCCTCTCCCAACATACCGCCTCCACGCCGCGACGCGCCTTTCCGGTTCTCTTGCTGACCGGCTCCATTCTGGCCGGCCTGCTGGCCTCGGCCGCAGCGATCGTCCCGGCTTTGGCCGATGATGCCGTGCCGATGCCAAACAGCGTCGTCGAGCCGCATGTGCCGGTCAGCCATCGCGACCGCGTCTATGCCGCCGAACAGTTCTCGAATACCGTCTCGGTGATCGACCCTGCCGATAACAAGCTGCTCGGCATCATTCGCCTCGGCGAGCCGCAGCCGGTCAATTTCTCGCCGCTCTATCGCGGCCAGGTGCTGGTCCATGGCATGGGCATCTCGCCCGATCGCCATACCCTCGCCGTGGTGTCGATCGGGTCAAACTCCGTCACCTTCATCGATACCGAAAGCAACAAGGTGCTGCACACCACCTATGTCGGCCGCTCGCCACATGAGGCCTTCTACACACCGGACGGCAAGGAGGTCTGGGTGACGGTGCGCGGCGAGGATTATGTCTCGGTGCTGGACGGCAAGACCTTCGAGGAGACCGGCCGCATCAAGCTGCCGAACGGCCCCGGCATGACCATGTTCTCGCCAGACGGCAAATACGGCTATGTCTGTTCCAGCTTCGAGCCGGTGACGACGGTCTTTGATACCGCCAGCAAGCAGAAGATCGGCGAGATGAAGCAGGTCTCGCCCTTCTGCCCCAATATCGCCGTGACGCCGGAAGGCGACCAGGTCTGGTTCACCCTGAAGGATACGGGCAAGGTGCAGGTCTTCAACGCCAAGCCGCCCTTCGACATGCTGGCGAGCATCGATAGCGGCCCCATCACCAATCACGTCAACATCGCCGATACGCCGACCGGTCGCTTCGCCTATGTGACGGTCGGCGGTCTCGATGCGGTCAAGGTATACGACACCAGGGACTTCCATCAGGTCGCCACCATCCCGGTCGCCGACATGCCGCATGGCGTCTGGCCCTCGGGTGATGGCAGCCGGGTCTATGTCGGCAACGAGAACAGCGACCTGATGATGGCGATCGACACGGCAACCAACAAAGTCATTTCCAGCGTGCCGATCGGCCAGGCGCCGCAGGCGATCATCTATGCGCCGCAGGCGGTCACCGATCCGGCCGCATCGACTGCCAACCTGCAGCCTCTGGGCCTCGCCGGGCAATCGGCGCAGCTCAATCTCGCGGGGGGCGATGGCAAGGCCTCAACCCGCGTCACGCTCTACAACCAGGGCATCACCCAGGTGCTGCAGGCGGCAGCGACCGGCCTGAAGCCGGGCAGCATGTATGTGCTGGCCCTTGCCAGTGACGCCAAAGGCAGCGGCCTGCTGGAGCCGCTGGCGCAGTTCAAGGCCAATCCAGCCGGCGCCGCCATCGTCAATGCGGTGGGGCCGATCCATCAGATCATCGCCAGCGATGCCGGTGCCCAGCGCCGCTATCTGGTGATCGCACCGCTCGACGGCGACAAGCCCGGCGCACCGGTGCAGTTGCAGGCTGCCTTGCCCTAACCGGTCCGGCGGCGCACGAAGAGGAGAACCGAGATGAACAAGCATCGTGACGATCAACTGGCAGGTCCGCAGCCTGACGATCCCATCTTCGCCGCTTTCGGCATCGATCCGGAAGAGGCGGAGATGGCGCAAGCTGCGGCGCGGCCGCGACGTCGCCTGCTGCGCAAAGTTGTTATCGCCGGCCTTGCGGTGGTGGCACTTGCAGCCGGTTCCCTCTTCCTGCGGCCGGCGCATATGTCCGCCCATGCCGATGCAACAAATACGCCCGCCGCTGCCCCGGCCCCGGCACAGCACAGCTTCAATGATGACATGACGCAGGCGATGATGAGCATGCATATGGCGATGAACCAGCCCTATAGCGGCGATCCCGACCACGACTTCGCCAGCATGATGATCCCGCATCACCAGGGCGCCATCGACATGGCACAGTTGGAACTGCGCTATGGCAAGGATCCGCGCCTGCGCCGCCTCGCCGAGGAGATCATCGTCACCCAGCAGCAGGAAATCGCCGTCATGCAACTGGTGCTGAAGGATCTCGCCGCCGGTCAGCAGCCGGGATCATCGCCATCCGCCGCGGTCCCCGCAGCCGGCAGCATGAACGGAATGGAGATGAACGGCATGCAGATGACGAAGACACCGGATGCCAGTGTACCAACTACCAGTGTACCAGCTGGCGGTGCGCCGGCCGCCACGACTGCCCCTTGATATCGACAGCCATAGGCATGACCACAGACCGTTCCCAGATCAACCGCCTGGCCGATCATATCCCCGCCTTGCGGCGCTATGCACGGGTGCTGTCGCGTGACGGCCGCGATGCCGAGGACCTGGTGCAGGATGCCTTGTTGCGGGCGGTTGACCGGCTGCGTGGGCCGGGCGACGTCATCAACATGAAGGCCTGGCTGTTCACCATCCTGCACAACGTCTTCGTCAGCCGCCTGCGCAAGGCGCAGGTGCGGCGTCTCGATATCTCGCTCGATGACGAGGATACCGTCCAGCCCGAGACCGCGCCCAGCCAGGAGGATGCCCTGCGCTGGCGCGACCTGCTGCGCGGCTTCGATGCCCTGCCGGATGATCAGCGGCAGATACTGCTGCTGGTGGCGGTCGAGGGTCTCGCTTACGCCGAGGTAGCCGCGATCCTCGACATTCCCATCGGCACGGTGATGTCGCGCCTCAGCCGCGGGCGCGAGAAACTGCGCCAATTGATCGACGGTGACGGCCAGCCTGACAAACGGCCTGAATTACGGAGAGTGAAATGAAAGAGATCGACCGCGCGATCAGCGATGACGATCTGCAGGCCTATGTCGATGACTGCCTTGACCCGGTGCGCCTACCGGAGATCGAAGCCTATCTCGCCGCCCATCCAGAGGTGGCACAGCGCCTCGATGCCTATCGCCGTCAGCGCCAGGATCTGCGCCAGGCCTTCGCCGCCGCCGTGCCGCCCCAACCGGCCGCCGACCTCGCCCTCTTGCACCAGCTCGGTGCGCATCTCGCCCGCCGCCAGCAACGGCGGCTGCTGGCCGCCGTCGCCATGATCGCCGTCATCATTGGCGCGGGTGTCGGCGGCGGCTCCGGCTGGCTGCTGCGCGGTGCGGCGATCGGCAGCGGCAACACGACCATCGCCGGCGATGACGGCAGCGGCAAGGACCTGACCGGCGTCGCGGCTCTGGCCGATGAGGCCGGTGCTGCCCATGTCGTCTTCGCCGCCGATCGCAAGCGGCCGGTGGAACTCGACGCCGCGCATGAGGCCGATCTCACCAAATGGCTGTCCAACCGCCTCGCCCATCCGGTGACCCCGGTCGATCTTGCCGCCGCCGGCTTCCGCTTCATGGGCGGACGGCTGATCGCCACCGATCATGGCCCGGCCGCCCTCTTCATGTATGACGACGACAAGGGCACGCGCCTCTCGCTACTGATCCGTCCCATGGCCAATGCCGATCTGCAGGCGCCACTATCGGCGGTGAAGGCGCACGGCGTCGATGGATATGCCTGGGCCCAACACGGCATCGGCTTCAGCCTGGTCGGCGCCGCCGATAGCACCCGCCTGCAGCAACTGGCCAGCGAGGCACAACGGCAGAGCGGCGGGACTTGACCACAACGATGCCATACAGGGTTTCTGCCCCGCCTGCGTATCAATCTAACGGCAGATCAAACCCTCCACGCTGGCCTCACCCCCTGTCCGGTTGATCCCCATCCGGAAGTTGAGGCCGTCGTAGATGGGCCGGGAGGTTACGCGCAGCCCACCGGCCCATCGCCGATTGCTTCGGCCATGGCACGCGATGTTCGGCGGACGCTATCGCTGGCCGGGACTCTCTTGCTGCCTGGCTTACCGTTCGGCGTCAGAGCGGGAGGCAAAGCTCCTCTGCGTCGTGCAACACGCGGCCGAAATGATGCTGCCAGAGATCGGCGCCCAGCGCTGCCGAGCGATCCAGTGACGACCCGACGCTCAGCCATCTAAGCAATGTCGGACGCAGCCCCGCATCGAACAGCATGAATCCGGCGGCAAGGCAGCAGGTGTCGGCCTGGATGCCGCAAACGAAGACCTGCTCCACCTGCAGCGATTTGAGATGGTCGATCGCGGCCGGTGGCGGAAGATAGCCGTGCTTGACGAAGACGCGATTTGCGGGCACCAAGCATTCGTCATCTTTTCCCGGCTTCCAGCCGAGCTGACGCCAGAACGGTGTCATCGCCTCGTCGTGCCTTTCCACTGTCGCAATCGTATAGAGCTTGCGACTGAGCGCGCTGATTTCGGAAACCATCTGCGCCGGCATCGGAAAGCTTGACTGCACGTCGACAACGAACAGCGCCTGTTTGTGGGATCCCATCAGACTGCGCTCACCGACCAACATGTCAATTTCCCGAAACCAGCTTCAATCCGACCGTGCCCGCCAGAATGAGGCCAATGCAGAGGATACGCATGGGCGCGACGGAATCGCCCAGCATCACCATTCCCAGAAAGGCCGTCCCCGCCGTACCGATACCGGTCCAGACCGCATAGCCCGTTCCCATCGGCAAGGTCCGGAGAGCGAGCGACAGCAAAAAGACGCTTGCGAGGCCGGTGGCGACCGTGAACATCCCGGGAAGCCATCGCGTGAAGCCGTCGGACCATTTCATGCTGAGAGCAAAGGCGATTTCGAGGAGGCCGGCCATGCTCAGCTGTATCCATGCCATGGAAGCGATTCCATTCGTCGAAAACGCGAGCCGGCACCGGGGCGTTCAGGGCGCCGGCTCATGCGTGTGGAAAATATCAGGCCTTGGCGGCCGCGGCAGGGGTTGCGCGGAACGTCACGCCCAGCCGGTTGAAAGCATTCATCAGGCCGATCGCATAGGTGAGATCGGTCAGTTCCTTGTCGCTGAATTCGGCTATGGCCGCCGCGTAATCGGCATCGGGAACACCGGTTTCGGCGACACGCGTCACGCTTTCCGCCCAGGCGAGCGCGGCCCGCTCACGGTTGCTGAAGACCTGCCCCGCCTCACGCCAGACCGGCACGAGGACGAGCTTGTCAACCGCGACGCCGAGCTTGAGAAGGTCGCGGGAATGCATGTCGATGCAAAAGGCGCAGCCATTGATCTGCGATACCCGCAGATAGACGAGATCGACCAATTCGTGCGAAAGGCCGCAGTTCTGCAGGTAGACATAAACCCCGCCAAAGGCCTTGTAACCTTCCGGCGAGGCCTTGGCATAATCGAGACGATTGCTCATGTGAGACATCCTTCCTTGTTGGAAGACCGGAAGATGGTGCGTCTTGGCCTATTCTAGAAGGTCCATAATCCGCAACATGTACTAGGCCATGATGCGCCGGCCCCGTCGCTACATCAGCTTCAGGATACGTTCGCCCAGACTCTCGGCGGTGCGCCTGGAATCGATATTGGTGAAATTGAGCAGCAAAGCGGGAAACCCGCTTTTCTCCATGTGCCAATCCGTCAGGGCCTCGCCGGACAGGCCGTCTTCCCGCATCCGTGCGACCAGACGACGGTCCGACCGCCGCTCTTTCAGCCGCAGGACCAGATGCATGCCACCAGGCTGGGATTCGATGCGGAGATGCTTGCCAAGGACGCTTTCCAGCCCCGCCGCCGTTGCCTCGCGTCGTTCAGCATAGAGCCGCCGCATCCGCTGGATATGGCGCGCGAAATGCCCTTCCTTGATGAAGGCGGTGACGACCGCCTGCGTCAGGGTAGGAGAACCGCCGGTGAAGATCTGGCTCACCTCCTCGAACCGCTCGACCTCTCCTTCCGGCACCACCAGATAGGCCAGCCGGAGGCTCGGGAACAGCACCTTGCTGAAGGTACCCGAATAGAGCACGCGCCCGTCGCGATCGAGGCTCTTCAAGGCAGGAAGCGGACGGCTGACATAGCGGTATTCCCCGTCGTAATCGTCTTCGACGATCCATGCCTTCTGGCGCGCGGCCCAGTCCAGCAAGGCGAGCCGCCGGGAGAGCGATAAAGAAAGGCAAAGCGGACTCTGATGCGCCGGCGTGACCACCGCCGCCTGCGCCCGCGGCGCTGCCTTGATTCCGGCGGCAACCACCATCCCCTCCTGGTCCACCGGCACAGCGACGACACTGATCTGCATCTGCCCCAGCAGTTCGCGCGTTGGCGGATATCCCGGTTCCTCCGTCCAGACGCTGTCTCCCGCCTTCAACACGGCATGGGCGATCAATTCCAGGGTGTGGCGGTATCCCGATGTCACGAATATCTGCGACGGCGCACAGCTGATGCCGCGTGCGACCTGCAGATAGGCGGCGATCTCGGCACGCAGTGCCGGCAGGCCATAGACCGATGGATGCATCATGTCGGATGGCTGCATGGCGCGCGCGCAGCGGGCGCCGAGACGCGCCCAGATCTTGCGCGGAAACAGATCCAGGGCCGGCAATCCCATCTGGAACGGCAGGATAGATTCCGGCCGGAAGCCCGGCGCGATGCGGCGGTGATCGGGCGCAGAGACTTTGTCCGCTGCCGGCACCCGCGGCTTGAGGCCCGGGGTCACGATGGTCCCGGCCTGGCCACGGGCAAGGATATAGCCCTCGGCGGCGAGCAGCGAATAAGCCGCGTCGATGGTGCCTCTTGCCAGTCCCAGCTCCTTGGTCAGCGCGCGCGCTGACGGTATCCGGTCACCCGGCTTTAACACACCGCTCGCAATGGCGCTCCGAAACCGATCATAGATCTGCCGGTAGAAAGGCGTGGTTGCGGCCGGATCCAGCGGCGAGATATTGCGCGTCTTCGCAGCGGTCATTGTGGAACCCATTCCGGACGGGGTTGAAAAGCGGCCAGAGCCTCCAGCACCCGACCGCGTCGAGGGCATCGGGAAATCATGGCATAGTAGAATACCATAATCATGGACCTTTCCGATAGACCATCCTGCCGGCAGGATGATGGCCTCATACCGGCTGGAAAGACGTGGCGCATATCGACGCCCTCATCGCCCTATTTGGGCAAGAGCCGCCGCATTCGACGGAACCTGCGAAGGAGTGAAAGATGAAGATCCTGCATGTCAGTTGCAGCCCGCGCGGCCCGGCCGCCGAGAGCCATCGGCTCGCGCAAAAGATTGTCGGCTTCCTGCGCGTGAAAGAGCCGGAGGCAATCGTGGTAAATCGCGTCCTCGGCGGCGGCGACGCTTCGCATGTCGACGAGAACTATGCGCTTGCGCTCGGCGCGCGTGAATTGTCCTCCGCCGACATATCGGATGAGGGTTCCATTTCAAGATCTGAGGAACTGATCCGCGAGCTGGAGAGCGCGGATGTCCTGGTGATCGCGACCCCGATGCATAATTACACCGTGCCATCGACACTGAAGGTCTGGATCGATCACGTGGTCCGCGTCTGGCGAACGTTTCACGTGACCGCGCAGGGAAAGGTCGGCACCTTGCGCGATCGTCCCGTCTATATCGCCGTGTCGTCGGGCGGCCGATATACCGGGGAAAGCGCACGCCAGCCGGATTTCCTGACGCCTTATCTGAAAGCGATCCTGGCCACCATCGGGCTGCATGACGTGACGTTCTTTTCCGTTGAAGGAACCGCCTCAGGGCCCGAGGCCGTGGCAGCAGCGCGGACCAGGACGGACCGGGCACTGCGCCAGCACTTTGCGCCCATCAATGCGCATGTCCCCGAGAGCCCGCTCTAAGGGCGTAAAGCACGTGGAGTAGAAGGCCCAGGCAGGAAAGACATCGCCGGAATAGATCAGATCGATGGCTCGACTGAGCCGAGCAGGCTCAGGGCCAACCGGTAATGCGGTGCCAAGGCCTTCAGCTCACGCGCCAGATCCTCGGGCGACAAGGGATCGTCGGCACCGGCGCCGGCATAGAGTGTCGCAATGCGCCGTCCGCGGAAATCCAGGATTGCCGGCGCCTTGAACTCGAGGACCAGTTCCTCGATGGCACCCATCGGCCGCGGCAGGATGCCGAGGTTCTCATAGAGATAGCAGAACCAGATGATATAGAGCCGGGTCCGCCAGTCCGACAAAAGATTGGTCGCGAGCGGCAGGTCGGTCGCATCCTGGCCGGCATGGAAGTTGACTTTGCCCGGATCGCTCTGGTCGCCGATATAACCATGGGAACGGGCAAGACCGAGTTCGCCCGGCGACAGGAACATCAACTTCGCATAGCCCGCTGGCATCGCGGGGGCACAGTCAAATCGCAGCATCGCGGTGAACCTGATGCACAAATCGGCCTTATGTGCACGATGTTACCATCGCGACTCCGCGCTGCGCAGCCCTGATTTTACCAGGCGGTTAAGCCCCCTGCCACCGGGCGGCGCCTGGACCTGCCGGACGGACGCAGGGCCTACGCCATCTCCATCCGTTCCTTGCGGGTGGTCAGCCTCGTGCCGGCCTGTCTGGATCGGCTGCATCTCCCGATGCCCGTCTATGGCAGCCACATCGCGTTGTATCGCATTGCCATTTATGCAGTCCCTCGCTGCGAAAGCTCCATGAAATTTTTGCGATATGGCACTTTGCCGATGGACTCCTCTCGAAGCACCGCCGGATAATGCCGCTACAAGCTTCCCGCGTAATTGGCCCGCTCACCTCATCCACCTCGTTGCGATGATCGATGGAGGCATTCATGAATTCGGGGTCCGGCTCGTCTCACAACTTCTTTTCGCTGTCGGTACGCGATCTCCTCGAGGCGCGTGAGGCTTATCACGTGCATCTCGCGCATCTGGATAATGTCTTTGCCACCGCCATCGGCCGCTATTTCATCCGTCACGGCGACGAAGACCATGCTGCGCCAGCAAAGACACCGATCCCGCAGGCGAGCCGGGGCCGGCATGCCGCCACCAGCGATCAGCCGCGCACCTTGCGCAACGCCTCGGTCCAGGACTGGTCCTGGCCCTGCGTCCTGGTCTTCGTCGATCAGTGGCGCCGCCGCGACGATTTCCGCCAGGATCCGGATTCCATGGTGCCGCGCTTCCTCTATATGCCGGATGGCCGCGTGGTCCCCACCTGTGTCATCGCCGTCAATCGCAGCGATGCCCCGGCGCAGCCCGCACAGCCGAAGAATTTCCCCAGCGATCTGTGCGGCGGCGGCTATCCCGTCCTCACCGACGTTCAGGGCCGCCAGCATCTGGGCTCGATCGGCTGCATGGTAACCGATGGCGACATGGTCTATGCGCTGACCAACCGTCATGTGGTCGGCGAAGCCGGCCGCGAGGTCTATACGCTGGTCAATAATGCCCCACAGCGCCTTGGCGTCAGTGATGCCTTGCAGGTTGGCAAGTTGCCTTTCGCCGAGGCCTATCCCGGCTGGCCCGGCGGCCGGCTGCTGGCCAATCTCGATGTCGGCCTGCTGCGGGTCGATGACGTCAATCGCTGGACGGCACAGGTCTATGGCATCGGCGAGCTTGGCCCTCTGGTCGATCTCAATGCCGACACGTTCGGCCTCGACCTGATCGGCCGCAAGGTCAAGGCCTTCGGCGCCGCCTCCGGCGAGATGCGCGGACAGATTGCCGGCCTGTTCTATCGCTACAAATCGGTCGGCGGGCTGGATTATGCCTCCGACTTCGTCATTGCCCCGCGTGAGGCCGGCCAGGCGCTGAACAATCTTCCGGGCAATTCCGGGACACTCTGGGTCGACGATCCGGAAGGCGACCAGTCGGACCTGCGCGCGCCCAGCGCCAAACCCGTGCCGCGCGCCGACCGTATGCCGCAGCGCGCACCGCGATTGCGGCCGCTGGCCCTGCAATGGGGCGGCCAGGTCCTGACCTCACCCGGCAGCGCCACCCTCGGCCATGGCACCGAATTCGCTTTGGCGACCTGTCTTGCCACCATCTGCCGCCAGCTCGATGTCGAGATCATCACCGACTGGAATATCGGCCATGTCGAATACTGGGGCACCATCGGTCATTACAAGATCGGCGCGCTCGCCTGCGAACGCATCAAGGAAGCCGCCTTCCGCAATTTCATGATGACCAACCAGACCAGCATCGCCTATGACGACCAGACCCTGATCAACGGCACTCCGGCGCATCAGCGCGGCGATTTCGTGCCGCTGGCCGATGTCGCCGATATCGTCTGGCGCTTCTCGCGGCCGGATGACGCCAATAATCACTTTGCCGATATGGACCGGCCTGGCGAAGGCCGCTTCAATGGCCAGACCTTGCTCGACCTGACCGCCGATGGCAGCAACATCGATCCCGATACCTGGAACGATTTCTATGCCGCGCTTGGCGATGACAAGCGGGGCGCCCTGCCCTTCCGGGTCTGGCAGATCTATGACGAGGCGGTGGACTATCTGGCCGCCGGCGACTACACCAAGTTCTTCTGCGCGATCGGCGTCATGGCGCATTATTGCGGGGATGCCTGCCAGCCGTTGCATGTCTCGCAATATCATCACGGCCTCGATCCCAGCGACAAGAATGCGGCCCGCGTCCACAGCATCTATGAGACGACCATGCTGGCCGATAATGTCGGCGAGCTGATCGCCGATCTCGCCGCCGGCCTTGCCAATCGGCCCATGGTGGAAGGCCGCATCGGCAGCGGTGCCCAGGCGGCGAAGATGATCTGCGATCTCATGCACCGCACCGTCGCCACCTTGCCGCCGCTCGATATCGTCAATCTCTTCAACAGCAGCTCCGGCCGTCATCGTACCCATGACCTGTGGGAGCAATTGAAGACGCCGACCATCGCGGTGATGATCGACGGCGCCGAGACCCTGGCCATGATCTGGCATTCCGCCTGGCTGACCGGCCGGAAGAAGCATCGCGCCGGCCTCGCTGCCGCACCGCATGCAGCGATCCCCCAGGGCGACCTGCAGCAACTCTATGGCGACAAGAATTTCTGCCATTCCTACAAGCTGGATGCCGTCACCCTCGATGCCAACCAGCGCATCGTGCCGCGCACCGGCAGCGAAACTGCGGTTCCGTCGGGTGGCCGTGCCCGCCACAAGGTCGCCGCGGCGGCGGCCAGCACGGCCGTCAGGCGCGGTGCCGTGGCGGGCAGGCCGGCAACCAAGACGGCAACAGCGAGCCGGGTAAATGCGACGAAGAAGGCCCGGCCCACGCAAAAATCGGCCGCGCGCGCGAAGGCGGCGGCACGATCACAACCTGGCACCAAAACCGCGCGGCGGAAGTCACCGGCAAAGCCGAAATCGCCTTCCCGCTGAAGGCCTGGCGCAAAGCGCCGGGTTGGGAGTCAGGGCAGCATCCGGCGATAGACCAGGAAGCCGGATTTCTCGGCCACCTGGTCGTAGAGGCGCATGGCCGCCGCGTTGGTCTCATGGGTCATCCAATAAACCCGCCCGGCACCGGCTGTCTGGGCTTCGAGATAGACGGCCTCGATCAGTCGCCGGCCGACGCCCTGGCCGCGCATGCTGTCGATGGTGAAGAGATCCGACAGATAGCAGCTGAGCGCGATCGCCGATGTAGCGAGATGATAGAGGTAATGGGTGAGACCGACCAGATAGCCATCGCATTCCGCCACCAGCGCATGCATCGGCTGGGCGGGATCGAGCAGCCGTGCCCAGGTTGTCGCCGTCACTTCCGGCGCCAAGGCGGTCGGGCCGATACGGCCATAGAAGGCGTTATAGCCATCCCACAGCGGCTTCCAGCCATCGTAATCCGTTGCCGCCAGCGGACGGATGATCACCTGCTTCATCGTCTTCTTGTCGCTCATCACCCTGCCTCGCTCACTCGGTATGGCCCAGCGCCGAGGGCGGCGGCGAATTGCGCATCGAGGCCGGGCTCTCGTCCTTTTCGTCCTTGCTGCCTTTCCCCTCGCTCCCGCTCTTCTCTGCCTTGGCGGCCGGCTTGTCCGTCTCCTTGATCGTGCCCGGTTGCGTTCGTTCCGGCTGTGGTGTCGCGGCCCCGTTCTCCGTTGCGTCTTCGACATCGATCGCACCATTCGCCAGCAATGACCCGGTGAGAACCAGATATTGCTGGGGTGCGGCCAGCTTGATGCCGAGCTCGCTGAAGCGCTTGGCCATGCGGCGGTTGAATTCGCGCTGCACGCCCCAGCGCCCGGCATCGCTGCAGACGATCTGGCCGGCAAGCGTGACGGCGCCCGGCTGCACGTCATCGACGCCCCAGAGCTGCAGGTCGCTGCGCATCATGCGGCGATAGTCGTCGTCCTTGCGCATCTCCTTGGCGATCTCTTTCAGCACCTCGCCGACATGGTCGATATCCTGGTCGGCAGCGATGGTGACCCTGACCGCCGCATTGCCGACACCGCGATTGACATTGGTGACCGTGCCGACCGAGCTGAAGGGGATGATATGCACGGCGCCGTCGCCGGCGCGGAGGCGGATGGTGCGGATGGAGAGCTTCTCCACCGTGCCGGTCAGGCCGGAAGCGGTGATGGAGTCGCCCACCTGCATGGCATTTTCCAGCAGCAGGAAGATGCCGGTGATGAAGTCCTGCACCAGTTTCTGCGAACCGAAGCCGAGGGCGACGCCGACGATGCTGGCGCCCGCCAGCAGCGGTGCGATATTGACGCCGATCTCGCTCAGGATCGTCAGCAGCACGACGATCGAGACCATTACCAGCAGCACCGTCTTCATGATCGGGATCAGGGTGCGCAAGCGCGCCGCATGCAGATAGTCGCCGCTATGGTCGAGCCGCATCATATGCCGGTCGAGGGCCAGCGCCGTGCCTTCCCAGACGCCGACACCCAGCAAGGTGGCGACCGCCACGGTGATGATGGCGGAGACCAGGCGGCTGCCGATCTCGTCACCATGGAACCAGGCGAAGGCGTCGAGGCCCCAGCCCTGCAGGATGGCGATCACGGCGACCACTGTCACCACCAGGCTGATGGCGCC
>Ga0209455_1001136_pt1 | contig 12914 bp, 8 predicted proteins | sample AraplaCol_mCL_r2_FD_184275 | JGI IMG/M metagenome (GOLD analysis project Ga0209455, IMG submission 184275) | Arabidopsis root microbial communities from North Carolina, USA - plate scrape CL_Col_mCL_r2 (SPAdes) (version 2) | ecosystem: Host-associated > Plants > Roots > Endosphere | place: USA...
CGGCGACGCCGAAATCGGCCTCGGCATGCATCTTGTGCGTGCGGATCTGGACCTCGATCCGGACCTGCTCGTGATGAATCACGGTGGTGTGAAGCGAGCGGTAGCCGTTGCGCTTGGGGGTGGAGATATAATCCTTGAAGCGGCCCGGTACCGCCGGCCAGCGTTCGTGCAGCAGGCCGAGCGCACGATAGCATTGCTCGACGTCGTCGACGATCACGCGGAACGCCATGATGTCGGAGAGCTGTTCGAAGCTGATGTGGCGCTCGGTCATCTTGCGCCAGATCGAATAAGGATGCTTCTCGCGCCCCTCGACCTCGGCCTTGATGCCTTTCTGCGCGAGCATCAGGCGGATGCCGGACGAGATGCGCGCGACCTGGTCGCCGCCGCCTTTCTTGAGCTGTTCGAGCCTTTTGGTGATCGAATCATACGCTTCGGGCTCGAGCTCGGCGAAGGCGAGCGTCTGCATCTCCTTCATGAACTCGTACATGCCGATCCGCTCGGCGAGCGGGGCGTAGATATCCATCGTCTCGCGCGCGATGCGGCGGCGTTTTTCCTCGGACGGAATGAATTTGAGCGTCCGCATATTGTGGAGCCGGTCGGCGAGCTTGACCAGCAGCACGCGGATATCGTCCGACATGGCGAGCAGGAATTTGCGGAGATTTTCCGCCGCGCGCTCATTGTCCGACTGGGCTTCGATCTTGCTGAGCTTGGTCACGCCATCGACCAGGCGCGCGACCGACGGCCCGAACGTCTTCGCGATCTGCTCGGGCGTGGCGAGCGTGTCCTCGACCGTGTCGTGCAGGATCGCGGTCGCGATCGTCTCGTCGTCGAGATGCAGGTCGGTCAGGATGCCCGCGACCTCGATCGGATGGCTGAAATAGGGATCGCCATTGGCGCGCTTCTGCGACCCGTGCGCCGCCATCGAAAAGACATAGGCGCGGTTGAGCAAAGCCTCGTCGGCTTCGGGGTCATATCCCAGGACCCGATCCACCAGCTCATATTGGCGCAGCATCGCTGCCCTAAATGGGGTGTCCCGACCCCCCAAGGCAAGCCGAAGCCGCCGCTCCACAACCACAAAGCGGCAGATTGGGACAAAAGCGCCACAATCTAGAATGCGAAACATTCGCAATAAGGTTGACGTTGCGAACGACTCTCATTAGCGCATGGTCACCAGCGGCGAAACGAACGTCGCGGAAGGGATCACATGACCGCTCAAACCGCTGCCCGTTCGGACTGGGCCAAGCCCGCTTTCCTCGCGCTTTCCTGCGTCAGCTTCGTCTCCTCCGCGCATGCCGCGGCCGAGAGCGCCGCCAACGACACGGATACGGCGGATGCGGAGCATACCGTCACCGTGACGGGCCAGCGGCAGGAGCAATCGGACAATATCAAGCTGACCAAGCCGGTGATCGACACGCCGCGATCGATCACGGTGCTTGGCGAGCAATTGATCAAGGATACGGGATCGCAGAACCTGGTCGATGCGCTGCGCACGGTGCCGGGCATTACCTTCGGCGCGGCCGAAGGCGGCAATCCGATCGGCGACCGGCCCTTCATCCGCGGCTTCGACAGCGAAGGGTCGACCTATCTGGACGGCGTGCGCGACATCGGCGCGCAGAGCCGCGAAGTGTTCGCGGTCGACCAGATCGAGGTGGTCAAGGGATCGGATTCGGTGCTGGGCGGGCGCGGATCGGCCGGTGGCACGATCGACATCATCTCCAAGCTGCCCAAGCTCACCGATTTCTACCGCGCGGACGCGAGCTTCGGGAACGCCAGCTACAAGCGTGCGACCTTCGACGTGAACCAACAGATCGGCGGACAAGCCGCGTTCCGGATCGAGGGTATGTGGCACGCCCAGGACGTCGCCGGGCGCGATGCGATCTGGCAGAAGCGCTGGGGGATCGCGCCGAGCTTCACGATCGGGCTCGGCACCGCCAACCGGCTGACCGCGGCTTATTATCACCTGCACACCAGCGAGCTGCCCGACAGCGGCCTGCCTTACACCTATGTCTGCTCGGCGACCGTATGCAACGCGCCTGCGGGCAGCTTCGTCCTGTCCGAACCGGTGCATCATGTCACCACGCTCGGCGGGCAGCAGCTGACCGTGCCCTATTCGACCTTCTATGGCCTGGCCGACCGCGATTTCCGCAAGTCGAACACCGACCAGGCGACGTTGCGCTTCGAGCATGATTTCGCCCCGGGGATCACAATCCGCAACACCGCGCGCTACAGCCATACCTGGCAGGGCTATATCTTCCTGCTGCCCGACGATTCGAACGGTAACGTGGTCGGCACCACCAAGACCAACGGCAATGTCGGCGGCGTCACGCAATATACCGACGGCGGTTATGTCTGGCGACGCGGCAATACGCGCGTGGGATCGACCAACAGCCTGATCGACCAGCTCGACCTGAGCGCCAAGTTCGATACCGGCGTGCTCCAGCATAGCGTGTCGGCGGGGCTCGAACTTTCGACCGAGGATGCGAGCCGCGGAACCTATCTGGAATCGACCGGGTCGACGATCAGCCCGCGCTGCAACAGCACGACCGTCGCGCGTTATTATTGCGCGCCGCTGGTCGGGGCGAACCCGAACGATCCGTGGGTGAATTATGCGTCCGATACGTCGAACGTGCAGACCCCGATCGTGAAGTCGCCCGATTGGATGAACACTGACAACAAGGGCATCACCCGCGCCGGATATGTGTTCGACTCGATCACCTATGACGAGTGGCTGATCGCCAATTTCGGCGTGCGCTACGACGATTTCACTTCGGACGTGCGGCCGCCACAGACGAGCATCACCGCGCCGGTGATCGACCTCAAGCGGACCGACAAATATTGGAGCTATCAGGCGGGGCTGGTCGCCAAGCCCAATCACGACACCAGCGTCTATATCTCCTACGCGACCTCGGTTACGCCGCCCAACAGCCTGCTGGGCGAGGGCCAGGAGCAGAATTCGCTCGGCACCACGGTCACGCCGATCCTCGACCAGCTCAAGCCGGAACGGGCGCGATCGCTCGAAGCCGGCGTGAAGACCCAGTTGTTCCATGACCAGCTGCTGCTGACCGCCGCGGTGTTCCGGACCGAGAGCAAGAATGCGCGGGTGCAGGTCGACGCCAACACGGTCGCCTTCGTCGGCGAGAAGCGCGTGACCGGCTTCGAGCTCGGCTTCAACGGCAAGATCGCCAAGGGCTGGACCCTGTTCGGCGGCTATTCCTATCTCGACGCCAAGATCCGCGAAGCCGGTATGACCGCGCTCACGGCGGCGGCGGTGCCGGGCCAGGCGGCGAAGGTCGTCTATGTGCCGTCGGTCAATGACGGGAAGCAGTTCCCGCAGACCGCCAAGAACAGCTTCACCGCGTGGAGCACCTACGAGACGCATGGCGTCACCGTGGGTGGCGGCGCCTTCTACACCAGCCGCGTCTTCGGCGGCTATGCCGACAACCGCACCGCGACCCAGAACAGCGCCGGGGTGGTGACGATCAATCCCGCGACCACCGTGCTGGCGCGATCGATTCCGGCTTATTGGCGCTTCGATGCGCGCGCCGCTTACAAATTGACGCCGCACATGGAGCTGAGCGTCAACGCGCAGAACCTAACCAACAAGCGCTATTTCAGCCAGGCTTACAGCAGCCATTACGCCACGATCGCCCCGGGCCGGACCGTGTTCGGTACGTTGAGCTTCGATTATTGATGGCGGACGGGGCGGTGATCGACAGCCTGAACGCGCTGAGCGCGGACGAGATTGCGCGCCGCCTTTCCGGGCCGCGCGAAGAGGTCGCGGCGTTCGTGCGCGAGGCGGCGGAGGCAGGGTCGGCAGAGGCGCAGGCGCGGCTTGGCCAGATGCTGCTCGATGGCGATGGGGTGACGCATGATGCCGCGGAAGCCTTTGGGTGGTTCGAGCGCGCGGCGCTCGCCGGCCATCTCGAGGCGGCGAACATGATCGGGCGCTGTTACGACCTTGGCTGGGGCGTAACCGTCGACAAGGCCAAGGCCGCGGCCTGGTTTCGCCAGGCGGCGGGCCGTGGGCTGACCTGGGCGAAGTATAATTATGCGACCCTGCTCGCGCTGGGCGAGGGTGTGGCCGAGGACAAGGCGGCCGCGCTCGCTCTGTTCGAAGAGGCGGCGGCCGAGGGCAATGCGAAGGCGCACAATTTCGTGGGCAGTTTCCACGAGGATGGCTGGGTGGTCGAACGCGACATGAGCGAGGCGGCGCGGCGTTATGCCATCGCGGCCGAGGGCGGCGATTTCCGGGGGCAGTTCAATCACGGCCGGATGCTGGCAATGGCGGGCGAGACCGAACAGGCTTTGCGTTGGATGGGGATCGCCTGGGAGAATGGCAATGCCCGCTTCCGTGTGCAGATGATCGATTACCTGATCGAGCAGGGCGAGCCGTTCCGCGCCGCGATCCAGGCGCTCAGGGACAAGGCCGCATGATCGTCATCCCCAATGTGCTGAGCGCCGACCAGGTCCGCGATATGCGCGCATCGCTGGAGGTAGCCGAGTGGATCGATGGCAATGCGACGTCGGGCCATCAATCCGCCCGCGCCAAGCGTAACCGGCAGCTTCCCGAGGACGGCCCGGAGGCGAAGGCGCTTGGCAATGTCATCCTCGATGCGCTGGCCGCCTCGCCTCTGTTCGTAGCTTCGGCGCTGCCGCTCAAAGTCTACCCGCCTTTGTTTAACCGCTATGGCGAGGGCGAAGGTTTCGGCGACCATGTCGACAGCGCGATCCGGATCCGGCGCGGGAGCGACTTTCGCATCCGCAGCGACCTGTCCGCCACGCTCTTTCTGAGCGATCCGGGCGAGTATGAGGGCGGCGAGCTGGTCGCGGAGGGGCAGGCGCCGGTCAAGCTCGCCGCGGGGGATATGGTGCTCTACCCGGCCTCGACCGTGCATCACGTCACGCCGGTCACGCGGGGCGAGCGGGTCGCGAGCTTCTTCTGGATCCAGTCGATGGTTCGCGACGCTTCCGCGCGCGGAATATTGTTCGATCTCGACCGGTCGATTCAGGAGATGACCCAGGCGGCCGGGCCCGATGCACCGGCCTTGGTCCGATTGACCGGGGTTTATCACAATCTGCTGCGCCGCTGGGCGGAGCTCTGAAGGGCAATATGACCAAGGTTCGGCTGCGCAACGCCTGGTTTCAGGTCCACAAATGGATCGGCATCATCCTCGCGATCATCCTGATCCCGCTTTCGGTCACGGGTTCGCTGCTGGTGTGGGACGAGCCGCTCGATCGGCTGCTGCAGCCGGCGCATTATGCTGCCTCAGGCGGAGCGGCCCTGCCCGCTTCGGCTTATGTCGCGACCGCGCGGCAGGCGCTGCCGGCGGGCAGCCGGATCGTGAGCATGCGGATCGGCGAAGGGCCGGTGATGGTGACCGCGACCCCGCTTAAGCCGAGCAAGATGCGCGGGCCCGCGCTCAGGCTCGGCGTGTGGGTCGATCCCGCGACGGGCCGGCTGATCGATAGCGGGCTCTCGGTCTCGCCGCTGTTGCGCTGGGCGCATATCTTCCATGGCAGCCTGCAGATTGCCGGGCCGGGACGCGCGATCGTCGGATGGCTGGGGGTGGCGATGCTGCTCTCGTCGCTGACGGGCATCTGGCTGTGGTGGCCGGTGGCGGGCAGCGTCACGCGCGGCTTCCGCTGGAAGCGCCAGCCCGCGTTGGACGCCAATCTCCACCATCTGGTCGGTTTCTGGATCTCGGTACCGCTCGCGATCCTGTCGCTGACCGGCGTGATCATCGCCTGGCCGCAGATGATCGGGCGCACCACCAACAGCATGACACGGATGGTGCAAACGCCGTTGACGGTGACGCGCCTTACGGTCGACCAGGCGATCGCTGCGGCGGGCACCGAGGGCAAGATCCTGGTGACCTGGCCGACCGACAAGGTGCCGAGCTGGACGATCGCGGCCGGACGCGGGCGCACGATCAAGGTCGATGACGCGACCGGTGCGGCCACGCCCGACATGGACAGCAAGCGCGATCGCGCGCGGCCTTTCTACCGGCGGCTCCATGACGGCACCGGGCTGGGGATCGTGTGGCAGACGATCATCTTCCTGGGCGGTCTTGCGCCCGCGATCCTGGGCGTCACCGGGATCATCATGTGGCTGCGCACGCGCGGCTGGCGTGCGGATGTGGCAAAGCGGAAGCGCGCTCTCGCTTCTTCCTGACGGTCATGATGGGCCTGTTCAGGGGCCAGCTGGCAGCCTGGCGCCTGCCTTCCTGTAGGGGCCGAACATATCGGGCATGACGGCCGGGGAGATTCGCGCCGGCGGATCAATACATATGCTGGCCGCCGTTGATCGACAGCGTCGAGCCGGTGATGAACGCACCGTCCTCCGAGCACAGGAAGGCCACGCCGCGCGCAATTTCGTGTGCCTGGCCGAGACGGCCGACCGGGATCTTGGCGACGATCTTGGCGAGCACCTCGGCCGGCACCGCGGCGACCATGTCGGTGTCGATATAGCCCGGTGCGATCGCGTTGACGGTGATGCCGAAGCGCGCGCCCTCCTGCGCGAGCGCCTTGGTGAAGCCGTGGATGCCGGATTTGGCGGCGGCATAATTGACCTGGCCATATTGGCCCGCCTGGCCGTTGATCGAGCCTATGTTCACGAACCGACCCCACTTGCGGTCCTTCATGCCGGGGAAGGTCGCCTTGGCCATGTTGAAGCAGCCGCCGAGGTTGGTGTCGATGACGGCCTTCCAATCCTCATAGGTCATCTTGAGCAAGGTGCCGTCGCGCGTGATGCCCGCATTGTTCACCACCACGTCGACCGGGCCAATATCGGCCTCGACCGCGGCGACGCCCGCCGCGCATGCCTCGAAGCTCGACACGTCCCACTTGAACGCCTTGATGCCGGTGCGGTCGCTGAACTCCCTGGCGCGTTCTTCATTGCCCGCATAATTGGCGGCGACGGTGAAGCCATGCTCCTTGAGGGCCAGGCTGATCGCCTCGCCGATGCCACGGGTTCCGCCAGTCACGATCGCAACGCGCGCCATCTAACCACTCCTTGTCCGGTTTCGTTAGAGAAAGCCTAGGAAGTGGCGACCCACCCCGCAAGTTCCCGCTGCAGCAAAAAGCGCAGCATTGTGACACCGGCATGATCGGCATTGAGACAGGGCAGGTAGGCGAAGTCGGTCCCGCCCGCATCGAGAAAGCTCTGCCGCCCCCGGATCGCGAGCTCTTCCAGCGTCTCCAGACAGTCGGCGGAAAAGCCAGGCGCGAACAGCGCGATCCGCTTCACGCCACGGCCCGGAAGCTCTGTCAGCGTGAGATCGGTCGCGGGCTCGAGCCATTTGGCACGGCCGAAGCGGGACTGGAAGCTGACGATCAGCTCGCGCCCCAGCGCTTCGCCGAGCAACCGCGCGGTCTTCTGGCAATGACAATGATAGGGGTCGCCCAGGGCCAAGGTACGCGCAGGCATGCCGTGGAAGCTGGCGACGATCGCGTCGGGTACGAACGGCAGCGCAGCCAACGACGCCTCGATGCTGGTTTTGAGTGCGTCGATATAGGTTGGGTCGTCATAATAAGGCGGCAAGGTCCGGATCGCCGGTTGCCAGCGCATCGCCGCCAGCGCCGCGAACGCCGCGTCGTTGGCGGTCGCGGTCGTTGCTGCGCAATATTGCGGATAGAGCGGGGCGATCAGGATGCGCTCGCATCCCGCCGCCTTCATCGCCGCCAGCTTGTCCGCGATCGCGGGGCGGCCATAGCGCATCGCATGCTCGACCATGACGCCATCGCCGAAGGCGCCGCGCAGCGCGGCGGCCTGCTGCGCGGTGATCGCGGCGAGCGGCGACCCGTCCTCGCGCCACACGAGGGAATAAGCGTGCGCCGATTTCTTCGGCCGCGTGCGCAAGATGATCCCGTGCAGGATCGGCTTCCACACCAGCTTCGGAATCTCGACCACGCGCGGATCGGACAGGAATTCGGCCAGATAGCGCCGCACCGCGCCAGCCTCGGCAGCATCGGGCGTGCCGAGATTGACGATCAGGACGCCGACCTTGGCCGCCGGGATTTCGGGATGGTCGGCGGGCTTGATCATGCAAGCCTCAGCGGCAGGCTGCGCAGCCGCTTGCCGGTGGCGGAGAAGATCGCGTTCGCGATAGCGGGCGCCGCGACCGGCACCGCCAGTTCGGCGACCCCGCCCGGCGCCTCGTTCGACGGGATCAGCTCGACCTGGATGTCGGGCATGCCCTTGAGTCGAGGCAGGCCAAGATCGCCCAATTTGACCTGATCGGGCAGGCCATGCGCGAAGCTGATGCCGCTCCCGAGCGCCGCAGCCAGGCCCCACACCAGCCCGCTCTCGATCTGCTGGCGCACGATATCGGGATTGATCAGCCGCCCGGCATCGACCGCGGCGACCATGCGCGCAACCTTAATCTCTCCATCCTCGTTCGACGCTTCGACATAGACGCCGATATGGCTGCCGAACGCCGAGTGGATCGCGAGCCCCTCGCCCGATTGCGCCTCGCCGCTCCAGCCACCGGTTGCGGCGGCATGGCTGAGGCAGCGCGCCAGCCTGGGCGATCCCGACAGCATCGAAATCCGAAAAGCGAGCGCGTCCTGCCCCGCCACCGCTGCCAGTTCGTCGACGAAGCCCTCGGTGAAGAAAGCGGTGTAAGCGTGGCTCCCTGCACGCGCGATCCCGGTTTCGATCCCGATCTCGGCGGGCGCATGCTCGATCGACAAGGCCGGTATCACATAAGGCGGCACCGCACCCTCAACCGCCGCCAGTTCTGGGCCGCTCGATCCATGCGCGCCGACCAGCCGCGCGACCGCCTCGCCGCTGTTCGACGGCGCCGCGATGCGCGCGCGCCAGGCCGCGATCTGGTTCTGCGCATTCATCCGCGCGCTGAGCTTCGCCTTGGCGGGGGGCGCGTGGCGGCCGCGGCGCAACTCCTCGCCGCGGCTCCACATCAATTGCACCGGCTTCTTCGCCTGGATCGCGCACAAGGCGGCCTGGATCGCGGCGTCATTTTCCAGCTTCCGCCCGAAACCGCCGCCGACCAGCATCGGGTAGACGATGACCGAGGGAATGCCCGTCGCCTTGGCGATCGCCGCGCGGGCAAGGCCCGGGGCCTGCGTCGGCATCCAGATTTCGAGCTGCCCATCCTGCACCCGCGCGGTCGCGACCAGGGGCTCGATCGTCGCATGCGCCTGGATCGGCACCTCGTATGTCGCCTCGATCGTGCCTGGCCCGGTCAGCAGCGCATCGGGCTTGCCGGCGCTGGCGAAGACCTTGGCCTTGCCGTTGAGCGCCTCGTCCAGCGCCCTCGCCACGCCGCGGCTGTCGGGCAGTGCGCCATTGGTGGCGAAGCGCGGGTGCAACTGGTCGAGGGCGTGATCCGCCGCCCACCAATTATTGCCGATCGCCGCGACCCAGTCAGGCCCGCGCACGACGCCCGTCACGCCCCACACTTTGTTGGCGGCGGAAAGGTCGTCGGTGGCGAGGTGCGTGTCGCCGAGCGGTCCGTGGCGCACGCTCGCATAGAGCATGCCCGGCAGCCGCACGTCGCCCGCGAAGCGCGCGGTGCCGTCGATCTTGGAGGGCAAATCGAGCCGCGGCATTGCCTTGCCCGAAATCCCGCCTTCGCCGACCTTGCGCAGGGGCGCCTGCCTCGGCGGGGTATAGGCTGCAGCCTCCGCGGCCAGTTCGCCGAAACGGAAGCGGTCGTTGCCGCGCACCACAAAGCCCGCCTCGGTGTCGCATGCCTGCCAATCCGCGCCGAGCCTTTTACCCGCCGCCATGCATAGAAGCGCGCGCGCGAATGCGCCCGCCTCGCGGAACGGCTCCTCGAACGCGCGGACCGAGGTCGATCCCGCGGTGACCATCAGGGCATGGCTGGTGGCCCAGCGCTGCGCCGCCCAGGTGCCGATCCCGCGCAGGAATTGGGGCACGTGCCCGGCCTCATAATCGCCCGCGATCAGCCGGTTGGCGTAGAGCGGATTGATCGGCGCGGGCTCGACTGCGACCTGGCGCCAGTCGGCGCCCAGTTCGTCCGCCAGCGCCTGCGCCAGCGCGGTCCAGATCCCTTGGCCCATCTCCGCCTGCGGCACGACAGCGGTAACGCGGCCGGCGGTGTCGATCTTGAGGAAGGCGCCGAGCAATGTCTCGCCCGCGCCGGCTGCGACATTGGGTGCATAGGAACGCGGCCAGAATTCCCAGGCGAGCAACAACCCCGCGCCCACGCCGCCGCCGATCAGCAAGGTCCGCCGATCCACGCCTTTCATCCTGTCCGCAACCGCCATGACTGCCTGATAAGGCGGCAAGGCGGGCGCGTCACCCCGTCTCTGGAGGCAAGGGGGCCACCCGTCGCGCCATCGCGACCGTCACCCCAGCTTCCGCCGGCATGACGCGAGATATCATTTCACCGGTATGGACGGCGGCTCGACGGGGTCCATCAGCTTGCGCGTGAAGTAAGTAATCTCCAGCGCGATTGCGCGGGCCGACTGCTTCAGGTTGGCGCCCGCCGCATGACCGCCCTCGGTATTCTCCCAGAACAGATAAGGCAGGCCATATTCCTTCATCCGCGCCGCGAACTTGCGGGCCTGAACCGGGCCGACGCGGTCGTCCTTGGTGGTGGTCCAGATGAAGGGCTCCGGATAGGTCCCGTCCTTGCGCAGTGCCTGATAGGGCGAGGTCTTTTCCCAGAAGGCGCGCTCTGCGGGCACGCTCATGCTGCCATATTCGCCGACCCACGAAGAGCCCGCCGAGAGCTTTTCGTAGCGCAGCATGTCGAGCAACGGGACCTCGATCGCGACCGCGTGCCACAGATCTGGCCGCTCGGTCATTTCGACGCCCATCAGCAGGCCGCCATTCGATCCGCCATAGATGCCCAACCGGCGTGGGGACGTGATCTTGCGCCGGATCAGATCCTCGCCGACCGCGGCAAAATCGTCGTAGATCAGCTGGCGCTTGGTCTTGAGGCCGGCCTCGTGCCAAGCCGGCCCGAACTCGCCGCCGCCGCGAATATTGGCGAGTACATAGGCGCCGCCTTTCTCCAGCCACAGCTTGCCGCGCGTCGCCTGGTACATCGGCGTCTCGCTCACCTGGAAGCCGCCATAGGCATTGAGCAGGGTGGGCGTGCTGCCGTCATACTTGATGTCGGTACGGTGGACGATGAAATAGGGCACCTTGGTGCCGTCCCTGGACGTCGCCTCGAATTGCTCGGTCACCAGCCCTCTGGCGTCGAAGCGCGGCGGGATCGCCTTGATCTTCTGCGCGCCGCCGGTGGCGGCATTGATCTGCCAGAGCGTGGTCGGGACCGTGAAGCTCTCCGCGGTCAGATAAGCCTCGTTGGTGCCGCGATCGGTGCTGACCAGATCGACCGTGCTGTTGTCGGGCAGCGCGATCCGCTTGCGCGTCCAGCCCTTCGCGGATGGCGTGAATACCCACGCCTGGCCCCGCACATTGTCGTAGATCGTCGCGAGCACCGTATCGCGCGTGACCGTGGCGCCCTCGACCGACTGGCGCGGCCCCGGCGCGAACAGCAATTGTTTGTCGGCGAGCGCCCCGTTCGCGACGCGCATCGATACGAGCGAGCCCGCCTTGAAGCCGCTCCAATCCTGATTGATCTGCACCACCAGCCGGCCCGTGACAAGGCCGACGATCCCGCCCTTTGCGGGCAGATCGAGCTTGGTCACGCCTTTCGGGCCGACGACATAGGTCTCGCTCTCGAAGGTCGTGACGTAGCGCGCGATCATCAGCAATTGACGACCCTGGCCGTCGATCAGGGTGAATGGGCTGACGCCGACGTCGCTGGCCTTGCCACGGAAAATCTCGGTCGCCTGGTCGAGCGCCTGGCCGCGGTGCAGCCGCTTGACGATGAAGGCATAGCCTGACGTGGTCATGCTGCCGGGCCCCCAATCGCGCGACAAAACGAGGCTGTCCGGCGTCTCCCAGGTCACGTCCTGTTTCGACGTCGGCAACGTGAAACCACCCGGCACGAACGCGCCCTTGGCCAGGTCGAATTCGCGATCGGTGGTGGCATCTTCGCCGCCGCTCGACAGATGGACGATGCAAAGCTGCTCGCGCACCGGCTCGCAGGTCACGCCTTTCCAGACCCATCCCGTCTTGTCCGCCGCGCTCAGCGCGTCGAGGTCGATCAGGGTGCGCCATTGCGGGGTGGCACCACGGTAGCTGGTCGGGCTGGTCGTGCGCCAGATGCCGTGGACATGATCCTTGTCCTGCCAGAAATTGGTGATCTGATCGCCGATCTGGTTGGGTGTCGGGATGCGGTCGGTCGCCTCCATGATGTGGAGGGCCTCGGCATTCAGCGTGGCAAAGCGCGGATCGCTTTCGAGCAGCCCGAGCGAACGCTTGTTCTCGGCCGCGACCCAGGCGTCGGATTCTGGCGAGGAGACCTGCTCAAGCCAGAGATAGGGATCGCTGGCGGGTTCGGCGGCGTGCGACATGACCGGACAGGAAGCGAGAAGGGCCGCAAAGAGCAAGCGGCGCGGTGCGTGAGCCATCGGTGAATCCCCAGAACCTTAAGTCTGGCTTTACAGAAGCTCTACAGGCCCTGGGGTCAAGGGCGCCCCACGCGACGAGGGTGATTCCCAAACGCACGCGAACATGGTCTAAGACCGCCTCATGAGCCTCGTTACCCTGGCCGCCGCCACCGCGGGGCATATCCAGTTCGCCCATCTCGGCCTGTCGCCGGTGGCCTTTCATATCGGGCCGCTGCCGATCCGCTGGTATGGCCTCGCCTACATGGCCGGGATCGTGTTCGGCTGGTGGTATCTCACCAAGCTGATCGACCAGCCCGGCGCGCCGATGGCGCGGCGCCACGCGGACGATTTCGTCTTCTACGCGACGCTCGGCATCATCCTCGGCGGGCGGATCGGCTACATCCTCTTCTACGGCGAGAGCCAGCATCCCGGCGAGCCCAGTCTCTGGGCGACACCCTTGA
>Ga0209455_1001137_pt1 | contig 12905 bp, 4 predicted proteins | sample AraplaCol_mCL_r2_FD_184275 | JGI IMG/M metagenome (GOLD analysis project Ga0209455, IMG submission 184275) | Arabidopsis root microbial communities from North Carolina, USA - plate scrape CL_Col_mCL_r2 (SPAdes) (version 2) | ecosystem: Host-associated > Plants > Roots > Endosphere | place: USA...
CCGCCCGGCAACCGGCTACAGGCAATATGGCCGTTGCGGCTTCCCGCCTGGTGCCGAGCGCTGCCGGTATCACCTTGGCTCTGCCCGACCGGAGCAATGCCGTTGCCGGCATCACGGTAACCGTGCTCGACAACAGTGCCGGCGGGAACAAGCCGGTTCTCTGGCTGGCTGAATCGCGGCTGGGCCAGCCGGGCATTGCTTTCACGGATGATCTTGCAACGGCTGAAACCCGCTATTTCGGCGTCGCCGCTGCGGATCAGTCCGCCATCGCCGTGACGATGGACGAGCAGGCATCGCCGGTCGCCCTGGAGGTCTGGAATGCCGGCCAGCCCGGCAGGGCCCTGCCGGTGAGCCTGCGGCGGTTCGATTTCGCCGCGCCGAAGCGCGAGACCTTGGATTGGTCGGTCGTCGATCGCGCTTTGGGCGCCCGCCAGACTCTGGCCCTGGATCTGCCGAAGGGGGCAAAGCGTTTGCAACTGGCCTTGCCGCCGCAGACGGCCATGCTGCTGCAGGCGGCGGGGCAGCGGGACCAGCTGGTCTGGTCGGGTGCTGATGGCCTGGCGCTCAGCGAAGATAGTGGCGCCGAACGTCTGCTGCTGCTGAATGCCGGCGGTGCCATCGGCCATATCGGTATCAGCCTTGCGCCGCTCACCCTCGGCGATGCCTTGCCGGCCTTGGGAAGCGGCCATGTTGTCAAGCAATATGCCGCCGCTTCGGGAACCTCGCGCCTGACGCTGACCTTGTCCGATAGCGAGCGCCGCCAGATCCGGCAGGGGCAATCGCTCAGCCTGCATGTGGCCGGCGCCGTACAACGGGCGACGTTGCTCAGCCAGGATGGTTCCGTCTATGGCGGGGCGCAGATGCCGGTCACCGATGACGGGGTTGTCGATATCGCTCATGATGCCGGGCTGGTCGTTGCCTGGGTGGAGGGCGGGGACCGCCTGTTGAACGGCGAGAGCGATGATCAGGCGCTGGCGGTGAGTGCCGCCAGCATCGTCCCGCTGACCGGCAATTCACGGCGGCTGACCTTCCGCGTCCAGCAGCCGAAGCTGCTGCATCTGAAGACGACGGCGCCGGTCCTGGCTTTCGTGCCGGGTCTCGGCAAGGACAATGTGGCGCAGGAACGCCTGCAGGTCTTCCCCAATGGCGCGGATGTCAGTCTCTATCTGCCCAAGGACGAGAGCAATATCCGGTTGCAATCGGCAGCACCTGGCGACCTGTCGGGCACGGCGGAAATCGCCATGACGGATATCCTGCCGATCAACGAAGGACTGGGCCCACGTTTGCGCCTGGCACCCGGCGAATCCCGTCTGTTCTCCTTCACCCTGACCGATGAGCGCGATATCGGCGTTGGTGTCGCCGGTTCGGCCGATGTGGCCCATTGCCGCCTGCTGGATGCCGATGGCGCGGAAATCGGCAGTGGTGTCGTGCAGATGCAACATCTCAAGGCCGGCACCTATCTCTTGGCGGTGGACATGCCGATGGATGGCACGACGATCGACGTCCAGCCCGCACTTGTCGGCATTGCCAAGCCGGATGGCAGCCCGCCTGACGATGTCAAGCGGGCCTATCTCGAATTAGCCGGGCTCAAGCCCAAACAACAGGAGTAATCATCGTGGCGCGCTTTCGGTTCTTGCCGCAGTCGGGCCGTTCCTTTCTGCCGCTGATTGCCAGCCTTGTTTTCCTGCTGACCGCCGCCAGCGGCCTGGTCGATGACCGGCAGCATGCGGCCTGGGCGCAGGACAATAGCGGCGGTAATCAGGCGCAGGGTGCCAGTGACCAGGGCGCCACCGATCAGGGCGATTCCGCGAATGACAATGGCGGCCAGTCGTCGGAAGGGAACGATGGTGACAATTCCGGCGGCGATAATGCTTCCGGTGACGCTTCCTCTGATCAGAATTCCGCCGATCAGAATTCCGGTGATGCTCAGGCGGAGGGCGACCAGGACCAGTCCGGTGAGCAACAGCCTGCGGCGAGCGGTGGCGGCATGGTCGATACCGGGACCGCTGTCGCCCGGCCGGCCGGCGCCGTCGTGGTGCCCGACAAATTCCTGCGCCGGTGGGATCCGATCACGTTCTTCTTCGACCAGGATACCGGGCCGGCCACCGGTGGGGCGGAAGACCATCCGGAAAAATATGCGACCATCCAGCCGGCCCATGCCGGTGCGGCCACCTGGCTCAATGCCCGGACGCTGCAATTCCGTCCGGCCGAGCCCTGGCCGCCGCTGACCAAATATACGCTGACCATCGGCAAGCATGTGACCACGCTGGCGACGTTGATGTCGGCACCAAGTTCGACCTTGCCGAAGAACGGCGCCGCCGATCTTGATCCGGTGAAGTCGATCGCGCTTACTCTGGCGGAACCGCTGGATGCGACGGAACTGGCGAAGCTCGTCACCATCGAATTGCGGCCTTTGCCCGGCATTGATGGCGAGCATGCGCGCATCCTGACCGCGGAGGACTTTGACGTCAAAGCCATGGAGCGCAAGGATCGCAATGCACCGGCGCAATATGTCATCAACCTGCATGACCCGATTCCGGGCGGGACGCGTGCTCTGCTGCATCTGCGCCTCTCGACCGAGAGCAATCTCGCCGGCGGCTTCCAGGACATCTCCTTCAGCACCGCCGAGCCGTTCCATCTGACCCAGTTCGGCTGTTCGACCGAGCGCTTCCCGGTGCCACCGGCCGGGGCCACCTATGACCGGCAGCAGGCGATCACCTGTCCGGCCGGCGACCGCGCCGTCACTGTGCAGTTCTCCGCCAATCTGCAGCAGATCGGCCCGATTGCCGCCCGCAACCTGATCCGCATCACCCCGGCGGTCGATGACCTGGCCTATGCCACCGTCAACAATGTGCTCTCCGTGACTGGCAAGTTCACCGCCGGCACGCTCTATCAGGTTCGCCTGGAGCCGAGCGCCGTTACCGATGCTCAGGGGCGCGGCCTGCAGATGTCGGCGCCGAGCCAAGGCTTCATCGCTTTTGCTGAGCGCCCGAGCTTCCTCAACTGGCGCAGCAATGCCGGCATCCTCGAGCGCTTCGGTCCACAGATGCTGCCGCTGCAGGGGCGGGGCTTCGACAAGGTCGATCTGCGCATCCACAAGATCGACCCGCTTGATCGCTCCTTCTGGCCGTTCCCCGGCAACCCGGTGGCGGTCGATGATGCCAAGCAGCCGCCGGCCCCCGGTGAGCGCCCGCAGCCTTTCACCAGCGCCGAGCGCTATATCTCCGCCAGCGAGCTTGGCCAGCAGATCAAGGCGCTGGGATCGCCCAGTGTTTCCGATCTCGTCAATCTGCCGCTGAAGAAGGGCGGGGCGGCGGCGAAATTCGGCCTCGATCTGGCGCCTTATCTCAGCAAGATCAGCGGCGAGAAGACGGCCGGTACTTATCTGGTCGGGTTGCGTCAGTTGGACAGCTCGACCCAGCGCATCTGGGTCAGGGTGCAGGTGACGGATCTCAGCCTCTCGGCCATCGACGAGGCAGATCGTGAACATTTCGTCGTCACCTCGCTCTCGACCGGCGCGCCGGTCGCCGATGCCAAGATCACCATTGAAGGCGATCGCCATGGCGATTGGGTGGAGATCGCCTCCGGCACCAGTGGCGCCGATGGCGCCTTTGAATGGAAGGCGCCGGGCAAGAGCGACGACAGCGCCGCCATCCGCCGCATCATCGTCAGCAAGGGTGATGATATCCTGGTGCTCGATCCCAGCCGCGGGCCGGACATCTACGCCGACAACAACTGGCAGGCCTCGCGCGACACCTGGCTGCAATGGACCCAGGATGCCCTGACCGGCCGCAGCGAACCGGATCGTGACCTGGTTCATATCTTCACCGAACGGCCGATCTATCGCCCTGAGGAGCCGGTCCATATCAAGGGCTTCCTGCGCCATTACAGCGCCGGCAACCTGACGCGCTATAGCGGCAAGGCAACGCTGATCATCACCGGCCCGGACAAGACCGAATGGCGGCGCGACGTCACCGTCAACGAGAATGGCAGCTTCTACGACCTCTTCGATGAGAAGACGGAGGCGACCGGCGATTACAGCGTCAAGCTGGAAGTGCCGGTGCTCGGCGGCGTGGAAACCATCGGCGGCATGAGCTTCAAGAAGGACGCCTATCGCCTGCCGACCTTTGAGGTGCAGCTGACCGGTCCAGACCAGACCGGCTCCGACAAGGCCTTCCAGATCAAGCTTGCCGCCACTTATTACGCCGGCGGCGTGGTGGCGGACCGGCCGATCCATTGGCGGGTGACGCAATTCCCTTATGATTATGCGCCGTCACACCGGGATGGCTTCTTCTATTCGACCGATGCGCGTTTCTCCGGCCTTGGCGAGTTCAAGTCCTCGCCGGTGCTGGAACGCGAGGCGCGCACCGATGCTCAGGGTGGTGCCACGCTCGATCTCGACCCCGGCATCGAGCCGACCGCACAACCGCGCAGCTATGTGGTCGAGGCGACGGTGGTGGGCGAGGACGACCAGACCGTCACCTATACGAAGCAGATCAATTCGGTGCCGCCTTTCGCTATCGGCGTGAAGGTGCCGCGTTATCTCGACAAGGCACCGACCGTCGATCCGGAAATCGTCCTGGAAGGGCCTGATGGCAAGCCGCTGGCCGGCCAGGACGTGACGGTGCAATTGTTGAAGCGCCGCTGGGTGTCGCAGCTGCAGGCCAGCGATTTCAGCCAGGGTACGGCAAAATACGTGACCGAGACCGTCGATGAGACGGTGTCAGAGCAGCATATCACCAGCACCGCCGATGTGCAGAAGCTGAGCCTGAAGCTGGATGGAGCAGGCGTCTATATCGTCCGCGTCGAGGGCCGCGATGGGCTCGGCCGCAGCGAGAGTGTCAGCGTCGATCTCTTTGCCGATGGCGGCACACCGGTGACCTGGTCGCGCCCGCCGGCCCAGGTCTTCAAGGTGACGACCGAGCAGCCGCAATATGCCGCGGGTGAAACCGCGACCTTCGTGCTGGAAAGCCCGTTCCAGACCGCGGAGGCGCTGGCGATCGTCGAGCAGCCGGATGCCCGCAACCATTACGAATGGGTGCCGGTGCGCAATGGTGTCGGCCGTTTCAAGCTGCCGATCGAGGCCAGTTATCTGCCGCGCCTGCCGGTGCATTTCCTGCTGATGCGCGGGCGTTTGCCGGGCAATCCGGCTGCCGACCAGATCGATCTCGGCCGGCCGCAGACCTTGGCCGCGACCAACTGGCTGTCGATCAAGCCGGCGAAGAACCTGGTCAATATCAAGCTCGATTATCCCGACAAGGCGATACCGGGCCAGGAACTGACCATGAAGATCAGCCTGACCGATGATGCCGGCCAGCCGATCCCGGGCGAGGTGACCTTGTGGATGGTCGACCAGGCGGTGCTGGCGCTGGCCGAGGAGCAGCGTCTCGACCCCTTGCCGGATTTCATCGTCGACCGGGCGAGCCGCATGCAATTGCGCGATACCCGCAATCTTGCGGTCGGCGGCATGCCGCTGGAGGAGGATCCCGGCGGTGACGAGGGCGAGCAGGAGAAGAAGTCGCTGCTCGACAATGTGACGATCCGCAAGAACTTCACCCCGGTGCCCTATTACAATCCCAACATCACGGTGGGGCCCAGTGGCACGGTCGAGGTGAAGATCAAGCTCGCCGACAGCCTCACGGTCTTCAAGGTGCGCGCAAAGGCGGTCAGCGGTGATGCCCGCTTCGGTTTTTCCACGGGTACATTGAAGGTGCGCCTGCCGCTGATGGTGCAGCCGGCTTTGCCGCGCTTCGTCCGCCCGGGTGACCAGTTCAGCCTGGCGGCACTCGGCCGCATCATCGAAGGCGATGGCGGCAAGGGCCAGGCTGAGGTCAAGGTCGATGGCCTTGACCTCAGTGGCAAGCCGACCAGTGATCTCGATCTGCTGGCGGATAAACCCGTCAAGATCGGGTTCCCGGTCAGCGTGCCGACGCCCGGTTATACCGATAAGGGGCAATTGCAGCGCCAGTCGGTCAACGTGACCCTCGGCGTCGAGCGGATGTCGGACCATGCCAAGGATGCCTTCAGCATCGACCTGCCGCTGCGGCCGGACCGGCGGCCGGTGACAACACGGCAGCTTGCGGATCTGCAGCCGGGCCAGCCGGTGACGATCCCGGCCATCACCGATGAGATCCGCAAGGGTACCTTGAACCGGGTCGTGCTGCTGTCATCGCAGCCGGCGCTGCTGCGGATGTCGGCGGGGCTCAGCTATCTGCAGGCCTATCCCTATGGCTGCACCGAGCAGCGCATCAGCAACACCCGTGCCGAACTGGCCCTGCGCCGGTTCAACGATGTGCTGTTGCTGGATGGCTCGCTGGGACGCCTCGACAAGGACGTGGCCGATACCATGGACTATATCGAGAAGGCGACCAGTGACGCCGGCCTGGTCAGCTTCTGGCCGGGTTCGCGCGGCTATGTCTTCCTGACCGCCTGGTCGGTGCAGTTCATGGTCGAGGCCCGTGAGGCCGGCTATACGGTGAAGACGGACGCGTTCGACAAGCTCACCAGTGCCCTGAAGCAGTCGCTGCGCTCGGATTACAGTAATTTCGTCTCCGGTGCCGAATATGCCGAGCGGGTCTGGGCGCTGACGGCACTGGCGGAAGCGGGCCAGATCGACAATGCCTATGCGGCGGAACTCGCCACCCGCAGCCAGTTTCTCGATCTCGAGAGCCTGGCCGGCGTCACCCAGGCCCTGGCGCAATCCTCGGTCAGCGATCCGGCGACGATCGGCGATCTCAGCGGCAAATTGTGGCATGGGCTCGTTACCCGGCTTTATCAGGGCAAGGAGATCTATGGCGGGCTGCAGAGCAATGCCCTGGCCGGCAGCCAGCTGATCCTGCCCTCGGAGACGCGCACCGTGGCGCAGGTCCTGCGCGCCGTCGCGACCACCAACAAGTCGAGCACCAGTGCCGCCGATGTGGCGAAGCAGCAATTGCTGGTCAATGCCCTGGTGACTTTGGGACGGGGCGATGGTTGGGGTACCACCAATGCCAATGCCGAGGCGCTGCTGGCGCTGGCGCAGTTCATCGGCCAGCAGCCAGCTTCGATGCCAAGCCAGGCGGTCGCTCTCACGGTCGATGGCAAGGATCAGACGATGCAGCTCGGCGGCGACAAGCCGATGCAGCGCCTGACTAATCCAGGCGCCGGCAAGATCGGCGTGGCTTTGGACAAGGCGGCAAGCGCGGCCACGGTCGGCCTGCTGGTCGATACCTCCTATCTGCCGGCGGCGGATGGCAGCAAGACGCAGGCGCATGCGGAAGGCCTGGTGGTCAATCGCGAGAGCCTGAAGATCCAGCAGGATGACGTGCCGCCGGTACGTCTCGCCCTCGATGCGCCGGGCAAGGAGGTTGCCCTCAAGGTCGGTGATGTCGTCGAGGAACATGTCGAAGTGGTCAATCCGGCCGATCGCTTCCAGGTCGCCGTGGTCATTCCGCTGGCCTCCGGCATGGAGCCGCTCAATCCCGGCCTCGCCACCGCACCGCCCGAGGCGAAGCCGTTGAACGAGAACACTCTGGTGCCGTCTTATGTCGCCTTCCTCGATGACCAGGTTGCCTATTTCTATGACGAGCTGCCGAAGGGAACCTATCAGTTCTTCTTCCGCACCCGTGCCCAGATTCCCGGCCGCTTCATCCAGCCCGCTGCCTATGGCGAGCTGATGTATGACGGCACGGTCAACGGCAACAGCAACGGTGCCCTGGTGACGATCACACCGGCGGCCGCGAACTGAGCGGGCTGGCCGTATGCGTCAGGCATCCCCCCACCCTAACCCTCCCCCACAAGGGGGGAGGGGACGACAGTCGTCGGCGCGAGGAACAGGACCACGCGCCAAATATTCCCTCCCCCCTTGTGGGGGAGGGTTAGGGTGGGGGGTGTTGGCCGATGCAGTTCTGAAGTGCCGACATGGCCTATTCCATCAAGTCCATCAGGTAGGTCGTCTGCTGACGCTGACGCGTCGCCGCCGGATATTCGGATTAATCGGCACCACCGTCATCGCGCTCTTCTGCTGGGGCTATTTCAGCGCTGCGTTGATCGCGCCGCCGCCCACACCTTTGCTGCTTGATCGCTCCGGCCAATATCTGGCCCAGATCCCAGCGGCAGGCGATCTCGGCTATGGCTATTGGCCGGTCGCGGATCTGCCGCCGCGGGTGGTCGCGGCAACCTTGTCGCTGGAGGACCGCCGCTTCTGGTCGCATCCGGGTGTCGATCCCGTCGCCATCCTGCGCGCCATCACCCAGAACATGGCGAGTGGCCGGCGCATCTCCGGCGCCTCGACCCTGGCAATGCAGGTCGCGCGCATGCAGGATCCCGGGCCGCGCGATCTCCGCCATAAGCTCAGCGAGGCGGTGACCGCCTTCTTCATCACCCTGCGCTATGGGCATGAGGCGGTATTGAAGCAGTATCTGCGCCTTGTCCCCTATGGCAATGGCAGCCACGGCATCGCCCATGCTGCACGTTTCTATCTCGACAAGCCGGTCGCGGACCTGAGCTGGGCGGAGATCGCCTTCCTCGCGGCGATCCCCCAGGCGCCGAGCCGGATGAACCCGCTTTCCTTTCAGGCGCGGGCGGCGGCGCTCATCCGCGGTCATCGCATCCTCGACGCCTTGGCGGCCAATCATGTCATCACGCCGACGGAATATTCGCTGGCCAATGTGCAGCTCGACAATCTGCCGTTGATCCGCCGGCAGTCGCGTCCCGACGAGACATTGCATGCGATCCTCAATCTGCAGCAACTGGTGGCGGCCAATCGGAGCGCGGATGACAGCAGGGCCGACCCGCGTGTCTTCACGACGATCAATCCCGATATCCAGGCAGAGGTCGATCGCCAGACCGGCCGCTATCTCGCGCGTTGGCGCAATAATGGCGCCGAACAGGCGGCGGTGATCGTCACCATGGTGCAGACCGGCGAAGTGCTGGCCTGGCAGGGCTCTGCCGATTATTACGGCTCCAAGGCGGGCGCCATCGACTTCGCCCAGACCGAGCGCTCGCCGGGCAGCACCCTGAAGCCCTTCATCTATGCGCTGGCACTGGACCGGGGCGCGATCACGCCCAGTACACCGATGCAGGACAGCGCGCTCGATGCCGGCACCATCGAGAATGCCGACCGCGACTATCTCGGCACGCTGATGCCGCGCCAGGCGCTGGCGAATTCACGCAACGTGCCGGCCGCCAATCTCGTCAAGACCATGGGTCTCGACGAGACCTATCTCTATCTGCGCCTGCTCGGTATTCACAACGAGGACCGCCCGGCCGCTTATTACGGCCTCTCCATGGCGATCGGCGCTTTGCCGACGACCCTGGAGCGCCTGGTGCGGGCTTATGGCGCGCTCGCCAATGATGGCGTCATGCGCGATCTCGTCTGGTACCAGGGCCAGCCGCGCGGGGCAGGGACACGCGTGATGTCGAGCGATACGGCGCGGCTGATCACCCAGTTCCTCTCCGATCCCTCGGCCCGCCTGCCGAGCTTCCCGCGCATGGGCTCGATCGAATACCCCTTCCCGGTGGCCGTGAAGACCGGCACGTCGCAGGGCTATCGCGATGCCTGGACCGTTGCCTATTCGCGCGACTACCTGGTTGGTGTTTGGGTGGGCCGGGCAGATGCCGGCACCATGCAGGATATCGGCGGCGCGCAGAGTGCCGCGGAACTTGCCCGCGACATCATGCTCTCGCTCTATCCGACGCCGCCGGACCCCGCAGCCAGCGCCTTCGCGATCCCCGAGCACTATCAGCTGCGCGACCACTGCGCCCCGACCCTGGCGGGGGAGAGCGCCATCGATGATCCCTCCGGCGAGGGTTACGCCGGCCAGGCTTATGCCCCCGGGGGCCAGCCGGACGCGACCGTCACCTGCGTCAGTCGCCTGCCCGAATGGCAGGCGAAGCCGGCTGCCACGACGGCGCTGGCAGCGGTTGTCTCTCCTGGTATCGCCACGGCGAATGCCGATGCCGGGCAACACCTGCGCATTCTCTCGCCGCAGAATAATCTGCGCCTGATCCGCAACCCGGAACTGCCGGCCGATCTGGCGAGCCTTGCCTTGACGGCGTCGGTTTCATCAAATCCGGCAGCGCAGGCGCTATCGCCGCCGGATCAGCAACCGCTCCTACAGCGGCAGGTGCCGGTGACGCAACTGCTCTGGTATGTCGACGGCAAGCCATTTCAGCTCGCTGCAGCGAGTGCGACCGTGCGCTGGCCCTTGCAGCCGGGCCAGCATCAATTTCAGGCCAAGGTGCCATATAGCACCCTGGCTTCAAGCGTGATTACGGTTCAGGTGCAGTAAGATAAAGATCGATCGTGAGGAGGGGAGCCTGCGGCCGCTTACGCCTGATTTAGCGGCGGCAGCAAGGCTGCCTGGCCATGAACGTGCCAGTCGGGATCGATCAGCTGCCAGACACAGGCGCCGGCAATGCGGAACTTGTCTCCGGATTTGGTGACGCGGATGCCGCTGTAATCGGCGACAAATCCGTTGCGGCCGACCCGCTCGAGGAAACGCTGCCGTTCATGCCTGTCGGGTGCTTCGGCCGATAGCCGGGACGGCAGCCTTGTCAGTTCTGCCCAGTCATAGCCGAACAGATTTTGTGCCGCCTGGTTGCCATAGATGAAGACCGGATCGTCGTCGGTGTTATGGGCCAGCAGGCCGAACGGCGCATTTTCATAAAGGTAACGCGCCCCTTCCTGGGGCGGGATAGCCGCCGGTGCCAGCTCATGACCGGTTAGCCGATGATAGCTGCCGACAAGAAGGTTGAAAAAATGCGGGTCATAGCGAAGGTCCAAGTCACTTTCCTCCAGGCCAAGGCTTAGACTTTGTAGGTAAGTCGACACCGTATCCGACGCAAGCAGGCGAACGGGAATTCGGGCTACGGTTGCAATAGATAGCGGCGTAAACGCCAACGCGCACGGCGGCACCGCGGGAGGGGGAGCGGCCGGGGTTTCCGTTCCGGCCTGCTTCGGCTATGATGCGACTCAGGTGCCGCTCACGCCTCCGCCCTCCGACAGGAAAGTATATTTCATACAGAGCGACGTCGAACTTAAACCGACTGTTCGGGCATCACGCATAAGGAGGGGCTGCGATCATTGCTCGCAATAGGAGGTTTTCAAGATGAAGCTATCAGCCCCCATCTATCATCTGAAGCGCAAGGCCAAGGGCCTGTCGCGGGAAGCGGCGCTTCCACTGCATGCCGCTCTCGACCGTGTCGCGGCCGAGGAGGGGTTCGCGAGCTGGAGCCTGCTCGCCACCAAGGCAGCACAGGAAGGACCGGCCGGCAAGTTGTTCGCGAGGCTGGCGGCCGGCGATCTTGTCCTCATCGGCGCGCGCCCACGTCAGGGTAAGACGTTATTGGCACTTCAGCTTGCGATCGAGGCTGCTAAGGCAGGCAGACGCGGTAAGTTCTTCACGCTCGAATATACCGAGAAGGAAGTCCTGGCACGGTTGAGCGAGATCGGCGTGCGGTGGCAGCAAATCGAGAACCTGTTCGCGTTCGATTGCTCCAATGCCATCTGCGCCCAATATGTCGAGGACAGGATGGCGGCGGCGCCGCGGGGCAGTGTCGCCGTGATCGACTATCTGCAACTGCTCGACCAGCGGCGGGAAAACCCCGATTTGATGACGCAGGTCCGGTCGTTGAAGTCTTTTGCCCGGGAGAGCGGATCGATCATCGTCTTCATTTCGCAGATCGACCGCTCCTATGACCCCTCGGCCAAGGCATTCCCTCATTTGCAGGATGTGCGATTGCCCAATCCGCTCGATCTGGCACTTTTCGACAAGACCTGTTTTTTGAATAACGGTCAGCTGCACTACGATGCAGCGCTATGGGCGCCGCACTCATAGGCGCGTTTGATCGTTGAAGCGACCGGCAGCCCCTTCCTGCTTTCGAGCCTGGGCGGAGCGGCCGGTCTTGTCGCATCAAGCCTGCAGCGATTTGCCCGGATCCTTGACATGGGCCGCCACTTCCATCCGGTAGAAGCGGGCGCTGACAAAGCCGAACAGGGTCCAGCCGGCAAAGACGCAGAGGCCACCCAGCATCAGCGCCTCTTCACCCGAACTGTAGAGCGCATAGAAGCTGTAGACCGTACCCACCATGGCAATGACGTTGGTGAGCAATGCCTGCTGGCGCGGCACGCCGGAGACATTCTGAATGGTGATCAGCGCCGCCATCGACATCACATAGGGCACGAGATTGGTCACGACGGCGAGATTGACCACCTTCTCGAACTGGGAGCTCAGCTCCGGGCTGATGGTCATCAGCGATAAAGCGACCTGTGCCACCAACAGGATGATCATGCAGACGAGGGGCGTGCCGGTCTTGGTGGAGATGGCAAAGACCGGCAGGAAATAGCCGACCTCGGCAGAGCTCTTGAAGACCTGGGCCACGGTGAACTGCCAGCCGAGCAGGGAACCGATGCAGGCGATCACCATGAGGGCAGTCACGATATCGCCCACAAGCGGGTTGAACATGGTGCTGAAGGCGAGCCCGAAAGGTGCATTCGAGGCGGCCAGGTCGGCATTGGGAATGATGCCGGCGATGACATTGGTGGAGACAATGTAGACGATCGCGCAGCCGATGGTGCCGCCAAGCACGGCAATCGGGACATCACGCGGCGGATTTTCGACGGCATCCGCATTGGCACAGGCGGATTCAAGGCCGAGGAAGGCCCAGAGGGTAATGGCGATCGAACTGCCGACCGCCTCGCCGAAGGGCGTGCTGTGGGGATCCCAGGCGGCACCCCAGGTACTGGCGCTGAACCAGAACCAGCCGATGATCGAGACGATGACGACGGGAATGATGACGCCCCAGACGGTGATGGCACCGATCCGGCCGGTGATGCGGGCGCCACCGAAATTGGCCACCGTGGTGATGACCAGCAGGATGATGGTCCAGATACAGGTCTGGATCGGCGAGAGGGTCACGTTGAA
>Ga0209455_1001138_pt1 | contig 12904 bp, 9 predicted proteins | sample AraplaCol_mCL_r2_FD_184275 | JGI IMG/M metagenome (GOLD analysis project Ga0209455, IMG submission 184275) | Arabidopsis root microbial communities from North Carolina, USA - plate scrape CL_Col_mCL_r2 (SPAdes) (version 2) | ecosystem: Host-associated > Plants > Roots > Endosphere | place: USA...
TGTCCAGGACCTCGGCTGCCGTATCTACACCTTCATCACCACGCTCCTGTACGTGCTCGAGGCCGCGGCCGAGCATGGCAAGGAAGTATGGGTGCTCGACCGACCCAATCCCGCCGGCCGGCCGGTCGAGGGCACGACCCTCATCGCCGGCTGGGAAAGCTTCGTCGGGGCGGGCCCGATGCCGATGCGCCATGGCATGACCTTGGGCGAATTGTGCCGCTGGTTCGTCGCCCGATGGAAACTCGACCTCCCTTATCGCGTGATCGAGATGACGGGCTACGATCCCGACGCCGCGCCCGGCTTCGGCTGGCCTCTCGGCGAGCGCGTCTGGGTCAACCCAAGCCCGAACGCCCCCAATCTGTGGATGGCGCGCGCTTATCCCGGCACCGTGATGCTGGAAGGTACCACGCTGTCGGAAGGGCGCGGCACCACCCGTCCGCTGGAACTGTTCGGCGCGCCCGACATCGTCGCGCGCGACGTTCTGGCCGAGATGCGACGATTAGCTCCCGAATGGCTCGCAGGCTGCGCGCTCCGCGAAATCGCCTTCGAGCCGACCTTCCATAAGCATGTCCATCAGCTCTGCTCGGGGCTGCACATCCATGCCGAGGGGCGCTTCTACGATCATGCGGCCTTCCGCCCGTGGCGGTTGCAGGCGCTGGGCTTCAAGGCGATCCGCGCGCTCTATCCCGATTATGATCTGTGGCGCGATTTCCCCTACGAATATGCCTTCGGCAAATTGCCGATCGACGTGATCAACGGCGGTCCCGCCCTGCGCGAGTGGGTCGACGATGCGGATGCCGCCCCGGGCGATCTTGATGCGTTGGCGTCTCCTGACGAGGAGGCTTGGCGCGAGGAGCGCCGGCCTTACCTCCTTTATTAAGACAGGAGACCAGGATGCCTCACATTTCGATCGCCCTTTTCGGCCTGCTCGCGCTCGCCGCGCCCGCCACTGCCTCGACCGACGCCGCGTGGAAGGCGTCCGCTCGCGCGGGACGGGCGGCCTGCATCGCGGCGGCACATCTCGTTCGTCCGACCGTTTCCGCCGCGGTCGGCTTCAGCGATCGCGTCGGATATGATGCGATGCTGGTGCGCGGCACCTATCCGCAAAAGTTCATGAAGGGCGCAAAGGGCACGATGTTATGCCTCTATGACCGCCGCAGCCGTCACGCCGAAGTCACGGAGGCGAAGGGCTGGAGCGGGCGTTAGATTGAGACGAGGGGCAGGGGATGAAGACGGATCGGGTCCAGGCTTTCACGGATGGCGTGATCGCGATCGTGATCACGATCACCGTGCTCGAACTGCCCGTGCCACATCATGCCGACCTCGCCTCGCTTCGGGCCGAGCTGCCGATCCTGCTAGCTTATGTGCTGAGCTTCGTGAATGTCGGCATCTATTGGAACAACCATCATCACATGTTCCAGGCGACCGAGCATATCGACGGCAGCGTGCTCTGGGCGAACCTGTTCATGCTGTTCTGGATGAGCCTCGCGCCCTGGACCATCCGCTGGCTCGACGAGAGCAATTTCGCTGCGATGCCGATGGCGGCCTACGGCCTCATCTTCGGGATGACCGCGATCGGCTATGTCTGGACGCAGGCGCGGATCATCGCCGTCAACGGCCGCGATTCGACCGTCGCGCGCGCGGTCGGGAGCGATACCAAGGGCAAGATCAGCCTGGTTGCCTATGTGGCGGGTATCGTCACGGCCTTCTTCGCGCCGTGGGTCGCCGCCGCGCTCTATGTCGGGATAGCGTTGCTCTGGCTCATCCCCGATCGTCGCATCGAGGATGAGCTTAAGCGGGAGCGGTAGTTCGTTAGAGGGTGCCGCACCGGCCCACACCCCCACCCGGCCTCCCAACGGCAGGGTATTCTATGGGAGGCCGGGTGGGGGTGTGGGCTGGTGCGGCGAAGCTTCGACGGATGTCGAAGCGCACTACAAACGACTCCGGATTACTTCTCGACGCGCGCTTCCTTGCGCACTTCGAGCACGTCCCATAGCCCGCGATGCTGCAGCAGCATCTGACGCGCGCCGAAGCTCAGCGTGCGGTCCAGCCGCGGCTGGATCGGCAATTGGGCGAGAACCTCGGCGGTCGCTTCCTCGTTCGGAAGCAGGCTGGCCGGCACGCGGATGCCGATTCGCGTCGCGGCGGTGTCGAGCACCGAGCGAATCGCCTGCCAGTCGAGGATCAGGGCAACGATCGCGCCCATGCCGCAACCAAAGCGGTCGGAACAGACGATCGTCTCCATCGCGCGGCGCTGGTCGAGGATCGCGGCCGACGTATCAGCCTCGCCGGGCGTGCTCGGCGCGGGGCCGGCGGCCACGATCAGCTGCGTCAGATAATGGCGCTCGGCCGCGAAGCCCGCTTGCGCTTGGCGGAACCAATCGGCCGCTTCGGGCAGCACGTTGCGCTCGCTGCCAAGTTCGATCAGCCCTGGCTGGGGGCCATGCAGCATCGAGAGCAGGTGCAGCACGTCCGCCAGGTTGCGCGTGGCAAGCGGATCGGCGTTAAGCTCGTAGGAAATCGTATAGGGGTGGCTCGCGCTGCCTTCAGCAGCGGCAAGCGCAACCAGCATCTCGCCGAAATCGGCGGGTGCGGTCTGCAATGCAACGAACGACATGATCGGCTCCCGAAGCTGCGCCAAGCGACGCACACTTCCCCCTTGAACGTTCGGTCTAACCCAAGGGCGTAAAGATACGGTTTATGAGGTCTTTGCCATCCGGATTTTTTGTGAACTTTTCTATGGCGCCCTCATCTCCCAGTTCGTCATGCCGGACTTGTTCCGGCATCCACCCATCCGGCAGCGAATCCGGTGCGGCTTAGTGGATCCCGGACCAGGTCCGGGTGACTCATAAGAAAAAAGGCCGCCGATCTTTTCAGGTCGACGGCCTTTCCTTTTTCCCTGGTCCGCGACCTTACTGGTCGAGGAAGCTCCGCATCTTGCGGCTGCGGCTCGGGTGCTTGAGCTTCCTGAGCGCCTTCGCCTCGATCTGACGGATACGTTCGCGCGTCACGCTGAACTGCTGGCCGACTTCCTCCAGCGTGTGATCGGTGTTCATGCCGATGCCGAAGCGCATGCGCAGCACGCGCTCTTCACGCGGCGTCAGGCTCGCCAGCACGCGGGTGACGGTTTCCTTGAGGTTGGCCTGGATCGCGGCATCGACCGGGATCACGGCGTTCTTGTCCTCGATGAAATCGCCCAGGTGCGAATCTTCCTCGTCGCCGATCGGCGTCTCCAGGCTGATCGGCTCCTTGGCGATCTTCATCACCTTGCGCACCTTTTCGAGCGGCATGCTCAGGCGCTCGGCCAGTTCCTCGGGAGTCGGCTCGCGGCCGGTCTCGTGCAGGAACTGACGGCTGGTGCGGACCAATTTGTTGATCGTCTCGATCATGTGGACCGGGATACGGATCGTGCGCGCCTGGTCGGCGATCGAACGCGTGATCGCCTGGCGGATCCACCAGGTCGCGTAGGTGCTGAACTTGTAGCCGCGGCGATATTCGAACTTATCGACCGCCTTCATCAGGCCGATATTGCCCTCCTGGATCAGATCCAGGAACTGCAGGCCGCGATTGGTATATTTCTTGGCGATCGAGATGACGAGGCGCAGATTGGCTTCGACCATTTCCTTCTTGGCAATACGCGCCTCGCGCTCGCCCTTCTGCACCATGTTCACGATGCGGCGGAATTCCGGCAGCGACATGCCGGTCGCCGAAGCGATCTCGCCCGTCTCGGCACGAATGCGCTCGACCGCGGCCGATTCCTCGGCGACGAAAGCCGACCATTTGCGGTCCAGCCCCGCGACCGTGTTGATCCAGCCTTCCTCGGTCTCGTGCCCGACATAGCGGTCGAGGAAGTCCTTGCGCGGCACGCGATGGCGCTCGGCCAGGCGCAGCATCTGGCCACCAAGCGCGGTCAGGCGCCGGTTGAACGAATAAAGCTGGTCGACGAGGTGCTCGATCTTCGCGGCGTGGAACTTCACGCTCTCAACCTGCGCGGTCAGTTCCTCGCGCAGATTCTGGTACTTGTTCTCGTCGCCCTTGGGGAAATCGTCGCCCACGCCCAGCGCGGCCACGCGCTTGGCCTGGAGCTTGGCGAAGCTCTTGTAGAGATCGGTGATGGTCGCGAACTTCTCGAGCGCCTGCGGTTTGAGCTGCTCTTCCATCTGCGCGAGGCTGAGCGTGTTGTCCTCGTCCTCGTCGTCGCTCGGGCGCGGGGCGCGCCGCTCAACCAGCGAATCCTCGTCCTCGTCCGAATCGGCGGGGGCTTCTTCGGGCTCCTCCTCTTCCTTGAAAGAAGGGCCGGCGCTCTTCTCGCTGATCTCGCCGGTATCGTCGTCCTCGGCGCCTTCGACCTGCTCGGCGGTCGGGCCCTTCGACACCATCGCGTCCAGATCGAGGATCTCGCGCAGCTGCATCGTGCCTTCATTGAGCTGGGTCGACCAGTCGATGATCGCGTTGAACGTGATCGGGCTTTCGCACAGCCCCTGGATCATCGTGTCGCGGCCGGCCTCGATCCGCTTGGCGATCGCAATCTCGCCCTCGCGGGAGAGAAGTTCGACGGCGCCCATCTCGCGCAGATACATGCGCACCGGGTCGTCGGTGCGGTCGATCGTTTCCTTCTTGGTCGCGGTCGAGGTGAAGGTGACGGCGCCTTCCTCGGCGGTATCGTCCGTATCGTCGTCGTCGGGCTGCTGCGGCTGCTCGCCGTCCTCGCCCGCTTCCTCATTCTCGACGACGTTGACGCCCATCTCGTTGAGCGCGGACATCACGTCCTCGATCTGCTCGGACGACATCTGGTCCTGCGGCAGAGCCTCGTTGAGCTCGTCATAAGTGATGTAGCCGCGCTTCTTGGCGCGCGAGAACACCTTCTTGATCGAAGCGTCGTTCAGATCGATCAGGGGCGCATCGCCGCCTTCGCCACCCTCGGTGCCGTCTGCGCCAGTTCCGTTCGCGCCGTTCTTAGCCATGCTACCTCTTTGATCCCAACTCGCTCAATCGCCGTCCGGCTGCATCAAATCCATTAAACGGCGTTCGACGTCCTGTTTTTCGCGAGTCAGCCGCTGCTGCTCTGCAAAACCAGCCTCGTCGGTAGTGGTTTCGAACGCGCGCGTCGCTTCCGCCAGCGCCTGTTCGATCACTGGCCGCGTTACCAGCACGTCGATCGCCTCTCCCAGGTCGCGTTGCGCGCGACTCGGGTCCGCATCGCCGCGCAGGAAGGAAAAGGCAAGACCGTTCGTCCGGCACAGTTCATCCGCTGCGGGGCCTAAGCCCGCTTCCGCCAATATGGAACGCGCCTCGCCGCCTTCAAGGGAGCGCCCCGTAAAAGCCGCGTCGATCAGGATATCGCGCACCCGTTCCAGCACTGGATCGCCCAGCGATAGTCCCGCCAGCGCCTCCGCATGCGCCTCGGTTGTGGCCGGATGGAGGATCAATCCGCCGATCACCGCGCGCGCCACCATCCGGTCGATTCCGGTCTTGCCGATCGATCGCGCGCGCTCGGATGCGGGGCGGGGCGGGGGCTTGCGGAAATCACGCCGAAATGGCGGGCGATTGCCCTGATAGGGCTGATAGGGCGCGCGTTCCTGCGATTGCGGCTGCCCGAACAAGGCGTCGAAGCGGCGGCGGAACTCGAGTCTATATTGTTCCGCGGTGCCCTTGTCGGCGATCCCCTGCGCCATTTCAGCGAGCCTGCGCCGAAGGCCGGCGCGCATTTCGGGCGTGTCGAGCGGGGTTTCGGCCTGCGCATGCGTCCACAACAGGTCGACCAAGGGAATTGCTCCTTGCAATGCGTCCTCGACCGCCGCGCGCCCGCCCGCCTTGACCAGATCGTCCGGATCCTGCCCGCCCGGTAACGTCACGAAGCTGAGCGAGCGCCCGGGCCCGACCATCGGCAAGGCACGCATCGCCGCGCGGACCGCCGCCTTCACACCGGCTTTGTCGCCATCGAAACAAAGGATCGGCACCGGCACCAACCGCCACAGCCGCTCGATCTGATGCTCGGTCAATGCGGTGCCGAGTGGCGCCACCACTTCATCCACCCCCGCTTTCGCGAGCGCGATCACGTCCATATAGCCTTCGACGACGATGATCCGCTCGCTCTTGCGGCTGGCCGGCCCGGCGCGATCGAGATTGTAGAGCGTACGCCCCTTGTCGAAGAGCGGCGTGTCTGGCGAATTGAGATATTTGGGCTCGCCTTGGTCGAGGATGCGTCCCCCGAACGCGATCACGCGCCCGCGCGCGTCGCGGACGGGAAACATGAGGCGGCCGCGGAACCGGTCGTACGGCTCCTTCTCCTCGACCGAGATCAGCAAGCCGGCTTCGATCAGGGTTTCGTTGCCGAAGCTCTTGAGCGCCTCCTTGAGCTTGCCGCGCGCGTCCGGTGCAAAGCCCAGCCCGAACGCCTTGACGAGTTCCTCGGGCACACCGCGTTTGGCGATGTAGGCCCGCGCCTCCGCCCCCTGTATCCCTTGATATTGCTCGACAAACCACCGCTGCGCCGCTTCCGACGCCGCTACCAGCCCAGTCGCCCGCTCGGCGCGCTCCGCCGATCGCGGGTCGGGCGCGGGCATTTCCATGCCCGCCGCTTGTACCAGCTCCTTCACCGCCTCCATGAAGGGCATGCCCTTGGCTTCGGTCAGAAACCGGATCGCATCGCCATGCGCCGAACAGCCGAAGCAATGATAAAAGCCCTTGTCGTCATTGACATAGAAGCTCGGTGTCTTCTCGTCGTGGAACGGGCAGCAGGCACGATATTCGCGCCCGGCTTTCTGCAGTTTGACCGACCGCCCGATCAGCGCGGAAAGCAGAGTCCGGTTGCGCAGCTCATCCAGGAATTGCGGGGAGAGACTCAAGGGTTCCCCTCCCGCTTGCGGGAGGGGTCAGGGGAGGGGAGTGTGGCAATCACTGTCTCGATTTCCGCCACCACACCCTCAAGTCTTTCGAGCACGTCCGAATTCCAGAATCGGATCACGCGATACCCGCGATCCTCAAGATAGCGCGTTCGCGCCGCATCTTCATCGGTCCGCCAACCATGCTGGCCCCCATCGACTTCTATGATGAGGTTCAGGCTTCGCGCCACGAAGTCACAGATGAAAGGGCCTATCGGAACCTGACGGTTGAAGCGGGCACCCAAGACCTTCCGCGCGCTCAATTGCCGCCACAAAATCCGTTCGGATGGCGTGGCGTTGACCCCGAGCGCTCGTGCGAATGTTCTTGGTTCCATCCCCTCCCCCGACCCCTCCCGCAAGCGGGAGGGGAGCCTGTTATCCCAATCGCGCCTTCACCAGCGCGCTCGCCTTGCTCATGTCGAGCTGGCCCGCATGCCGTTCCTTCATCGCCGCCATCACCCGGCCCATATCCTTGACCGACGATGCACCCAGCTCGGTCGCGATCGCGTCGATCGCTGCGGCGGCCTCCGCCTCGCTCATCTGCGCGGGCAGGAACCGCTCGATCACCGCGACCTCGGCCTTTTCGCCGTCGGCCAGTTCCTGGCGCCCGCCTTTTTCGAACATTTCGATCGATTCGCGGCGCTGCTTGATCATTTTCTGCAGCACTTCGGTCACCGTCAGATCGTCGTCGGGCGTGGTCGAGGCCGTGCGCAGCTCGATGTCGCGATTCTTGATCGCGGCCTGGATCAGGCGGGTGGCATTCACGGTCGCGGTGTCGCGCGCCTTCATTGCGGCGATCTGCGCCGCCTTGATATCGTCTCGAATCATTGGGGTTCTCTGGGGCAAAAGCGGAAACGTTGAACATAGCCCGGTCCTCCCCATTTTGGTAGAGTTGACCCGTGGGCCCATGGCGTCTAGCGGACGCGGCTTAGCGACATCGCTGCCCAACCTTATTGGAGTGCCCGCCGACCATGGCAGACGCCTCGCCTTCACGCGCGCCGAACGGAGCCACCGGTGTTTTGGTATTGGGTGACGGCAGCGTCATCTGGGGCAAGGGATTCGGCGCCGAAGGTGCTGCGGTGGGTGAGGTCTGCTTCAACACCGCGATGACGGGCTATCAGGAGGTGATGACCGATCCGTCCTACGCGGGCCAGATCGTCAACTTCACCTTCCCTCATATCGGCAATGTCGGCGCCAACCCCGAGGATGTGGAGGCGATCAACCCGCACGCTCTGGGCTGCATCGTCCGCGAGGACGTGACCGATCCCTCCAATTTCCGGTCGACCCAGCATTTCGATACCTGGCTCAAGAGCAACGGCCGCATCGGCCTGGCGGGCGTCGATACCCGCGCCTTGACCCGCGCGATCCGCTTGGGCGGCGCGCCCAACGGCGTCATCGCGCACAACGCCAAGGGCGAGTTCGATCTCGATGCCCTGAAGGAACAGGCCCGCGCCTGGCCCGGCCTGGAGGGCATGGACCTCGCCAAGGAGGTCGCCACCACCCAGAGCTACAAATGGGACGATGGCCTGTGGACGCTGGGGGAGGGCTACGCGGCCCACTCCGCCAACCCCGAAGGCCCGCACGTCGTCGCGATCGATTATGGCCTCAAGCGCAACATCCTGCGCAACCTCGTCGCCGCGGGCGCGCGCGTGACAGTGGTGCCTGCGACCGCGACCTTCGACGACGTGATGGCGCACAATCCCGACGGCGTGTTCCTCTCGAACGGCCCGGGCGACCCCGCCGCGACCGGCGAATATGCGGTGCCGGTGATCCAGGAGCTGCTCAAGGTCGGCAAGCCGATCTTCGGCATCTGTCTCGGCCACCAGCTCCTCGGTCTCGCGGTCGGCGCCAAGACCGCCAAGATGCATCAGGGCCATCGCGGCGCGAACCACCCGGTCAAGCGCACCGACGACGGCCGGGTCGAGATCACCAGCATGAACCATGGCTTCGCGGTCCTGACCGAGACGCTCCCGGCCAATGCCGAACCGACGCATATCTCTCTGTTCGACGGTAGCCTCGCCGGCCTGCGCCTGACCGACAAGCCGGCATTCTCGGTGCAATATCATCCCGAAGCCAGCCCTGGTCCGCAGGACAGCCACTATCTCTTCGAGCAGTTCGTGAGCGAGTTGGAGAAGGGCGGTTGATCCGCGTGGCTATCATCAGTGCTTTTTTGAGCGGTGCAGTGATGGCCGCACCGCCTGCACCGGATTCCGCAGCAATCAATGCGGCTATCCATAAAGCGTGCAGGCTCACTCCTGCGCAGGCGCATATCCTTCGGTCGGATGGGATCGATCATCTCATCATGGCGCCGAACATGACCTACAAGCAGATTAAATGTGCCTCGGACGCGGCTGCGGCCGCTGGCGCACATCTGCCCCACGCTCTCGTTGGAAAAATCAGCTAGATGCCCAAGCGTACCGACATCAAATCGATCCTGATCATCGGCGCCGGGCCGATCGTCATCGGCCAGGCGTGCGAGTTCGATTATTCGGGCACGCAGGCCTGCAAGGCGCTGCGCGAAGAGGGCTATCGGATCATCCTGGTCAATTCGAACCCGGCCACGATCATGACCGATCCCGACATGGCCGACGCGACCTATATCGAGCCGATCACGCCCGCGGTCGTCGCCAAGATCATCGAGAAGGAGCGCCCCGATGCGGTGCTGCCGACGATGGGCGGGCAGACCGCGCTCAACACCGCGCTCGCGCTGTGGCACGACGGCACGCTGGAGAAATATGGCTGCCAGATGATCGGCGCCGATGCCGAGGCGATCGACAAGGCCGAGGACCGGCTCAAATTCCGCAATGCGATGGACAAGATCGGGCTCGAAAGCCCGCGCTCGCGCATCGCGCATTCGATCGAGGAAGCGCTCGAAGCGCTCGAATTCGTCCAGCTTCCCTCGATCATCCGGCCCAGCTTCACCATGGGCGGGCAGGGCGGCGGCATCGCGTACAATCGCGAGGAGTTCGTCCAGATCGTCACCTCCGGCCTCGATCTCTCGCCCACCACCGAGGTGCTGGTCGAAGAGAGCGTACTCGGCTGGAAGGAGTATGAGATGGAGGTCGTGCGGGATCGCAACGACAATGCCATCATCATCTGCTCGATCGAGAATGTCGATCCGATGGGCGTCCATACGGGCGATTCCATCACCGTCGCGCCGGCTTTGACGCTGACCGACAAGGAATATCAGATCATGCGCAACGCCAGCATCGCGGTGCTGCGCGAGATCGGCGTCGAAACCGGCGGCTCCAACGTCCAGTTCGCGGTCAATCCGAAGGATGGCCGCCTGGTCGTGATCGAAATGAACCCGCGCGTGTCGCGTTCTTCCGCGCTCGCGTCGAAGGCGACCGGCTTCCCGATCGCCAAGGTCGCGGCCAAGCTTGCGGTCGGCTACACGCTGGACGAGATCGACAACGACATTACGGGCGCGACGCCGGCGTCGTTCGAGCCCACGATCGATTATGTCGTCACCAAGATCCCGCGCTTCGCCTTCGAGAAGTTCAAGGGCACGTCGGATCATCTGACCACCGCGATGAAGTCGGTCGGCGAGGTGATGGCGATCGGCCGCAACATCCACGAAAGCCTGCAAAAGGCGCTGCGCGGCCTCGAAACCGGCCTGTCCGGCCTCAATGTGGTCGATCGCCTCAAGGGCGCGCCCAAGGCCGAGATCGAGGCCGCGCTGGCCGAGCCTACGCCCGATCGCCTGCTCATCGCCGCGCAGGCGTTGCGCGAAGGCCTGACGGTGGACGAGATCCACCGTGTCGCCAAATATGACCCCTGGTTCCTCGAGCGCCTGCACGAGATCGTGCGCGCAGAGGAAGGTGTGTGCCGGAACGGCCTGCCCAATGACGCGCAAGGCATGCGAAAGCTGAAGGCGATGGGCTTCTCCGACAAGCGTCTCGCCTGGCTCGCGCTCAACTCGAACAACCTCGCCGGTATGGCGCAAGCCCAGGCCAAGGGCTCGGGCATCGTCCATGACGCGATCAAGGCGATGTCGGGCGGCGTGACCGAGGCCGAGGTGCGCGCGCACCGTCACAAGCTCGGCGTGCGCCCCGTCTTCAAGCGGATCGACACCTGCGCGGCCGAGTTCGAGGCCAAGACGCCCTACATGTACTCGACCTACGAGGCCCCCGTCTTCGGCGCGCCCGAAAATGAGGCGCAGCCGTCCGATCGCCGCAAGATCGTGATCCTCGGCGGCGGCCCCAACCGCATCGGCCAGGGCATCGAGTTCGATTATTGCTGCTGCCACGCTTGCTTCTCGCTCAGCGAGGCGGGCTTCGAGACGATCATGGTCAATTGCAATCCGGAGACGGTGAGCACCGACTATGACACGTCCGACCGCCTCTATTTCGAGCCGCTGACGGTCGAGGACGTGCTGGAAATCCTGCATGTCGAGCAGTCGAATGGCGAACTGGTCGGCGTGATCGTCCAGTTCGGCGGCCAGACCCCGCTCAAGCTCGCGCAGGAGCTGGAGAAGGCCGGCATCCCGATCCTCGGCACCTCGCCCGACGCGATCGACCTGGCTGAGGATCGCGAGCGTTTCGCCGCCTTGGTCGAGAAGCTCGGCCTCAAGCAGCCCGCCAACGGCATCGCCCGTAGCCGCGACGAGGCGCTCGCGGTTGCCGAACGGATCGGTTACCCCGTCCTCACCCGACCGTCTTACGTGCTCGGCGGCCGCGCGATGGAGGTGGTCGATACCCCCGCGCAGCTCGAACATTATATCCAGACCGCGGTCCAGGTGTCGGGCGACTCGCCCGTCCTGATCGATCGCTATCTGCGCGACGCGATCGAGGTCGATGTCGACGCGATCGCCGACGGCACCGACGTTACCATCGCGGGCGTGATGCAGCATATCGAGGAAGCCGGCGTCCATTCGGGCGACAGCGCCTGCTCGCTGCCGCCCTACAGCCTGTCCAAGGAGGTTGTGGCCGAGATCGAGCGTCAGACCGACGCTCTGGCGCGCGCGCTCAAGGTCAAGGGACTGATGAACGTCCAATATGCGGTCAAGGACGGCGAAGTATACCTGATCGAGGTCAATCCCCGCGCCAGCCGCACCGTGCCCTTCGTCGCCAAGGCGATAGGCGCGCCGATCGCCAAGATCGCGGCGCGCGTAATGGCGGGCGAAAAGCTCGCCGATCTGCCGAAAATAAATCTCGACGTGGATTATATCGCGGTCAAGGAAGCCGTCTTCCCATGGGCGCGCTTCCCCGGCGTCGATCCGGTTTTGTCGCCCGAGATGAAGTCTACCGGCGAGGTGATGGGCCTCGACAAGGATTTCGCGACCGCCTTCGCCAAGGCGCAATTAGGCGCCGGCACCGTGCTCCCCGAAGGCGGCACCGTGTTCGTCTCGGTCAAGGAAACCGACAAGCCCGTGATCGAGCCCGCCGTGCGCGGCCTGGTCGAGCTCGGCTTCAAGATCGTCGCAACCGACGGCACCGCCGCCTACCTTGCGGAGAAGGGCCTACCGGTCGAACGTGTCAACAAGGTCGCGCAGGGCCGCCCGCATATCGTCGACCGTCTGAAGGACGGCGGCGTGCAGTTGGTCTTCAACACCACCGAGGGTTGGCAGTCGCTGCAGGATTCGAAATCGATCCGCGCGTCGACCATGCTCGCGCGCATCCCCTATTTCACCACCGCCGCTGGCGGTGTGGCCGCGGTGCGCGCGATTGCAGCGCTGAAGGAGCACAGCCTTGAAGTACGCTCGCTCCAATCCTATCATGGATAATTGACGGTCCCAGACATCGGTAAGATGCAAGCGTCGCCAACCGGCGGCGCCGGGGTCTCTTTTTGACGGTTCGATCAAGGGGTTCGGTTGAAGATGGCGAGCGAAGACAAGCTGCCCATGCTGGCGGAAGGCTACGCGATGCTCGAGGAAGAGCTGACGCGGCTGAAGCTGGAGCGTCCCCAGATCATTGACGCGATCGAGGAAGCGCGCGCCCATGGCGACCTTTCCGAGAATGCCGAATATCATGCCGCCAAGGAGCGGCAGGGCCAGGTCGAGGCGATGATCGCCGACGTCG
>Ga0209455_1001139_pt1 | contig 12895 bp, 12 predicted proteins | sample AraplaCol_mCL_r2_FD_184275 | JGI IMG/M metagenome (GOLD analysis project Ga0209455, IMG submission 184275) | Arabidopsis root microbial communities from North Carolina, USA - plate scrape CL_Col_mCL_r2 (SPAdes) (version 2) | ecosystem: Host-associated > Plants > Roots > Endosphere | place: USA...
CGTCATGCCACGCAGCATCGATATGGCGGCCATCGGCATGTCCACCGCATCGGGCAGTCGCACGGCGCGCCAGGCTGGCAGCAATCGCGTCGACGCATAGCCCCCGGGCACGCCGGCATAAGCGACGCGGTCGCCCGCATGCAAATCCCCCACGCCCTCGCCGACAACCTCGACCACTCCCGCCCCTTCGACACCGAGCACAGCCGGCAACGGCAAGGGATAGGTGCCTTCGCGGTGATAGATATCGATGAAATTCACGCCCGCAGCCGCCTGCCGGATGCGCACCTGCCCCTTGCCGGGCGGCTGTTCGGGGCACGGTGCCACCGTCAATCGGTCAGCGCCTCCGCAGACCTGTAGTTCGATCTTGATATCCATGGCGATCTCCTTGTTGCCTGTACTGTCCTGACAGTGTGAAACATCGCTGCTCGATTGAAAATTCCCTATTCATTGACCATATATGTGAAAAAATCGACCAATGAACTGGGACGATCTCCAATATTTTTCCGCTCTGGCCGGTACGGGCTCCCTGTCGGCGGCCGCCCGCGCGCTAGGCGTCGAACACGCCACCGTGGCCCGCCGCATCTCGGCCCTGGAGGCCAGCCTGGGTATAGGCCTAGTGGACCGGCGCGGTCGGCGCTGGACCCTGACAGCCGAGGGCGAACACATTGCCGCCATCGCGCTGCGCATGGGCCAGGAAGCCCAGGCAGCACAGCGGTCCGCCCGCGGAGCACAGACGGAGCTCGCGGGCATCGTGACCCTCAGCGCTCCGCCCGCACTGGCGGCCGCCTGCCTGACCCAGCCCCTGGCCAATTTGCAGAAGCGCCATCCCGGCCTCGTCATCCGCATACGGGGTGAAGTCCGAATGGCATCCCTTGAACATAGTGAAGCCGACATCGCGATGCGCATGAGCCGGCCGGAAAAAGGCGATCTCACCCGACTCAAGCTGGGCGACGTGCATTTCAAGCTGTACGCGAGTCCGGGGTACACGGCCGACACGACCGAGACGGACTGGCGCTTCATCGGGTCGGACGGCGAGCTGAGCCAGGCGCCGCAACAACGGGCGCTGGCCGACTACGCGGCAGGTAGGCCCTTCGTCATGCAGGCCAACAGCATGGAACTACAAGCATCAGCCACGCGGGCCGGTGCGGGCATCGCCGCCTTGCCCGAGTTCATGGCGCACGAGCAGCCCGCATTGGCCGAGGTCCGGCCCGGGCACGTCCTGATGTCGCGCGAGGTCTGGCTCGTAGTGCACACCGACATCAAACGCGCAGCGCCCGTGCGCGCGGTCATGGAACAGGTGCGCGAAGCTTGGCGTGAATTCCACACGCGTGCTGAACGACATAGCCACAACACGGCCTGAAGGGCTACCCGCGAGGATTTCGCGTCGATCAGAGGATGTCCAGCAAAGATTGGATTCGCTCAATGTGCGTCGCGATGGAAAGCGCCGCAATCTGTTGGAGTTCCCTGGACATCCGACTTTCAATGGAAGAAGTGGTGATCGCGCCCATGACGTTGCCGCTCGCATTGCGCATGGCTACTCCGATCCCGACGACACCCGGCACGTTGTAGTGCCCGATGACGGCATGACCGCGGCGTTGGGTTGCACGAATGAGCTCGCGCAACGTCGACTCGGTGAGCGAGCCGTATCCTGCCAGCCGCTTTGCATTGGCACGGATGCATTCGTTTTGCTCGGCTAGGGGCAACGTAGACAGGATCGCGAGTCCACCTGCGCCTGCGCCCAATGGGTTCCTGCTACCGACGTTGACCGTCAACACCTGCACCGGATACGAGCCAACCACACGGGCTAGGCAAATCGATTCGTACCCCACGCGACCAATGAGGAACGCGCTGTTTCCCGTCTCCTCTGAAACAGCCCTCAGAACTGGCTCGCACACTGTCCTCAAGTTGGTCCGATCAGCGAAAACGGCTGCCATCACGCGGCAGTAGTCCCCCAGTACATAGCGCTTCGACCCAGCAGGCCGCATCAACAAGCCCTGTCGTTCCAGAGCCTGGACGATGCGATACACCGTCGGACGCTCGAGCTCGCTGATCGTCACGAGTTCGGCCACCGTCAACCCATGGGCTCCATGGGCAACCACTTGCTTCAAAAGACCGACTGTGCGATCGATGCTTTGCGTTCCGCGAGAGTCTGTATTGCTCATGACTCCGATCATACCGTGGACATAACCGACAGTGAAATATGGCTCACCTAAGCCATTAGTCGGAATTTTACAGAAAAAACATCCATATTGTGGACAGCCAGATTTCGGACCAAAACACCCAAGCCTACGATTCACCTGACAAGTTCGAGATCCATCTAGATCGCCCCCATCCCCCTCATTGAAATGGAGCAATACATGACCAAGACCGCTGATCGCAAATACTGGCGCACCGCCATCGGCGACCCGACTCCACACGAAGGTACGTTGATCAGGGGCTATGACGTTCTCACGGATCTGGTCGGCAAGATCGACTTCGGAGCCATGGTGTACCTGCTCTACAAGGGGGAGCTTCCCAAAGGCAACGAGTCGAAGATTATCAATGCCATGTTCATTTCGGTGGCCGACCACGGCATTTCGCCGTCCTCGACAGTCACCCGGTTCGTGCAGGCCGCAGGCGTACCGATTCAATGCGCGGTCGCGGCCGGTGCCATGATGTTTGGCGACGTTCACGGGGGTGCCGGTGAAGAATTTTCGCGCTACATCCAGGAACTGGTGTCCGAGGCAAGCTCGAGCGGACGCAGCTATGAGGACGTGGCGACTGAGTACGTTGGCAACCACAAGCGGTTGGATGGCTTCGGGCATCCGCAGCATCCCGAGGGCGATCCTCGCGGGAAGGTGCTGTTCGCTCTCGCCGAAGAGTATGGGATCGCCGGCGACCACGTCCGGATGACTCGCGAACTGGAAAAAGCGCTGATCAAGAAGAAAAACCGCCCGCTGCTGGCGAACATCGACGCGGCGGTTGGCGCAATCATCTCGGACATGGGATTTGACTGGCGACTGGCTCGCGCCTTCATCGTCGTTCCGCGCACGGCGGGCTTGTTCGCCCACGCATTCGAAGAAAAGGTGCGCGAGCCCGGCTGGCGCCAGATCACTCTTGACCAGGTTGAATACGACGGCCCCGCCCGCCGCAAGAACGACAACCCTAGCGCGATCTGATTGCGCCAACGTTGACACAGCCGCAGCCGCCGGCATCCCTTCTTTGACTTTTAAAATTTTGATTGGAGAGACCATGACCACACGCGTCGCAGTCGTTGGAATTGGAATGACCTCGTTCGGAAAGTTTCTTGACCGTTCGGTCAGGACTTCCGCGGAAGAGGCTGTACGAAACGCCTTGGCTGATGCCGGCATTGGAGCCGAGCGCGTCGACCGCGTTTTCTTCGGCAACGCGGCAGCCGGACTTATTACGGGCCAAGAGATGGTACGCGCCCAAGCCGCCCTGAGATACACCGGCCTGCTCGGCAAGCCCATGGTCAGCGTCGAGAACGCCTGCGCAACCGGCAGCACGGCTTTCCATCTCGCCTGGCATTCGGTCGCCAGTGGTCAGTCCGACGTGGCCATGGCTATCGGTGCGGAAAAGCTGAGCCACACCGACAAAGCTGTGTCGTTCGGCGCGTTCGGAGGAGCAGTGGACAAGGAAGATGTCATGCCGTCGCACATTGGTTCCGGCAGCGGATCCATCTTCATGGACATCTACGCGGAACGCACGCGGCGCTACATGAAGGCGACCGGAACGACACCAGCGGACTTCGCACGGATCACCGTCAAGAGCCGGCGTGCTGGCGCTCTGAACCCGTATGCACAGTTCCGTAAGGAAACGACAGTTGAGGAGGTCCTGGCCGCTCGCATGATCAGCGAACCGCTCACACTTCCAATGTGTTCATCGATCGGGGACGGCGCGGCCGCGATCGTTCTCGTCTCGAGCCGTGTCGCGGCCCAATTGACGGGATGCAGGCCTGTGTGGGTTGCAAGCTCCGTCCTTTTGTCCGGGATGGCGGACCCCACCAAGCCGAGCGCTTCGGTCAGCGCCGCCAAGGCTGCCTACAAAGAAGCCTCGATCGGGCCGGATGAGATCCACGTCGCTGAGGTCCACGACGCATCGGCTCCCGGTGAGCTCATCAACTACGAGGTCGTGCAGTTCTGTCCGGAGGGACAGGGCGTCGAGCTGCTGCGAAGCGGTGCTACGGACATCGGCGGCCGGATATCCGTCAATCCGAGCGGCGGCCTACTCAGCAGGGGCCACCCGATCGGCGCCACCGGTGCGGCTCAGATCGCCGAGTTGGTTCAGCAGTTGCGCGGCGAAGCGGGGGAACGGCAGCGCAAGTCCGCCAAGGTCGCCCTGGCGCAAAACTCGGGCGGCCAAGTCGGTCACGAGTCCGCGGTAGCGGTTGTCTCCATCCTCACGGCATGAAGGAGGCAGCAATGACGCAACGACTGCAAGGCAAAGTGATAGTGGTGACCGGCGCAGGCGCCGGCGTGGGCAAGGAGATCGCACTAGAGGCAGCACGCCAGGGTGCGAAGGTTGTCGTGAACGACCTGGGTGTGAACATGGAGGGCGACGGCGCCCGTAGCGCCGGGCCGGCCCAACAAACGGTCGACCAGATTCGCGAAGCCGGTGGCGAGGCCAGCGCCAACACCGATAGTGTGGCCGAGTGGAATTCGGCACAACAAATCGTGATGCAAGCACTCGATCTGTACGGACGCGTCGATGGCCTGGTAAACAACGCGGGCAACCTGCGCGATGGCTATTTTCACAAGATGTCAGAAGAGGACTTCGACGCGGTGGTGAAGGTGCACCTGAAGGGCTGCTTCAACATGGCCCGTGCCGTCGCGCCGCACTTCAGGAACCAAGAGTCCGGCGCCATCGTGCACATGACTTCGACCTCGGGGCTGATCGGCAATGGCGCGCAGGCCAACTACGCCGCCGCGAAGATGGGCATCGTCGGCCTGTCGAAATCGATCGCGCTCGACATGGAGCGCTTCAACGTGCGGTCGAACTGTATTGCGCCATTTGCATTCACCCGCATGGTCAGCTCGATCCCGACCGACACCCCCGAGGGGCTGGCCCGCACACTGGTCAACCAACGTATGGAGGTTGCCAAGATTGCGCCGTTCACCTGTGCGTTACTCACCGACGAAGCCCTCGGGGTGACCGGTCAGATCTTCGGCGTTCGCAGCAACGAGATCTACCTGTTCTCCCAGCCGCGGCCGATCCGCACTGCACACTGCAGCGAGGGCTGGACTGTCGACACCTGCCTTGAAGTGGCGCTGCCCATGATGAAGCCCTCGTTCTTTCCACTGGAAAAGTCGCGCGACATCTTCACTTGGGATCCCGTCTAACGGGAAAAGATATCCACCAGGAGCAAGTGATGAGTGACGAGACAAGAGACATGCTGCATGAGGCGGCCCTCCGAATTTTCGCGGACAAGCCCGACGACCTGTGGACAGTTCTGCAAGAGTCCGGATTTGATAAAGCTCTATTGCCTGAGCACAAAGGCGGCGCGGCCGTGCGGTGGGCCGATGCGTGCGGGATTCTGATGCTAGCGGGAGAACACGCTGCGTCCGCTCCGCTGGCGGAAGCAATGGTCGGACACTGGCTTTTAGATCTCGCAGGCGTCGCGGGCGCAACCTTACCCACCATTGTGTCGACACACGACGAGCAGGTTCGGGCGAGTCGCGCCCGCGACGGCTGGCGCATCGATGGCACGCTCCCTCGTGTGCCATGGGGCGGCGCATGCACGCATGTCGCGTTCATCTTGGGAGCGGGTACGGGTGCTCAACTGATCGTCCTGGCCCGCGATGCGGTGGGGGTCTCCAGCACATCGGGCCGCAATCTCGCCGGCGAGCCGCGCGACACACTGTTGCTCGATGGAGTTGTGCCGCTGGCGGTCGTCCCCGCGCCTTTCGACGCCCGTGAGCTGCTTTCCCTCTCAGCTGTTCTACGAAGCGCCCTAATAGCCGGGGCGATCGAACGTTCGCTAGCGCTTGCAGTTGAGTACGCCAACCTTCGTGTTCAGTTCGGACGACCAATCGGCAAGTTTCAGGCGGTGCAGCAGAACATCGCCTTTCTCGCGACGCAGGCGGCAGCCGCACGTGCGGCTGCCGAGGCTGGTAGCGAAGCAATTGATGAATGGCTGGATGGGGGCGGCTTGCCACTTACGCAAAGCGTTGCAGCCGCCAGCGCGAAAATCCGAACCGGTGAGGCAGCAGGCCAGGCATGTGCGATCGCGCACCAGGTGTTCGGTGCAATCGGTTTCACAGAAGAACACGAACTTCACCGATTCACCAAGCGGCTCTGGTCGTGGCGAGACGAATGCGGCAACGAGGCATTCTGGTCTCGCGAGCTTGGCGAGCAGATCCTGGCAGGTGATGTCGGACAAACCCTTTGGCACGCAATGGTCCCAATCGAGACGACCGCAATCGGTGCAATAGCCGAATCAGTGGGGGCAGAACGATGAACAATCTCTCTTTCCCGCACCCGCGGCAGTCCGAGATCGGCGAACGGTTGAGGGCTGAAGTGCGCGAGTTCCTCGAGGGCTGGCACGGGGATCGGCACGGAGCCGCTTCGTTTAGCGGTTTCGATCCGGAGTTCAGCAAAGCCCTTGGCAAGCGGGGCTGGATCGGCATGGGTTTTCCCAAGCATTATGGCGGCGGCGGATACGGGCTAATGGAGCGCCTCGTCGTTCTGGAGGAATTGCTCGCCGTTCGCGCACCGATCTTCGCGCATGCGGTGGCGGAGCGCCAGAGCGGGCCGCTATTGTTGAGGTTTGGTAATGAGCGGCAGCGCGAGGAGATCATTCCCCGGATTGCCACCGGAGAGTGCTATTTCTGCATCGGTCTGAGCGAGCCGGACTCGGGGTCGGATCTCGCCTCGGTGCGAACGCGTGCCACAAAGGTGGACGGCGGCTGGCTCGTGAATGGCGCCAAGATCTGGACGTCGAGTGCGCACCGCACCCACTACATGATCCTGCTTTGCCGCACGGCGCCCGCGAGTGAAGTGAGGCAGGCTGGTCTGAGCCAATTCCTGGTCGACATGAAGACGCCCGGCATCACATGCCGGCCCATCGTCAACATCGCCGGCGACCACGACTTCAACGAAGTTCACTTTCAAGATGTATTCCTCACTGACGATGCCCTCATCGGCGTAGAAGGGCAAGGCTGGCACCAGGTCACGAGCGAGCTTACGTTCGAGCGAAGCGGCCCCGATCGATTCATGTCCCACATGGGCGCGGTCGAGGAATTCGTCGCCGTACTGAAAAAGCAGCCGTCGGCTGAGGGCGCCCGGGCGGTGGGGCGCCTGGTCGCTCACCTCTCGACGCTAAGGAGGATGTCGCGCTCGATCGCCACAATGATCACCGACGAACAGGACGCCTCATTGCATGCGGCTCTGGTCAAGGACCTCGGTAGCTGTTTCGAACAGGAGATACCCGAGACACTACGGCTCGTCCTGCAGACCGAGCCGGAGCCGGGCGCCTCCGACGCGTACAGCGCGGCGCTGGCCAACGTCATCCTGCACGCCCCCTCCTGCACGATCCGCGGCGGGACCAAAGAGGTGCTGCGCGGCATCGTCGCGAAGTCGCTCGGTCTGCGGTAACGAGCCATCTCATTCAACACTCAAATCCGAGCCACTAGGAGAGACAAATGGATACAGCAAAGAAAACAGAAGAACTTCAACAGCAGCGGGGCGACGCGGTTCTATGGTTAAAACTGAATCGACCGCAGGCATTGAACTCGCTAACGTTGTCGCTCGTCGACGCGTTGACCGCGGCGATAAAAGATGCGGAAAACGACCCGGATGTTCGCGTCATCGTTCTGACAGGAGAGGGCCGCGCCTTCTGCGCCGGTGCCGATTTGAAGGACCCCGCCAGGAACCGCCCAGAAAGCGGTGCTGAGTTTGTCAAAGCAATTGGGGCGCTAACGGAGCTAATAGAAGCTTGTCCCCGGCCGGTCATTGCAGCGATTAACGGAATTGCGGTAGCTGGCGGACTGGAATTGGTGCTCGCTTGTGACCTCATCATCGCCGCCGAGTCTGCCCGCCTTGGTGATGCCCATTCGAACTACGCCCTATTCCCGGGCGCGGGCGCCACGGTGCGCCTGCCCAGGAAGGTGGGCCTCAACAATGCGAAGCTCCTCATGTTCACAGGTGATATGCATCCGGCCACCGAGTGGAAGGCTCTTGGCCTTGTCAATCAGGTGGTCGCCGACGAAGACTTTATCGACGCCGTATCGGATCTGGCCAAAAAACTGGCGTCCAAGAGTCCGCTGGTTCTGGCCAGAATGAAGCAGGCCCTCAATGATGCAATGGACCAACCGCTGTCCATTGCGCTCCGCTACGAGCGGGCGCTAAGCAACTTGCATCATTTTTCCGCAGATCGCGTCGAGGGGCTGGCTGCCTTCAAGGAAAAGCGCGCTCCGAAGTTCCTGGGTAAATAGTCCTGGCTGTCGAATCAAATCAACTTTGAATACGAGAAGGATTTAATGATATGGAACCGGAAGTCAAAGGGCCGTTATCCGGCATTCGGGTGATCGACATCGGCACCATGGTCGCAGGTCCAGTCGCCGCAACGTTGCTTGCGGACCTAGGCGCGGAGGTGATCAAGATCGAGCAACCGCGTAAGGGAGATTCACTGCGCCATATCGGACCGATGGTGGAAGGCGAAAGTCTTTGGTGGAATGTCGAGGGGCGGAACAAGAAATCCGTGACGCTCGATCTGCACCATCCCGAAGGCCAGCGAGTTCTGAAGGAAATGTTGAAGCACGCAGATGTGCTCGTGGAGAATTTCCGCCCCGGCATCCTGGGCAAGTGGAACCTCTCGTGGGAGCACCTGAAGCAAGTGAACCCAAGGCTCGTGATGCTGAGTGTTTCCGGCTATGGCCAGACCGGCCCGTACGCGAACCGCGCGGGATACGACCGCATTGCCCTGGCGATGGGCGGCACGCTGAACGCCACGGGCTATCCTGACCGCGCTCCGGTGAAGCTGGGCACCGCGATGGCCGACTACTCGACGGCGTTGTTTGGCGCTTTCGGAATCATGGTGGCGCTCTACCACCGTAATATGTGCGGTGGCGAGGGTCAGCAAATCGATCTTTCGTTGTACGAAACGGTGTTCCGCTTCACCGACGTGATGGTCACGGCGTACGAGAAGATGGGATTGCCGCGCGAGCGGACCGGCAACCTTCACTTCGCGGCGGCCCCGGGCGACCATTTCGAAACGTGCGATGGACGCTACATTGTCTTCACCGTGTCCAACGACCGGATGTTCGCCCGTTTGTGCGAAGTCATTCCAGTCCTGGCCGGTGAAGAGCGCTATTCGACCCACGCGAAACGCACTGCGTGCGTCGAGGAGATCAACGTCATTGTCGCCGCGTGGATCAAATCGCTGCCGGTGCTGGAGGTGTGCCGGATTCTCGAGGAAAAAAGCCTTGCTTTTTCCTTGATCTACTCGATCAAAGACATCGTTGCAGACCCGCACTACGAGGCCAGGGGCAGCATCGCCAGCGTCGAGCACCCGCAAATCGGCGTGTTGAAGATGCCGGCTGTGCAGCCGCGGTTCAGCGGGACACCGTCACCGCAGATTAGGCCAGCGCCCGCACTGGGCGCAGACACCGACGAGATTCTGCGCGAACTGGCGGGGCTCTCGCCCGGGCAGATTGCCGAGCTGCGCCAGGCGGGCACGGTCTGAGGTGATGAATTGAATGAAGGCACTTCAATGACCATGTCTCAGGTCAAGACAGTTGTACAGGATTCGGCAAGCGTGGTCTCGGCCATCGAGAGCCGCTTCTCGTGCCGCGCGTTCTTGCGCGACAAGCCGGTCTCGCGCCAGCAAGTCGACGAGATTCTGCGGATCGCGAGTTGCGCGGCGTCCAGCACGAACACCCAGCCATGGAAGGTGTATGTGTTGCAGGGCGATCGTCGCGATGCATTGGTGGCCCAGGTTTGTGCTGCGCATGATGCGACTCGTGCCAATTCCTCCCTGACCGCAGAGTACGGAGAGGTGGACGGCTACTACCCTGCACAGTGGGTCTCGCCTTATCTCGACCGGCGACGTCACAACGGTTGGACCTTGTACAGCCATCTCGGAATCGGAAAAGGCGAGAAGGACAAGATGCACGCGCAGGCGCAGCGGAATTACCGCTTTTTTGACGCGCCGGTCGGCCTCATGTTCACCATCGATCGCGTCATGGGCCACGGCTCACTGATCGACTACGGCATGTTCCTGCAAACGCTGATGCTGGCGGCGCGCGCCCTTGGCCTGCACACCTGCCCCCAGGCGGCGTGGAATAACTGCGCGAAGATCGTCATGCCTTTCATCGGCGCAGGTTCCAATGAAAGGCTAGTTTGCGGCATGGCGCTCGGTCATGCCGATGAGGCCGCGGCCGTGAATGCCTACAGAACGCCGCGAGAGACGGTGGAGAGTTTCACCCAATGGATCTGACCAGCCGGCTTATATAGATCGCATATGCACTGCTTTATTCCAAAGGTTTTCTTACTGGACCAGCGAGAGGTAACCGAGTGACGCTCCAATTGCCTGATGATGCGCGCCTTGAGCCGGTACGACGTGCCGACCCAGGTGCCCCAGCTACTACTTGGCAAGATGGCCGACGCGACGCGGATAGTTACCACATTCGTGACGCTTCGTCAGAATCGCGAACTGCTTATGACCGCTGACATTCCCCTGCTGCTCGAGCGCGACGGCGCGGTGGCCTCAATCTGCTTCAACCGGCCGTCGGCCCTCAATGCCATCGACCCGCCTATGGCGCGCGCGTTTCTCTCCGCTGTACGCGAATTGGCCGCCGACTCCAGCGTGCGCGCCGTGATCATGCGCGGCGCTGGAAACGGCTTCATGGCCGGCGGCGACCTGGCCGTTCTCAGCATCGACCCGCAGCGCGGCGCGGCTGAGCTGATCGCCCCCCTGCACGAGGCCGTGCGTGTGCTAGGCACCATGGACGCTCCGCTTGTCGCGCAGGTCCATGGCGTGGCGGCCGGCGCGGGATTGAGCTTGATGCTGCAAGCGGACTTCGTGTTGGCTGCCATCGGCACGCGCTTCAACTTCGCGTACGCGAACATCGGTGCCAGCTGCGACGTCGGCGCATCATGGGCTTTGCCGCGTCGGGTGGGGCTGAGGCGCGCGCTGGAAATTGCGCTGCTCAGCGACACGCATGACGCTCACGCCGCTGAACGCATGGGCTTGATCAACCGTGTGGTGCCGGCCGCTGAACTGGGGGCCGAGGCTTTGGCGCTGGCGCACCGATTGGCGAGCGGCCCAACCCTGGCATTTGGTCACCTGCGCCGGTTGATGCGCAGCGCCATAGACCGCGACCTGGCGGGCCAGCTCGACGCCGAGGCGGCCGCCTTTCAAGCCTGTGCTGCCACCGACGATTTCCGTATCGGCGTTGACGCCTTCCGAAATCGGAAGAAGCCGTCCTTCAACGGGCGCTGAATCCTTATTTCTTTGCTCTCTCTTTCGATTCCTCGGACCCTGGAGATTCGGACTCATGACCTCCCGCGACATCTTTGTAGTCGGCACCGCCCGCACCGCCATTGGCACCTTCGGCGGCGCGCTCAAGGACGTGCCCAACACGCAACTGGCCACCACCGCCGTGCAAGCGGCCATCGGGCGGAGCGGCGTGCCAGCCGATGCCATCGGCCACGTCGTGATGGGCAACGTGATCCCCACCGATGTGAAGGACGCCTACCTCAGCCGCGTGGCCGCCATCGACGCCGGCTGCGGAGTCGAGACGCCTGCCTTCAACGTCAACCGCCTGTGTGGCTCCGGCTTGCAGGCGATCGTTTCGGCAGCGCAGGCCATCGCGGTGGGCGATTGCAGCATTGCCATTGGCGGCGGCTCCGAATCGATGAGCCGGGGGCCGTACCTCGATACTTCGGCGCGCTACGGCGCACGCATGGGTGACGCGGTACTACTCGACTACATGCTGGGGATCCTGCACGACCCGTGGGAGAACATCCATATGGGCATCACGGCCGAGAACGTTGCCGCGCGCTACAACATCTCTCGCGAACGCATGGACGAACTCGCCGCGAGTAGCCAGCGGCGCGCATCGGAAGCCATCGCTGCGGGCCGCTTCAAAGAGCAGATCGTTCCAGTGGACATCAGGACACGCAAGGGCTCAACCGTGTTCGACACCGACGAGCACGTGCGCACCGACATTACGATCGAGGTGCTTGCAAAGATGAAGCCGGCGTTCAAAAAGGACGGCCTGGTGACCGCCGGCAACGCATCAGGTATCAACGACGGCGCGGCGGCTGTAGTTCTAGCCGAAGCTGACCGCGTGCGTTCCCTTGGCCTGCGGCCGCTTGCACGCTTGGTAGGCTACGCGCATGCAGGCGTTGAGCCGGCCTACATGGGGATCGGTCCTGTGCCGGCGACACGAAAAGTGATGGAACGCACTGGGCTCAAGGTGACTGATTTCGACGTCATCGAGTCGAACGAAGCCTTTGCGGCGCAGGCTTGCGCGGTGATGCAGGAACTGGATCTCGACCCGGAGAAGGTAAATCCGAATGGATCGGGCATTTCGCTCGGCCATCCGGTGGGCGCGACTGGCGCCATCATTACGGTCAAGGCCATCGCCGAGTTGCAGCGGACTGGCGGGCGTTATGCGCTGGTGACGATGTGCATCGGCGGTGGCCAAGGCATCGCGGCGGTATTCGAACGGGTCTGAGGATCGGTTCGAAATTAGCGCTCACCGTGAACTGCCTTGCTAGACAGCCGAATTCTAACTGGCCTGCTCGCTAATCGATTGGGGCATATTCCTGCAAACGCTGATGCTGGCGGCGCGCGCCCTTGGCCTGCACACCTGCCCCCAGGCGGCGTGGAATAACTGCGCGAAGATCGTCATGCCTTTCATCGGCGCAGGTTCCAATGAAAGGCTAGTTT
>Ga0209455_1001140_pt1 | contig 12846 bp, 14 predicted proteins | sample AraplaCol_mCL_r2_FD_184275 | JGI IMG/M metagenome (GOLD analysis project Ga0209455, IMG submission 184275) | Arabidopsis root microbial communities from North Carolina, USA - plate scrape CL_Col_mCL_r2 (SPAdes) (version 2) | ecosystem: Host-associated > Plants > Roots > Endosphere | place: USA...
GCCAAGGCATCCTTGCGCAAGCAGTGCTGGCTTGGCAGCGGCTCCGGTACTAGAGCTTGTGCCAACCCGAATCGTTGGAGTCTCCGTTGGCCGAGCGCATCGCCATCGCTTCCGATCACGCAGCTATCGCGCTCAAGGCGAGCCTGGCCGCCTGGCTACGTGAGCATGGCCATCAGGTTACCGACCTTGGTCCGCACGATCATGCTTCGGTCGATTATCCCGATTACGGCTACAAGCTCGCTTCTGCGATCGAGCATGATGAGGCCGATTTCGGCATCGCTTTGTGCGGGTCGGGAATCGGCATCTCGATCGCAGTCAACCGCAATCCGGCGGCGCGCTGCGCGCTGGTGCACGAACCTTATTCCGCCAAGCTCGCGCGGCATCACAACAATGCCAATGTCATCGCCATGGGCGCGCGCCTGATCGGCGAGGATATGGCGAAGAGCTGCATCCACGCCTTCCTCGAAGCAACCTATGAAGGCGGCCGCCATGAAAAGCGCGTCGCCAAACTCTCTCATTTCGCCAAGGAGCCCGCATGAGCAGCAAGCCCGCCAACGACGTCCAACCGGACGGATATTTCACGCGCGGCCTGGCCGAGGCGGATCCTGCGGTCTTCGCCGGCGTGCGGCGTGAAATTGCGCGCGAGAAGGATCAGATCGAACTGATCGCGTCCGAAAACATCGTCTCCAAGGCAGTGCTGGAAGCGCAAGGTTCGGTCTTCACCAACAAATATGCCGAGGGCTATCCGGGCAAGCGTTACTATCAGGGTTGCGCACCCTCCGACGAGGTCGAGCAGATCGCGATCGAGCGCGCCAAGCAATTGTTCGGCTGCGGCTTCGCCAACGTCCAGCCCCATTCGGGCGCGCAGGCCAACGGCGCGGTCATGCTCGCGCTGACCAAGCCCGGCGACACGATCATGGGCCTCAGCCTCGATGCCGGCGGCCACCTGACACACGGCGCGCGGGCGGCGATGTCGGGCAAGTGGTTCAATGCGGTCCAGTACGGCGTGACGCGCGACACGCACCTGATCGATTACGACCAGGTCGAGGCGCTGGCGCGTGAGCATAAGCCAACGCTCATCATCACTGGCGGTTCGGCATACCCGCGCCACATCGATTTCGCGCGCTTTCGCAAGATCGCGGACGAGGTCGGTGCTTTGTTCATGGTCGATATGGCGCACTTCGCCGGCCTGGTCGCGGGCGGCGTGCACCCTACCCCGTTCGGCCATGCAGACGTCGTCACCACCACCACTCACAAGACGTTGCGCGGCCCGCGCGGCGGCGCGGTCTTCACCGATGACGAGGCGATCGCGAAGAAGATCAATTCAGCGGTGTTCCCCGGCCTGCAGGGCGGGCCGCTGATGCATGTCGTCGCCGCTAAGGCCGTCGCGTTCGGCGAAGCGCTGCAGCCCGACTTCAAACTGTATGCGCAGGCGATCATCGACAATGCCAAGGCGCTCGCCGCACGGCTGAAAGAGCGCGGCGCGGAAGTGGTTTCGGGCGGCACTGACACGCATCTGGCGCTGATCGACCTGACGCCGCTGGGCGTCACCGGCCGCGATGCAGACGAGGCACTCGAGCGGTGCGGCATCACCTGCAACAAGAACGGCATTCCGTTCGATCCCCTCCCCCCGGTCAAGACCAGCGGCATCCGCGTTGGCAGCCCGGCAGGGACAACGCGCGGTTTCGGCGTGGCGGAGTTCCGCGATATCGCCGACATGATCGCCGACGTGCTCGATGGCCTGAAGAAGAATGGCGAACAGGGCGACGGCCAGATCGAAGCCAATGTGCGCGAACGCGTAAAGGCGCTGACCGCACGCTTCCCGATTTACCCGGAGCTTTAATTGCGCTGTCCCTTCTGCTTTCACGCCGATAGCCAAGTCAAGGACAGCCGGCCCACCGAGGACGGCGCCTCGATCCGGCGTCGGCGTCAGTGCGAAAGTTGCGGTGCGCGCTTCTCGACCTTCGAGCGCGTGCAGCTACGCGACCTGACGGTCGTGAAGAAGAATGGCGACCGCGAGGCGTTCGACCGCGCCAAGCTCGAACAGTCGGTCTCGATCTCGGCGCGCAAGCGCCCGGTCACCACCGAACAGATCGAGCGGCTCGTCTCGTCGATCCAGCGCCAGCTGGAGACGAGCGGCGAGAGCGAGATCAATGCCGCGCGCGTGGGCGAGATGGTGATGGACGGGCTGCAGCAGCTCGACAGCGTCGCCTATATCCGCTTCGCCAGCGTCTATAAGAATTTCCGCGAAGCCAAGGATTTCGAGAATTTCGCCGGCTCGGTCGCGGAGCAGGAAGGGGAGTGACCACAGTCCCCCAACCCGCCATCGTCCTTATCCGCCCGCAACTCGCCCAGAACATCGGCAAGGCGGCGCGGGCGATGCTCAATTTCGGGCTGACCGACCTGCGGCTGGTGGCCCCGCGCGACGGCTGGCCCAATCCCGATGCCGGGCCGGCGGCGTCGGGCGCGGATATCGTGCTGGAGAAGGCGCGGCTGTACGACAATGTCGCGGAGGCAGTGGCGGACTGCGCGCATGTCTACGCAACCACGGTGCGCAAGCGCGGCGTCACCAAGCCGGTGGTGCGGCCCGACGAGGCAGCCATTGAGATTCATCGCGAGATGGGTGGCAGCGCAATCCTGTTCGGGCCCGAGCGTTCGGGGCTGGATACTGATGACGTTGCGGTCGCGCGCACCATCCTGACGGTGCCGATCAATCCCGAATTCGGATCGCTGAATCTGGCGCAGGCCGTGATTCTGGTCGCGTACGAATGGTCGAAGAGCGAAAGCCTGGCTCAGCCGCCCGCGACCGAACTCGATCCGCCCGCAAGCCAGCAGGAACTGGACGGCATGATCGGCCAGCTCGATACCATGCTGGAGCAAGCGGGCTATTTCTTCCCGCCCGATCGCGCACCCTCGACCAAACGCACCTTGCGCACCCTGCTCACCAAGCCGGGCTGGAACGCATTGGAGGTGCGGACCCTACGCGGCGTCCTGTCCGCGCTCGACCGCCCGCGCGGCGCTCAGCGGGCCGAAGCCTCAGCGCGCAACGCGTCGAAGCGCTCGAGCTCATAGGCGATGGAGCCCTCGACCAGGGCTTCCCAGACATCGGCAATCACGGAGTCCGGAATTCCTTCGGAGCGCGCAGCACGACAAACATTGTCAATGACCTGCGCCTTGCGCGCCTCGTCGCGTACGATGCCGCGGTCGGGTTTGATGCGCGCGGCCGCATCCATATAGCCAAACCGGCGGGCGAGCAGCGCGACCAATTCGCGATCGGTCTGATCGACCCCGGCACGGACTTCCAGCATCGTCTTGCAGCGTTCGGGAGAGAGTATTTCCATCATGGCGCATGCCTTGCGCTCGCCGTCCGATCCTGTCCAGAACCGACCTTAAATAGTGCCGCCGAGAAGAGTTCACTGCCTGAGCATCAGCTTGGGGACTGTACCTCGCCAGTATGGCAGGTTAGCCTGCGATTGCTTGGGCCCGCGATCAAAGGACAATATCATCATGCGCAAGTTGATGACGTTGGCGGCGCTGTGCGCCGTGCCCGCCCTACTTCACGCCCAGGCAGCCTCCGCTCCGGCAACCGTGAAGCCGGCAAAGGAGAAGAAGGTCTGCCGGACGGAAATACCGACCGGATCGATCCTGATGCGCACCAAGTGCGGCACCGCCGAGGAATGGGCAGACTACGACGCCGCAAACAAGCGCGGTGCGGAACATGCGCTTGGGCGTGATGGCGTTGGATTGGGCGCCAACGCGCCTGAAAAAGGCCAGTAAGCGGGCTTTACCAGCCTAATACAGCGAGTTAAGAAGACGCTCGCTTGGGGCCTGCGATCAAAGGACAATTCATTTCATGCGTAGATTGATGACGCTTGCTGCGCTGTGCGTTTCTTCCACGGCGCTGTACGCGCAGGCCGCTCCGGCCCCCGCCGGCGAAAAACCCGTCAAGGAAAAGAAGATTTGCCGTCAGGAAGACGTGACCGGATCGATCATGATGGCGCGCACCTGCCATACCAAGGAAGAGTGGGCGCAGATCGACGCCGCCAACGCGCGTAACGCCCAGCATCTGCTCGGCCGTGACGGCAGCCCGACCGGCAATGCGGCGACGCAGCCGCCGCACTAAGCCTTGACTTGGCGGTCCCTTTCCGTCAGAGGCCGCGCCTTCGCAATTGGCTCCGCACATCCGGTGAAGCGGTAGCCCTGCCTCTCTTCGAGAATCAGCAGCGCGGTTCCGGGTTTCCGCGTGGCGGGCTTCGGCCTGCCCCGCACAACGCAATTGAAGGAACGACATCATGTCGAAGCGCTCTAGCGCCAAGTACAAGCTCGACCGCCGTATGGGCGAGAACATCTGGGGCCGTCCGAAGTCCCCGGTGAACAAGCGCGAATATGGCCCCGGTCAGCACGGGCAGCGCCGCAAGGGCAAGGTTTCGGACTTCGGCATCCAGCTGAAGGCGAAGCAGAAGCTCAAGGGCTATTATGGCGACGTCACCGAAAAGCAGTTCAAGAAGGCCTATACCGAGGCCGCCCGCATGAAGGGCGACACTGGCCAGAACCTGATCGGCCTGCTCGAGCGCCGCCTGGACGCGGTCGTCTATCGCGCCAAGTTCGCCCCGACCATCTGGTCCGCCCGCCAGCTGGTCAGCCACGGCCACATCCGCGTCAATGGCGTGAAGTGCAACATCGCGTCGCGCTTGATCAAGCCGGGCGACGAACTGACCCTGGGGCCGAAGGCCGCCGAAATGGCTCTGGTCATGGAAGCCCAGGGCCTGAGCGAGCGTGAAATCCCCGATTACATCGCCGCCGACGGCGCGTCGAAGGTCAGCTATGTCCGCGTCCCGACGCTGGACGAGGTGCCTTATCCGGTGAAGATGGAACCGAACCTGGTCGTCGAATTCTATTCGCGCTGATCCAGCGTATCCATTCCTAGGAACGAGAGAGGCGGCCGGCAACGGCCGCCTCTTTTCGTATCAGTCGGCCGGCATCCCCATCGATTTGCGAAGGAAGATGTCGGACCGGCTCAAAAGGTCCATCAAAACCTTGGTGTCGCTTAACTGGTGATCCAGGCCCTGATAACGGACGAGCTGGCTTTGCTTGCCCGCACGATGCAGCGCCTCATTCATGGCCTGCGATTCCGCGAACCCGACGTTGATGTCGCGATCGCCGTGAAAGATCATCACCGGCGCCTTGAACATATCGGCATGACGATCGGGCGATGCTTCATCCAGCATTGGCCCTGAACCGATCCGGGCTTTTTCGAGTTGCTCGTCGGTAAAGCCTTCGCTTTCCTTGCGCAGCAGCGAAAGGTCGGTCACCGGCGCTACTGCCACCACCGCCTTGAAGAGGTTCGGATCGAGCACGTTCGACTGAAGCGCGGCGTAGCCGCCATAGGACCAGCCGAAAATGCCGAGCTTCGCGGGATCGGCGATCCCCTGCCCTACCAGCCATTTGCCGGCCGCGTTCACATCACCGATCGAGGTTCGCCACGACTGGAAGCCGTTATGAAGGAACCAGGCTTCGCCGAAGCCGGTCGATCCCCGGAATTCGGGCTGGAGCACGGCGAAGCCGCGATTGGCGAAGAACTGGACGAGCGGGTCGAAACCCCAGCGGTCGCGGGATTCAGGGCCGCCATGCGGCATCACGATCGCGGGTAGATTCTTGCCGCCGCTACCCGGTGGCAGCGTCAGATAAGCAGGCACGTCGGTACCGTCGAAGCTCTTGTAGGTGACCACCTTGACCCTGGCGAGGGTGAGACCATCCGCCTGCGGTCGCACTGACATCAGCGGATGAAGCGCGTGGGTCGATTTCTGGAAAGTATAGAAGTGACCTTCGTCGGTGTCGCTGCTGGCGTAGATCAGCAGTGTGTCGCCATCGCGGCTGCTATCGACGAAGTCGATTGCAGGAGTCGCCGGTAAGGCCCGCGCCAATTGCTGGGCCAGCTTCTCATAGTCGGGATCGAAATAAACAGCGGTCGACTGGTCGATCGTGTAACGCGCACCGATCACGCGTCCGTTAAGCTCGATCACGCCGTCGATATCCACGGTCGGATTGTCGAGGACTAGATCTTCCTTCATCGATCCGTCGAGCGCGACGCGGTAGAGCGCGCGGCGCCCGTCCTTCTTCTTGAGCACATAAGCGACGTTGAGATCGCCATCGACCGCGATCGGCGTCATTCCGGCATGATTCCGATCATCGGTGCCGAACGGCTGCCACGGTCCATCGACCTTGGCCCGATATAGGTACGAAACACGGCCGGTCAGATTGGCATCGTCGCTGTTATCGACCTGATCGACGCTCATGATGCGGACATGCCCCTTGCCATCGGACAAGTAGCTGTCGGCGGTTTCGCGGGCGTGGACGATGGCTCGACCGCTGCCGGTACGGACGTCAACCAGATCGACGCCAATGCCGTTCTCGTTGTGGGAGACGATAGTACCGGTGCTTTCGGATGGCACATGATCGCGCGCGATCAGCACCTGGCCCTTGCGATCCAAATAATCGATGACGTCGCCGTCATATTGGCTGGCCCGCAGCGCGCTGTCCGAGACCGGCACCGCCAGGCTTTTCATGTTCTTGCCGTCGGCATCGATGCCAAACAGGCGCGTGAAAGCGACGCGTTTGCTATACAAGATATCGAGCCCGTAGCTCTGGCAAATGAGGCGATCGTCGGACGCCCAATCGCAAGAGCGCAGATCGAGCGGATCATTCTTGGTATAGGTGATCGCCTTGAGCGTGCCTTTAGCAAGATCGCCAATCATCAGAACTGTAATCTGACCTTCGCCCGCGCCGACATAGGCAATCCGGCTGGCGTCGGGGGACAGGCTCATGTGCGTAACAAAGGGACGCGCACCGAAGATAGCGGCCGCCTTGTCGAGCGGCATTGGTGCCGGTTCCGCAGACATTGCCGCGGTGGAAACGCCCAACATCCAAGCGGCAGCCAGTGCCCCGCGCAGCCCATTAAACCGGATCATATAATCCCCCCAAAAAATACCTGTAAAATAGTGAAATCAAAGATGCAGCGAAGCACGCAGGAATGCGTCGCTCTGGTCGAGCAACTTTTCGCGGGCATCGCTGTCGTAGAGTTGGTGATCGAGCCCCGGGAACACCACCAAAGTGCTCTTCTTGCCCGCCCTGCGCAGCGCCGAATCCATCGCCTTCGATTCCGCGACGGCGACATTGAGGTCATGATCGCCGTGGAACATCAGCACGGGCGCCTGGATGCGATCGGCATGGCGCGCCGGTGAGCCCTGGCTGACCGTATCGCCCGAACCGATCTGCCGCGTGACCAACCAATGGTTGGTGTAGCCCTCGGTTTCGCTCTTCGCCATGCCGAGATCGGTAACGGGCGCGATCGCCACGATAGCCTTGAATAGCGACGGTTCGACGACATTCGCCTGCAATGCGGCATAACCGCCATAGGACCAGCCCACGATCGCGAGCTTGGACGGGTCGGCAATGCCCTCCTTCACCAACCAGCGTCCGGCATCGCAGATGTCGCCCATCGCAGTCTGCCAACTGTGGAAAGCATTGTGCGCGAAGAAGGCGTCGCCATAGCCGCTCGACCCGCGATATTCAGGCTGGAGCACCGCATAGCCCTTGTGCGCAAAGAACTGGACGAGCCAATCGAAACCCCATTCGTCGCGATAGTCGGGCCCACCGTGCGGCATCACGATCGCGGGCAAATTCTTGTCCGCCCCCCCGACGGGCAGGGTCAGATAGGCTGGGATAACGGTGCCGTCCGCCGCCTTGAAAGTGACGCTCTTCATCGGCGCCATCGGTAGATCGGCAAGTTCAGGCCGATCCTGCAATATCTCGTCCAGATGATGCGTCGCGCGGTCGTAGACGTAATAATGGCCCGGATCGGTATCGCTGCCCGCGAAGACGAGCAGGCGCTGCTCGTCCGCGCTGGCGCCGAGGAAATAGATCAAAGGCGTCTGCGGCAGCGCGCGCCCGAGCGACGCCGCCAGCTTCTTATAGTCGGGATCGAAATAGTCGATCTGGCGGCGATCCGTGGTGTAGGTCGCACCGATCACGCGGCCATGGCGGCCGATCGTGACGACGTCGTTGACATCGACATCGGGATTGCTCGCTACCAGATCGGCCTTGAAGCTGCCGTCGAGGGCGACGCTGTAGAGCGCGTCATGGCCATTCGCCGTCCGATAGGCGTAGGCAACGTTGCGGGTGCCATCGACCGCAATCGGGGTGAATTCGTTCGTATCCGCCTTGGTGCGGGAGAAGGCACGCCACTGGCGATCCCCCGCCTGGCGATAGAGATAAGTCGTCACGCCGCTCAGCGACCCCTGACCGTCCAGTTCGTCGGTCTCGCGGATCCGAATGTTGCCCTGCCCGTCCGAAATATAATCGCTGGCGCTCTGGTTAGCCCGTTCCACCATCGAACCGTTGCCAGTGCGGGTATCGACGCGGTCGACGCCTAGCCCATCATCCTGAAGGTCACTGGCCGTACCCCGATTTTCACTCGCGACATGGTCCCGGATCATTAGGACATTACCATCACCCGGCCCCCAATCGATGATGCGACCATCAAATTGGCTGATCCGGGTTGCATCTCCGCCGGCTCGCCGTCCGAGATAGGCCCCATTCTTGCCATCAGCATCGATCGCCACGGTCCGCGTGTAAGGAATTGGTGGATCGCCATCGAACAGCACGCCATATTCGCGACAGGCGATCCGCGTGTTCGATGCCCAACCGCAAGACTGGATCGAGAGCGGCTTGCCTTCCTCCCTGGCGGCAGGATGCGTCTCCAGCGTGGCGACATCCTCGATCGCCGCATAGGTGATGAGGCCCGTACCCGGCGTGACGAAAACGACGTGCTTTCCGTCGGGCGAAAGCTGGATGTTGCGCACGCGCTCCCGCTGCCCGAACAGATTGGCCAGCGATCGCGAGTCCCTTTGGGCGGCAGGCGCCGGATCGGCGGCAGTAGCAATGGAAGTCCAACTCAACGCGGCCGTGAAGGCGCACGCGACGAATGCAGGCTTGGCGCCCAACATATGATTTTCCCCCGACTTTTACAGGAACAAGCTCCGACAAAATGCGCGCGGGGACAAGTGCCGTTGCCACCATTTTCGCAAACTGCCATGGGGCGCACGCCCCCTTCCCGGAGTAAGCTTCACGATGCGCCAGCCTGCCGAATGGACGCCGCACGATGCGGTCTGGATCGGCTTTCCGAGCCATCCGGAGCTGTGGGAGGACGATCTCGCCCCGGCACGCGCGGAAGTGGTGGCGTTTGCACGCGCGGTCCACGCCGATGGACGCGGCGAGCGTGTGATCCTGGTTGCAGCGGATGAAACATCCGCTTTGGAGGCTCGGCGCCTGGCGGGGCATGCAGCCGAGGTGCAGGTGCAGCCCTTTGGCGATATCTGGCTGCGCGACACGGGCGCGATCATCACGACTGGGCCGGAAGGACGCCGCGCCGCACGGTTCGGCTTCAACTGGTGGGGCGGCAAATATCATCTGCCGGGCGACGAGGGCGTGGGCGGCCGGCTGGCGGAAGCCGCGGGCTTCGCGGTCGACACGCATGACTGGGTGCTGGAGGGCGGAGCGATCGACGTCGACGGCACCGGCATTGCTGTCACGACCGAGCAATGCCTGCTCAACCCCAACCGCAACCCCGGCCTGTTACGCTCCGATATCGAGAACGGGTTGCACAGGGGGCTCGGTATCAACAAGGTTCTATGGCTGGGCGATGGCCTGGCCAACGACCATACCGACGGCCATGTCGACAATCTCGCGCGCTTCGTGGCGCCGGGGAAGCTGGCGTTGCCCGAACCTGCGGGCGAGGACGATCCCAATGCCGAGGTGTATCGCGACGCGGCCAAGCGCGCGCGCGCCTTTGGCGTGGAGGTGGTGCTGATCCCCTCCCCCGGCCTCGTCGAGGTCGAGGAGGAAGCGATCCCCGCCTCCTACATGAACTTTTATATCGGCAACGCGACGGTCGTGGTTCCGCAATATGGCGCGCCTAACGATGACGCCGCCGTCGCCGCGATCGGTGCGCTCTTTCCCGGGCGCGTTGCGATCGGGCTCCGGGCCGACCATATCCTGACCGGAGGGGGCAGCTTCCATTGCATCAGCCAGCAGGTACCCAGCGCATGACCGAGATCACAGTCGCCGCGATCCAGCTCGCCTTCGGCGACGACATCGGCGCGAACATCGCCAAGGTAGAAGCGCGCGTGCGCGAGGCCGCGGCCAAGGGCGCGCAAGTGATCCTGCCGCCCGAACTGTTCGAAGGTCCCTATTTCTGCCGGGTCGAAGACGAAGGCCTGTTCGCCAACGCCAAGCCCACTGCCGAGCATGAAGCGGTGCTGGCGATGCAGAAGCTCGCCGCCGAATTGAAGGTCTCGATCCCGACCAGCTTCTTCGAGGCCGATGGCCCGCATCATTACAATTCGCTCGCGATGATCGGCCCCGACGGCAAGATCCAGGGCGTCTATCGCAAGAGCCATATCCCGGACGGGCCGGGCTATGAGGAGAAGTTCTATTTCCGCCCGGGTAATACCGGCTTCAAGGTGTGGGACGGTCCGAATGCAAAGCTCGGCGTCGGCGTGTGCTGGGATCAATGGTATCCGGAGACCGCGCGCGCGATGATGCTGATGGGCGCAGAAATATTGTTCTACCCGACCGCGATCGGCAGCGAACCGCATGACGAGGGTCTCGACACCGCCCGCCTGTGGCGCCGCGCAATGGTCGGCCATGCGGTCTCCAACGTCGTGCCCGTGGTTGCCGCCAACCGCGTCGGCACCGAGCATGGCCAGACCTTCTACGGCACCAGCTTCATTACCGACGAGCGCGGCGACATCCTGGCCGAGCTCGACCGCGAGGAGGAAGGCGTGATCACCGCGACGCTGGACCTCAACCGCGTCAAGCGCCATCGTGCCGCGTTCGGCTTCTTCCGCGACCGTCGCCCCGAACTGTACGGCCGCCTGGTGCAGGATATCTGATGGAACGGATTGCCTGGCTCAATGGGGACTTCGTGCCTTTGGCCGAGGCTAAGGTCTCGGCGCAGGACCGCGGCTTCCTGTTCGCGGACGGCATCTATGAGCTGACTGCGGTGCTCGATGGCAAATTGGTCGACAGCTACGCGCATTTGGCTCGATTCGAGCGATCGGCCGCAGGGCTCGACCTCGCCCTGCCGATCCCGACCGCTGAGATCGAGGGCATCCAGCGTGAACTGATCGTCCGCAACCAGCTCGACCAAGGCGGTGTGTATTTCCAGCTGACCGGAGGACCTGCAGAGCGCGACTTCCTCGCGCCCTCGACCGCGCCCACGCTTTTCATGTTCACGCAGGCCGCAAACGTGATCGATCGCCCGCAGGCGAAGACAGGGATCGCGGTCAAGACGCTACCCGATCCGCGCTGGGCGCGTCGTGACATCAAGAGCATTATGTTGCTCGGCCAGGTGCTGGCCAAGCGCGAGGCGGCGTCCGCGGGCGCGCAGGAAGCCTGGCTGGTAGATCCCGCCGGGTTTATCACCGAAGGGGCCTCGTCCTCAGCGCTGATCGTCACGCCCGACGAAACACTCGTCACCCGTCCCAACAGCAATGACATACTGCCCGGCTGCACGCGGAAGGCCGTGCTGGCTATAGCCGAGCGCGACGGTGTAAAGGTCGAAGAACGGCTGTTTACTGTCGCCGAAGCGCACGGCGCGCGCGAGGCGATCCTGACCAGCGCCTCCAACTTCGTGCTGCCGGTGGTGACGATCGACGGCGCCCCGGTGGGCGACGGCAAGCCCGGCCTGATCGCACAAAGGCTGCGCGAACTCTATATTGAGGCGGCACGGGCGGGGTGAAGCATCTCTACGCGATCGGCCTCGGCTCCAACCAGCCGCACGGCCGATATGGCGCGCCCGCTTGCATCCTCGAAAAGGTGCTGGACGAATTGAAGCCAGTTGCGGCCTCGGGCATCATCGAAACCGCACCGATCGGCCCGTCGCTGCGCACTTTCGCCAACGCCGCCGCGCTGATCGAAAGCCCGCTATCCCCGCTTGAGCTGCTCCAACACCTGAAGGCGATCGAACGACGCTTCGGCCGCCGTCGCGGGCAAAAATGGGGCGCACGCGTGCTCGACCTCGATATATTGCTCTGGTCGAGCGGACGCTGGTCGAGCGCGACGCTCTCCATCCCGCACCGCCATCTCACCCAACGCCTGTTTGCACTCGATCCGCTTGGCCAGATCGCGCCAGACTGGAAAATTCCGGGCCACAACACCGTGCGACAGCATCTCGCACGGTTGACCCGGCCCCGCCCCGTCCATAGGAGCGGTCGCCGGTCGGGTCCGTAGCTCAGTTGGTAGAGCAAGCGACTTTTAATCGAGAGGTCCCGGGTTCGAGTCCCGGCGGACCCACCACTCTCGCCTCTCGCGCCGCTTATCCACCAAACAAAAATCGGCGGCTTCGGGCGAACTAGCCTTATCGGCGAGCCGCCCTCACCGGATGTCTAGGACCACGACCGACTTCGGCGGCAGATCGACCGTCAACCCATCCGGACCGACCCGTGCACCATCGAATGCGTGCGGCACGATCTGGTCTGGCTTGTCGAAGCTATTGATCACATTCATCGCCGGCGCGGTCAGGATCTGCCCGGACACATTCGCGGTCGTGACGCCGGCCAGTTTGGCGGTGACGGTCGCGGGTTGATTGGGGTCGAGATTGGCAAGCGCGACATGGATCACGCCCGCTTTGTCGCGCGCGGCGGCCGCGCTGACTGCGGGCATGCCCCAATCATCCTTGCCATACCACGAAGACTGGACTTCGACCGGAAGCTGGGTCGCATCCTGGAACGGCTTGTAGAGCTTGAAGACATAATAAGTCGGCGTCTTTACCATGCGATTGCCGTC
>Ga0209455_1001142_pt1 | contig 12839 bp, 12 predicted proteins | sample AraplaCol_mCL_r2_FD_184275 | JGI IMG/M metagenome (GOLD analysis project Ga0209455, IMG submission 184275) | Arabidopsis root microbial communities from North Carolina, USA - plate scrape CL_Col_mCL_r2 (SPAdes) (version 2) | ecosystem: Host-associated > Plants > Roots > Endosphere | place: USA...
TACAGCCCAATGCATGGCTAACACCAATGTCCTTGATTAACAAAGCCGGCTGGTGGAACGAGATGCGCAACCCAGATGATGACGGTGAGTTTTTTTGCAGAGTGTTGCTGGCGTCGAAAGGCGTAAAATATATGGCGACTGGCACAAACTACTACCGGAAATTTATTACCGGCAACAGCTGGAGCGCACACCGCAGCTACGAGACAAGCAGCAACATCTTAAAGTCGACATTAATGAAAGCACAATACCTTTTGGCGAGGACAAACGAATCAATGGTAAAGGAGATATTTAGCTTAATGCTGTGGGAAAATGCGTTTAGCTGCTACCCGTATTTTAAAGATTTAAGTTTAATAGCCCAACAAAAAGCCGAAGAATTGGCGCCGGATTATAAATATAACCCTTATAAAAACGGGCTGCCTTTGCTCTTATCGAAAATTACAGGCTGGAAAACGGTAAAGTACCTTCAATATTTAAAACATAAAATTAAATGACTGTAGCTACGGCAGGCTTAACTTTAGTAATATTCACCTGCGAAAACCGGGAGCACCTGCTTGTTAAAACCTTTCAGTCATTTTCGGCGGCGTGTGGCTACAAGTTTGAAAAAGTAATTTTAGCAGTGGATGGCCAGGTAGACCCGGCAGCAATTGCGCAAATAAACCCCGACGTTATTTTGCAGTACACCAAAAGAAGAGGCTATGCGCACAGCATATCAAAGGCATTAAAGCTTATCGATACGCCTTATTTCTTCTGGCTTGAAGACGACTGGACTTTTCACAGGAACATCGATGCGTCTTATTATACCCAAATCCTGGCTGACCATACTGAGTGGGCTGAGATAGTTTTCAGTAAAGACGGGCCGCTGGGCGCCGCTTCAAAGACCAACCCGCTTGGCGAAAACCTGTATGAAACCACTTTCGGTTTTTCGGCTAACCCATGTTTTTCTAACACAGGGCATTTGCAGCAGGCCTTCCAATTATTGGAGGATGCACCCAAAGGCGACAAATTGGGTGAGGACGGATTTGAGAACTTCCTTTCAAAAACATTCGAAAAACAAAATATCAGGTGTGTGGTGGCCGACCCGGTTGACCACCTGCCTATATCGCACGAAGGTTTCCTGGAAAGTACCCCCAGGAACTGGCATATGACAAATTCGCTGGAAACAAAAACCAGCAACCATTTAATGACCATCCCGGTGCCATCAATAGCCCGCAGGCTGTTAATGGTTTTTAAACTCGTTTCGGCTTTTTGCAGGCTGGCTATCGGTCAGCTTGGCGATAATAAAATTTATGAATTCTGCTTCAGGGTGATCGCATCAGCAAAAACAATTAAAAAGGATGAGTGAGCTACGCTACGTGCTAACCATTGCCACCGGCAAAAAGGTATTTGTTGACATGGCTGCAAACCTGGCCCGGTCGTTTTTGTGGTGGCATGCCACTAGCGACATACAATTCCAATTGGTTACCGACCAACCGCAATTTGTACCGGCCGACATTATCGAAAAAATTCAGATAATTAAAGTAGAACCTGGCCAGCTGGGCAAAGGTTTTTCGGCCAAATTACAGCTTGACAATTTAGTAAGCGATGGCAAAACCCTGTTTATTGACAGCGATTGCCTGGTATTTGGGCCGCTGGATGTTGTGTTCGAAAAATTTAAAGGCGCTGCGGTGTCTGTTGCCGGGGGCTACATTTCCACCGGCGATTGGTTTGGTGACATTGGATCCGTTTGCAAAAAGTTCGATGTGCCGCATATCCCAAAATTCAACGGCGGACTATATTATATCGAGAAAAGCGAAACGAGTAAGAAGGTTTACGAAACCGCCAGGCAGCTCGAGAAAGATTACGATAAGATAGGTTTTTTACGTTTACGCGGGTTACCAAATGATGAGGTGTTAATGGCTTTGGCTATGCAACTACACGGCCAGGTACCAGTGCCTGATGATGCTACAATAATGAGCGACTTACAAGCTTGCCAGGGTAAATATGAAATTGATGTAGTAAACGGCGTCCGCTCATTAAATAACCCGCCATACCCAAGTCCCCTGCACCAGGATTGGTATCCGTTTAAAACAGTTTCGCCGCTTATAGTACATTTTCTTGGCTATTACACTTTACATTACCCTTACTTACGCGAAGTTTACAGGTTAAAAAAGGCACTGGCGAAAAAGCTAAACCGGCTCACCGAACTGGCGGCTATTTTAAAAATTGAAGCGCCGGCCAGGATAAAAGAACAAATAAAAAAAACCTTCAGGCCATTATATCACAAGCTTGCAGGGGTACGGAAAATAAAAATATCTGAACGGGTTTAAATGAAGATTTTTTTAGATGTAGGAGCACATGAAGGACAAAGCTTATTGGCTCTTTTTGACCCGAAATACGGATTTGATAAAATTTTCGCCTTTGAGCCTGTAAAGCAACTGCACCCCATTTTAAGCAAGTTAACCGCTGGCCGAAAGAATGTAACCCTGCTTGATTATGGGTTGTGGAACAAAAACGCAGAAGAAAAAATTTACTCGCCGGGTACGCTTGCAGGCAGTATTTATCCTGCGCATCACGATGTTGATAAAAATGCATTTGAGATATGCAGGTTTGTTAGCGCAAGCGAATGGTTTAAAGCAAATATTAAGGAGGGTGATGAAGTTTACGTGAAACTGAATTGTGAAGGAGCAGAGGCTGATATTTTACTCGATTTGTTAAACTCAAAGGAAATATTCAAAATAACGAATGTGATGATTGACTTTGATATAAACAAAGTTACCGGCAAGGAAGACAGCGAGCGGCTGGTTTTGGATAGTTTTAAAAAGGCCGGTTTTAATAACTACTCAATTTGTGCAGCTGTAATGTTTGGTCCGGTGCATGCTATACGGATACAAAGCTGGCTTGACACTGTGGGTGCGGCTAAAAGCGATGCGAAAAGTCAAATTACCCAGTTTGTATACTGGCTTAATATGATTGCCCTGAATAAGAGGCCTGGCTATGGCTGGGAGGCTAAGCAATTTTTAAAACGCTTTATTCCTGAATTGGTATTAAAAAAATTTCGCTCGGCAAAGCGTAAATCATGAACACTGATATTGACGTGAGTATAATAATCCCCGCTTATAACAGGCTGTGGTGTTTACCCAAAGCTGTAGAAAGCTGCCGTGGCGCCCGGTGCGTTACCGAAATTATTGTTGTTGATGACGGCAGCACCGATGGAACCTGGGACTGGCTGCAACAGCAACCGGATATCATCAGCATAAAACAGGAAAACCAGGGACAAACATATGCTGTAAATAAGGGTGTTTCTGTTGCTCGCGGGCAGTACATTCGCTTTCTGGACAGTGACGATTTTTTACTTGAGGGTTTTATCGATAAACAGTTTGAAAAAGCAATTGAAACCGGAGCGCAATTAGTATGCTCGCGGGTGGATAGTTATGACATGGAAACAGGGGCAATAATCATAACCCCCGATATTAATGATTGGGATGACTTCCTGGAGATACAATTGAGCAACCGTTACGGCAGTCACTTTTTGGGAATGCTGTTTCACCGCGCGCTGGTGAAACAGGTGCCCCGCCGGCCCGATTTTGCCTTTAGGGAAGACAGGATGTTTTTGCTGGAAGTTGCATTGTTAAACCCTGTGATGGCTATTGTTGAAGGCTGTGCCGGCTATTGGGTTACCCACAAGCAGCAAATGCAGGGCAACTACTCGGGCTTTAAGGCACAGGTTGCCAACTGGCAGCACCTGAATATCTTCAAAATAATATTAGGTCGGCTGGAAGCATCCGGGCGGCTTCAGGAGAAATATAGAAAAGCAGCTTGCACTATTTTATGGCCGCTGGCACATTGGATTGCCATAAACCATTTACCCGAAGCAAACGGGGTTGTTAAATGGGTGTACCAGCTCGACCCTGATTTTAAGATTCCGGACAAAGGGATAGTAGGGAAGATGTACCGTACGCTCGGGTTTTATAGAACCGAAAAACTGCTTCGCTACAAGCGCTCGTTCAAATTACGCGCTTAGAAATCCACGTTAAATAAAGATATGAGGCTATCGCTACTCTATAATCCGCTGGTAATGATCGATCGTATAGCGGTTGCGATTAATCGCCGAAAACGGAAAAATAAATTAAAAAAAACACCTGCAGCAAAACTAGGTCTGGGTTATATAGATAGCCTCGAGCTGCTGGAACTGATAAAGGCCGACGGGTTTAGCGCTAAAAATATTTTTGATGCGGGTGCTAATATCGGCACCTGGACGCTGCTGGCTAAAGCTTTTTTTAGCGATGCAACCGTTCACGCATTTGAACCGCTACGCGTTCACATCGATAAATTTAAGGATAATACCAGGGCGCTGGCTGATGTTCATATCCATTCGTTTTGCCTGGGTAGTGAAAACGCCACCGCGGTAATCAATGTTTCCAGCTATAGTGATTCATCAAGCATACTCAATGCAACGCCACTTGAGTTTGAACAATTCGGCATAAAAAAGAGCGACGAAGAAGAGGTGCAGGTAAAAAGACTGGACAGTTTGATAGCTAATAATGAACTGCCGGTGCCCGATGTGATGAAGCTTGATGTGCAGGGATTTGAACTGGAGATTTTAAAAGGGGCCGGCGATTATTTAAACCAGGTGAGCTACCTCATTGTAGAGGTATCGTTTAAAGAATATTACTATGGACAGCCCCTCTTTTTAGATATTGCCAATTACCTGGCGGCGCATCAATTCAACATCTACGCATTTGGGCATGCCACCCCTTTGGGAAGTGAACTGGGCCAGATTGACGTTTTATTTAAAAAACAGGCTTGAATATCTTTTTATCTTTCCTGCAATCGCCGGTAAAACACCCGGTACCAGCGTATGACTTCTGGGAATTTTATATAAAAAACGGGATACAGGAAGCTGGACATACCTATACCGAATGCCCGGATGTGGATTGGGCGCTGGGCCTCGTGCCGCAAACAGGCGAAAGCCACCGGCAATGGAAAGAGCATGCCTGGAGCAAAACTATCGATTGGCTGAAAAGGCACCCGGCAGATATGTTTTTAAGCTACCTGTACCCGGCAATGGTTGATGAAGGAGCGATCGCCCAGATAAAGAAAATAGGTATACCCTGCGTAAATTTTTTTTGTGATAATGTCCGGGAATTTCAAAAGGCCCCGGTTGAATTTGGCGTTTTTGATTTGAATTGGGTGCCCGAATACAAAGCCGTAAAACTTTATAAAAAAGCAGGGTACCCTTGCATCAACCTGCCGATGCCCATTTGGATTGACCCAAAACTGCGGGTAGTACAGGGGGAAAGCAACAACCAGGTAACCTTTATTGGTTCGAAAGATATACAACGGCAATTGTTTTTTGAAAAAGTAGTAGCCAAAAATCACGATTTGCCTTTAGCCATTTATGGTAATGGCTGGCAGCAAAATACAGGCGGCGAAGCTGCACAGGCAGAAAGTTATACAATGGCTAAAAAAATAGCCTATCAATATGAATTTTTAAAAGATTACGGGGTTAAACCGTATTTGCGAAAGCTAAGCCAGCGTAAGATAGCAACAGAGATAACCGCGGCTTTAAATTCAAAAATACAGGTGAAGATAAGTTTTGAAGCATACAATGATTTGACTGCCAAAAGTTTGATTACAGTTGGTATTAACCGGTACCCCTCGTTTAATTATCCGCTGGCAAAGCCAAATACATATTCGAGGTTAAGGGATATTGAAGCGCCAATGCTGGGCGCCTGCTACCTGACCGAGTGGACGGAAGGACTTGATGAACTTTACAGCGTTGGCGTAGATATAGAAACCTACATTGATGCAGACAGCTTTATCGAAAAAGTGAACATGTTGACAGCCGATCCCAAAAAAAGAAAGATGCTCAGGGTAAACGGGCAGAAAAAGGCATTGCAAAACCACGGTATACCACAATCATTAACCAGGATAATTAAGCGGTTAAATTGAAAAAGTTAAACGTTTATTTCCGGGAGCAGCCGCTGGGGTATAAATGGATACCGGGCGACAGGTACATCATCAGCCGTTTAAAAAGATTGTTTAAGGGTAAGCGTATTAGCGGGCTCGAAAAAGTTTTCATCAACCTTTGTAAAGGCTTTGATGAGTTGGGCGTTGATTATGTGAAAAATCGGCCATTTAAAAAAATCCAACCGGGTGAACCGGTTATTGTATTAGGCGTAGGCAAATATTCGCTTAAAGGTTATGACCGGCCAAACCCGGTAATAGCAGGCATTGGGCTGGTATCGCATCCTGCTGAATGGCCCGATTTGTTTACCGCCTATCCTGTTGCCAAATACCTGCAGCATTCTGATTGGGCAATGGATATTTACATCTCGTGGTACGGAAAAGAAAATTGTGATACCTGGCCTTCGGGGATCGACACCGGCCATTGGACTCCGGTTGAAAATGTCGAAAAGAAAACAGATTTTTTGGTTTATAGCAAGTTTCTGTTTGATAAAGAAAAAAATGGCGCTGAACTGAAGCAACCGATATTAAATAAGCTAAATGAGTTGGGCTTTGGTTACCGTGAAATTGTTTACGGTAGTTATACCGAAACAGAATATCATGATTTACTGCAGCAATGCAAGGCTATGATTTTTTTATGTGAGCATGAGAGCCAGGGTTTTGCTTGCTGCGAAGCAATGGCAATGAATGTTCCCGTTTTTGCCTGGGACCAGGGGTTTTGGCTCGACCCTAACAGATTCAAGTGGAATAATCCTGTTGTGCCGGCCACATCTGTACCGTTCTTTGATTCGCGTTGCGGTATGACTTTTAAAGATTTTGATGCGTTTGAAAAAAATATAGCCCCATTTTTCGGCAAAGTAAAAAATGGTGATTTTGCCCCTCGTGATTATGTATTGCAAAACCTTACCTTAAAAAAAAGTGCCGAACGGATGCTGGAGATTGTAAACAGCATTTATAAATGAGAATACTGCTGATAATGGATCCCGGTATACCTGTACCGCCGCCCTTATATGGCGGCCATGAACGGCTGGTGTATATGTTTGCCGAGGAGTATCAAAAGCAGGGCCATGAGGTAAGCCTGCTGGCTGGTCCGGATTCACACATTTCAGGTACGTGTTATCCTTTTGGTGAAAACAACCTGGAAAAAACAACCTCGCAAAAAAACAAAGAGTTGCTGCAAGCCTGGGCATTTTTGAGGAAGCACAGCAAGGAATTCGACCTGGTGCATAATTTTGGCAGGTTGATTTACCTGTTGCCAATATTAAATAATTCCGTAAAAAAAATAATGACTTACGGCCGACCGGTTTCTGCCCGTGGGATAAAAACTATAAATGCGTTGCCAAACCGTAATTTAATATTTACTGCTTGCAGCGATTATTGTGTTTCGACCGGCAATGTTGCCGGGAAATGGCAAACAGTTTATAACGCTATCGATTTCGCCCAATATCGCTTAAATGAAAACCCCGGCGAAAATGCGCCGCTAATGTTCCTGGGCCGTCTCGATAAAGTAAAAGGGGTGCATACCGCTATCAAAGTTGCGAAAGCTACTAACCACCAATTAATTATAGCGGGTAATATTCCGCATACTGCCGATAACCTGGAATATTATAAAAGTGAAATAGAACCCCTGATTGATGGTAAACAAATAAAGTATGTAGGTGCGCTTAACGATGCGGGAAAAAACGATTACCTGGGCCAGGCCAAAGCGCTGCTTTTCCCTATTGAATGGGACGAACCGTTTGGGATGGTGATGGTTGAGGCTATGGCCTGCGGTACGCCGGTAATTGCATTTAGCCGCGGCTCGGTGCCCGAAGTGGTGACCGGGCAAACCGGCATAAAAGTTAATACATTTGATGAGATGGTGGCGGCTGTAAATCAGGCTGCCGGCATCGACAGAAAATTGTGCCGTGAAACAGCTAAGCAAAGATTTGATTGCCCGGTAATAGCAAAACAGTACCTGCAACTTTTTAGCACCGCAAATAAAAAATGAATTGAACAATTTATGACCGTTAAACAAAAAATAGGCAAGCTTATAATTAAAATGTCACCGGTATCGCCGGAAAGCCTTACTATTTTACGCACCGAATTCCGGGCTTTCAGAAGCCGTGTTAACTACCGTTTGAATCCTTTTAAACGGTTCACCGTTGCAAAGTTCGCCGCTGCCGATAACATCAGTTTAAATGTTGGTTGCGGTCCTTTTGGACATGATGGGTGGGTTAATGTCGACCTGATGAATTTAAATAACGTTTCATTTACCTTCGATTCGAGAAAATATTTGCCCTTTAAAAACAACACAGTAGACAGGATCAGGGTTGAACATTTTTTTGAGCATTTGGATAAAACAGATGAAGCCCCCTTTTTTTTAGATGAATGTAAAAGGGTAATGAAAGATGGTGCGGTTTTAAGAATTGCTGTTCCTGATGCTGAAATGTTTATTGAGGCCTATTATAAAAACGATAAGAGCCTTTGGAAGGCGCTGGGGTATGATATTGATGCGCTTCCCGGAAATTTCGACACAAAAATTGCCATTCTGAACCATATTTTCAGGCAGGACGGTGAGCATAAGTACGCCTATGATTTTGAAGCTTTAAATTATTTTTTGGCAAAGCATGGGTTTAAAAATATAACCAGGCAACGGTACCGGGAGTCGCTTGATGAACAATTGATAGACGACCAGGAGAACCACAGCAACCATTCGTTATACGTTGATTGTATGAAATAGCTTGAAGAAAATTGTTTTACTTTCGGTAGGCCAGCCATCCACCAACCCCAGGCTGGTTAAAGAAGCCAATAGCCTGGTAAAAGCAGGCTTCGATGTTTATGTAGTTTACTCTTACTGGGCGGAGTGGGCATGGCAGGCAGACAAGATCCTTTTTAAAGAAGTGAAATGGAAGCCTATACTGGCGGGGGGCTCGCCGTTTGATGATAAAATCACCTATTTTTTTAGCCGGGTGCGCGTTAAATTATTTGGCTTTATTGTGCGCAACGTAACGCTGCGATATGGCATAGCCGAAATTGCCAAAGGACGAACATATCCAAACCTGGTAAAAATCGCTAAATCAATTAAAGCCGACCTTTACATAGCACATGTGCAGGCGGCCTTGCCGGCAGCGGTAAATGCAGCAAAAAAATACAATGCAAAATGTGGCTTTGATGCAGAGGATTTTCACCGCAATGAAGTTACTGATGATGTTGATGATTTAGATTATAAGGTCTCCAGGTTTATCGATGATAAATATCTTCCGCAGGTAAATTATTTATCTACCAGCAGCCCATTCATCAGTAAGGCATATCACCATTTGTATAAAAATATATCACCTGTTACCATTTTAAATGTGTTCCCGGTTGATGAACATGTGCCTGAGCCGCAAATGCCGGAAGGGACAGCTGTCAGGCTTTTCTGGTTCTCGCAAACGGTAAGCCCCGCGCGCGGAGTTAATGATTGCATCAGCGCTTTGAAGATGATAAATAACCCGGGCATCGAATTGCATTTATTGGGTTTTGCCGATGCAGAAACCAAGCGACAACTAGCAAACAGCGCCGGCGATAATGTTAGCCTGGTATTTCACGATCCAATTGCGCCAGGTGAGATTATTCCGTTTGCATCGACATTTGATATTGGCCTTGCTATGGAAGACAGTACGCCATATAACCGCGATATTTGCCTTACCAACAAAATTTTCACCTACATGCAGGCAGGCCTTGCCATAATAGCAAGCGACACCACCGCGCAAAAGGGCCTGATGGGTGAATACCCCGAAACCGGGAAAATTTATGAGAACAGGAACGTCCAAAGCCTTGCACAAGCTATATCATACTACGCAGATAACAGGAATGAATTGTATACAGCAAAAAAAGCATCTTACAATATCGCCCGGAGCAAGTTGAACTGGGAAAAAGAAAGTGAAAAGTTTCTCGCACTCGTTAACAAAACACTGGCAAGTTGAAACGCGTCCTGATTATCTCGCCTTACTTCCCGCCCTCTAACGCTGCCGATATGCAGCGCATCCGCACCAGCCTGCCGTATTTTAACCAGTTTGACTGGGATGCCGAGGTGGTGACCGTAGACGAGGGCTATTCTGAAATGGTGAAAGACCCCCTGCTGATGCAAAGTTTGCCCGCCGGTTTGAAAATACACAGGGTAAAAGCGCTAAGCAAAACACTAACGGCAAAAGTTGGTTTGGGCAGCCTTGGTTTACGATCGCTTTGGCATTATCGAAAAAAGGTAAACCAACTTTTAAAAGCCGAAAAATATGACCTCATTTATTTTTCGACAACCCAATTTCCCGTTTGTATTTTAGGTGCTTACTGGAAAAAGAGATTCGGTGTGCCCTACGTAGTTGATATGCAGGACCCGTGGCACTCCGAGTATTACCAGGATAAGCCTAAAGAACAGCAACCGCCAAAATATTGGTTTTCGTACCGACTGCATAAATACTTAGAGCCCATTGCCATGAAACAGGTTGGTGGATTGATAAGCGTATCTGCAGGTTATATAAATGAGTTAAGGGCCCGGTATGGGCGGTTAAATGACATTCCGGCGGCTACTATTACATTTGGGGCTTTTGAGCCAGACCTTAAAATAGCCGCAGACAATAGGCACAAGTTTGAACCATTGCTGCAAAAAGGTTTTGTAAATATTGTTTACGTTGGCCGTGGCGGACTGGATATGCACAAAGCCATAGCCCCGGTTTTTGAAGCGTTAAAAAACGGCCTGGCAAATCAGCCGGGATTGTTCGGTAAATTAAAGTTCTATTTTATCGGCACCAGTTATGCACCTGCCGGACAGGGCGCAGCGACAATAGCACCGCTGGCAAAACAATACGGAGTTGAGGATAGCGTAATTGAATTGCCAGGAAGAATTAGCTACTACCACAGCCTGGCAACTTTACTGCAGGCTGACGCTTTGTTTATACCAGGATCTGATGACCCGCAATATTCAGCTTCGAAGATTTACCCTTACCTGCTAACGCGAAAGCCCTTGCTCGCTATTTTTAACGAAAACAGCAACGCCGTAAACATATTAAATGAATGTGCTGATGACGCTATTGTATTAACCTTCGGCACCGGGATAAGCCGACCGGAAAATGTATTACAACCTTTATTCGAAAATTGGGCAAGGGGCATTTTTACGCCGATACATCTGAAAAAGGAGTTTGAAAACTACAGCGCCAAAAGCCTTACTGCAAAGCAAACCGAATTATTTAACAAGGTTATTGGCATAGGGTAATGAAAAAGCTGGCCATTATTACCACCCATCCAATTCAATACTACGCACCCATCTTCAGGCTTTTGCAGCAGCGCAATAACATCAGCATAAAAGTGTTTTATACACTCGGTGAACCTACTGCGCCCAAGCACGATCCCGGCTTTGGCAAAAATATAAGCTGGGATATCCCGCTGTTAGACGGTTACGATTTTGAGTGGCTTGTTAACATTTCACCGGCGCCGGGTTCTCATTATTTTAAGGGCATAGTTACCCCCGGTGCCATTGAGCAAATTAAAAAATACAGGCCCGATGCTTTATTGGTTTTTGGCTGGGCTTACCAATCACACCTTAAAATAATACGACATTTTAGCGGTAAATTACCCATATATTTCCGGGGAGATTCAACCCTGCTAAATGAAACCGGCGGACTAAAAAAGACCTTGCGTTATTTGTTTTTAAAGTGGGTTTACAACCACATTACCCACGCATTTTATGTGGGCGAAAACAACAAGGCCTATTATAAAGCATTTGGGTTGAGAGAAAGGCAGCTAAGCTTTGCACCACATGCCATAGATAATGAACGATTTGAATTAAATAGAGGCGAAGATGCCGAAGAGCTTCGTGCCTCGTTAAATATAAATAAGCAGGACATTTTGGTTTTGTACGCCGGTAAATTTGAGCCGGTGAAAAATGTGGAGCTATTATTAACTGCGTTTATCACCTTAAACCGACCGGATGTGCATTTGCTATTAACCGGCAACGGCCCCGACGAAAAGAAACTAAAAGAACTGGCGGCGAACAGCGATGCTGCTGTCAATATCCATTTTATGGATTTTATCAATCAAAGCAGCATGCCGGTGCTTTACCAGGCCGCCGATTTGTTTTGCTTACCCTCGAAAAGCGAAACATGGGGGCTGAGTATTAACGAGGCGATGGCTTGCGGAACGGCAATATTAGCATCAGACAATGTAGGATGCGTAGCAGACCTGGTAAGGATTGGCGAAAATGGTGCTGTTTTCAGGTCGGGCGATGAAAATAACCTTGTCCGTAATTTGCAGCAGCTTACTAAAGATAGGGCACAATTAGTTAGATTAGGGCAGCGATCGGAATTGATTATTAAGGATTGGAGTTTTGAACAAATTGCCCTGGCAATTGAAAATAAGTTATTGAATGAAGCGACTTGACCGTATAAAACTTGATTTTACCCGTAACTGGAAGCTGCCCGGCAAGGAACGCCTCTCCAATTTGCTTAAGCCTTCGGATCAGCTTAAACAAAGCATAAACAATGGCATTGTTTGGCTAACGAACGAAGATATTGCCATATACACCAGCGCCGATAGTTATATCGAATATTCGATATTGAGCACCGGCACCTACGAAGACGAAATTAACAAGCTGATACGGATATCCCTTAAAGACGGCGGCAACGCGCTTGATATTGGCGGAAACATAGGCTTGCAAAGCATTCGCATGTCACAATGTGCCGGGCAAGCTGGTAAAGTTTTTGCTTTTGAGCCATTAGAATACCTCCGCGAGAAATTTAGCCGTAACACAGCGCTCAACAAGTCTGATAATATTACATTGTTTCCCTATGCATTATCCGACCAGGAAAGCGAAGCTGATTTTGCGGTAAATCCCGGCTCGTGGAACCAGGGCACCTTTAGTCTCAGTGGCAATTCGACCG
>Ga0209455_1001143_pt1 | contig 12825 bp, 13 predicted proteins | sample AraplaCol_mCL_r2_FD_184275 | JGI IMG/M metagenome (GOLD analysis project Ga0209455, IMG submission 184275) | Arabidopsis root microbial communities from North Carolina, USA - plate scrape CL_Col_mCL_r2 (SPAdes) (version 2) | ecosystem: Host-associated > Plants > Roots > Endosphere | place: USA...
GGAAACCGCAGGCGGCATCCGGGTCGGCGCCGCCGTGACGCACGCCGAAGTCGAAGACGGCAGGCACGAGCTGCTGCGGCATGCCTATCTGCGGTACGTCGCATCCGGCATCGCCTACCGGGCGGTGCGCAACCGCGGGACCCTGGGCGGCAGCCTGGCCCATGCGGATCCGGCGGCCGACTGGCCGCTGGCCCTGGCTGCCCTGGACGCGAGCCTGGAACTGGCCCGCGCCGGTTCGTCGCGCGTCGTGCGGGTCGGCGAATTCATGCTGGGCGCGTTCACGACCCGGCTCGAGGAAGGCGAGATCATCGCCGCCGTGCTGCTGCCCAAGCTGGGCGACTCGCTGCGCTGGGGCTATTACAAGCTGTGCCGCAAGACCGGCGAATTCGCGCATGCCAGCGCGGCGGCGGCCTTCGATGCACGCACCGGGCTGGCCAAGGTCGTGCTGGGCGCGCTCGACGGGCCGCCGGCCGCGCTCGACGGGCTGGCGCAAGCCATCGCGCAGGGCGGCGCCGCGGCGGCCACGCAAGAGGCCATCCAGTCCGCCGTGGCAGGCGCCATGCCCGATGCGGACGGCATCGGCCGGGCGATGCACGCGGCCGCCCTGGAGCGCTGCCTTGCCCAGGTGTTCGGAAACTAGAAACTACAAGCCTATGACGGGGTTCACCTCATGCCAGCCATTGAACTGAACATCAATGATCGCCCCGTGCACGCGGACGTGGAATCGCGCGTGCACCTGGGCGACTTCCTGCGCGAGGCGCAGCACCTGACCGGAACGCACCTGGGCTGCGAGCACGGCGTATGCGGCGCGTGCACGGTGCTGCTCGAGGGCGAGCCGGTGCGGTCCTGCATCACCTTCGCCGCGGCCTGCGACAAGCAGCACGTGCGCACCATCGAAGGCTTCGACGACGACGAGCTGATGCGGCGGCTGCGCCAGTCGTTCTCGCTGCATCACGGGCTGCAATGCGGCTACTGCACGCCGGGCATGCTCATCACCGCGCGCGACATCGTGCGCCGCTTTCCCGACGCGGACGAAGCGCGCATCCGCCTGGAGCTGTCCGGCAACCTGTGCCGCTGCACGGGCTATGTGGGCATCGTCAATGCCATCAAGGCGGTGCTGCAGGACCTGAAAGAACATCCGCTGGCCTTGACGCCCACGACGCCCGCCGTCAGTGCGGCGGCAAGCGAGATCGTCATGAAGCGCGGCGGTGCCTTCGAAACGTTCACGGCCGCCAACGCATCGTCTTTCGCCCGGAACGCCGCGTCGCTGCCGGCCGCTGCCGACAGTCAGGCGGAGAGCCAGTCCGCAGCCCAGCCTGCAACCCAGCGCAAGGGCTGGACCGCCATCGAAGACAGCTTCGTGGTTCCCTTCGGCCTGGACCAGGTCTGGGCTTTCATGGGCGACCTGTCTTCGGTCGCGGCCTGCCTGCCGGGCGCGGAGCTGACCGAGAACGACGGCGAAGCCGTGAAGGGCAGAATCGCCGTCAAGTTCGGGCCGATGTCGGCCAACTTCGCCGGCGCGGCGCGCCTGGAGCGCGACGCGGGCGCGCACCGGGCCGTGATGCGCGGCGCGGGTCAGGACAACATCAGCCGCTCGCGCGCCAACGGCGACGTGACCTATGCGCTGACCGGCGAAGACGGCGGCAGGCAGACGCGCGTGGCCGTGACGCTCGAATACATGCTGCAGGGGCCGCTCGCGCAGTTTTCGCGCTCGGGCCTGGTGAAAGACTTCATACGGCGGATGATCGCGGATTTCGGCGCGCGCATCGCGGCCCGGCTCGCGGGCGCCGAGGCGCCCGGGTCGGGGCCGGTCAAATTCAATGCCGGCGGCCTGGTCTGGCGCGTCATCTGGGGCCGCGTCCGGCGGCTGTTCGGCAAAAGCGAATAACCCATATCCGAGGAGTGGCAATGAGCAGCAACAGCAGCAGCAATAAACGGCGGATACGCAAGATCGCCCTGGAAGAGCACTTCACCACGCCGGGCTTTCAGAGTTATTCGAAGAACTTTACGCAGCACATTCCTGCAGAGGTGTTGCGCGACCTGGCGGCGCGCCTGACCGACTTCGACGGGCAGCGCATCGAGGAAATGAACCGGGCGGGCATCGACTACACGATTCTTTCGCAGACCGGGCCGAGCGTGCAGGGCGAAGCGGACCCGCAGCTGGCGATTTCGCGCGCGCAGGAAAGCAACGACTTCCTGGCGCAGCAGATCGCGCCTCATCCCACGCGCTTCGGCGGCTTCGCCACCTTGCCCATGCATACCGTGCAAGGCGCGTCGCGCGAGCTGACGCGCGCAGTGAAGGAACTCGGCTTCAAGGGCGCGCTCGTCAACGGCCACACGCTGGGTACGTATTACGACGACCGGGCCTACGACCCGTTCTGGGCCACCATGCAGGAACTGGACGTGCCGCTCTACCTGCATCCGACCGATGCGTTCATCTCGCCCAGAGTGCTCGACGGCCATCCGGAATTGACCGGCGCGACCTGGGGCTGGGGCGTCGAGACGGGCAGCCACGCCTTGCGCCTGCTGTTCGGCGGCGTGTTCGACCGGTTTCCCCGGCTCAAGATCATCCTGGGCCATATGGGCGAGGGGCTGCCTTACTTGCGCTGGCGCTTCGACAGCCGCTTCGCCGTGTATCCGCACGGCGTCACGCTGGAGAAGGCGCCCTCGGCCTATATCGGCACCAACATCGTCATCACCACCTCGGGCGTCTGCTCGGCGCCCGCGCTGATGGGCGCGATCGGCGAGATGGGCCCGGAAGCAGTGATGTTCTCCGTCGACTACCCCTACGAATCCACCGCGATCGCCGCCGATTTCATCGAGGCCGCGCCGCTCGACGATGCGGCCCGGCATCTCGTGTGCCACGGCAATGCCGAGCGAATTTTCCAGCTCTGATCTTTCCGGTAAGCGGATGCGGTTGTGTGAAAGGTCGCGTGCACTTGACGGCCGTCACGCCGGAAAACGCACGCGGACCGTCAGTCCGCGGCCTTCGAGGCCGGTTTCGAGCGCGACACTCGCATGATGCTGTTCGGCGACGCGCCGCACGATGGATAGGCCCAATCCGCTGCCGGTTCCGGCGTGGCCGCTGCCGCGGTAGAAGCGCTCCCATGCGCGCGCCTGATCCGCTTCGGGTATGCCCGGGCCGTTGTCGCTGACCTCGAGCACCACGTAAGGGCTGTCCCGGCGCACCGTCACGTCGACGCGCGCATGGGCGCCGGCGTAGCGGATCGCGTTGTCGACCAGGTTGTTCAACAGCACGCGCAGATTGTCGCCGCTGCCTCGCACGATCGCGGATTGCGTGCCGACCACGCCCAGGTCGATCCGGTTCGCTTCGGCCAGGCGCTCCCGGTCCGCCACCACCGAACGGGCGAGCTGGGTCAGGTCCACGCCATGCCAGTCCGTACGGCCGGCATCGGGGTCGATCCGGGCCAGGGTGAGCAGTTGCCCGGCCAGATGCGTGAGCTGCACGGTGCCCGTGCGTATGCTTTCGACGAGTTCATCGCGCTCCTGGGCGTTTGCCGCTTGCGGCAGCAGCTCGGCCTGCAGGCCGAGCCCCATGATAGGCGTGCGCAGCTCGTGCGCCGCGTCGGCGATGAATTGCTTTTGCAAGGTGAAGGCGTGGTCGAGCCGCTGCAGCAGGTCGTTCAGCGCGTCCACCAGCGGCTTGACTTCCGTGGGCATGGCGGCTGTCTCGATGGCCTGCATATTGTTCGCGTCGCGCCGCTTGAGCCCATCGGTGATCTTGCGCAGCGGCTGCAGGCCGTAGCCGATGCCGAACCACAGGAACAGGGCGATGACGGGCGCGAGCGACAGCACCGGCCAGAATTGATGCACGGAGATTTCCGCCAGCGCTTCCCAGCGGGCCAGACGCACCTGGGCAACGCGCACCAGCGTATCGCCGCTGCGGGTCACGAAGGTGTGCCAGACCTGGCCGTCGACCGTTTCGTCGGCCAGGCCCGGGCCTTGCGGCGGCGACAGCGGCGGCGAGTCCGGGTCGCTGGTGAACACCAGCTTCTGGTCCTGCCACACCTGCAGCAGCACGCCGTGCGATTTGCGGCCAGACAGCCGGCCCTTGCGGTCCACGCCCGTGAGAGACAAGCGCCCGCCGGCATCGACCACCACGTGCTGCGCGATGGCCTTCATCTGGTCGTTCAGCAGCTCGTCCAGATCGTTGAGCGAGCCCCACCAGGTCGCCGCGCTCGCCAGTGCGCCCGCCAGCAGCGTGGCCGGCAGCAGCCACAGCAGCAGGCGCCGGCGCAGCGACGACATGAACCAGCGCGCAAGACGCCTGCGCAAGGCGCTCATGCGATTTCCCCGATGCGGTAGCCCACGCCGCGCACATTGTGGATCGCTTCCGTGCCCAGCTTGCGGCGCAGGTTGTAGATGTGCACCGGAATCGCGTTGCTTTCGATTTCTTCGTTCCAGCCGTACAGGCGCTCTTCGAGCTGTTCGCGCGTGGCGATGGCGCCGGGGTCGCGCATCAGTTCTTCGAGCAGCGCGAATTCGCGGGCCGTGAGGGCGACCTCGTCGTCGCGCAGCCAGCAGCGATGCTGGGTCGGATCCAGGCGCAAGGCGCCGGCGACGAGCAGGGTCTGGGCGCGGCCCGCCTGCCGGCGGTTCACGACGCGGATCCGCGCCAGGAGCTCTTCGAGCGCGAAGGGCTTGACCAGATAATCGTCGGCGCCGCCGTCCAGGCCGGCGACGCGGTCCGGGACCCCGTCGCGCGCGGTGATGATGATCACCGGCGTCGCGTCGTTGCGCTGCCGCAGCCCGGCAAGCAACAGCATGCCGCCCTGCTTGGGCAGCCCCAGGTCGAGCAGCACCAGGCCGTAGGCGGTGGTGCGCAACGCGAGCGCGCCGGCTTCGCCGTCCTGCACCCAGTCCACGGCGAAGCCTTCCCGGCGCAGGCCCAGGCGCAAACCATTGCCGATCAGCGGATCGTCTTCAATCAGCAATATTCGCATTCCGTCCTCATTCTGCTGCGGCCGCTTTCCGGCAAAACATGGCGAGCTTATCCGCCGGACCATTAACGCAAGGTTAAGGCGGCGGCCAGCTGCATGGCGCTGCCTTCACGCTGGCTTTAGCCACGCGTGCGTAGACTGTTTTGCATCGCGGCCGCCTGGCCGCTCGTTTCCTGAAGGAGCATCCATGAAAAAGCAAATTATCGCCTGCCTGATCGCGACCGGCGCCGTGGCGGCCGCCCACGCGCAATACACCGGCCCGGGCGCGCAGACGGCCGTCACCACGGTCAAGCAGCTGACTGAAGCCGGCAAGGACGATCAGCGCGTGACGCTGCGCGGGCATATCGTCAAATCGATCGGCGACGAGAAGTACCAGTTCGCCGACGACACGGGTGAAATCCTGGTCAAGATCGATCGCAAGCGCTGGCCGCAAGGGCAGCCGGTGGACGACAAGAGCACGGTCGAATTGACCGGCAAGTACGACAAGGAACTGGTCGGCGCCTCGAAGGTCAAGGTCCGTAGCCTGCAGGTCGTGCAATAAGGCAGCGCTTCAGTCGAAATGCTTGAGCGAGGTGCGGCCGTACTGATTGTTGCCTTCGGCCAGTTGCATCAGTAGGCGCACGAAGGTTGCCTGGTCCTTGGCGCTGAGCGGCGACAGCAGCCTGACCTGCGCTTCGCGCATGCTGCCGTACATGTCTTTCATGACCTTGCGGCCGCGCGGCGTGATGTTGGCGATCTTCAGGCGGCCGTCGGTCGGGCTGTTCGAGCGCTTGACGAGCCCGCGCTCTTCCAGGCGGCGCAGCACGTCGGCCATGGTGGTGCGGTCGACGCCGACTTCCGCGCAGAGCGAGGTCTGGTCGAGATTGGGCCGCTCGGCGAGCGTGGTGAGCAGGCCGTATTGCACCGGCGTGATGGCGAAGTCCTTGCAGCTTTCGAAGAACATCGCGATGTGAATCTGGTTCACACGGCGGATGAGAAAGCCGGGGCGTTGCCAGAGATGCCCAGTTTCGATCGAGCTTTCCGAGCCGGCGGCGCCTTCCTTGGTCTCTGTACGCATTGCTTGCTTCGAAAGTGTGGGTTGCTTTGCAGTTTAGCTGCTCAGTCCAGATCCAACGTGGCGATCACCGGTGTGTGATCCGAAGGCTGCTCGTTGCCGCGCGGGCCCTTGTCGATGACGCAGGCGGTGCAGACCGCCTTGAGCGCATCCGAGAGAAGGATGTGATCGATGCGCAAACCCGCGTTGCGCTTGAAGCCGAACTGGCGGTAGTCCCACCAGCTGAAGGACTTGGCGGGCTGCTCGAAAAGGCGGAACGAATCGGTCAGGCCCAGGTCCAGCAAGACGCGGAAGGCGGCGCGCTCGGGCTCGGAAACCAGCACCTGGCCGATCCACTTCTCGGGGTTGTGCACGTCTTCGTCGGCCGGGGCGATGTTGTAGTCGCCCAGGATGGCCAGGCGCGGATGCGCGGCCATTTCCTCTTGCAGCCAGCGGGTCAGGGCGGCGAACCATTCGAGCTTGTAGGGGTATTTATCCGAATCCAGCGCCTGGCCGTTGGGGCAGTAGGCGCAGATCACGCGCACGTCGCCCGCGGAGCCGGGCAGGGTGACGGCGATCACGCGCTGCTGCGGATCGTCGAAGCCCGGGATGTTGCGCACCACGGCCTGGCCCGGCCGGCGCGACAGCACGGCCACGCCGTTGTAGGTCTTCTGCCCGGCCCAGGCGGCGTGATAGCCGACGTCGGTGAAGGCCTGCAGGGGAAATTTGTCGTTGTCGAGCTTGAGCTCTTGCAGGCACAGTGCATCGACGGGGTTGGCGGCGAGCCAGTCCAGCACTTGCGGCAGGCGCACTTTAAGGGAGTTGACGTTCCAGGTGGCGAGTTTCATTTAAGGAAAAATGTACTTTTTTCAGTGTTTTACGGATATTGCGAGACTTGGCTTTGCTGCTGGTCGCCCATCTGGCTATCCAGGTTCTGCTCGGTGCGCTTGCTGCGACAGGTGTCGCGTAAAAGTAGCAGTTTCCAATGCTATGTGCTGATGCGGGACTCAGAAAATGCCGGCTCGCATGGCGCTCGTGGGCACGGCGGCCATCGGGGTTTTCCAATCGTCGACGATTTTTGCCTCCTCACTGCGTCGCCTCCTGCGCGCCGCCCAGGTCCAGCCCGGCGAACAGATCGGCCAGGGTAGGCACCGACCGGGCGGGCCAGATCGCGCTCAGGTTGAAACTGGGCAGGTCGTGGCCATCCCGCACTTCGCAAAAACGCACTCCGCGAAAATCCAGCGAACGTATCCAACTGGGCAGCAAGGCCACCCCGCAGCCTCCGGCAACGCAGGCCAGCACAGTCAGGGTACGGTTGGCCTCTTGCGACACAACGGGTTCCAGGCCCGCCTTGCGCAGGGCGTCGAGAATGCCGGCATACAGCACCGGTAGCTGGCTGCGCGGATAAAGCACCAGGCCCGCGTCGGCGATCCTGGCCAAAGAGACGCAGCCGTCCTCATCGGCTTCGAAATCGCTCGGCACCGCCGCCACCAGCCGGTCGCGCAAAAGCAGGCGTTCGCGCATGCGGCCGGCCACGGCCACCGGCGTGTGCATCAGGCCGATATCGATGGCGCCGACGGCCAGGGCCTCGGCCTGCTCGGCATTGCTCATCTCGCGCAATACCACCTGCACGCCCGGCGCCGTGCGGCGCAGCGCGCGCAGTGCGCGCGGCAGCATGTCGAACAAGGCCGAGGACACAAGGCCTATGGTCAGGCGTCCGGCGCTGCCGCGCGCGATGTCGCGGGCCCGCTGGGCGGCGGCATCGATGCGGGTCACGCTGACGCGGACATCTTCCAGGATGGCCAGGGCCGCCGGCGTAGGCAGGGCGCCCCGGCGCGATCGATCGAACAGCTTCACCCCCAGTTCCTGCTCCATGCGGCTCAAGGACTGGCTGAGCGCCGGCTGGGCCATGCCCAGCCAGGCTGCCGCGCGACTGACGCTGCCGTGGTCGATCACGGCCAGGAAATGCCGCAAGTGCCTGGTTTCCATATTGAATCGATATGAATAAATGATTTTGAGACTATAGGGCGTGATACATGGCCCTGCCTAGAATGCATTCGGTAACGCATACGTCTGTTTTCCATTGGAGCTCCCCGCTTGTTCCCGACTGCCGACCCCGGCCGATCCGGCGTCCACCGCATAGACACGCATGCCCATGTCTTCATGCGCGATCTCCCCCTGGCCGACCAGCGGCGCTATACGCCCGACTACGACGCCTTGCCGGCCGACTACCTGGCCTTGCTGGATGCGCACGGCCTGGATCGCGGGGTGCTGGTGCAGCCCAGCTTCCTGGGCACCGACAATCGCTACCTCATACAAGTCCTGGGGGAGCATCCCGGGCGGCTGCGCGGCGTGGCCGTGGTCGACCCGCTGGTCGGCGAAACCCAATTGCGGGACCTGGAGCGGGCCGGCGTCACGGGCATGCGCCTGAATCTCTTCGGCATGCCCACCCCGGCGCTGTCCGCGCAACCCTGGCGTGGCCTGCTCGAGCGCATCAATGTGCTGGACTGGCACGTCGAGATCCATGCCCAGGCCGAACGCCTGCCTGCGATCCTGCCTGCGCTGCTCGAGACCGGCTGCCGGATCGTGGTCGATCATTTCGGCCGCCCCGGCGCGGCAAACGACATGGCGTCCTTGTTGCGCCATGCCGACACGGGCCGGGTCTGGGTGAAGCTCTCGGCCCCTTATCGCAACTGGGCCGACGACGGCGCCGGCCGCGCGGCCGCCGGCAAGGCAGCACGCGAGTTGCTGAACGCTTTCGGCGCCGAACGGCTCATGTGGGGCAGCGATTGGCCTCATACCGAACACCGGGACCGCACCTGCTATGCCGCCAGCCTGCAATGGCTGGGCGAATGGCTGGACGACCCCGCCCTGCTGCGGCGTGTATTGGCGGACACGCCGCGCGATTTTTTCAAATTCCAATAAAGAGGAGACCTGCCATGACCCTGTTCGTCCGACTGAGCAATAAAGTAGTGCGCCGGTGTGCGGCCCTGGCCTTGAGCGCGCTGGCGCTGGGCTCGGGGGCCGCGCAAGCCGGCTATCCCGATCGTCCCATTACCCTGGTCGTCACCTATCCGCCCGGGGGCACCGTCGACGCGGTCGCGCGCATCATCGCCCCCACGCTGTCGGCCAAGCTGGGCCAGCCTATCGTGGTCGAGAATCGCGGCGGCGCCGGCGGCATGATTGGCGGCTCGGTCGTGGCGCATTCCAGGCCCGACGGCTACACGCTCATGCTGGATGCCTCGAACTATGCGCAGAATCCGGCCCTGCACAGCAAGATGCCCTTCGATACCCTGGCCGATTTCGCACCGGTTTCGCTGCTGATCCGCGTGCCCAACGTGCTGGTCGTCACGCCCGGCTTCGACAAGGTGCATACGGTCGCCGACCTCATCAAGCTCGACAAGTCCAACCCGAACAGACCGATCTCCTTCGCTTCGGCGGGGCCGGGCTCGGCGCAGCATCTGGCCGGCGAATTGTTCAACCAGCTGGCGGGCACGCACCTGCAGCACATCGCCTACAAGGGCGGCGGGCCGGCCATGATCGACGTGATGAGCGGGCAGGTCCCGGTGATGTTCGCCAGCCTGGGGTCGGCCTGGGCGCATATCAAGGACGGCAAGCTGCGCGCCATCGCCGTGGGCGGCACCACGCGCTCGCCCACGCTGCCCGACCTGCCGACCATAGCGGAATCGGGCGTTCCCGGCTTTGCGAGCTACGAATGGAATGCCGTCTTTGCGCCGGCCGGCACCCCCGCGCCCATCGTGGACCAGCTATCGAAGGCGCTGGCCGAAACGCTGAAAACGCCCTCGGTGGCGCAGGCGCTGACCGGCTTCGGCGCCGAGATCATCGCGTCCTCGCCTGCCGATCTGGACAAGTTCCGCCGCGCTGAAATCGAAAAGTGGCGCAAGCTGACGAAGCAAGCGCACATCTCGCTGGACTGAAGCCGACGGCACGCGGATCGAGGTCTCGAGGCCGGATGCGGCGGCTACGGCCCGATCAGATCGCGCAAGGCCGCATCCAGATCCGGAAAACGGAAACGGTATCCCGCCTCCTGGGCGCGGCGCGCAAGCAGGCGCTGGCTTGCGAGCAGAAGGCCGGACATTTCGCCCAGCCCCAGACGCAGCGCCCAGGCAGGCACCGGCAGGCAGGCGGGGCGGTGCAGCGCGGCCGCCAGGGCGCGCGTGAAATCGGCATTGCGCACCGGCTGGGGCGCGCAAATATTGTAGGAACCGCGGCAATCCTCGCGTTTGAGCAGGAAGTCGATCAAGGCTGTCGCGTCGTCCAGGTGGATCCACGGCAGCCATTGCTCGCCGCTTCCCAGCCGGCCGCCCAGACCGAGCCGAAACGGCACGCGCAGTCGCGCGAGCATGCCGCCCTCGGCAGCCAGCACGGAGGCCGTGCGCAGCAGCACCACCCGCGTGCGCGGTGATTCGGCGCGCCGCGCCTCGTCTTCCCAGGCCTGGCACAGCCGGCTGCCGAAATCGGAGGGGACCTGCGCCGCCTGCGCGGTTTCGTCGATCGGCTGCTCGCCCCGGTCGCCATACCAGCCCGCCGCCGAGCCGGACAGCAGGACCTGCGGCGGCAGGGGCAGCGAACTGAGCCATCCCGTCAATTCCCGCGTCAGGCCGACGCGGCTGTCCCACAGCAGCCTTCTGCGGGAATCGCTCCACGGCCGGTCGGCGATCGGCGCGCCGGCCAGGTTCACCACGGCGTCGGGCGAATCGAAATCCCCGATGTCGTCGAGCCGGGCAACGCCCCGCGCACCGCTGCATAGCGCCGGCACCGCTTTCGGACGCCGGCTCCAGACCATCAGATGGTGGCCGTCGCCGGCCCAAAGGCGGCACAGGGCGCGCCCGATCAGACCCGTGCCGCCGGTCAGCAAAATCTTCTTGCCCATTTCTCCGAGTTCCTACCGGGAAGCTTCAGGCCACCGCTGCGGCACTTTACGCAGCAGGCTGGCATCGTAGCCCAGCTTGCGCACCTCGGAGACCAGGCGCTCATATTGCGCGTCGGAAAGATCGGGCGTGCGCGCCATGATCCACACATAATCGCGTTTGGAACGCCCGATGATGGTGCTGCGATAGTCCGGGTCCAGGTAGGCGATGACATACTCGGCCTGGAATGGCCAGATGAATTGCATGTTCCAGCGTGCATTGCCCGTCTGCGGCAGCACCGTGCCTATCGGATGCATGGTCTTGACCTTGCCGTCGAAGCCGCCGTCGCGCAACCGCAGCGTGGTCTGCACCCGCCCGTCGGGGCGCGGCGCATACGACTCCACTTCGTTATAGGCGTTGCGCTCCGGCCAGGCGGGAATGTCGGCGATCACATGCCAATCGCCCATGAAGCGCGCCAGGTCCACGCTTTTTACGGCGGGCATGGGCGGGTTGGAAGAGCAGCCCGTCAAGGCGGCGCAACCCAGGGCGAGCGTCGTCAATCTGCGGATGCAGGCAAGGCTTTTCATGCCGCGTCCGCCTGCAGATCGGCCTTGGAGAACCGGTAGTGCGCAACCAGCCACTGCTGGCCGCCGTCGTAGCCGAACAACTCGGCGCACGCCATCCAGAATATGCGCCAGCGCTGGAACCACAGCGGCGCCAAGTCGTTTCCGTACTCCGATGCGAGCACCTGCATGACCTGATGGCGATGCGCATCCTGGTTGGCCAGCCAATGGTTGGCGGTGCGTTGATAGTGGGTACCGTCCACGATCCAGCGGGCCTCGATGTCCAGGCGTTGCTGGAACCAGAGCAGCGTGTCGGCGGCGGGCATGATGCCGCCCGTGAAGAAGTGCCTGCCCAGCCAGTTGTCGGCGCCGCCGGTCTCGAACGGATACATGAGGTCGCGGTGCGCGAAGATGTGGACGAACAGCTTGCCCTGCGGAGCCAGCCAGTCGGCGATGCGCGACAGCAGGGTCTCGTAGTTGCGCATGTGTTCGAACATCTCCACGGAGACGCAGCGGTCGTAGGCGCCGGCAGGCAAGGCGAGCACGTTGACGTCCCGGGTGAGCACGTCCACGTTGCCGAGGCCGAGCTCGCGGCAGCGGGCCAGGATGAACTCCCGCTGCGATGCCGAATTGGATACCGCGGTGATGCTGGCGTTGGGAAAGCGCTGCGCCATCCACAAGGTCAGGGAGCCCCAGCCGCAGCCCAGTTCCAGGATGCGCTGGCCGTCCGCCAGTTCGGCGCGCTGGCCGTAGAGTTCCAGCATGGCGGTCTCGGCCTGGTCGAGCGTTTCCGTGCCGGTAGGGTAGTAGCAGCCCGAGTATTTCAGGCGTGCGCCCAGGCAGAGACGAAAGAATCCGGGCGGCAGCTCGTAGTGCTGCGCGTTGGCTTCTTGCGTATGCACGGCCAGCGGGCTGCGCTTGAGTTCCTGGATCAGGTTCTGGTAGCGATCCGCCGTAGCGCCTGCGCCGCCGGCCGATTCTTCCTGCAAGCGCTGCTTGCACATCTGCCGGATGCCGTACCGAACCAGGGCGTCGGGCAGCAATCTGCGTTCGGCCAGACCGAGCAGGCCGGGAGCGGGAACGTCGGAGGACAACGGGGGGTCTATCATCGTCGCGGTATTCATCATCGGCCTCGCGCGGAGTCGTCGGAACTGGGGAACCAGGGGAAAAACATCGGGGTTGTGCGCTGATAGGCGCGATAGTCGTCGCCGCGCGTGCGCAGCGCCTGCATTTCCGTGTAGGGAACGCCGCTGATCCAGCGCAGGAACACGTACATGACGAGCGGCCCGAGCCAGCTGACCCATGGGGAGGGAGCGCCGACGGCCAGCGCCGCATAAGCGAACCAGTGGCACCACTCGAAGAAATAATTCGGATGCCGGCTGTAGCGCCACAATCCA
>Ga0209455_1001144_pt1 | contig 12824 bp, 9 predicted proteins | sample AraplaCol_mCL_r2_FD_184275 | JGI IMG/M metagenome (GOLD analysis project Ga0209455, IMG submission 184275) | Arabidopsis root microbial communities from North Carolina, USA - plate scrape CL_Col_mCL_r2 (SPAdes) (version 2) | ecosystem: Host-associated > Plants > Roots > Endosphere | place: USA...
AGGCGTCGCGCCAGCCGGATCGGCAGCGGCTGCAGCACCGACTCCTCCATGCGCTCGCTCTGCCAGCGGATGCGCTGGCACAGGAGCTGGATGATCTTGATCGCGACCTTCGGCTCGCGCTCGAGGAAATTAAGGAAGTCCTCGCGCCGCAACACGAACAGTTCGGTCACTTCGCCCGCCGTCGCGTCTGCCGTGCGCTCCTGGCTATCGAGCACCGCGACCTCGCCGAACAGATCGCCCGGTCCCATGAAGTTCAGCGTCAGGCGGCTGCCGTCGGTGGCGCCGGTCTCGATGCGGATCTGGCCGCGCCGCACCCCGAACAGCGCGTTGCCGGGATCGCCTTTTTGAAACAGCATCTCGCCGGAAGACAGATGCTGCGTGTGACAGAGGTTGGACAAACGTTGCAACTCGTCGGGACCCAGGTCCGCGAACATCGGGTTCATTTTCAAAATGACCGCGAATTCGGCCTGCTTGCTCATCACCATGCCTTCGCAAAAACGCGCGCACTGCGGCGCGGCCGGGTCGTTCCAGGATCTTCAGATCGAAAGCGGCAGTCTAACTCATATTGCCGGAACCCCGCACGTCGTATCGCGGCAGAGCCATGCGACCGATGGAGGAGCACCGGAAAAGGCCTAGTTACAGAAATCGACCCGGCAGAAGTGTGTCGCAAGTCACATAACAGCGGCGGCTTGCCGATTATTTTCGACCCCTCTCGGAGTGGGCGATCGGGATACAGTTTCATCGGTCGGATGGCGCTCCACCCCGGATGAGGGGACAGGTGTGGCCACTCGCGCGACTGGAATATCGATATGAAAGCATTCAAAATCGCGGCTGTCGCGATCGTGGTCACGGCGATCGTCCTGGCGCTCGGGCTTCTGCTCGGTCTGCCAATCGGTATCTTCACCACTGCACTGCAGGACCGTGTAGCCCGTCAGACCGGTTACCGGCTGAGCATTGCCGGCCCCGCCAGCCTCAAGCTCTGGCCGCTCGGGGTGACCCTGACCGACGTCACGATTCATGATCCGAACGACCGCGACGGCAACAATGGCTTGACGATCCGCCGCATCAGCGCCGAGGTGCGGCCCTCGAGCCTGTGGTCGGGACGCCCGGAGATCAGCGAGCTCATCGTTGAGAAGCCTGCGCTCCACTTACCGCTGCTGCGCGAGCGGCTGCGCGACATTCCGGCGCGCAGCAATCGCGCCGAGACCGGCGGCGATAGCAGCCCGGTGCTGATCGATCGTCTGACCGTCACGGACGGAGCGGTGATCTTTTCCAATCCACGCGACCGGATCGAGAACCGCATCGAGGGCATCGACGCCAAGGCGATACTGTCTGCCGACGACAAGCTCGCGATCACCGGCAGTGCGCGCGCCGGCGACCATCCGCTCACGTTCGACGCCAAGGCCGATGCACGATCGCTGTCGGCGGAGCGCAAGACCGTTCCGATCGACTTCAAGATCGATATGCCCGGCACGTTGGGTACGCCGCTGTCGGGTCACGCCGAATTGCGGCTGAGCGGCAGGACCGTGATGGTCAACAGCCTGAGCGGCATGCTCGACGCTGGCGCTTTCAACGGCTGGGCTTCGATCGATGTTGCCAGCAAGCCGTTGCTGAAGCTCGACCTCGATTTCCAGCGGTTGGAAGTTGGATCGAGCGACGGAGCTTCGACCGGCCGTTCGCAGGGCTGGAGCACCGCGCCGATCGACCTCAAAGGGCTGAACTATCTCGATGCAAGGGTGAAGTTGTCGGCCGACGAGCTGAGGGCATCGGGCGCCCGCCTCGGGCCGGTCGAGATCGAGGCTTCGCTCGCTGGCGGCGTGCTCAAGGCGACGATCGGCGATCTCGGCGTCTCCGGCGGACAAGCCAGCGGCGAAGTGGTGATCGATGCCACGAGCGGCAATCCGGCCTACGCGATGCATTGCGATCTCGCCGGCGTGCGCGCGCTGCCGCTGCTGCAGGAGCTCGCCGGCTTCGACAAGCTCGACGCCACGATGCAGGCCAAGCTCGTGCTGCGATCGAGTGGCGCCAGCCAGCTCGCGATCATGTCGAACCTCACTGGCTCGGCGTTCCTGGTTTTTCAGAATGGCGCCATTCGCGGCATCAATGTTGCCCGGATGATCCGCTCGCTGACGTCGAATCGGCTGTCGGGCTGGCAGCCGTCGCAGGAGCTGTCGACTGATCTCACTCAGCTCTCAGCCTCGTTCCAGGTCGATCGCGGCCAGGCGACGACATCCGATCTCAACCTGATCGGCCCGCTCGTCAAGGTGACCGGCGGAGGCACGGTCGATCTCGGCAACAAGGCTCTGGCGTTACGGGTCGAGCCGAAGCTCGTGATGACCACGGAGGGGCAGGGCCGCGCCTCCGATCCGATCGGGCTCGGCATTCCCGTCGTCATCGATGGCCCCTGGGCGCAGCCGCGCTTCTATCCTGATGTCGCCGGCATCATCGACAACCCCGACGCGGCCTATGCCCGGCTGAAGCAGATGGGGCAGGGCCTGTTCGGCAAGGACGGCGCCGGACTGGATCAGGTGATCAATGGCATTGGCGGCCTGATCGGCAACGCAACGTCGAACGGCTCCGGCGCACCCGACGCCGGAGGTTCGGGCGGCGCGGCGCCCGCGGCGCCGAACGGGCCATCGGCGAAGGAAACTCCTTCTGGCCTGCTTGGCGGCCAACTGGGCGCCGCCATCGGCAATCTGATCCAGCAGGGCCTGCAGCAAGGCGCCAAAGGGCGCGATCGTACCTTGGCGCCACCGCAGTCCGATTCCGGCGTCCAGGTGCCGCAAAGAACCCAGCCGGACAGCCCGAATGTCCCGCAGGACAGCCAACCGATGAATGACGTGCTGAAGCGCCTGTTCGATCGGTAGCATTTGACCGGATGGCCTGCACGGCTCCTCCTCCGAACGGAGGATGAGCGTGCGGCCTGCGGGGCCGCATCCTGTCGGCCGTTGACCATGCAGGCAGCGGTTCAGCCTTCGCTTGGCAAACTGTGGTACATTGATCCCCACGAGGTCCGCGCGGCTCGCTATTGCAACCAAGCCGACAAAGCTGACGCAGGAAGCGTTGCCGCGTCAGAACGCAGCGGATGCGCACCCATCCTGATCCGGAGCGGTCGCGTACGAGGGTTCGGATGAACGGGGTCGAGAACAAAGTCCGGTCGCGGCGCCAAGGCCTGTTCGCCAAATATGTCGCATCGCTGGTCGGGCTCGTCGTGTTCGTGCTCGCCGTCAATGGCGCCACCGAGACCTGGATCAGCTATCGCGCCATCAAGGCCGGCCTCACCGACGCGATGACGGAAAAGGCCGACGCGACCGCCAAGCGGATCGACCAGGCGTTGTCGGATCTGCAGCGCCAGGTCAGTTGGGTGACGCGGGCGAGCGCCACCCGGATGGAGGATCGCCAGGCTGATTATGCGCAGTTGCTGACACAGGCTCCGGCCATCACCCAGCTTTACCAGATCGACGGCGAAGGTCATGAGCAGTTGCGGCTGTCGCGCACTTCGATCACGAAATCGGCCGGCACGGATCTGTCGCGCGATGTGCGCTTCACCGAGGCCATCGCGCGTGGCACCAGCTTCTCGCCGATCGTGTTCAAGGGCAGCCGACCCACCATGTCGATCTCAGTGGCGCATTCCGGCTTCAATGCCGGCGTCACTGTCGCCGATATCGATCTCGAATTCCTCGACGAATATATGGACGAGGCCCAGGTCGGCAGGATCGGCTACGCCTATGTGGTCGACCCGCACGGCCATGTGCTTGCAGGCTCCGCGAAAGGACCGGCGATCGCCAAGGACGTTTCCGCCTTGCCGCAGGTGGCAGCTCTGATTGCGCCGGGCGGGCAATCGCTGTCCTCGGGCACCGATAGCGATGGCCGCGGCGTGCTGACGGCCTCCTCCGTGATTCCCAAGCTCGGCTGGGCGGTGCTGTTCGAGCAGCCGACCGTGCAGGCGCTGGCGCCGATCCGCGACCAACTCCTGCGCGGCGCGCTGCTGATCGGCCTCGGCCTGATGGTCGCGACGCTCGCGGGCACGGTGCTGGCGCGACGCATGCTGGTGCCGATCACGGCGCTGCGGGCCGGCGCGCGCCGGCTCGGCGCGGGCGATTTTGGTGAGCGCATCGAGGTGCATACCCATGACGAGCTGGAGGAGCTCGCCGATCAGTTCAACAGCATGGCCGGCCAGATCGCACAGTCCTATTCGGTGCTGGAAGCCAAGGTCGAGGAGCGCACCCGGGATCTGGCGCAGTCGATCAATGAATTGAAGGTGTTGGAAGAAGTCGGCCGCGCGGTCGCGGCCTCGCTCGACCTCAACGCGGTGCTGCCGACGGTGGCGGGTCGTGCGCTGGAGATCACCCAGGCCGATGCGGTGCTGATCTATTCCTACGACGCGGCGGCGCTTCGCTTCGAACTGGTCGAGGCCAACGGAATCGACAAGGCGCAGGAAGGCGAACACCGCATCCTCGATGCGAACACCGGATCGCTCGGTGATGCCGTGCGCAGCGGCGAGCCGATCGCGATCGCCGAGCTCGCCGAGGCGCCGGAACATCCGCTGCGTGACGTCGCGCTCACCGCCGGCTTCCACGCTGTGCTGTTTACGCCGCTGGTCGATCAGCAGGGCGTACTCGGCGCGTTGGTGGTGCTGCGCCGCGCTGCCGGCGAGTTTCCGCAGAACCTGATCGGCCTGATGCGCACCTTCGCCAACCAGGCGGTGCTGGCGATGCGCAACGCGCGGCTGTTCACGGAGGTCGATCAGAAGGGCCGCGAGCTGGCGCTGGCGCACACCACCGTGCAGCAGCAGGCGGGCAAACTCAAGGAGCAGACCGAGCAGCTCCGCGAGTGGAACAAATCGCTGGAAGAGCGGGTCGAGAAGCAGCTCGCCGAGATCGAACGCATCCGCCGCCTGGAGCGGTTTCTGGCGCCGCAGGTTGCGCAGATCATCGCGTCCTCCGAGGGCCAGGATGCCCTGCTGCAGAGCCACCGCCGCGAGGTGACGGTGGTGTTCTGCGATCTGCGCGGCTTCACCGCATTCACGGAGACCACCGAGCCGGAAGAGGCGATGAACGTGCTGCGCGAATATCACGCGGCCCTCGGACAGCTGATCTTCCGCTATGAAGGCACGCTCGACCGCTACGCCGGCGATGGCGTGATGATCCTGTTCAATGCGCCGATTCAGTTCGAGGATCACACCAAGCGCGCGGTGAAGATGGCCATGGAGATGCGCGACGTGGTCGGAGGCTTGACCGGACGCTGGCTCAATCGCGGCCACAGCCTCGGGTTCGGCGTCGGCATTGCGGTCGGCTATGCCACGCTGGGCCAAGTCGGTTTCGAGCATCGGCTGGAATATGCCGCGATCGGCAGCGTCACCAATCTGGCCTCGCGGCTGTGCAGCGAGGCCAAGGCCGGGCAGGTCGTGGTGTCGCGCCGGGTCTACGGCATGGTCGAGCCCTGGGTCGATGCAATGCCGATCGACGATCTGCACCTGAAGGGCTTCAACCACCCGGTGCTGGCGATGGAAATCTTGCGCTGGCGCGAGGAGGGTGACGACGCGGTGGACACCGAGACTGCCAATGTGCGGCGACGCTCGTCGTCGTAACCAAGCGTAGGGTGGGCAAAGGCGCGTTGCACCATGTTCGTTGCCTTGGCTCGGCATCGCGCGCCGTGCCGTGCCCACCAGTCTCACGGGCGGTGGGCACGCTTCGCTTTGCCCACCCAGCGAATGTAGATGCGCAGTTCAATACGCATCCTTGGCGTCGGCTTCCTCGCTGGTCTGGATCAGATCGAGGCTCGCCTCGATCTTGCCGATCAGCCGCTCGAATTCCTTGCGCTCCTGCGCCGAGAGGCACGACATGATCTCCCGCTCCTTGCGCTGCAGGCGTGGAACCAGCTCTTCGTAAAGCGCCTTGCCCTTGCGGCTCAGCCTTAAGCGAAATTCGCGGCGGTCGTCGGCATTCTCGACGCGCTCGAGCAGCCGCCGCTCCAGCAGCGCGGTCACCGCGCGGCTGATGGTCGATTTGTGCGTGCGCGTGCACTCCGCGATATATTGCGCGCTGCACGCATCGTGGCGGAAGCCGAGCGTCGCCAGCACCCGCCATTCCGGAATGTCGAGGCCATAGCGTTCGCGATAGTCGCTGGCGAGCGCGGCGGAGACTTCGGCCGCGAGGCGGTTGAGGCGGAACGGCGCAAACTTGAACAGATCGAGCCGTTCGGATGTGCGCTGCGCCGCGGCCTCGCCTGCCAGCTGGGCTGCGGCCGCTTTGGATTGCCGCTTGGTCGTGCTCGCTGGGATGCTGGGCAAGATATCGCTTCCGGATTTTTGAGTTGACGCGACCGCGGGACAGGGGTGTAGAATAGTTGCAGATGCGACCATTTGGCAAGTCGCCGGCTGACGCATCGAGGAAACGACCGAAAGTCGCGTACGAGCGCGACTCAACGATAGCAAAATCAGAGGCAACAGGGCACGGCAGCCATGGCGCAGCGTGAAACGGCGCAGACCGCAGGCCAAGCAAACGCAAGCCAGGCAAAAGTTCAGTTCGGCTATCGTCGTCATCCGGATCAGGATTACGGCGCGCCGGTCGAGCATCCCGTGGTCGTGGTCGGCGCAGGCCCTGTGGGGCTGTCGCTGGCGATCGATCTGGCGCAGCGCGGCCAGAAAGTGGTGCTGCTCGACGATGCCGACCGCATCGGCGACGGCTCGCGCGCGATCTGCTTCTCCAAGCGCGCGCTGGAATATTGGGATCGGCTCGGCGTCGGCGACCGCATGGTCGAGAAAGGCGCGGTGTGGAGCGTTGGTCGCATCTTCCATGGCGCGTCCGAGCTCTATCAGTTCAACTTGCTGCCGGAGCCGGGCCACAAGAGGCCGGCGTTCATCAACCTGCAGCAATTTCACGCCGAGGCCTATCTGGTCGATCGCGTTAACGAGCTGCCGGCGATCTCGTTACGCTGGCGCAACAAGGTCACCGCGCTGGAAAGCCGCAATGACGGCGTCGTGCTGACGGTCGAAACGCCGGATGGATCGTATCGTCTATCAGGCCAATATGTCGTCGCCTGCGACGGCGCGCGCTCTTCACTGCGCCGGATGGTAGGAGCCGAGTTCGCGGGGCAAGTGTTCGAGGATCAGTTCCTGATCGCCGATGTCAAGATGACGGCGGCGTTTCCGACCGAGCGCTGGTTCTGGTTCGATCCGCCGTTCCATGCCGGGCGTTCGGCGCTGCTGCACAAGCAGCCTGATGACGTCTGGCGCATCGACCTGCAGCTCAGCCGCTATGCCGATCCGGGCGTCGAAAAGCAGCCGGAGAACGTACGGCCGCGGATCGCGCGCATGCTCGGCCACGACGAGTTCGAGTTCGAATGGATATCGCTTTACAAATTCCAGTGCCGGCGCATGGAGCGGTTCATTCATGGGCGGGTGATCTTCGCCGGGGATTCCGCCCATCAGGTGTCGCCCTTTGGCGCACGCGGCGCCAATTCCGGGCTGGAGGATGCCGAGAACCTGGCCTGGAAACTCGATCGCGTATTGCGCGGCCAGTCACCAGAGAGCCTGATCGAGAGCTACCATGTCGAGCGTAGCGCGGCGGCGGACGAGAACATCCGCGAATCGACCCGCGCGACCGATTTCATGGCGCCGAATTCGCACCAGGAGGCGCGGCTGCGCAAGGCCGTGCTGTCGTTGGCCAAGGAGACCGAGTTCGGCAAGCGCATGGTCAATGGCGGCCGGCTGTCAGTGCCGTCCGTCTATGACACGCCGCTGTCCTCCGCTGACAGTGACACTTGGCGGTCGGGACCATGTCCGGGCAGCTCGATGCCGGACGCGCCGCTCGCGACCAGCCATGGCGAGGCGACCTTCCTGACCGATGCCTTCAATGTGCAAGGCAAGCGTTTTACGTTGTTGTCGTTCGCCAATGGCGGCGCGGCCGAGGTGCCTGACGACGTCGGTGTCGTCAGCATCGGCGCCACGGCGGGCCTGGCCGATCCGCAGGGGCTGGCGCGGCAGCGCTACGATGCGGAGCCCGGCACGTCCTATCTGTTGCGGCCGGACGGCTATATCGCTGCGCGCTTTCGTCATCCGACGCGGGATATGATTGCGGCGGCGCTGGCGCGCGCCGCTGGACACGATTGAGGCTGCACATGGCTCTTTCCACCAGCTCGAATTTCGCCAAGCCCGACGATGCCTTCCGCGCCGTGGTCGAGGCGCATCGCGGCCTCAGCGAGACCGAGAGCGCTGATCTCGACGCGGCGCTGGTGCTGATCCTCGCCAACCATATCGGCGACATCGGCGTGCTGCGCGAGGCAATCGCGCTCGCCAAGCGCCGCATGATCGAGACGGGCCAGCAGCAACAACAGCAACAGCAGTGAATGGCCCGCGGCGGCCGCATGTACGAGAGGAATCAACTGATGGCGAAAGGTTTCGCATCCACCACGGATCTTGCCGAGAAGAAGGTCACCTTCTCCGAGATCGGTCCCGATCTCTACGCTTTCACCGCGGAAGGCGATCCGAACTCGGCCGTGATCGTCGGCGACGACGGCTGCATCGTGTTCGACGCGCAGGCGACACCGGCGATGGCGAACAAGGTGATCGAGCGCGTCAATACCGTTACCGATAAGCCGATCAAATATGTCGTGCTCTCGCACTATCACGCGGTGCGCGTGCTCGGCGCATCGGCCTATCACGCGCAGGGCGTCATCGCCTCGCAGGAGACGCACCGTCTCATCGCCGAGCGCGGCCAGCAGGATTGGGATTCCGAATATGGCCGCTTCCCGCGGCTGTTCCAGGATGCGCAAAGCATTCCCGGCCTGACCTGGCCGACGCTGACGTTCGAGGGCGAGATGACGATCCATCTCGGCAAACGCGAGGTGCAGCTGATCCAGCTTGGTGCCGGCCACACCTCCGGCGACATCGTCGCCTGGGTGCCTGATGCCGAGGTGATGTTCTCCGGCGACCTGATTGAATATCACTCCGCCTGTTACTGCGGCGATGCGCATTTGCGCGAATGGCCGACGACGCTCAACGAAATCCTGGCCTTCAATCCCAAGGCGATCGCGCCCGGCCGCGGCGATGCTCTGAAGGGCGAAGCTACGGTGCGCGAGGCGATCGCGATGACGCGCGATTTCGTCAATTCGCTTTACGGCGCCGCCGAGGCCTCGGTCGCCAAGGGCCGCAGCCTGAAGGAATCCATGGCAGCGACCCGCGAGGTGATGGACCCGAAATTCGCGAGCTTTGCGATTTACGAGCATTGCCTGCCGTTCAACGTGTCGCGTGCCTATGACGAGGCCTCGGGGATCGACGATCCCGTGATCTGGACCGCCGAGCGCGACCGCGAGATGTGGGCCCGCCTGCAAGGAGAAGGATGATGAACATCAATACATCGCCTGACCAGCTCGGCCGTGCGTCTGCACAGGTGACGCCGGGCTACATGTCCGGCTTCGGCAATTCGTTCGAGACCGAGGCATTGCCTCGGGCGCTGCCGATCGGGCGCAACTCGCCGCAGCGCTGCGCCTATGGGCTTTATGCCGAGCAGCTCTCCGGCTCGCCGTTCACCGCGCCGCGGGGCGCCAATGAGCGCTCCTGGCTCTATCGCATCCGTCCCTCAGTGAAGCATTCCGGACGCTTTACCAAAGTCGATGGCGGGCTGTGGCGCAGCGCGCCGTGCCATGAGCATGATCTTCCGATCGGGCAATTGCGCTGGGACCCGACGCCGATCCCGCAAGGAGACATCACGTTCCTGCAGGGCGTGCAGACCATGACGACGGCGGGTGACGCCAACACCCAGGCCGGCATGGCGGCGCATGTCTATGTCATCACCAAATCGATGGTCGACCAGCACTTCTACAATGCCGACGGCGAGCTGATGTTCGTGCTGCAGCAGGGCCGGCTGCTGTTCGTTACCGAGTTCGGCCGTATCGACGCCGAGCCCGGCGAGATCGTGGTGATCCCGCGCGGCGTCAAGTTTCGTGTCGAGCTGCCGGCCGGCCCGGGACGCGGCTATCTCTGCGAAAATTACGGCGGCGCCTTCACCTTGCCGGAGCGAGGGCCGATCGGCGCCAATTGCCTGGCGAATGCCCGCGACTTCCTGACGCCTTTGGCTGCCTACGAGGACAAGGACACGCCGACCGAGCTTTACGTGAAATGGGGCGGCTCGCTGTTCAAGACCGATCTGCCGCATTCGCCGATCGACGTGGTGGCCTGGCACGGCAACTACGCGCCTTACAAATACGATCTGCGCACCTTCTCGCCGGTCGGCGCTATCGGCTTCGATCATCCCGATCCGTCGATCTTCACGGTGCTGACCTCGCCGTCGGAGACGGCGGGCACCGCGAACATCGATTTCGTGATCTTCCCTGAGCGCTGGACGGTGGCCGAGAATACCTTCCGTCCGCCCTGGTATCACATGAACATCATGTCGGAGTTCATGGGATTGATTTACGGCGTCTATGACGCCAAGCCGCAGGGCTTCACGCCGGGTGGCATGTCCCTGCACAATTGCATGCTGCCGCACGGGCCCGATCGCGAGGCGTTCGATCATGCTTCGAACAGCGAGCTTAAGCCGGTGAAGCTGACTGGCACCATGGCCTTCATGTTCGAGACGCGCTTTCCGCAGCGGGTCACCAAATACGCCGCCGAGTTAGGCACCTTGCAGAGCGACTATGCCGATTGCTGGAAGGGCTTGGAGAAGAGGTTCGATCCGACCAAGCCGTAGCTATAACGCTCTCCGCGTCATTCCGGGGCGCGCAAAGCGCGAGCCCGGAATGACGAAGGATTGCATTCATAGGACCAATACCTTGCCTCACCCGAATGACCCTTCCCTCCGCTCCTTCATCCCGGTCGAGCCGACCTCTGACTTCCCCATCCAGAACCTGCCCTATGGCGTGTTCACCACCGCGGCGAAGCCGCAGCCGCGTGTCGGCGTGGCGATTGCCGAGTTCGTGCTCGATCTGTGGGAACTCGAGCAGGCCGGCAAACTCAGCGCCGGCGAGCGCGGCGTGTTTGCATCGTCGTCGCTCAACGGCTTCATGGAGCTCGGGCCTGATGTCTGGTCGAAGACCCGCGGGCGCATCAGCGAACTGTTGCGCCATGACAATCCGGAGCTGCGCGACAACGCGCCGCTGCGCCAGCTAGCGCTGCTGCCGATGGCGGATGCAAAGCTGCATCTGCCGTTCCAGGTCGCCGGTTACACCGACTTCTATTCGTCCAAGGAGCACGCGACCAATGTCGGCGTGATGTTCCGCGGCAAGGACAATGCTCTGCAGCCGAACTGGCTGCACATGCCGATTGGGTACAACGGCCGCGCGTCGACAGTGGTCGTCTCGGGCACGCAAGTGCGGCGTCCCCGTGGTCAGTTAAAGCCGCCGAATGTCGATGCGCCGAGCTTCGCACCCTGCAAGCGGCTCGATTTCGAGCTGGAGATGGGCGTCGTGATCGGGCAGCCCTCTGCGATGGGCGAGATGCTGACGGAAGCGCAGGCGGAAGCGATGATCTTCGGCTTCGTGCTGCTCAACGACTGGAGCGCGCGCGACATCCAGCAATGGGAATATGTGCCGCTCGGTCCGTTCCAGGCCAAGGCGTTCGCGACCTCGATCAGTCCGTGGGTTGTCACTCGCGAAGCGCTGGAGCCGTTCCGCGTTACGGGCCCCGCGCAGGACCCGGTGCCGCTGCGTTATCTGCAGCAGCGCAATGCACAGAATTACGATCTCGAATTGGACGTAGGCTTATGCGCGTTCGGCACGAACGCTCCGCAAACCATCTGCCGTACCAATTTCAAATACATGTACTGGTCGAGCGTGCAGCAATTGATGCACCACGCCTCCTCGGGCTGCGCCATGAATGTCGGCGATCTCTTAGGGAGCGGCACCATCTCCGGCCCTGAGAAGGACCAGCGCGGCAGCCTCTTGGAGATCAGTTGGAACGGCACCGAGCCGGTCGAACTGGAGGGCGGCGTCAAGCGGTCGTTCCTGGAAGACGGTGATTTGCTGGTGATGCGCGGCTGGTGCCAAGGCGATGGCTACCGCGTCGGCTTCGGTGCGGTCGAGGGCACGATCACGACGGCGGAGTAGGGCTCGCTCTCTCCGCTCGTCATTCCGGGCTCAGCGCTTCGGGGCGCCGCGGAATGCCGAGAGGGCGTTCATCGACGGCATCGCGGATAACGGCAGCTTCGCGCTCTCCTTCAGTCGGTCCAGCACGATCGAGGAGCGTACATGGGCGACGCTCTGGTGCGGCATCAGGATGTTGTTGACGATCTCGGAGAGGCTCTTGAGGTCGCGCAGCACGACTTTCAGCAGATAGTCGGCATCGCCGGTGAGTGCGTAGGCCTCCTGGATGTCGTCGATCCGGTTCACTAGCGCGCGGAATTTCTTGGCGTTGTCGGGCGAATGCGTGGCGAGCGTGATCTGGATAAAGGCGATCAGCTCGAAACCCAGCCGCTCGCCCGACAATCGCGCACGATAGCCGGCAATCACGCCGTCCTCCTCCAGTCGCATTCTCCGGCGCGAGCACTGCGAAGCCGACAGGCCGGCGATGTCGGCCAGCTCCTGGTTGGTGAGCCGCCCGTCGTCCTGTAGCGCGCTCAAAATCTTGAGGTCGAAAGCGTCGGCTGAGATCATGCGTCGAATCCAAAGAATATGCATGGATCGTGCATATTTCTGCCAAATTGACAAGGGTTTGCATGCTTTGTGCAGGCGATGAGGCGGAAAATGGTGATCTGAAAATCCTGGAGAAGCCGCCGATGGGTCCGTTTCCGCACGATGCGCCGCCAGCCGCCATTTCCCCAGACAACCCGATGGGCACCGACGGATTCGAGTTCGTCGAATATGCCCACCCGCAGCCCTCGAAGCTG
>Ga0209455_1001146_pt1 | contig 12790 bp, 9 predicted proteins | sample AraplaCol_mCL_r2_FD_184275 | JGI IMG/M metagenome (GOLD analysis project Ga0209455, IMG submission 184275) | Arabidopsis root microbial communities from North Carolina, USA - plate scrape CL_Col_mCL_r2 (SPAdes) (version 2) | ecosystem: Host-associated > Plants > Roots > Endosphere | place: USA...
CCGGCGCGCGTTCGGGGAACAATTCCATTTGATCGAAACCGGCAGCGCCATCGCGCGCCGGGTCGACGACAGGCTGGCCGAATGCGGGCTGCGCGCCGGCGCCGATAGTGCCGATCCGGCGCTGCAGCTCTATTCGACCGCGGCCCGGACGCTGCCTTTGCAACGGCTCGCGCAGGCCTTGTCTCTTACCGGGAGCCAGGTCGCCACCGTCAGCGTGGATAGCTGACGGCCGCGCTTGCCGGTCCGTAGTCGATACAAGAAAGTGACAACAAGAAAGAACGGAGAAAAGGCCATGCCGCTTTTGCATAGACATGAAAATCGCCTCGCCTGGACGGGTGCGCACCTCCTGGCCGGCATTGCGCTGGCCCTGGCATGCCAGGGCGCCGGCGCCGCTTCGGGCGACGCGGGGCAGTGCAGGGCCTCCGGCGGCGCCTTGCTGGTCGGCCAGGTCGTGTCCCGGCCCAAGTTCAAGCACGGCATGTACCGCAAGGGCGTGGAGCTGTCGCATACGCATCTGAAGCTCAGGGGCGACGATGGGCAGACGTACGACGTGGCGATCGACAATGTCTTCGCGTCGGGCTATCGGCCCGGCATGAAGGCCGTGCCCGCGCCGCTGGACACCATCGCGGTGGGCGACAAGGTCGAGGCTTGCGGCATTCCCTACCGCGGCGGCATCCATTGGGTACACAATAATTGCGGCGACACGCCCACCCGCTCGGACCCGAACGGCTGGCTCAAAGTGGTGCAGGCCGATGGCCGTGCCGGCCCCAATCTCGAAGCCAATCAAACCTACTGCTACCTCTGGCCGCGCCGCTGATCATGCAAACCCGTGAATCCTGCCTGCAAGCCGATAGCCTGGACCCGCTGGCGCGGCTCAAGCCGCTCTTTTCGTTGCCGCCGGGCGTGATCTACCTGGACGGCAACTCGCTGGGCGCGATGCCCAAGGCCGCCCATGCCCGAAGCACGCAGGTCATCGAGCAGGAATGGGGCGTGGGCCTGATCCGCAGCTGGAACACCGCCCATTGGTTCGACCTGCCGTCCCGCCTGGGCAACAAGCTGGGCCGGCTGATCGGCGCGGGCGACGACGAGGTGGTCGTCACCGACACCACCTCGCTGAATCTCTTCAAATCGCTGGCGGCCGCCTTGCGCCTTCAGGGGCACGCCCATCCCAATCGCCGCATCATCGTTTCCGAGCGCGACAACTTCCCGACCGATCTCTACATGATCCAAGGCATGATCGACCTGCTGCAGCAAGGCTATGAGCTGCGGCTGGTCGATCAGCCGGCCCAGCTGGAGCGGGCGATCGACGCAGACGTCGCCGTGCTGCTGCTGTCCCACGTCAACTACCGGACCGGCTATATGCACGACATGGCGGCAGTCACCGCGATGGCGCATCGGCATGCCGTGCTGACGATATGGGACCTGGCGCATTCGGTCGGCGCCGTGCCCGTCGATCTTGCCGGCGCGCAGGCCGACTTCGCCGTGGGCTGCACCTATAAGTACCTGAACGGCGGCCCCGGCGCGCCGGCATTCATCTGGGTCGCCCCGCGGCACCGGGACCAATTCTGGCAGCCCTTGTCGGGCTGGTGGGGGCACAGCCGCCCCTTCGACATGGCGGTCGAGTATCAGCCGGCCGACGGTATCCGCCGCTATCTCTGCGGCACCCAGCCCGTGGTCTCGATGGCGCTGGTCGAGTGCGGCCTGGACATTGCGCTCGACGCCGACATGGCCCAGGTGCGCGAAAAATCGCTGGCGCTGACGGACCTGTTCATCGCGCTGGTGGAAGAGCGTTGCCAGGGCCATCCGCTCACCCTGGCCACGCCTCGCGACCATCGCGTGCGCGGCAGCCACGTCAGCTTCAGCCATCCGCAAGGCTACGCCGTGATGCAGGCGCTGATCGCGCGCGGGGTGATCGGCGACTACCGCGAGCCCAATGTGTTGCGCTTCGGCATCACGCCCCTGTATCTGGGCTTCGCCGACGTATGGGATGCCGTCGAAATCCTGAAAGACATCCTGGATACCGGAAGCTGGAACCAACCGGCCTTTCATCAACGTACTGCGGTCACGTAAATCGCCGTATGCTGTGCCGTGTACGAAGCCGAAAGGTCGCATGATGCTTAAAAGAATCGCGTGGGTTCTGGGGTTGCTGGCCGGGCTGTGCGCCGGGCCCGGCGCCGTGGCGGCCGAGGCGGCTCCCGCGGATCAGCCCGACCCCATCGTCGCCCAGCAGGGCGGCGAGCTTCTGGACCGCATGATGCCGTCGGCCTTCAATGCCCTGTGGCTGGACAACACCGGCGGGGTGGCCTCGCTGCACGCCTGCGAGGCCTATGTATCGCCCGTGGCGCTGCAGGCCTGGTCCGGGCTGGTCGATTTTCCGTACGCCACCCAGCCCGCCGCGATCCTGGCCTATCTGCCCGACGACACGCCGTATGGGCAGGACGTCTTCCAGGCGGTGCGGCAGGACGACGGCAAGTGGAAGGTGACCCGCGCGCGCGGCGCCATCGCAGCGGCGCCTCCCCCGTCGCCAACCCCGTCCCCGGCCGGCCTGGCGGCGTTGATCCAGTCCTGCCTGGCGCATTTCGGCGCGATCGCCCCGAGGCTGGTGTACCCGACCGTATATCCGCCGAACATATGGCCGCAGCCGCAGCGGGGCATGACGCAAGCGGCGGCGCAATAAAGAGACCGCGAGCCGGCCCGGTTCAGCTGCGCACGGCAAGGTCCGCCGTGCTGCAGACGCGATTGCGGCCGTTCTTTTTCGCCAGGTAAAGCGCCTCGTCGGCCGCCGTCAACAAGCGGTCGAGCGCATCGGATTCCCGCACGGGCTGCAGCGCACTGACTCCCGCGCTGAGCGTGACGATGCCGGTCGGGCTGACGCCGTGCGCGATGCCCAGCTCGCGCACCGCGGCGAGGATGCGCTCGGCGACCTTGACGGCGCCTCTCAGGTCGGTGCTGGGCAGCACGACCGAGAACTCTTCCCCGCCGTAGCGGGCGAGCACGTCGCCGGGCCGCTTGGCCGCCACCGAGCCGATCGCGTGCGCGACACGCTTCAGGCACTCGTCTCCGGCAAGGTGGCCGTAGCGGTCGTTGTATTGCTTGAAGTAATCGATGTCGAACATGACGATCGCCAGATAATGGCCGTGGCGTTTCGCCAGGCTGAATTTCTCCGCGGCGGCGATGTCGAAATACCGGCGATTCGAGATGCCCGTCAGGCCGTCGTGCATCGCCATGTTCTCCAGCATCTGGTTGGCCTGGGACAACTCGGCTTCGATGCGATCGCGCAGCGCGATCTGCTGCATCAGCCGCATGCTGAACCAGCTGATCAACGACGCGACCAGTATGCAAAACACCGCGTGCGCGAGCGTGTCGCTCCACCACGAGGTGTAGGCCTCGTCCACCGATGCGCCCACCAGGACGTAGATCGGGTAGGAGTCCAGCTTGCGGATGCTGAAGTGCCGGACCGTGCCGTCGATCGGCGACTTGACCGTCTTGGACCCTTGGTCGCCTTGGCGCAGAACGGCCGCAAACAACTCCGACCTGGAGAAATCCTTGCCGTAGACCTGGTCCGTGGCCGGCCAGCGCAGCAGCAGGGTTCCGTCGCCAAGGAATAGGTTGATGTCGCTGTCCGCCCCGAGATTCAACCGGCTGTAGAACTCCGCCAGGAAGTCGTAGTTGATGTTGACCGCGGCGACGCCGGCAAAGGCGCCGTCGGCGTGGTTGATGCGCAAGGTCATGGGCAGGACCCAGCGATGCGATGCGCGGCTGATCAAGGGCGGGTCGATGTGTATGCCCGGATCGGAATGGGTCTGGTGATAGGCGAAGTATCCGAGGTCGGCGACATTGATGCCGGACGCGGGCGCTTTGCTCGACTGCGCCACCAGGTTGCCCTGCTCGTCGAAAAGCACCAGATTGTCCAGCTGAGGCAGGGCGACATCCTCGATGCGCATTTCCTTGGTGATTTCCGCGATCAGGCTGGCGTTCATGTCGTGGCTGGCGGCCTGGTTGCGCAGTATCTGCACGGTCATGCCGGCCACCTGCATGGTGTCCTGCAACTGTTGCGCCACGACATCCGCCGCGTTGGCCGTGGTCTGCGCCAGCGTCTGCGTCTGGTGTCGGTAGGTATTCCAGCTGTACCACGCGCTCAGGCCTATCAACGCCGCCCAGATCGGAAATATGGGAAGAGCGATACGCCAGTTAAGCGAGTGCCAGGATCGATCAGCCGGTTTCTTTGGCATCGTTTTATCGTTTTTCTCGATTGATGACTGTTCTTATTGATCGTAAGGCATAGGCACGAAGCCTGATACTTGCTTTGAGTCTTGCGTTTAATGGTGGTCCAGGAGCCCGCCGAGTGTCAATTGCGGTTGACGACCGCAGCGGTTTGCCGGTCTGGCTGTCACGGGATGCGGGGGCAATACAAAAAGCCCCAAGCGGTTGGGCCTGGGGCTTTGCGTGTCTCGAGAATCTAGCGAGATCTCGCTGACTGTATCTGCTGGTAGGCAGTATTGGATTCGAACCAACGACCCCCACCATGTCAAGGTGGTGCTCTAACCAACTGAGCTAACTGCCTAAGGTCTGTAAAACCGTCTGTAAAACCAAGTCCGGTCTGTAAAACCAGAGTTTCTGTGGTGCCCAGGAGAGGACTCGAACCTCCACACCTTTCGGCACATGGACCTGAACCATGCGCGTCTACCAATTCCGCCACCTGGGCACTGCTAGTACGTTACCGCTGAACTGTTTGGCACAGAACTGTTTGATACAGGTTGTGTGATACGCTTCGCAGCATTCACGACCGGTAAAAAACGGTCTTCATCAGCGGTACATTCTATTCAGTGTCTAGCCTTGGGCTGGCCACAGAAGCTGCGCATTATATACGGGATTTTTAACTTTGGCAAAACGACCGAACAACGGTACACATAAACCATCCGTTCTTCTGGGGGGTCTGAAAAAACCGCCAGAGGGACAGCACGCCCAGCCGGACGACATGGACGGCATGGACGATGGGGCGAAGCCGCAAGCGCGTCCCGCGCAGCCGGACACTCCTTCGAAAGCCGCCGCGCCGCGCACCGCCAAGGCATCCGGGCCCGCCAAAGTCGTGCCGCAAACGCCGCCGGAATTCGATCCCGACGTGCCCTCGCGCGAAGCGATCCTGAACGCGCTGCGTTCGGCCACCGCGCCCTTGTCCGCCGACGAACTCGCGCAGCGCATGGATGTGGAGCGCGAAGCCACGCGCGTGGGCTTCGACCGGCGGCTCTCGGCCATGGAGCGCGACGGGCAGCTGATGCACAACCGCAAGAACCTGCTGCTCCTGGCCAACAAGCTCGATTTCGTGGCGGGCAAGGTGCAGGGGCACCGCGACGGTTTCGGCTTCCTGCTGCGCGACGACGGCGGACCGGACTTCTTCCTCGCGCCGCGCGAGATGCTCAAGGTGCTGCACGGCGACCGCGTGCTGGTCAAGCCCGCCGGCGACTACCGCGGCAAGCCGGAAGGCACTATCGTCGAGGTCATCGAGCGGCGCACCAACAAGCTGGTGGGCCGGTTCCTGCACGAGCATGGCCTGTCCATCGTGGTGCCGGAAGACCAGCGCATCAAGCACGACATCCTTATCCCCCCCGGCGACACCAACGGCGCGCAGCATGGCCAGGTGGTCTCGGTGCAGATCATCGAGCAGCCCACGCGCCACACCCAACCCCTGGGCCGCGTGTACGAAGTGCTGGGCGAGATCGACGATCCCGGCATGGAGATCGAGATCGCGGTGCGCAAGTTCGACGTGCCGGTCGATTTTTCCGAAGCCGCGCAAAAGCAGGCTTCGCGCCTGCCCGAGGTGGTGCGCAAGACGGACCTGAAGGGCAGGGTGGACCTGCGCGACGTGCCGCTCATCACCATCGACGGCGAAGACGCGCGCGACTTCGACGACGCGGTGTATTGCGAGCCGGTGGATCTGGGCACGGGCCAGCGCAAGCGCCCGGGCTGGCGCCTGCTGGTGGCCATTGCCGACGTCAGCAATTACGTGCAGCCGGACGAGCCGCTGGACGAAGACGCGGTCGAGCGCGGCACCAGCGTGTATTTCCCGCGCCGTGTCATTCCGATGCTGCCCGAGTCGCTGTCCAACGGTCTGTGCTCGCTGAATCCGCACGTCGACCGGCTGGTGCTGGTGTGCGACATGATCATCCCGGCCAACGGCGCCAAGGCCGGCACGGTCACGGCCTACCAGTTCTACAACGCGGTCATGCACTCGCATGCGCGCACCACCTACACCAATGTGTGGGCGGCGCTGCAGCAGCCCGGCGGCCCGGCCGCCAATGCGCTGCAGGGCGTGCTGCCGCAGATCCGCAATCTGCACGAGCTGTATCTGCTCCTGGCCGAAGCGCGCAAGAAGCGCGGCGCCATCGATTTCGAGACGGTCGAGACCAAGATCGTCTGCAACCAGCTCGGCCGCATCGAACAGATCGTGGGCGTGGTGCGCAACGACGCGCACAAGCTCATCGAAGAGTGCATGCTGGCGGCCAACACCTGCGCGGCGGACTTCATGTCGCGCAGCAAGCATCCGGGCCTCTATCGCATACACGAGGGCCCCACGCCGGAGCGCCTGCAGTCCTTGCGCGAATTCCTGCGCACCATGGCCCTGTCCATGGGCGGGGGCGACGAGCCCACCGCGGCGGACTACGGCAAGTTCATCGACTCGGTGCGCGGCCGGCCCGATTTCCCGCTGCTGCAGACCATGTGCCTGCGCTCCATGCAGCAGGCTATCTACAGCCCCGACAATGTCGGCCACTTCGGCCTGGCGTATCCGGCCTATGCGCATTTCACTTCGCCCATCCGGCGCTATCCCGACCTGCTGACGCACCGCGTCATCAAGGCCTTGCTCGAAGGCCAGCGCTATGTGCCGCAGCTCGAAGGCCAGCCCATCATCAAGGGCGAGTCGCAGCACGAGCACGAGCACGCGGTCTGGGAAAAGCTCGGCCTCATTCTTTCGGCCACCGAGCGCCGCGCCGACGAGGCCTCGCGCGACGTGGAGGCCTGGCTCAAGTGCTGGTTCGTCAAGGAGCGCGTGGGCGAGGACTTCAGCGGCACCGTCACGGGCGTGGCAAGCTTCGGCATCTTCGTCACGCTCGATACTCTGCACGTCGAGGGCCTGGTGCACGTGTCCGAGCTGGGCGGCGAGTACTTCCAGTTCAACGAGGCCCTGCACGAGCTGCGCGGCGAGCGCACCGGCATGCGCTATCGCCTGACCGACAAGGTGCAGGTTCAAGTGTCTCGCGTCGACCTGGAAGCGCGCCGCATCGAGTTCCGCCTGGTCAAGGGCACCAGCTTCGAGACCCTGCGCAAAGAGGCGACGCGCCGCCCCGACGAGCCGCGCAAGATCAAGCGCGCCGCCGCGCCCAAGCCGCCCGCCCTGAAAGGCCAGACCGCCAAGCAGCGCCGGGCCGAGGCCAAGAAGGCCAGCAAGCCGGCCGCGCCGGTCAAGAAACCGGCGCGGGCAAGCAAGAAGTCGGCGCGGCCGCGCTGATCGTCGCAAATGAAAGAGGCCGGCATCATGAAACGATGCCGGCCTTTTTCATTGCGGCATTCATTCGTCGTCGAAAGAAGCGATGCCTTCGATCAGTTCGACCGTCTTGCGGTAATGCTCGGCCAGCAGGGCCACTGCGCGGTCGGCATCGCGCGCCAGGGCGGCGTCCATCAGCGCTTGATGTTCCTTGCCCACGTCGCGGTCCATGCCGGCCAGGCCCGGGCGCAGGCGCAGCATGGGGCGGCGGTAGCGTTCGGTGTGGGTGTACATCCGCAGCGACAGCTCCATCAGCCAGCGCGAATCGCAGGCGCTGATGAGCGCCCGGTGGAACCCCAGATGGCGCTGCTCGAGGAGCTCGTTGCCCGGTTCTTCCGGCTCGCCCTCGGGCAGGTCCCGGCGTCGTCTGGCCGCCAGGGTCAGGGCATGAAACGCCGTCACCAGCGCGGTTTCCCAGGCGTCGTCGCCGTTCTTGAGCGAAAGCCGCATGGCTTGGCAGTCGATCAGGATGCGGGTCTGGACGGCGTCCCACATTTCGGCGCGCGAAAACGAGGCCGCGCGAAAGCCGCGCGAGGTGGTCGACACCACCATGCGTTCGCTTTGCAGGCGGTTCAGCGCTTCGCGGATGGGCGAAAAGCTGCTGCCGTAGCGCTGCTTGAGAAACTCCAGGCGCAGCGATTGGCCGGGCGCGATCTCGCCCGCGATGAGGTCGCGCCGCAGCAGCCGATAGACTTGCTCGGCGAAGGTAATGTCCTCGACCCCGCCGCCGGGCGCCTCCGAACCGGGCGCCTCTAGGCCGAGCGCTTCGTAAGGCAGCCCGGACTCTTGTCGAACCACCTTCAATCGGGGTTTCAAACCTACTGCTCCTCTTTCGGATTCGGTGCGGCGGGAAGTGTATCGAACTCGTCTTCGGCCGCGGGCTCGTCGTCGAGGAACCGGGTCGGGCCCAGCTTGCGCCGGTTGACCCGCAGGTCGAAGACGTCGAACCGGTTGTAGTGCCCGGTGATGTCGTGCATCTGCCGCGGCTGGATGCAGCGGCCCAGGTCGATGTCCGCATAGACGATGCCTTCGCGGTCGATGAGGGGCTCGCCGATCACCCGGCCGTCCGGGCCGATGACGCCCGAGAAGGCGCTGTTGGGACGGCGCAGCATGTCGCGCGCCTGCGGGTGCGTGGCGCCCATGGCCTCGACGATCTCGTCCGATATCGTGGAGCACGACACGATGGTGTAGACCTTGCCTTCGAAAGAATGGGCCGCCGAACGCACGCGTATGGCTTCGGTCATATCGTAGTCGGCGGGGGCCACCGGCAGCGAGATGTAGCTGGCCACGTGGACGAGCTCGCCTTGCGCCAGCAGCGAGAAGCGCGCCAGCGTATTGGTGTTTTCGCCGCAGGCCAGGGCGCCCAGCGGGCCGACGGCCGTGTCGTGCACGCGCAGCGAAGAGCCGTCGCCGTTGGCCCAGGTCAGCTTCTCGGCCCAGGTGGGCACCAGCTTGCGGTGCCGGCCCAGCAAGCGGCCGTCGGGGCCGATGGTGACGAGGGTGTTGTAGAGCGTGCCGATGCCGACGGGAGAGCGCTCGTTCACGCCCACCACCACATGCACCGCGTGAGTCCGCGCGGCGGCGGCGATGCGCCGGATTTCCGGGCCCGGTATCTCGATGGCGCTGCGGCACAGCTTTTCGAACCAGGGGCTGCCTTCGACCGGATTCATGATCCAGTTCCAGTAGGGGTAGCCCGCCACGAAGACTTCGGGGAACGCGATGAGCGCGGCGCCGTTGGAGGCGGCCTCTTCGATCAGCGCGCACACTTTGTCGACGGTGGCGTCGGTGTCGAGAAAAACGGGCGCGGCCTGCACCGCGGCCGCCTTGAAGCGAGGGAGGTTCAGCATCGTCGGGCTCCTGGCAAAGTGTGCTCCGGGTTCCTGCGCGGGCGCCGTCAGACCGCGACGACGGGGTGGCGCAGGTCGCCTATTTTTTCCACGGTGGCCACCACCACGTCGCCCGGCCAGAGCCACTCTTGCGGCGTGCGGCCCGCGCCCACGCCCGCCGGCGTGCCGGTGGCGATGATGTCGCCCGCTTCCAGGGTCATGGCGGCGCTGATGTCGGCGATAAGATGCGGCACCTTGAACAGCATGTAGCGCGTGTTGGAGCTTTGCTTGGTGACGCCGTTGACGGTCAAGGACAGGTCGAGCACGTGCGGATCGGGGATCTCGTCGGCGGTGACGATGCACGGGCCGAAGGGGCCGTAGGTGTCCTGGCCCTTGGAGTAGATCCACTGGCCGGCGCGGCGGCAGTCGCGCGCGCTCACGTCGATCATCACGCTGTAGCCGAACACGTAGTTCAGCGCGTCGGCCTCGGCGATGCGGTGCGTGCGCCGGCCCATGATCACGGCCAGCTCCACTTCCCAGTCGAGCTGCTGGGTGATTTCCTTGTTGTGCTCGATGGCCTCGCCCGGCCCGATCACGCAGGTGGGCGGCTTGGAGAAGATCACCGGCTTGGTGGGCAGCTCCTTGGCGGTGTCCAGCGTGCGGCTCGATTCCGCCACGTGCTCGACGTAGTTCAGGCCGATGCCGAAGATGTTCTTGCGCGGGCGCGGGATCGGCGCCAGCAGGCGGGCGTTCTCGGACGGGATCGCCGTGCCCACGGGCCACTTGCCTTCATGGGACTTGAGCAATTGCGTCGCGGCGGACACCGCGTCCGGGCCGAGGTCGATGAAGGCCAGCATGTCGTCGGGCAGCGGCACGCCGGCGACCGAACCCAGGCGGGCCAGATCCACGACGCGGTCGCCTGCTACCGCGCCCAGGCGGGCTTGTTCGGCGACGGTTGTACGGTAAGTCACGAGACGCATTTTTTTCTCCTAAGCAATGATCGGTTGGTGGCCGCCGTTATCCGCGAGCGCTTCTTCGCGATAGAGCTTGAGCGCCTGCATCACCGGCAGATCGTGAAAGCAGAACAGGCAGGCGTCGTCGCCGGCCGAGCCGTTGACGTGCTCGTGGAAGGCCCACGACGGCACGCAGAAAATGTCGCGTTCGCGCCAGTCGTAGCGCTTGCCGTTGATGATGGAATGGCCGCTGCCCTTGGCCACCTGGTAGAGAAAGCTGCCCACCTGGCGATGCGCCTTGGTGTGCTCGCCCGGGCGCAGCAACTGCATGCTGGCCCCGATCGTAGGCATGACCGGGCCGCCGGTGGCCGGGTTGACGTAGTCCATGAGCACGCCGTCGAAGGGGCTGCCATCGGTCGAATTGGCGTAGCGCTGCAGCGCTTCGTAGGTGGGGGCCCATTCGTACTTGAGCAGCGGCGAGTAAGGCTTGGACCATGCGCCGCCGCCCGGGCGCAGGGCCGCGTTGCCCCATTCGTGGGTGGAGTCGTTCACCGGATACGTCACGGCCTGCCGCAGCTCGGGATGCACCTGATAGAAGCCGGCTTCCAGCGCGTTGATCAGGGGGATGTCCAGGCCGTCCTGCCAGATGCAGGGCGAGCCGTCCGCGCTGACGCCGTGTTCGTGCCACGTGCCGTTGGGCGTGAGCACGAAGTCGTTGGCGCCCAGCGTCATCTTGTGGCCGTCGACCACGGTATAGGCGCCGCGGCCTTCCATGATGAAGCGCAAGGCCGAGGCGGAATGCCGATGGGCCGAGGCCGCCTCGCCGGGGTTCATGACCTGCAGGCCCGAATAGAGCCAACCGACTGCGGCGGCCACGTCGCGCCTGCCCGGGTTGTTCAGGTAGATGACGCGGCGGCCCGCCTGCTCCGGCGTGACCAGGTCGATCGAGCGCAGCACGTGCTCGCGCAAGTCCTTGTAGCGCCAGACGACGGGGACCGACTCGGACTTGGGCTGCCAGGGCTCGATCTTGTTGGCCACCGTCCAGAGCGCCGCGGTTTCGAACCGTTCGAGCTCCTTGTAATAGGACACCAGCTCCGGCGTATCGCCCACGTTGGCGCGCCCAATGATCTCTTCTCGATAGGTATCGTGCCGGGTCATGGCAGCCTCTCTCATAGCGATTCAGATTTTATAAAATATGAATATTTTTCGAAATCTTAGACAGGCAGTTCTTCAAGAACAAGTCAGAATGCCTAGGGGTTTACCCTTTTCGTCGCCGTCTTGGGCGTGCTGTCCCGGAGAGAAGGGCGGACGCGCATGGCTCGGCGTGGCGCTCGGCGCCTTATTGCAAAATACGGCATGAACAAGCTAGAGCACCGCGGCATACAGGCCTGCGCATTCCTGGAATCGACCCGGCGTCCCTGTGAGGGAACGAGGCCGCCGCCGGGGAGGGCAGCATGGTGAATGCGCCCTTCGTGCTGCTCGACGACGCCTCGTCGACCGATGCGGCGCCGACCAGCCGCCTCTACACGGAGCTCGCGTGCGAGCTGCGTTGCAGCGATCCCGAAACCCTCGATGCGGTATGGGCGCAGGCCGAAGACGCGATGCGCGCGGGCCTGCATTGCGTCTTCACGGCCGATTACGAATGGGGCGCCAAGCTGCTGCGGGCCGGGCACGACAAGCTTGCGGCCGACGACGGCAGCGCGCTGCGCATCCTGCTTTTCGGCAAGATGGAGCGCCTGTCGTGCGACCAGGTCGCGGCGTGGCTGGCCGCGCGGGAAGGGCGCGTCGACCCGGCGCCCGCAGGCATCTTGCCTATGCGGCCTTCCGTTGACCGCGAGGCATTCGACCATGCGATCGGCCGCGTGCGCGAACTGATCCAGGCCGGCGAGACTTATCAGGTCAACTACACCTATCGGCTAAACGGCGACGTGCTTGGCTCGCCTCTGGCCCTGTATCGCCGCTTGCGCGCGCATCAACCGGTGCCTTTCGGCGCGTTGATGGCGCTGCCCGCGGACGAGGCAGGCGCTTGCGATCGCTGGGTGCTCTCGTGCTCGCCGGAGCTCTTCCTCGCTCATCGCGACGGCAGTCTCAGTGCGCGCCCCATGAAGGGAACCGCCCGCCGCGAAGCCGACGCCGCGCTCGACGCGCGGGCGGCGGCCTGGCTGGCTCAGGACGAGAAGAACCGCGCCGAGAATCTCATGATCGTCGACCTGCTGCGCAACGATCTGGGCGCGGTCTCGATCACAGGATCGGTCAAGGTCTCGAAGCTCTTCTCGGTGGAAACCTACCGCACGGTGCATCAGATGACCTCGGTGGTCGAGTCCGAAGTCGATTCGCAGACCACGTTCCCGGACGTCCTGCGCGCGCTGTTTCCCTGCGGCTCGATCACGGGCGCGCCGAAGCATCGAACCATGCAGTTGATTGCGGAGCTGGAAACCACGCCGCGCGGGATCTACACCGGCGCGATCGGC
>Ga0209455_1001148_pt1 | contig 12787 bp, 12 predicted proteins | sample AraplaCol_mCL_r2_FD_184275 | JGI IMG/M metagenome (GOLD analysis project Ga0209455, IMG submission 184275) | Arabidopsis root microbial communities from North Carolina, USA - plate scrape CL_Col_mCL_r2 (SPAdes) (version 2) | ecosystem: Host-associated > Plants > Roots > Endosphere | place: USA...
TGACGAAGCTGGCAGCTTTTGCACCAATGGTTGCAGGCGAGAACGTTAGTATAACTTGTTTGGTTTCGCCGGATTGCAGGTTGAAAGGCAAAACCGGTTGGTTACTGATTGTAAATTCAGCAGCGTTTTGACCTGTAATTGATATGCCGCTAACTGTTAGCGGATCGGATCCAGTATTTTGCAGGGTAAATGTTTTGCTTTTGACGGTGGTGATGGTTAAATCGCCATAGTTATAAGATATGTCATCGGTAACCGTTAACGTTTTAGTTGCATGATCGACCCCTGATCCGTTTAATGTGATATTCTTAACGGGGCTATCTGTCGAATTACTCGTTATTTTTAGTGCCGCAATCTTTGCCCCAACGCTGGTGGGTGCAAACCTTACAGTTATATCTTTCTTAGCACCTGCAGTAATAATAAACGATGTTGGGCCTGTAATTGAAAATTGATTTGCATTGATACCTGTTAATGAAAGGCCGGAAACAGCTATATCTGTTGAACCGTTGTTTGTAATAGTTACAACTTTATCCTTAAATTGATTAGTTATTGCATCGTAGTAAGTTAACGTACTGGCCGGCGATGTTGTAAATTTAGCCGGTGGAATAACCGTTGTAGTGGTTGTTAAAGTATAGGGATATTTATACGAGGCATATTGGTAAAGCGGCTTTACTCCATGGTTTGCTGTCCCGGTAATTTGAATAAAATAGGTACCGGGGTCTACATCATCGGTAATAGATTGAGAAACATGGGGTATGCTTTTACGGACGCTTTGATCTTCATTTAACAAGCTTATATTATTAATACGCGTGTAAGCGCTCGCTAAAACATTGATAGTTAATGTTGAGTGATTTTTAATGACAATTTTATAGAGATCGATATCTATAGGATTGTTACCCTGGCCAAAAGTGATAAAGCCTTTTGTTGTACTTGATAAGCTGTCCCGACTAATTTCATAGGCCAGGGATGGGTCGCCCGGCTCGTCAAGGCCCCGGAGTAAACTGTAATAATCTAATGGTTCGCCAAGATAATTGTCGAGGGTAATGTGAGGGCGGTCGGTCATCAGTGTATCATTCGAGGTTTCATCGGGGGTTTGACTAGGAACGACAACAACTTCATCAGAGTTTGGAAGCAATGACGGTTCCCAACGAGATACTATCCACGTTCTCGCAATGTTCAAATAAGCACTGTATCTTCTGCCCTGATCAAGACCAACTACAATATGATCTTCTTTGCCATCGCCATCCACATCCTTGCTGTAATAATGATCGGGGATTGAACTTTCGCTCCCACCAAAAAGATACACGCCTGGTGTAGTGAATATTAGATCAAATGAATTTCGTAAATCTCTTACTGCGTCTGACTGCCCGTCGACGCCTTCCCAGCTTAATGCGAAATCAGGTAATTTTGTGATGTTAGCTCCTTTGTGTGGGGTGCCGATGGTCACAATTTTGGCTACGTCGTTATTGCTATAAGTCTGTATGTATTCTCTTGCCGCTAAGCCACCCATCGAATGTCCTACCAAAATAACTTTTTTTGCCCCGGTCTTCAGTTTTATTGCTTCGATAGCCAGCTTTAACCCATATCCCTGTTTTACAATAGACGATTGATTGCTTTCAAGTGACAGATTAAGCCCAGCTTCGTGCAAAGGGTGTTCGTCAGCTAATGACCCTAGAACCCCGCGGGTTACAAACAACACACCATTATTGATGACTTTTGTTACTTTCATGTACTCTGAGCCGATCCTTATGATATCGCCTACAATGAATTGAGCAGAGTTATCAACTACAATAGCTTGTGCTGTACTTGAAAAATCCGCACTGTTTTGAAACTTTGCAGACGTAGAGCCAACTGGTCGGCCATCGGCCCGTACCTTGAAATTAATAGTATAAAAATCGGCTACAGGTGGTGTATTAAATAAAACCACGTCTGATTCTTTCGCAACACTAAAGGTTGCCGGGCTTCTTTGATAATTTAAGCAGATATTCAAACTGTCACCGAACTTAAGGCCTGCGCCGACCAAATAGTCGATAATATCATTAAACTTGCCATCCTTTTCTCCCCAAGTGGTATTGTCAGAATTTATCCCATGAATAAAAATAATAGGGTAAGGTGTTTTCTTTTGCGCAAAACCAGAGTGCACGACAAAAAACATCAGCACAAAAACTGAAGCACCCCAATAGCTTAACCTTTTAATCAATGCTGATTTCATCCCACCTTTTTAAAAGGCCCCATTAATTATTTTGTGCAGCAACAGTTATTTGTACCTTCAGATTACCGGCCCCATCGGTTTTGGGGGCGACGTTGAGGCTTTGAAAGTGAGGGTTGAACGGTATCGACCCCTCTTTCCACGGAAATGTACCGCCATAAATGCCTATATCTGTGCCATCGCGGCCTGCATTTTTGTATGGCGAGTTGGCCATTAGATGAAAATTGTCCTTGTAAATTCCGTCACTACTATTTAAGGAACTGGTGTCGTAAACAATAAATATTGACGAAAGGGGCAAGCCGAAACTACCGTCTTGCAAATTTCCAGTTCCTTGCCCAAACTGTGATACTCCGTTACCGATAGCGGTATTTACATTATTATTGAAAATATTTTCAATACCATCAAACCCACTACCGGAACCAGTGTTCCGTTCGGAAAAAATATTGTTTTCGATTACGCAATTGGATGCATGTAAATTAGTATATACATTTCCTGGAGCCAAATAAAGAAATATATTGTTTCTAATTATACTGTTACTTATGCCGCCGGCATTTATTCCCATAACCGAAGTGCAAATATTATTGTTTAATAAATGATTAATGCCAGGCAAGTTTATGTATGCGATTATATTTTCCGTGATTGTAATTTTGTTTGGAATAATTTGAGCGGAATTGACTTGTATTACCCCAAGATTACATCGTGAAATTGTGTTTCCGGTAAGGTTCGCATTGAAAGTTATTGCACCAGTTTGGACACCGGTTATTAATCCATTATCTGCACCGGCATTTAATTGAATATCAGAAATTATGGTACGATATGTAACACTCGTTGAATCTGGATTGTGTCCAACACCTATTATATAAAGGCGTTTGTTAATCGAAATAGGGTCAAAACCTCCCCCCGGTATCAAAACCGTATCCCCCGCCACCGCCCCCGTTATCGCATCCGGCAGCTTCGTATAAAACTTTGCTGTACCGGCATGCTGAACAGTGATCAAATTTTGCGCGTTAGCGGCAATAGCAGCGCATACCAAAAATGCTAAAAGGGTAGGTTTTGTTTTCATAATTTTTGTGACAGGTTATTGGTTAATTTATCAAATCGCTTTGTTGGGAAAGCTTCCTTTTTATAGTATAAACCTATAAAAAATATTTAATAAAACATTCAAATATTTTAAAAAATATTTTTACATGTTACTCATTATCAATCGGTATCAACTTATTTCTTTTCAGCTCGTGTATGAAAATATAAGTGGAATCAGATGCTTGATAACACAATGTCTTCACTCTTTGTCTTCTCATCCGCATAACCTTCGCCAAAAACTAACCCCAAATCATCATTTCCCCAAATTACTTACTACGCCTCAAAATTTCTAAAAAAAAAATGACCAGCCACAACAGCCGGTCACCTTATTTATTTGCCCTTTTTTGCTATACCTGCCCGCCTATTTTTCTTATTTTAATTAAATTAAATACCAGGAAAACCAGGATTCCCCAAACGGCGAATAAGATAGAATAAGCTATCAACTGCAGCCATATCGGTGCTTTATCCCTGGTGGCGAAGAGTGTGCGGTTGTTAAAGGTATTTACCGGTATAAATTTTACGCCCCAGTTTACGGTTTTTTCAACCGATAAATTGCCATAGAGTTCATTGTCCTCAACTTTGGCAATAAGGATAAGGTTACCCGATTTGCCGCCCGGCATCCCCAGCCTTTTAAAATCTGCAGAAGCCTGTCCCGTGGAATCGGTTGTAAACGTAGGGGTTTCGTTAACAGGCAGATCGCCGCCGAGGCGTTTTATGGCAATTTTCAGCTCAACTCCTTTTACGGGTGTCCAGGTGGTGTCCTTTAACTCTAAAACTGTAGCGGTGATGGTTTTATCAGCTGTGCTTAATAATATTTTCGCCCGTGCAACGGTTAAGTCGGCCTTGCCTTCTTCATATTTTTTATCGCCTTTAAAGGTGGCTAAAAAGGTGTGTTTAACAGAAGTAGCCCATTGTTTTTTTACCGAAACAGGGATAAAAATACTTGCTTCGCCTTTCCTGTTTGTAGTAACGCGACCAATGGCAGTTCCGGCGGAGTCTTTGTCTAAAAACAAATTAACGCTTACGCCTTCAACAGGTTGAAACCTGCCGTTGATCTTGGTTTTTACCCTAACCAGTAACGAGGGAACGGTATTGTTGTCGACAAAATAGTTAATTGCAATGCTCAGGTCGCCTTTCGGAGCAGCCTGCGCAAAGGTATTGTAGCCTGCAAATACTAAAGCAAGTGCCAATAGTGCGCTTAAATTTTTATATAGCCTTTTCATGTTGTTCGGTTAAAGTTTCCTGAATTGGGATGATAGGGAATATCCTGGCCAGTATGGTAATAATCAACAGTGCCCCGGCTAACGAACCCATGGTTATGGCCCACTCCTCCCAAGTTGGAAAGTAATGATGGTAGCTTGCCGGTACATCGTGCATGGGCAAGAAGGGGTTAAGAAGGGTAGGCGTTACAATTAAATAGCGTTTAAACCATGCGCCCACTATCACCATAATACCCACTACAAACATGGGCAGCGGTTTGCGCCCCCGCCTGAATAGCAAAATAACTACGGGGATAATAATGCCAATTAAAATAGCGAACCAAAAGACAACTGAAAAATCTCCGCTAAAAAGGCCGTTCAGATACCCTTCTTCAGATTTCTTCATTTTAAAAAACGGCGTTAAAAACTCGTTCATATTAAAATAAAGATAAAGCAGCGACAGAAGCACAACCACGCGGCCCATTTTTTCGAAATGGATTTCGGTTATATATTTTTCAAGATGATAGGCTTTCCTGAAAACGTACATGGCAACCACCACGGCCCCTGATCCTACCAAAAAAGCACCGGCAATAAAGTACGCACCAAAGTTGGTGCTATCCCAGCCCGGCCTGTAGGTTGTGGCAAATAACCATGATGTAACCGTGTGTATAGTGAAAGCCACCGGGATAATAGTTATACAAAGTATATTGATTGCCTTTTCGCTAAGTTTAAACTGCGCAGGTGTGCCTTGCCAGAATGAACCAATGTAGTTGTAAAACTTATGCAAGCCGTTGCCTGATTTTTGTTTAAAGCGAAGCAATATTTTAATATCGGGCAGCAAAGGGTAGTATAGTAACAGTATGCTGATAAAAAAATAGGTAGTAATTACTATAACGTCCCAAATGATTGGTGATTGGATACGACCGTGGGTGAATAAGTTGTAGAACCTTTCGGGGCTACCCATATCTACAATGATAATAAGCGATGCAAAAATGATAGCCGCTACAGCTATAATTTCGGCTATGCGGGTAAGAGGTGCGCCCCATTTTACACCGGCCAACCTGAATATGGCCGTTATTAACGACCCTACCAGGCTTATGGCAACAAAAAACACAAAGTTTGAAATATAAATACCCCACGAAACATAATCGCGCATGGCGGTAACTATCAAACCATATCGTAACTGGCGGTAATAGGCAAATAATCCTATCAAACAAATTACCGTTAATATACCTACCCATATTTTACCTGCCTTACCAAATTTTTGGGGCAGGAGGTCGGCTATTATTTTTTCATCTGTTATTGAGTTTTCCACTTTTAACTATTTAATATTATTTATTCTGCTCTTTATCGTTTTCAAGCCCCGATTCGAAAGGGAAATTGCGGCTTACAGGCGGCAGGTAATAAACACTTGGTTTGGTACCAAGGTCTTCCATTAAGCGATAGCCTCCTTTGTCTTTAATCAGGTCGCTGAAACGGAAGGTCTCGGCACCGTTGCTTACCGAATCCTGGTTGATGTCTCCAAAGGCGAAAACACCGTTAGGACATGCTGAAACACAGTGCGGTAATTCGCCCATGCGGGTCATATCTGCACAAAAATCGCATTTGCCCACGGTGCCCTTTTTCTGTGGCACGCTGGTTTCGCACGAGTATGGCTGACTGGCTATGGCCGGTGCAATTTCCGGTTCGCCCCAGTTAAATACCCGGGTTGAATAAGGGCATGCAGCCATGCAAAAACGGCAGCCTATGCAGCGGTCGCTATCAATCAAAACTATACCGTCCTGCCTTTTAAAGGTTGCATCAACGGGGCAAACCTTAACACAGGGCGGTTCGTCGCAGTGCATACAGGTAGTTGGTTCCCAGTAAGGCGCTGTGTGTTCGGCATCCTGCATGGGGTCAACTTTAATCCAGTTTTCGCCGGGGTTTAACTCATGCGCATGGTTACAAGCTGACTGGCATTTCTTCAGGTTTTTACACCGCGAAAGGTCAATAACCATTACAAACTTTTTTCCGGGGATGCCAATTCGTGCTTCGGTGTTGCTAACCGGCGGCATGTGGGGCACGGGTTTTAAAAATGCCTCATCAACCTCAATTTCTTCGCCGTCAACCGAAAGCAGTTTTACCTTTTTTCCCGAAGGCAGGGCGACATCGCGGGCCGCAGCCTCAAAAGGGTCAGCCTTCGGCGTGCAGCCCGATACCAGGCCGGCTGTTATTAAGCCGGTTAGTAAAAAGTCTCTTCTCGAATTATTTTCCATCTTAATTTTAGTAAGGGGGTATCCTTTATTTTTTTATCCAGTTTTTGAGTTCGGTGTCTGTCACCTTTTTGCGGTTGGCGCTTAGCAGCGATGCATCAATATCAACCAACCGTCCATCCTGCGTCAGCATTCTTACCGTACCACATTTAACCGGGGTTTGCGGCAGGGTCTTATTCTTTTTTCCGAAAAGCGGCAGTCCAAATGACGCGGCTATAGCTGCGAATGCAGTGAGGGCGCCGGCTTTCCAAACAAACCTTCGGCGCGATGCTGAATTTATTGGTGTTAATTCCTCGTGGTTATTCATTTTATTACACGTAATTAGGTGTGGTAAAAGGGCATAGATTGGGCCCCCGGCGCTCATTGTGCCGTTAAACAAGTGCATTATATTGGATTGTCCCGATGCAATAAAACAAGCCGGCCGGGTTAAATAAAGCCGGCTTGTTTCATTTAAAGGCCGCTACTTTTTAAGCGTGCGTATATAGTTCACTACGCTCCAGGTGTCTTCGGCATCAGGAATCTTCTTTTTAAAGCTCGGCATATCGTCGCGGCCTTCAGTTATCTTGTAAAATAAAGCTCCGTCTGATTGTGATTGCGCGGCTCCTTTAGTCATATCCTCGGGCTGGGTTTTTAACTGCGCGGCTTTGCTGCCGTCGCCCAAACCTGTTTTGCCATGACATGACGCGCAATGTAAATTCCATAGCGACTTTCCGGCAGCTATTGATTCTTTACTTGATTTTACCGGGTTGGCCATTTTTGCGTTCTTTTCGGGAACGGGCCATGGTTTTGGCTGCTGCACCGTGGTGAATGCAACACTCATGATACTCGCGCTAATTACAGAAGCGGTTAACATTAACTTAGTTTTCATAAAAATTTATTTTATTATATGGTGATTAAAAAACTACAACTGCTACACGCCGGCATTGCCAGGCGATTAATTCCATAAACGGGTGATATTAAAGCCAATTACAAATTTGCCGCCTTTGACCTTTGTGCCATCGGCTTGCGTGTAGGCAAAAGGGCTATTTGCATTAAACAGGCTGTTTTTTCCAGGATTTAACATGGTATAATTGCCCATAAACAACTGGAATGTGTGACCGCTTGTGGCAAACTCAAACCCAAAGGATAAATTGGGATTGGGGTTGTTAGTAGCGTGCTTTGTGATCGGCTGGTCGTAATTAACCAATACGGCAGTTGCATCGCCTAATTTGTACCTTCCTGAAAAAGCAATGGCAAAATGGTCATGCTTCATTTGTTGGAAGATGGTTTGCCCGGTACTGTCGTTTTTTGTGTAATATCCCTGAACCGAGTTCTGGTGTGTAATACTTGGGGCAACCTGCAATGATAATTTATCATTAATCTTCCTGGCGATAATCAATTGGTTAAAAGAAATCAAGCGATCTGTCTGGTGGGCGAAAAGGGCGTTACCTGCATCTTTGCGGGTATCAACTGCCAAATCTCCGTAATAGGTTACACTCACCGGGTATTTGCCGCTTGTTTGTTTAAGGATGGCGTATTTTGCGCTCACATCCCACAGCATATCAAACTTATCGATTCCTATGCCCAGGTTAAGGTTGTTAATGGGTGCATAGCCAACGCCGATACGTATGTTTGAGGAAGCAAACAGTCCCCAAAAGTCGCTATAGCCTTTATCAACTGTGCCAAACCTATGCTGAATATCCATTTCGAATGTTCCTTTCACAGGCACCATAACAGTTTGGTTGTCAATAATCCAAACACTTTGAAAAGTGTTTTTTACCGGTTTGGCTTTCGCCGGGGTAACCGCTTGTTTTGCTGTCGCCGCCGTGTCTTGTGCAAAAACGGATACCTGGTGCAGCATTAGGCAACAGACCATGCACAGGCCTGCTTTGAGCAGGCGGGTTGGTGATTTTATTGTTAGTTTCACGTCGTTATTTTTTAAGTCACTTAATTATTAAGGGCGCCGGTTCTAATCCAGTCGTAAACTTTTTGCCTGTCGGCGGCATCCGGAATGTGTACCTGCATGTTTCCATTGATCATGATATACAGATCGCTTTGGGTTGGAATAATGGTATTGACAAATCCGCCGTTAACCAGGCTGTTGTATGACACGGCCGTTTCCAGGTCGGGTGCCTGTCCGCCTGCCACATGGCAGCCCGACAATGCGCAATTGGTATTAAGTAACGGTGCAATATCTTTCTTATAACTGTATTGTACCGGGGGTGCATTCGGATCGGCGCCTTGTTTTGGCAGCACCACATCTTTGTAGCAGCTTGTAACGCCGACTATCATAACAATGAAGACACCGGCAATTATTATAAATCTTTTCATCGTAATTTGTTGTTAACTATTTGTTATTGAAGTTGGCATTAACTACTATGTTCACCTTGTCGGCAACCTCGGTGTTATTTATACCGAAATCAGCTTTGTTTATCTGGAATTCTAATTTTAATCCAAAGTCGCTGTAGGTGGCCCCCGGTACCTGTGTCTCGGGTATATAGGTTAATTTTCCACTGATTGATTGGGTAACCTGTGCGGAACCACCTCCCTGCCAGGTAAAATCGAAGGTGGCTATATAGCCATTGCTAAGCGGGTCGAATGCCACCGAAGTGGTTTTTATGTGGGCCACATTTGATACAGTAAGATTCTGTGTGCCGGCTACAATTTTGGTGGTGCCAAATGTTGTAATTAAACATCCTCCGTCGCGGCCAGGCTCGCCGGTGTTTACCTGGTTGGTTTGAATATACCCTGCAAAATGTGTTTTGGCTGGTTCGTTTTCGTAAAATGCCCATGAAGTATCAGGCACCGGCTGCTTGGTTGTATTATAATTCTGCATCAGCGCATCTTTCAAGTCAGCTATACCGAATTGATTAAATTTACCGGTAAGGTCGGCCCCTACTTCTAAAAATGGACTTGACCAGTTTACTGCACTGTGTACTTTATCAAATTTCCACTGTGTGGTATCACCCAATGTCATGCCGGCCAGGTGAATGTGCTTGCCGTGTGATATTTTTACCCCAGTTACAACAGACGCCGGTAAAGGGTCGTTTTTGTGGGTACAGCTTACAACTAATCCAACGCCGCTTATCAGAATCAGCGCGATCATCAGTATTTTGTTAAATCGTTTCATAATGTTTGTTTGATTTGTGATTTGTGTTATGTTGTCAAATGTATGGTGGGGAATTTTACAATTTAATGACGGACATGTGTGATTCATGTGACCCTCGTCACTAAATCAAAAACAGCCTTATTTGTGATTTTTACTGTTAAACAGGCTTAGAATAAAGCTGCTGTTAACCAGTTTTTTTACAATTACAGGCTTGTGCTTTTTTAAATAATTAAAGGTGAGGAACAACATGGTTATAAGCCCGGGTACGACGAGGTTTAAGATTATGCTGGCGGCTAAAACCCGCATATCGTTTTTAACGATATTATTATCAGCCGATGGAGTTATTGCCTGAAAAAATAAATCACTTGCCACGAAATAGAAAAACAGGCAGCTGTGTAGTAAGCTTAGAACAGGCCGTTTGTTCAACGCGGGGATTAAAAAGGCAACAGGCAGAAAGCCCCATATAATTAGAAAAGGCTGTTGAATGGTGAGCTGTATATGTTCGAATGAATAATCCGGGTAAAGTTTTTTTAATTGAAAACCAAGGAATAAGATACTTATCAGGGCATATGAGGTTGGCAAAAACGAAATTATCCTGTCGCTGAGTTTTCCTTTCAGCCGTCTGTTTCCCAAAATAAACAGGATAACTGTATAAACTAATGCATAGCCGGAAAAAAAGGCCATTGCCTCCAGTTTCTGTATGTAAGCTAAAAAACTATTATTCATACAAGATAATTTTAAATGATGTTGAACGATAGAATTTGACTTGCATTGAATTTATAAAGCCCTGGTTTTTTGAACCGTTGCAAAGTACAGTTCTGGTTTTGACGGTGAAGTGACGATGATCACTTTTAAAAATGATGGTTAGTAGCCAATGAACTATCGGGTTTGTGATTAATTAAAACCGGAGCAGTGATCGATGTGCGGAGAACCATACCTCTGCCGTTTTGTGCAGGCAGCTGTGTTAATTTTTAAAAAACTGATTATTAAATATTAACGCCATTTGGCCGGTTTTAAGCAAAAAGCGGTTTTGGCTTTTAAATCCCACTAAATAACCGTACCTTTGCGCAAAATTTAGAGGCGCATTTTCATGCAAAAAATAAGAAATATAGCGATTATCGCTCACGTTGACCACGGCAAAACTACTTTGGTTGACAAGATATTACACAGTTGTTCCATCTTCCGCGACAACGAACAGACCGGTGAACTGATATTGGACAACAATGATTTGGAGCGCGAACGTGGTATCACCATCGTATCCAAAAACGTTTCGGTAATGTACAAGGATGTTAAAATTAACATCATTGATACTCCTGGTCACGCCGACTTTGGCGGCGAGGTTGAGCGCGTTTTAAAAATGGCCGATGGCGTTTTATTACTATGCGATGCGTTTGAAGGCGCGATGCCGCAAACCCGCTTTGTTACTCAAAAAGCTTTGGCCCTGGGTCTAAAGCCTATTGTGGTAGTAAACAAAGTTGATAAAGAAAACTGCCGCCCTGAAGAAGTTTACGAACAGATATTTGAACTATTCTTCAACCTTGAAGCTACTGAAGACCAATTGGATTTCCCGGTTATCTACGGTTCGTCGAAACAAGGCTGGATGAGCACCGACTGGAAAGTGCCTACCGATAACATTTTCCCGCTGATGGATGCCATCCTTGAAAATATTCCGCCAGCACCCATTGCTGAAGGTACCTTACAAATGCAGATCACCTCATTGGATTACTCTTCGTTTGTGGGCCGTATCGCTATCGGCCGCGTGGCTCGTGGTACTATAAAAGAAAACATGCCGGTATCGCTGGTTAAACGCGACGGTAAGATCGTAAAATCGAGAATAAAAGAATTATACACGTTTGAAGGCCTTGGTAAGGTAAAAGCTACCTCGGTAAGTTCAGGCGATATTTGTGCTGTTGTAGGTATCGAAGGTTTTGACATTGGCGACACCATTGCCGATTTCGAAAATCCAGAGCAATTGGAGGTTATCCATATTGACGAGCCTACCATGAACATGCTGTTTACCATTAATACTTCACCGTTTTTTGGTAAAGAAGGCAAGTTTGTTACCTCGCGCCACCTGCGCGACCGTTTGTACAAAGAGATGGAGAAAAACCTTGCGCTTAAGGTTGTTGAAACCGAATCGCCTGACTCGTACCTGGTTTATGGCCGTGGTATCCTCCATTTATCAGTACTGATCGAGACTATGCGCCGCGAAGGTTATGAGTTGCAGGTTGGCCAGCCGCAGGTAATTGTTAAAGAAATTGATGGGGTTAAATGTGAGCCGGTTGAAACTTTGATAGTTGATGTACCGGGCGACGTAGCCGGCAAAGTTATCGAGCTGGTTACCCAGCGCAAAGGCGATTTGCTGGTTATGGAGCCAAAAGGCGACTTACAGCACCTTGAATTTGATATCCCTGCACGCGGTATTATCGGTTTGCGTAACAACGTATTGACTGCTACAGGTGGCGAAGCTATTATGGCGCACCGTTTCAAATCATACGAGCCATGGAAGGGTGTTATTCCCGGTCGTTCAAACGGTGTATTGGTATCAATGGATACCGGTAAAACCACAGCTTTTGCGATTGATAAATTACAGGACCGCGGCCGTTTCCACATCGATCCGGGAGTTGACATTTACGAAGGCCAGGTTTTAGGCGAGCACATCCGCGATAACGATTTGGTGATTAACCTTACCAAAGGCAAACAGTTAACCAACATGCGTGCATCAGGTAGCGATACCAACGTGCGTATTGCACCTGCCATTAAATTCTCGTTAGAAGAATCGATGGAGTACATACAGGCTGACGAATACATTGAGGTAACCCCGCAAAGTATCCGCATGCGTAAGATCTTCCTGAACGAAAACGAAAGAAGGATTAACGCTAAGAAGTTTGTGAACCAGTAAGCGAAAAAGAATCAAGATACAAGAATCAAGAGCCAGGAAAGAACCTTTCACTGGCTCTTT
>Ga0209455_1001149_pt1 | contig 12785 bp, 12 predicted proteins | sample AraplaCol_mCL_r2_FD_184275 | JGI IMG/M metagenome (GOLD analysis project Ga0209455, IMG submission 184275) | Arabidopsis root microbial communities from North Carolina, USA - plate scrape CL_Col_mCL_r2 (SPAdes) (version 2) | ecosystem: Host-associated > Plants > Roots > Endosphere | place: USA...
TCCAATGAATCCGGAATACGAACTAACCAGGACCCAAGATCTGGAACCCGCCTACCATGATGCAGGCCAGTTTTATTGGGGTAGCGCTCGATCCTGGCAGGAAAAGCAGCGCGTGCATAGCAATGCCGTAGGGCACCTTATGCCCTCATGGCGCGTAGTCGACATAGACACCCTGGACGACTGGCTTCGCGCCGAAGCCCTGCATCAAGCTGCTCTTCGCATCAAGTAAACCGCCATGGGAACCGTTGCCATCCGTGCCGATGCTTCACTTCAGATCGGGACAGGCCATGTCATGCGCTGCCTGACGCTAGCGCGCGCGCTGCGCGATGCGGGCCATGAAGTGCTCTTCATCTCTCGTCTGCTCGACGGCAATTTCTGCGACTACATAGAAGGGCAAGGCTTTTCGGTCGCCCGCTTGCCCCACCCTTCCGATGCCGAAAGCACTCCGGACTGGCTTGGGCTGTCGTGGGAAACGGATGCGCGGCAAACTGAAGCGGCGCTCGGCAGCGCATTACACTCGATTGCTTGGCTGATTGTGGACCACTATTGCCTCGACGCACGATGGGAGCGGACGCTGCGCGCGAAGGTTGAACATATTCTCGCCATAGATGATCTTGCCGACCGACCGCATGATTGCGATCTACTGCTGGACCAGAACCTGGGACGGAACGCTATGGACTATTCTGGACTGGTGCCGAGAGACAGCCAGATTATGGCCGGACCGCGATACGCCTTGCTGCGCCCGGAATTTGCGCAATGGCGCGAGCGCAGCCTGTCTCGTTCGCGCTGGCCTTTGAGCCGCATCCTGATCAGCATGGGCGGCGTAGACAAGGACAATGCCACCCGCGCTGTGCTGAACGTGCTTGAAAATTTACCCAAGACAGCATCCGCGGAAATAGAAGTCATTATGGGACAACACAACCCTTGGCTGGAACAGGTCAAAATTCAGGCCTCGCAGATGCACCGTGCCACCGTGCACGTCAACGTCGGCAATATGGCGGAACGCATGGCAAACAGCGATTTAGCCATCGGCGCGGCGGGAGCAAGCAGTTGGGAACGCTGCTGCCTCGGGCTTCCTACCTTGACGATTATTCTGGCAGAAAATCAGCGCCCGGGAGCGTACGCGATGGATGCATCCGGAGTTCAGCTCACCATCGGCACGCAAGATCAAATCGCCTTGAGACTGGCAGAAAAGCTGAACGGACTGGACCGGCAGACTATGGACAATATGAGCCAGAACTCTCGTGCCGTCGTGGACGGCTTGGGAGTACAACGCGTAGCAGAGGCCATGCATGCCTAGCATTCGCCGAGAAGGCCATATACGGTTGATGAACGTCCATGATCTTGAATTGGTTCTTGGATGGCGCAACCATCCAGACATTCGCACGGCCATGACCACGCAACACGAAATCAGCCTGGACGAACACCAGGAATGGTTCGAGAAAAGCCGAACCAACACCCACAGGACCTTGCTTATTTACGAACGACATGAAGCCCTGGGTTATGCCAATCTGGAAGAGAGCTATCCGGGCATTTTCGCGTGGGGGTTCTACGCGGCGCCCGACGCCCCAAAAGGCACGGGGCGCGCGCTCTGCAGGGAGGTTCTAGGCTATGCCTTCGAACAGAAGGTCGCACACAAGGTATCCGGTCAGGTCTTGGCTGGCAATGAAAAGTCGATACGACTGCACCAAGCCTTGGGATTTCGCAGCGAAGGCACTTTACGCGAACATTGCCTGATCGGCTCGACCTATCATGACCTGATCTGCTTCGGCCTGCTCAAGGCGGAGTGGGCAGCCGGAAACTAGGAAGCACACCATGATCACCAATCGTTCTATTTCAATCGCCGGTCGGCTGATCGGCGCCGATCAACCTCCCTACGTGATTGCCGAACTGTCGGCCAATCACAACGGCAGTCTGGAAACTGCGCTCCGGATCATGGACGAGGCTAAGCGCGCCGGAGCGGACGCCATCAAGCTCCAGACCTATCGTGCTGATACCATCACACTGGATGTCGACCGTCCGGAATTTCGCATAAAGGGCGGTTTGTGGGACGGTCGATCCCTCTATGATCTCTACGAAGAAGCCCACACGCCGTGGGAATGGCACAAGCCCTTGTTCGAACACGCGCGCGAATTGGGCATCACGCTGTTCAGTTCTCCCTTCGACCCCACGGCTGTCGACTTGCTGGAATCGCTGGACGCTCCCGCCTACAAGATCGCGTCTTTCGAAGCCGTGGATATACCCCTGATTCGCTATGTAGCGAGCACAGGCAAACCCATGATTATTTCTACGGGTATGGCCAATGAGATCGAGATCCAGGAGGCTGTCGATGCCGCCCGCAGCGCCGGCTGCCAACAGTTGGCCCTCTTGCATTGCGTAAGCGGCTATCCAGCCCCCAGCGATGAATACAATCTGCGCACGATTCCAGATATGCGCGAAAAGTACAACACCCTAGTTGGGCTGTCCGATCATACGCTGGACAATACGACCGCTATTACAAGCGTTGCCGTGGGCGCCTGCATTATCGAAAAACATTTCACCCTAGATAGAAGCGGCGGGGGTCCAGACGATAGCTTTTCTTTAGAGCCACAAGATATGGCGAATTTGTGCAGAGACACAAAAACAGCCTGGAAGGCACTGGGGCGGATCAACTATGCCAGAACTGCGAGCGAAGTTGGCAACATTCAATTTCGACGTTCATTGTATGTCGTGCAGGACATAAAAGCCGGTGAGATATTTACCTCGCAGAACTTGCGTTCGATCCGTCCAGGATTTGGCTTGGCTCCGCGCCATCTGGACGCCATTTTGGGAAAAGCGGCAAATATTGCTATCGCTCGTGGCACAGCGTTGACCTGGGAGATGGTCAGCACATGATAAAAAATGATCTACCTCCCATTCGAGAACTGATCAAATCTTGGCGTTCGTGCGACGAGCTATTCTTTCTCAAGAAATATTTTGATGAATCACATGGGTTGGGCTCTACGAAACTACCGACCCCTGCGTCCACCTCTTTTGCCAAAAGAAAATCTTCCATTTTTCAGCGTATAGCAGGTAGGTTTATCGCTATATTTAATTTTTTCCTACTGCTAGTTCGATGCGGTGTAGCCCCAAAAGGGCGAATACTGGTCTTTAATCATTCGACACGAATTCGGCAAGCTGGAGAAAAAAAACGCCCATTATACCTTTCCGAAAATTTTGATCTCTCTCAGATTATAATTTTCGAGGATTCAAAAAATTCCTTAAATTATAAAAATCCTGGATTACGACTCAACTCTATCCATGTCGACAGAATTGCGGCCTTGATAACGACCCTGTTATCTCGCTTATACCAGGTACAAACTGGAACCACAGATCCTTTCATTATTAATTTTGCAGTCAAGCGGGCTCTCTGGCGATTCATTTTTCTAATATTATCACCGAAGTCCATAAATTTGATTGTATGGTACGGGAAAGAGGCGATAATCTCGGCGGCTAAATCCCTTGATATCTGCGTATCTGATATTCAGCATGGAATTATCTATCGTTCACATCCATTTTATAATCTAGAAAAATCTAAAAATATTCCGCACAGCGACGCCTTACTTCCAGATTTTTGCTATGTCTATGGGCAATATTGGCGTGATTTACTGCTGCAATCGGGTTGGTCGCCCTCTCAAGTAAAAGTTATAGGATATTTCCTCGATATTGGGCCTGCCTGCCCCGTCCCGATTGATTCCCCTTATATTCTATATACAACTCAGCCTCACACTAGCCAGATAATCAAGCAGCACATACAATCCATTCTTCCAGAATGCCACCGGCGCCGTTGGAAAATCGCCATTGCACCTCACCCTAATGAAGCAAAAGGCTTATATCAGGATATCTTGGAAGATGATGTCATTTTGACCGGAAATGATTCATACGATCTTCTACGGGAATGTGTCGTACATATCAGCGTATCCTCGACATTATTATGGGAGGCGATGGCTTTTAAAAAACCGAGCTATATTTTGCAATTCGGCATGGAAGCTCAGGATCTTCTCATCGATCTAGTCAAGTTCGGTTTTGGTCGTCCTCTTGAAAATGGAGAATTTCCGTCTCCCTATTCGCTGCCGATGACCCCGTCTCGCAATATATTTTTCGAGGATACGGTAGATTCCTCAGTTTTCGTATGAACAAAATCGACTCATTGATCCATGGCCTGCCTACTTAAGCTTCCTCTGAGTTCCTCTAAAGGTGTCGTCACCTTTACAACGCAAGAATGGCGGCGTATTCAGTCATCTCCCGATTTATTGCAAGAACTGACAAAGCTGCGCGACATCTATGTCATTGGTTTGCACTTCAATTGGCACGATTATCAATTTTCCCCTCCGCCTCAATTTGATTTCTTTATGGCAGGAGAAGAAGACCTACGTCCAATCGACGACAAGCCATATCGCCTGCTATCGATGGATGCCTGCAATTTCACTCCATCGGCTTACTTTCCGGCGGGGGCAGAATCAAAATTCTGGGATGTTTTAATAGTTGGAAATCCGGTTTTCTTCAAACGACCGGAAATCGCTTTGCGCACAATACGCGATTTATTCGACAAATCCGAAAAATCTCTCCGTGTTCTTTATATATGCCCAATTCCTGAACATCGTTTTTTTGATGAGGCTACTGTTTTATATGGAATAAGGGAATATTATGAAGCATTGTTTACAATAGAGGAGCGAACTCGATTTACGCTTCTAACGACCAACTTCGATTCGCCTAATCCATTTGACAGAACAACGCTTTCTGTTTTTTTTCGTAATAGCAAGGTTTTTTTGCATTGCGCGACTGAAGAGCGCAGATGCCGAATTGCAGCATACGCGTGGTGTGCAGGCCTACCAGTAGTTGCCTACCCCAGCGTAGCGTCGATTCTTCCACAAGCATTGCGACAATCACCCGGATACTATGCGGTAACGGATGATAATCAATATGCTGATGCCCTTATAAATGCCCTGACAAATGCGAGCTCTTTTGATGCAGGCGCTTATCACGAAGAGCTTTCTGAGATAAAAACAACTGCGAAGCTTGAACTTAAACTTGCCGATATATTTTCGGACTTGAACATCCCCTTCGAAGGTGGCCTTCTAAGCCAAAATCTTGACAGACGCTTGGGTTGGCATCATCAAGGCATAGGGGGAGTAGCAAATGGTTTGCAGCAATCCCTACAAGAATTCATGATCACGATATCTACTCTGGATAGCCTTGACGCGAAACTATTTCAGCGGATGATAAATCATGAATATCCCGAACGTGTCCTTGCCAACGAGTGTGATTCCGCTGCGCATCTTGATACGGCCAAGGTAGAACACGATCTTATCTATCTCAATGCGAACAAGCGGAAATGGCTGAATTTGGCAAAGCATATTAAAACGAGAATATTCGGCTGACTCGCACGATCATGAGCACCATTGAAAAACACACCATAGTCATTAGCTCTAGTAATACGCATGGTCGTTACTTCCACGATCTATGGTCTTATCGAGATCTTTTATTCTTTCTGTCTTGGCGAGACATTCTGGTCCGCTACAAGCAAACTGTAATAGGTATAGCCTGGGCCGTCGTGCGTCCATTGCTTACCATGTTGATTTTTTCGTTTGTGTTCGGGCGCATCGCAAAACTACCATCCAGCGGCACAGCATACCCGCTGATGGTTTTTTCTGCGATGCTTCCATGGTATTTTTTCGCCGGTGCGCTAACAGACTCGAGTAATAGTTTGCTCGTCAATAGCAATATGATCTCGAAAGTCTATTTTCCCAGATTACTTATTCCGGCAAGTACGATAGCCGTCAGTCTAGTGGATCTCGGGATTTCTCTGGTTATTATGTTGGGACTTATGGCCTGGTATGGCGTATGGCCAACGTTCAGAATTCTAGCCTTGATACCCTTGATTGTTATAGCAATTACCGCTGCTCTAGGGTTGGGATTATGGTTCGCAGCCCTTAATGTAAGATATCGGGATTTTCGTTATATTGTTCCTTTTATAACTCAAATTGGATTATATGTTTCTCCGGTAGGCTTCAGCTCTACCGTCATACCGGAGCATTGGAGATTGGCATACTCAATTAATCCTATGGTGTCTGTAATTGACGGTTTTCGTTGGGCTCTGCTTGACACCAATACTGATCTTTATTTCCCCGGCATCATTCTTTCATTAGCTGTGATTTTTATATTACTAGCAAGTGGAATATGGTACTTCCGCCGTACTGAAAATACTTTCGCGGACGAGATATGAGCAATATTGCTATTTCCATCAAGAATCTCGGAAAATCGTACCAAATAACTCATCGTGGCCGAGATGTCATAAGGTACCGGAAATTCGGCGATGCGCTTATAGACATCGCGAAGAGAATTATTCCATTTACGAAAAAGAAAATTTCCCATGAAACAAAAGAAACTTTCTGGGCACTGGATGATATTTCTTTCGACGTGCGACAAGGCGAGCAGATCGGCATCATAGGCCGCAATGGCGCGGGGAAAAGTACTCTACTGAAGATTGCATCGCGTATCACCTCCCCTACGCGAGGTAGCATAGAGATCGCCGGCCGAGTCTCGAGTCTTCTTGAGGTGGGAACCGGCTTTCATCCCGAATTGACGGGGCGTGAAAATATTTTCCTAAACGGCGCCGTTCTTGGCATGAGCAGAGCGGATATTCGGCGTCGATTTGACGCCATTGTAGATTTCGCCGAAGTCGAGAAATTCCTCGACACTCCCGTGAAGCATTACTCGTCGGGCATGTACATGCGACTGGCATTTTCGGTTGCCGCGCATCTTGAACCGGACATTCTTATTGTTGATGAAGTACTGGCTGTTGGTGATGCGGCATTTCAAAGAAAATGCTTGGGGAAGATGAAGGAAGTCGGTGGACAGGGGCGAACCGTATTGTTCGTAAGCCACAATATGGGCGCGATAACCGAGTTCTGCAGTCGAGCCATCATGCTCGAGCGAGGCACCATTAAAGCCGATGGAACACCTGCGCAGGTTATCCCATTGTATGCGGGAATTGGGCGAGGTAATTCTGCAGGAGTGTTTTCCTTTAAGGACAGCGGTGGACCCTGCCATATTGATCGTGTTTTATTAAGCAACATTCATGATCAACCTTCCGTAGATTTTGAGTTATCTGAGCCAATATCAATAAAAATCGAATATGAAGTTCGTGAACTGCTTACAGAACTGCAATTTGCCATTACCCTGAATAAAGACGGGATCGATTTATTTCAGACCTTCGACACCGATGATGATCATGAAATCCTTCCCACGATACCAGGACGGTATTTTGCTACATATACCATCCCTGAAAAGACGCTAAAGGAAGGAACATATTCTCTACGAATTACCGCCGGAACTCCCGCAGAATTAATGAGGGACATTTCTGGGGAAATAACCTTCGAAGTCGCAAGCCACACACTCAGTTTGTTAAAAAAGAGTTATCGGACTGATAGACAGGGAATAATAATTTCCCCCGGTCATTGGAAGCAGAAATAGGTTCTACTTTCTAATTTTTCGGACAGATTACTCATGGAATATAAACAAATCGATGTGTCTTTCGAGCCCAAAAAAATTGAGCTTTTCAAAAATTTTAGAGAATGTGCTACGGCAAGACAGATTCGAGCAGCACGATGGTCAAAGATCAAAGGATTTTTGAAAAAGGCACTCATAAAATGAACGACACTCTTAAATCTTCATGGAACGCCTTCCCCAAAAGCATCGCGCAGCGCTATCTGAAGTCTTTTGGCCATCCATCGCAGGACTCTCAACTTGTTCTCTATGAGGTATTGGAGAAACTTGGCCCTAAGCCGATGCGGCTTGTGGATTTAGGATGTGGAAACGGAAATCTTGGAGAGTATTTGACTGAGAAAGGTCTAGCCTTCACGTACACTGGAGTCGATTTTTCAGACGTTTTACTTGATGCCGCTCGTGAGGCGTTCCCTTCAGGAAATTTCGTCTGTGATGACGTTAATACTCTGGCAAATTTGCATGAGTTTTTTGATGTCGCGTGCTATTCGCATGTGATAGAAATGCTTCCTTCTCCGGAAAGCTCTTTACGCGCGGCCAGCCGTATTGCGAAGAAAATAGTAATTCGCTTTTTTGAACCTCCGGCGGAGAGAGAAGACTGGGTTGAACTCTTGGATATGGATATTGGTAGCACGCATAAGGTTCCATATTTGCGCCGCAGGATGTCGTTAGATTACTATCGACTAATTCTTTCAAAAATCGATTGCAAGCAAGTAGATATTTATCGCAGTACATCAAAAGATCAAATTCATGTACTTCATTTCAGCTAGATCATGATTATCCGAAATTTGGCTCGAGCCGCAATTGAGAAATTACAAAAAACGGCATTACAAGAGCCATTTGGATGGCGAGGCGCCACGTGTTTGCTTATTGACAACTACATAATACGCAAACATAAAAGCAAGCCTCATTTGTCGCCGTCTTTTGCAGATACGCAAAAAATTGTTCAAGGCTTGAAATCCCAAGGATATTATGCAATAGAGAATTTTATTTCTCGCCAGCATTGTGAACTCCTAGTTTCTCGTCTGGATTCAGCGCTGGAGAAAAATCCTTCACTAATTCATCCGGCGACGCCGTACGATCATCGTCTACATGGTGTCGAACAGATCGATGATGAGTTTCTTTTTTTTGCGCAACATCCTCTGCTGCAAGAGATTGCAGATATCTATCTTGAGGAGCCCGCTCGTGTAGCTTTCACCTTGGGAGCGCGATTAGCGGCCTCGCCAGATAATCCTGGCTCTGGCGGAGGGTGGCACAGAGACAACTTCATAAATCAATTCAAGGCCATGCTGTATCTGACCGATACCGGCTCGGACAATGGACCTTTCCAGTTGCTGGCGGGTTCTCATCATTTGGGAAGAATACTTAAGGACAATAGGATTCTTGCCCGTCCTTACGGCAACGTCCGAATGACCGAAGACGATATTGATGCTCTATTGGCAAAAACAGGCCCAGCTCGTTTACATACTTTGACGGCGAAAGCTGGGACTGTGCTTCTCTTTGATTCAAGAACTATTCATCGAGGCGCGCCAATCCGAAAAGGAGTTAGATATGCCCTTACGGATTATTTTTATCCCAGTAGGGAGATAACGGATGAGCTTTATCGCCACTTTCATCCTGTAGCAAGAATGAATTAGTGCAGCATCATTAATGAACAATAATTAAAAATGAAAAACTCCAATAACTATGCGCATCGCTCTGCTCGACTCCTATTACTCCGGATTTTTGGCCAATTTCTATGCTACTGCACCCGAACGTGCAGCATTGCCATATGATACCCAGCGGCAAGGTCTGCTTGAGGAATTGTTCGGTACCTCCGACTTCTATACACGGCATCTCAAGAGTCTCGGGCATGAGGCCGAAGACTTTATCGTCAGTGCGGTGCCTCTGCAAACCCGTTGGGCCAGTGAAGCAGGATTCCGGTTCAGCAATCTGGGCTTGAATCTGCACCACTGGCTGGAGAGAATCCCCTTCCTCAGGACCTTGCTGCCTGGCCTGGCTGAAATCGTAGTCGCGCAGATCTTGGCCTACAAGCCCGACGTTCTGTACTGCCAGGATCTGGCTTTTCTGCCCCCGGCAAAGCTGCGCGAACTGAAGCGGCACGTAAAGCTGATCGTGGGCCAGATTGCCTCGCCGCTGCCGCCGGCCGAGTATCTGAAATCGTTCGACCTGATCACCACATCTTTTCCTCATTTCGTGCCGCGTCTGCGGGCGATGGGGATCGCATCAGAGTATTTCCGGATCGCCTTCGATCCCAAAGTGTTGGAACGTCTTGGTCCCGTCGAAAAAGATATCGGCGTCAGTTTCGTCGGAGGCATCAGCCGCGACCACGTCAAGACGCTGCCTACGCTGGAATATCTGGCGCAAAATACGCCCATCGAATTTTTCGGCTATGGCGCCGATAATCTCGACGCAGCATCTCCCATCCGATCACGCCATCATGGAGAGGCATGGGGCCTGGACATGTACCGTTCGCTAGCGCGCAGCCGCATCACGCTGAACCGGCATATCGACGTCGCAGAGAACAACGCTAACAATATGCGGCTCTTCGAAGCCACCGGTGTGGGGACCATGCTGCTGACGGATCGCAAGGACAACCTGGGCGAACTGTTCGAGATCGGCAAGGAAGTCGTCGCCTACTCGAGTCCGCAAGAAGCGGCCGAGTTGATTCAATACTATCTGGCCCATCCCGATGAGGCCCAGGCCATCGCCAAGGCCGGGCAGGCAAGGACATTACGGGAACATACCTATCGGCATCGCATGGAAGAGCTGGCGCCCATCCTTGAGAAATACCTGGCTGCTCGCCAATAGCGCATATGGAACACTACATAACCCTTTTCGACAGCCTTTTCCTGCCGCAGGGCCTGGCGCTGCACATGTCCATGGAGCGGCATGTCGGCGCCTACACGCTGTGGGTTCTGTGCATGGACGAGAAAGCACATGAAGTGCTGGAAAAGCTGTCGCTGCCGAATGTCCGGCTGCTGCGCGTGGAAACGCTCGAGACCGAGGAGCTCAAACGGGTCAAGCCAGGGCGCACCAAGGGAGAGTATTGCTGGACGCTGACGCCGTTTACCCCGCGTTTCGTCTTCGAGGCCGACTCATCCGTTTCCCGGGTCACCTATATCGACGCGGATCTCTGGTTCCGCAAATCGCCGGCAGCGCTCTTCGCCGAACTCAAGCATTCCGGCAAGCAGGTCCTCATCACGGATCATGCCTATGCTCCGGAGCACGATCAATCGGCGACATCGGGACAATACTGCGTCCAGTTCATGACTTTCAGCCGCGGTGGCGGCGGGGAGGTTGTCAGAAAATGGTGGGAAGAACGATGCATTGAGTGGTGCTTTAGCCGCACCGAAGACGGGAAGTTCGGCGATCAGAAATACCTGGACGATTGGCCCGAGCGTTTTCCGGACCATGTGCACGTCTTACAAGACCCGGAGCTGACCATGGCTCCATGGAATGCCGAACGATTCCCTTATGGACGTGCCGTCATATGGCACTTCCATGGCTTGCGCTTGATAGTGAAAGGCCTGCAGCAGCAGGCCAGCATCGGCCCCTATCACCTGCCCCAGGTGGTCTGGGACTATATCTACAAGCCCTATTTGGCCGATCTTCGCCGCGCAGTCGATCTCATGCGGGGCTGCGGCGAAATCGCGCGCTCGCAGATCAGCATTACCTTCATCTCCCGCCTGCGCCAGGTCGCCTATACGCTACGGCAGCACGCCCGCAGCCTTTTCACGAGGCTGACCGGCGTAGTGAAGTTTTAGAGGCCCGTAGACCGCCCTCATTGGACGGGAGAATACTCCGGTACATAGTGCTTGAGGCGCTGTTTGGTTTGCGCCTCTTCATGGAACGGCGCGGCCAGCCACGCCTCTATTTCCTGCAGCCAAGCCTCTCCCAAGGCCTGCTCGGGTTTTGCGATGCGCAGCTTGGGATGCGGTGTCGCCAGCGTCTGCTCGCTGTCGGCCAGCAGTTCTTCATAGAGCTTTTCGCCCGGACGCAGGCCGGTAACCTCGATCCGGATTTCGCCATCGGTATAGCCGGACAGACGGATCATGTCGCGCGCCAGATCGTGGATCCGCACCGGCTCGCCCATGTCGAGCACGAAAATGCGGCCGTCCTCTTCAGCCTCGCTTGCCTGCAGTCCCGCTTGCAGGACAAGCTGGCAAGCCTCGGGGATCAGCATGAAGTAGCGCGTGATCTCCCGGTGCGTCACGGTAACAGGGCCGCCTGCGAGTATCTGCTCGCGAAATTTGGGGATCACGCTGCCGCTGCTGCCCAGCACATTGCCGAAACGCACCATGACGAACCGCGTGGCCGGTGCGATCGATTGCATGGCCTGGCAGACGAGCTCGGCCAGGCGCTTGGTGGCGCCCATCACGTTGGTCGGATTGACGGCCTTGTCGGTCGAGATCAGCACGAACTCCTGCACGCCGTGTTGCGCGGCGGCACGCGCCAGGCACAGCGTGCCCAGCACATTGTTGCGCACCGCCTGCCAGGCATTGGCGTTTTCCATCAAAGGAACGTGCTTATATGCCGCGGCGTGGAACACGATGGCCGGCTTTTGCTCGGCGAAAACGCGCTCCAGCAAGGCCGTGTCCTTGACGTCGCCCACGACATACGCCGCCGCGAGATTCGGAAAGGCCTTGGAGAATTCCTGCTCGATCCGGTACAACGCAAACTCGGACAGTTCCAGAAAGACGATACGCGCCGGCGCATAACGAGCGATTTGCCGGCACAATTCGGAACCGATCGAACCGCCGGCCCCGCTGACCAGCACGGTCTGCTCGGCAAACAGGCCGGAAAGACCGGCATCGTCGAGCTGCACCGGGTCGCGTCCTAGCAGGTCTTCCAGTTCGACGCGACGCATTTGCGACACCGAGATCTTGCCGTCCAGCAGATCGCTCGACCTCGGCAGGATCATCACCTTGAGCCCGGCATTGACGGCGATTTCGGTGGCCTTGCGGCGCACGCCGGCAGAAACCGACGACATCGCCACGATGGCGTGCTCTACTCCGAGACGCTTCGCATGCGCCTCGATATCCGCGAAACCGCCCACGACCGGCACGTTGAGAAGGCGCGACCCTTGCTTGCGTGGGTCATCGTCCAGCAAGGCCACCGGCCGCCAGTTCGGATTGCGGGCAAGATCGCGCAGCAAGGCAGCGGCGGCGGTTCCCGCGCCCATGATGATCACCGGCTCCGCATTCATCTGGCTCGGCGAAAACAAGGCTCCGTCCTTCCAGGCGCGATAGAGGAAGCGG
>Ga0209455_1001151_pt1 | contig 12783 bp, 11 predicted proteins | sample AraplaCol_mCL_r2_FD_184275 | JGI IMG/M metagenome (GOLD analysis project Ga0209455, IMG submission 184275) | Arabidopsis root microbial communities from North Carolina, USA - plate scrape CL_Col_mCL_r2 (SPAdes) (version 2) | ecosystem: Host-associated > Plants > Roots > Endosphere | place: USA...
AAGCTCGGCCACGGTGCCGGCGCCGGCGCGCGCGATCACCAGATGATTGGCTGCAAGCCGGGCCGGAAGGTCCGTGAAGAAGGGCGCGAGCTCGGCGCTGATCTTGAGCCGGTCATACACCGCGCGCACCCGCGCCATGTCCTCCTGCCGCACCTGCTGGGTCAGCGCCAGCCGCCCCCACAATGCGGGCTCCAGCCGCTCGATCGCGCCCGGCACGATGTCGCTCATCACGCGCGCGCCCTGGCTGCCGCCGGTCACGAGCAGGCGGAACGGACCGGTGCTCTCGGGCGGCGTGTAGGCCATCGCTGCGGCATCGATCACCGCCGGCCGCATCGGCGTGCCGACGGTGCTGGCTTTGCCTGCAAGCGCCGCATCGCGGTCGAGCACGCCGGGCAGCGAGGTCGCGATCGCCTTCACATGGCGGGACAGCAGGCGGTTGGCCCGGCCGAGCACCGCGTTGGCGTCGTGGATGATGCCGGGCACGCCGGCGATCCTGGCTGCGAGCAAGGGCGGCAGCGTCGGATAGCCGCCAAAGCCGACCACGGCGGCGGGCTTGAGCCGCCGCATCAGATTGAAGGCGATCACCGTCCCGGTACCGAGCATCAACGCGGTGCGCGCGAGCGCAACCGGCGAGCGGCCACGCACCGTCTCGCTCGGCACCACGTCGATCATGTCCTTGGAGAACAGGCCGCTGTAGCGGAGCGCGCGGGCGTCGGTGACGAGACGGACGCGGAAGCCGCGCCTGATCAGCTCGACGCCGAGCGCCTCGGCGGGAAACAGATGGCCGCCGGTGCCGCCGGCCGCGAGCAGAATAAGGGGAGCAGTCGTCATGCCCCTTCTTTACAAGCAATGTTCCGTCATGGCGAGCGAAGCGAAGCAATCCAGATTCAGGGAAATATCCTGGATCGCTTCGTCGCTGACGTCCCTCGCGATGACGAAGAGAGTTACGCGTAACTACGCAGCGCGCCGGCCGCAGCGTCGGTGGCTTCGATCTCGGTCCGTGGCCGCAGCCGCGTCAACGCCAGCATCATGCCGACACCATAGGCCAGCGACACGATCGAAGAGCCGCCATAGGAGATGAACGGCAAGGTCATGCCCTTGGCAGGGATGAGCTGCAGATTGACCGAAATGTTGATCGCGGCCTGCACGCCGAACAGGATGGCGAGCCCGGATGCCGCGAACCGCGAAAAGCTGTCCTCAGTGGCGTAGGCGCGCGACAGCGTGCGAATCACGATGAAGGCGAACAGCGCGACCAGCGCCAAGCACAGGATGATGCCGAACTCCTCGGCTGCGACCGCGAATACGAAGTCGGTATGGCTATCGGGCAGGCTGCGCTTGGCGATGCCTTCACCTGGCCCGAGCCCGAACCAGCCGCCGTTGGAGAAAGCCTCCATCGCGGTATCGACCTGGAAGGTGTCACCGGAGGCCGGATTCATGAAGCGCTTGATGCGGCCTGCGACGTGCGGGACCAGCAGATAGGCGCCGAACAGTCCGGCGCTCGCCGCGCCTGCCAGGCCCGCGACCCAGATCATCCGCATGCCCGCGATGAAGAACAGCGAGCCCCACACCACCAAGGTCAGCATGGTCTGGCCGAAATCCGGCTCCATGACCAAAAGCGACACCATCATCAGCAGCAGCGCGAGCGCGGCCGAAGTCGCCGGCATGTCCGGCCGGCGCGCCGATTCCGAGAACAGCCAGGCTGCGACCACGACGAAGGACGGCTTGGCGGCCTCCGAGGCCTGGATGTTGACGCCGAGCAGCGTGATCCAGCGCCGCGAGCCCTTCACCTCGGGACCGACAGCGAGCGTCAGCACGATCAGCGCGATCGAGATCGCGAAGATGATCAGCGCACTGCGCCGGATCTGCCGCGGCGACAGAAAGGAGACGCCGATCAGCACGATGAAGGACGGCAGCAGGAAGAAGACGTGCCGGTTGAAGAAGTGGAATGGATCGAGCCCGATCCGGGTCGCGACCGGCGGGCTCGCCGCCAGCGACAGGATGACGCCGCACAGCATCAGCACCAGAATGGCGCCGAGCAGCGGCTTGTCGATCGTCCACCACCAGTCGGACAGCGGATTGCGTTCTTCACGGGAGAGCATCTGATGTCCCTCAGGCCGCGCGCACGATCCGGGAAACTACGGTAAGCGGTTTCCCGATGGCGCAATGAGAAGGCCAGCCCCATTGGTCGCCGATGATGGTTATCGAAGAGTTAAGGGAATCCCTCAGTTTGGTGGCCGTCGCTTCGCCCGCGTGCTCCGGCGTCACGTCCCGGCCGGTTCGGCAGCGGTCCGCGGAAATACCAATCGCAAACAGGCGCCCTTGGAAGGCCCGACGGCGATTTCGGCATGACCGCCGTGGAGGCGCATGATCTTCTGGACGAGATCGAGCCCGAGGCCAGCACCGCGGCCGCCTTGCCTGAGGCGATAAAACGGCTCGAAGACCTGATCGTGGTCGGTAGGGGGTATGCCGTTTCCTTCGTCGCAAACCTCGATCCAGCCTGCACGAGCCACACGGACCGTGATCGTGCCGCGGCGGCCGCCGTGGTCGATGGCGTTCTGCACGAGGTTGGTCAGCGCCCGGTCTAGCGCCGTCTGGTCTCCGTCGACCATGATGTGCTCGATCTCGGCTTCAAAGGTCATCTCATAGCCGGCTGCGAAGGCGAGCGGCGCCAGCTCGAGGACGACACGCTCGGCGACGCCAACGAGATCCACCGCGGCGAACTGCACGTCCTGTTGATCGAGGCGCTGAAGGTCGAGGAGCTGCCCGGTCAAGACCGTGAGCCGCGTGGCGTCTTCAAGCAGGCGTGTCTTCTCGGGTCCGGGCGGAAACGAGGAAACGCGCGTCGTCAGGATCGCAATAGGGGTTCGAAGCTCATGGGCAGCGTCAGCAAGGAAGCGCTTGTGGCCCTCATATCCCTTGTCCAGACGACCGAGGGCATCATTGACAGCCTTCACAAGCGGGACGATCTCGACCGGGACGTCGTCCGTGGTCAATCGCACGCCGCTGCGGTCGATGTCGATTCGTTTCGCCTCGTCGGCCGTTCGCCCTAATCCGGCCATGGCACGTCGGACCGCAAACGGAGTTACGAGGAAAGTCGCAAGTGTCATAAGGCCGATGATCGGCAGCACGACATTGAGGAACAGAGGCTGCGCGCTGGCGATGACTTTGCGCACCGAAACGCGGCCCTGTGCTGCCGTCAGCATCTGGACCCTGCCGGCGGCCGTATCGACCCATTTCACGGTAGCCGCGGCTGGAGCGGCCTCTCCGCGTCCCTGCCCCAGGCGGGCTTCACCGATCTGATCGAGTGCATTCGCGATCGGCGCCAGGTTTGCCGGCACGATCCCTTCCGACAGCCGATGCCCCTGGCTGTCGCGAACGATAAACCAGAGACCGGCATTCTCCGACCGCAGACGGACGAGGTCGGGCGTCGTGCGCAGGATCAACTCACCGTCGGCGCTGCGCCCCACCGCCTCGGTGAGAACATCGATCGTGCTACCTTCATAGTCGTCTCCCAGGGCCCCGATTCGCCACAGCGAACCGAGCAGGACGAGAATGAGCACGCCAAGCAGCGCCAGCATCGCCGCCTGCATGACCGCGAGGCGCACGACAAGCTGCCATTTCAGCGAACGGGGACGCCAGCGGTTCATGGCATGTCCCGCAGCAGATAGCCGACGCCGCGCACACCGTTGATGATCACGCCGCTGTCAGCCTCCCCAAGCTTGCGGCGTAGTCGCGACACCTGGGTATCTAGCGCATTGGGCTGAACCTCGTCGTCCAGCGCGAACACCGCGTCCATCAGCGATGATCGCGGCACCATGCGTCCCATGCGACGGAGCAGCGCTTCCAGAACCAGGATTTCACGCCGCGTCAGATCAATGACACGGCCCTCGATGCTGGCCTCGTGGTTCATGAAATCGAACGACAAGCGTCCGACCCGGAAGACATCGGATTGCACGTTGGCAGGCCGACGCAGGAGCGCGCGAAGCCGGGCCAGGAACTCCTCAAAGGCGAACGGCTTGGCCAGATAGTCGTCCGCTCCCTGGTCGAGCCCCGCGACACGGTCTGCAAGATCACCTCGGACGGTGAGGACGAGCACCGGCACGAGGTTGCCTTTGGCTCGCAACTTCGGGATCAACGTCAGGCCATCGCCGTCCGGCAGCTGACGGTCCAGAACCAAGACATCATAATTGCACGCTGCCGCGATCTCCTCGGCCTCGAAGAGGTTGGGGGCATGATCCATGATCATGTCATGGCGGATGAGCGCGGCGCGCAACGCCGACACCATCTCGGGCTCATCCTCGACCAACAGCACCCGCATCTGGGAATTTCCTGAACTCTGAAGCGCGGTCGCCGCACCGCCAAGCCCTTCTAGGCCACCTTCATTGCGTCAACCTTGCAAGAAACGGCGAAGACGCGATTTCTCCAGACGTGCCCGGAAGATGGACGCACGACAGGCTGCCGACATGCACACATGAGACACGGCTCAATACCGGCGTCGCAACCGCCAATCAATCAAACGCCGCGCGCCATGGTTTTCCCGAGAACTGCGTTTGACAATTGGGTTTTCACAATGTTCTCCAGACAGACGTGCAACCCCAACATCGAGCACGCCACAACTGCGGATATTGGACAGACAGGAGCGGTGGGCGGCCTTGATCTGCCGGTGGACGAGCCGCAGTCGGAGTCACAAGCCGCCCTGACGTCGCCAGCAACGAGTCCAAAAGGATGGGCATGGATCCGCAATGAGACCGTCCGTCATCTCGCCGAGGCAGGCCTTGCCCGACTGGCCCAGATCGACCTCGCGACCGTTCGGCTGGTCTCGATCTGCGCCCGACCACGCCCGATTCGGTTTTCAGCGATCACTGTCAGTCGCTTGGGCAACGGCAGCATCTATGCCATCCTTTTGATCTTTGTCTTCGCGCGGCTCGGGAAGGACGCACTTCACGTCATCGCCATCGCGATCTGCAACGTCGCCACGCTGTATGCGTTCTATCCAACTTTCAAGCGACGGATCGGCCGTCAACGCCCCTATAAGATCGACCGCAACGTGCCGTCTCTGCTGGACGTGCTCGACGAGCACTCCTTCCCGAGCGGCCACATGATGACGCTCACAGCGGCTCTCGTACCCGCCCTCTATGCCGATCCAGGCTCGGCCGCCTATGGCGCGGGAGTGCTGGTGGCGATGGCCTGGGCTCGCGTCGCCTCGGGCCACCACTATCCAACCGACGTCATTGCCGGAGCGCTCCTTGCTTTGGTGACGGCCTATCCGCTGACCGCCATCTGGTTCGGGCAATGGTGACTCGCGTTGATCGATGCTTCGGCATCTCCAACTGACCGCGAGTTTCAAAATCATTACGAAGGCTTCTTCACGGCGGCAGCCATGCAGAGACTCATACAAATAAGAAAAACGCTTTGAAGATCGGCGCACGACAGACCGCCGACATGCACGCATGAGACATGGCTCAACACGGCAACTCCACACGCATCATCAGCGCGCCGTAGCTTTGGTCTTCACCGCAACTTAGGTTTTCGCAATGCTCTCAAGAATAACGTGCGGCACTCGAGCCGTATCATACGTCATGGCCATGGTGATCGCGCATGTCGATCGCTGATGTGTTTCCGTTCTTTCGGGCCTGGCTTCGTAATCCGCGTAGCGTCGCCGCCATCGCTCCCTCAGGTCGCGCCCTTGCATTGCTGATCACAAGGGAAATCTCCGCGAAGACCGGCCCCGTGCTCGAGCTTGGTCCAGGAACAGGCGCCTTCACTTATGCGCTGCTCGAGCGCGGCGTGCGGCAAGGCGACCTGACCCTGGTCGAATACGGCTCTGATTTCGCGCGTATGCTCCAGATGCGGTTTCCTCACGCACGTGTGCTGTGGATGGATGCCGCATGGCTGGACAAGCAGCCGCTCTATGAGGGGGCGCCGGTCGGCGCGATCATCAGCGGGCTGGGATTCATGAACATGTCCCAGCAGAAGATCGCGACAATCCTCAAGGGAGCGTTCAGCTACTTGCGGCCGGAGGGAGCGTTCTTCCTCTTCACTTACGGTCCGCGCTGCTCGGTATCAGACGCCACGCTCGAAGATCTCGGCCTTCATGCGACCTGTGTCGGCACGACATTCCGAAACTTCCCTCCTGCATCGGTCTATCGGATCGTGCGTCGCCAGATCACGACGGGCTGAACGCATGCACAGCTCATATGCCGTCGCGCTCTTCCTGAACTTCGGGCTCCTGGGGGCGTTCTGCATCGCCTTGGTCGAGAAGTTCGCACCGATGATCCCGTCCTACGTCACGCTGATGTTGCTCGGCATGACAGCATCCGACAGCAGCTCCCTCGTGATGATGATCCTGGCTACGGCGGCCGGCTCACTTATCAGTTCGATCGGCTGGTACGGAATTGGCCGCGTCCTGGGAGAGCAACGTGTTGAAGCCGCTGTTGCGCGATTTGGAAAGTATGCCTTTCTCAGCTCGCGCGCCTATGAACGCCTCGCCGACGCCTATCGCAGAAACCGGTTCTGGGTCACTCTGATGGGGCAGACCGTCCCCGTGGCACGTGTCTATCTGGCGTTGCCGGCCGGCGTACTCAAACTTCGGCCTGTTTCCTTCACCGCAGCGGCTGGCATCGGCATCCTGTTATGGAATACGCCATTCCTGACGCTCGGATACGCCCTGCGCGGCAGCGATCATGAGCCGGTCAATGTCGGCTTCTGGGCTTCAATCGCTCTCATCGGACTGGAGATGACGATTCTGTCCGGGTTGCGGCTCCACAGGACCCTGACCAAGTGGAATGTAGTTCCACAACGACAATGACCTCAGTTCGCTATGAACGCCGCGGACCTCGAATTGCAGTCCAAATCGAACGAGGGGCAGGCCCGCCCTGCCCCCGCGGCCGCTGTCGTCTTCAGGCGAAGCCACGAGCAGGACCTGATCTCGCGCCAAGCGCGGGGGCGTTGATCCGGCCCCGTGCGAGGCTGCCAAAGTAGGACGCTTTGGCGCGTGCCGCCTGCATCGTCACATCGACGAGCGTGTCGACGTCTTCCCGAAGCATTCGTGCATGGTGCATGAACTGGAAGGCGGAAGTGATCCTGCCTTTGTCCAGCGGCTCGGCCTTGAAGAAATCGAAGTCGATCGACGTTCGGTGACCGAAATGGAGCACGACCGCCGTGCCGGCTCGCCTGGACAGCTTCACACCACCGGCTTCACGCCCGGCAGCGCCTGCACCAGCTCGCGGAACTTCGCGCCGCGGATCTCGAAATTGCGGTACTGATCGAACGAGGCGCAGGCCGGTGACAGCAGCACCACCGCATCCTTCAGCCCGGAGACTTCCGCGTCGGCAGCAGCCTGCGCGACCGCGACATCGAGCGTCCCGGACATCTCGTGCGGCACGTGATGGCCGAGCGTGTCAGCGAACTCCTCTGCCGCCTCGCCGATCAGATAGGCCTTGCGGATGCGCGGGAAAAGTTCGGCGAGGCTGGTGATACCCCCTGCTTTCGGCTTGCCGCCGGCAATCCAGAAGATGTCGGCGAACGACGACAGCGCATGCGCGGCGGCATCAGCATTGGTGCCCTTGGAGTCGTTGACGAACAGCACCTCGCCGCGCCGGCCGACCTGCTCCATGCGATGCGCCAGCCCCGGGAAGCTGCGCAAGCCCTGCTGCAGCACGTCCTGGCCGACACCGAGCGCAAGCGCAGTAGCTGCGGCACAGGCGGCGTTCTGGGCGTTGTGCAGGCCGCGCAGCGAGCCGATGCCGCCGATCCGCGCGATCTCGCTGCGCGCGCCGGCGCTGGCGCGAACGATGGTCTCGTGCTCGACATAGATGCCGTCAGAAAGCGGGTTCTTGACCGAAATGCGCACCACGGGCTTGCCCGCCCGCTCCAGGCGCCCGGCGCTGGCGCGTGAGAAGTCATCGTCGACGCCGATGACCGCGGTGCCCTGCGGCTGCACGCCGGCGACCAGTCGCTCCTTCACCGCGGCGTAGTTCTCCAGCGTGCCATGGCGATCGATATGATCTTCGCTGACATTGATCAGGATGCCGACGGTCGGATCGAGCGAGGGCGTCAGATCGATCTGATAGGACGACATCTCGATCACATGGACGCGGCCCGTGCGCGGCGGCTCCAGCGACAGAATCGCGGTGCCGATATTGCCGCCCATCTGGGTGTCGTAGCCGGCGACCTTCATGAGATGCGCGATCAGCGCCGTCGTGGTCGACTTGCCGTTGGTGCCGGTGATCGCGACGAACGGCGCGTCCGGCGCATGCCGCTTGCGCTCGCGGCAGAACAGTTCGATGTCGCCGATCACCTCGACGCCGGCTTCGCGCGCTTTCAAGACGCTCCAATGCGGCTCGGGGTGCGTCAGCGGCACGCCGGGCGCCAGCACCAGCGCGGCAAAATTCGCGAACGAGACCGTGCGCAGATCGGCGGTGATGAAGCCGGCCCTGGCGGCCTCCGCCAGCCGGTCGGCGCCGTCGTCACCGGCAATCACTTCGGCGCCGCCGGCGCGCAGCGCATGGCAGCTCGCCAGGCCCGAGCCGCCGAGCCCGAATACGGCCACCGTCCTGCCGGCAAAAGAGGTGACGGGGATCATGTCAGCGCAGCTTCAGGGTGGCGAGGCCGGCCAGCGCGAGCATCACTGAAATGATCCAGAATCGGATCACGATCTGCGGCTCGGTCCAGCCGAGCTGCTCGAAATGATGATGGATCGGCGCCATCCTGAAGACGCGCTTGCCGGTGAGCTTGAACGAGACGACCTGCACGATCACCGAGACCGCCTCCAGCACGAACAATCCGCCGATGACGGCCAGGACGATCTCGTGCTTCACCGCGACCGCGACCGACCCGAGCATGCCGCCGAGCGCCAGCGAGCCGGTGTCGCCCATGAAGATCGAGGCCGGCGGCGCATTGAACCAGAGAAAGCCGAGCCCGGCGCCAAGCACGGCGCCGCAGAGCACAGCGAGCTCGCCGGTGCCGGGCACATAGTGGATCTGCAGATAATCGGAGAACACCAAATTGCCGGCGAGATAGGCGATCAGGCCGAAGCTCGCGGCGGCGATCATCACCGGCACGATCGCGAGCCCGTCGAGGCCGTCGGTCAGATTGACCGCATTGCCGGCCCCGACGATGACGAAGGCGCCGAAGATCACGAAGAACCAGCCGAAATTGATGACGAGATCCTTGAAGAAGGGGATCGTCAGCGACGTCGAGGTGGCGTCGCGGCCGAGCCGCACCAGGGCATAGCAGGCAGCCAGCGCGATCAGCCCTTCGAGCGCGAGCCGCGCGCGACCGGCGAAACCGGAATGCGACTGTTTGGTCACCTTCAGATAATCGTCATAGAAGCCGACGAAGCCGAAGCCGAGGGTCACCGCCAGCACGATCCAGACGTAGGGGTTGAGCGGATTGGCCCAGAGCACGGTGGAGACGACGAGGCCGGACAGGATCATCAGCCCGCCCATGGTCGGCGTGCCCTTCTTGGAGATGATGTGCGACTGCGGACCATCGGCGCGGATCGGCTGGCCCTTGCCCTGTCGTAGCCGCAAGTGGTCAATGATCCAGGGTCCGAACAGGAACACGAACAGCGCACCGGTCACCACCGCGCCGCCGGTGCGGAAGGTGATGTAGCGGAAGACGTTGAGCACTCCGCGGAACACCCCAAGGCTTGGGAACGTGTTGGTCAGCTCGATCAACCAATAGAACATACAATCCGCCTATGCCGTCTCGCCGCGCGTCTGCCGGGACCGCTCACGAATTCCCGAGCGAATCCGTGTCGGGGCGTCCCTTTAACCACGATCGCGCGCGCGGTGCGAATCATGGCCGTCAATTGGGGCATTTCCCGTTCGGCATAGCAGCCCCACTGGCCGTCACGGGCGATAGCACCTACCGCGCCGCGATATCGCCCGATTTCACGCATGCGCCTTGGGTCAAGCCCGCGCCTGCAATGCTGCGGCAAGCCGGGGCACGAACTTGTTCACCCAGAAGATCTTCTTGCTGCCCTTGATGACCGCGACATCGCCGCGCTTGAGCATGGCCGCAACCTTCGCGGGCTCCAGCGTCGCGGGATCGTCGTGCCAACCGAGCCGCTTCTGCGCCGGCAACCGATCGAACAGATGACGCATCAAGGTGCCGACGCAATAGACTCCGTCGATACCGTCGAGATGGCGGATGAGCGCCTCATGATAGGCGGCCGCCTCGTCGCCGAGCTCGAGCATGTCGCCGATGATGCCGATGCGGCGACCGTCCCTGACGGGCCGCGCCTGCAAGCTGTCGAGGGCCGCCGCCATGCTGGCCGGATTGCCGTTGAAGCTGTCGTCGATCAGGATGATGCCGCCCGCGCTCTGCTCGACGCCGCGGCCGGTCATGATGCCGACCTGACCGAGGTCTTTCGCCAGCAGCCCCGGATCGAGGCCGGCGGCAGAGACAGCCGCCAGCGCCGCCAGCGCATTCTGCAGCCGATGCGGCGCGCCGGGGGTGAGCATGAAATCGACGTTGCGGCCATCCACGTCGGCGCTGACGTCCCAGCTCTCGCCGCGCGCGGTGTGGCCGAGCTCGCGCACGTCGGCGTCCCCGCCGAAGCGCAGCACCTCGCCGCTCCATTCGGACGCGGCGAGCCCTGATGGGAGCACGAGAACGCCGTCGGCCGGCAGGCCGCGCGCGATCGAGACCTTCTCCTGCCTGATCGCCTCCAGGCTGCCGAGCTTCTCCAGGTGCACCGGCTGCACGTTCACCACCAGTGCCACGCTCGGCTGCGTCAACTCGCTCAGCCGTGCGATCTCGCCTTGCTGGTTCATGCCCATCTCGACCACCCAGACCGAGGCGTCGGGAGCGGCATTGCACAGCGTCAGCGGCACGCCCCAGAAATTGTTGAAGCTCGACGGGCTCGCGGATGCATTCGGGTAGGCGGCGATGAACTCCTTGGTCGAAGTCTTGCCCGCACTTCCGGTCAGCCCGATCACCGGCCCCTTGAAGCGGGCGCGCGCCGCGCGCGCCAGGCCCCACAGCCCGTCAATCAATGTGTCCTTGACGATCAGCTGCGGCACGGTGATGCCGTCGATCCGGTGCGGGACGATCATCGCCACGGCGCCCGAACCTTGCGCCTGTGCAGCGAATTCCCAGCCGTCCCGGCTGGAGGCAAAGCTGGAGATGAAGCCGCCGCTCGGCGTGCCGCTCAAAGCCACGAACAGGCTGCCCGGCTTCACGGCGCGGCTGTCCTGGGTGACAAAATCGATTGGCGTGCCCGGAAACTCGCCTGAGAGGCCCAGCGCATGCGCCACCTCGGCCACGGTCCATAGCGGCGCCTTCGTCATGTCGTCCTCTTTGCCAATGCGTCGGCGATCGCCTCGTGGTCGCTGAAATGCAGCACCTTGTCGCCGAAGATCTGTCCGGTCTCATGGCCCTTGCCGGCGACAACCAGCGCGTCGCCCTCCTCGAGATCATCGATGGCTGCGCTGATGGCCTGCGCGCGATCGCCGATCTCGCGCGCTCCCGTCGCAGCCGACAGGATGGCAGCGCGGATCGCGGCCGGCTCTTCGCTGCGCGGATTGTCGTCGGTGACGATGACGTGATCGGCATTTTCGGCCGCGATCGCCCCCATCAAGGGCCGCTTGCCGGCATCGCGATCGCCACCGGCGCCGAACACGACGACGAGCTTGCGCGTCGCGTAGGGGCGCAGCGCCTGCAGCGCCTTCGCCAGCGCGTCGGGCTTGTGTGCGTAGTCGACGAAGATCGGCGCGCCGTTCCGTTCGCCGACCAGCTCGAGCCGGCCCTTGGCGCCTTCGAGCGCTCCGAGCGCATCGAACACCGCCTCGGCGTCGCCGCCGGTGCCAATCGCGAGACCGGCTGCGACCAGCGCGTTCTCGATCTGGAAGGCGCCGACCAGCGGCAGCATGATCGCACGCTTGTCGCCGCGATGCTCGATCTGCAGCGTCTGCGCGAAGCCCTCGATCGCAGCATCGATCACGCGGATGCCTTCACCCGCCCCATCGCCGTTCGTGCCGACCGTGATCAGGCGCAAGCCGCGCGCCTTGGCGGCTGCGATCACTTCAGCCGAGCAATCATGATCGGCCGAGATCACGGCAGCACCGCCCGGCGGGACCAGATCGCGGAACAGCCGCAGCTTGGCGGCGAGGTAATGCGCGACATCGGGATGATAGTCCATGTGATCGCGCGAGAGATTGGTGAAGCCGCCGGCCGTGACGCGCACGCCGTCGAGGCGATATTGATCGAGCCCGTGTGAGGACGCCTCGAACGCAAGATGCGTGACGCCGTCACGCGTGACCTCGTCGATCTGGCGATGCAGCGCAATCGGGTCCGGCGTCGTCAATGAGCCATAGATGGTGCGCTTGTCCGACACCAGGCCGATGGTGCCGATGCTGGCGGACGAATGACCGAGCTTTTGCCAGATCTGACGGGTGAAAGCGGCAACCGAGGTCTTGCCGCTGGTGCCGGTGACGGCCGCGATCGTAGCCGGCTGCAGCGGGAAGAAACGCGCGGCGGCGAGTGCCAGCGCGCGGCGCGGGTTTGACAACGTGACAAAGGGAACCGGCAGGTCGCCCGGCGCCTGCTCGCCCGCAATCGCAACCGCCCCCGCCTCGATCGCGGCCTGGATGAAGCGCGTGCCATCGGTCTTGGTGCCCGCCAGCGCAAAGAACAGATCGCCCGGCTTGACGAGGCGACTGTCGACGGCAAGCCCCCTCACATCGACCGCGTCCGCGCGCGGGTCGAGCTTCGTGGCATCCTGCAGAACTTCGCCGAGTCTCATCCAAGGTCCCATCCGGCCTCAGCCGGACGATT